>Ga0302314_10000398_pt1 | contig 79948 bp, 71 predicted proteins | sample III_Palsa_N2_3_FD_200533 | JGI IMG/M metagenome (GOLD analysis project Ga0302314, IMG submission 200533) | Peat permafrost microbial communities from Stordalen Mire near Abisko, Sweden - III_Palsa_N2_3 | ecosystem: Environmental > Terrestrial > Soil > Palsa > Peat permafrost | place: Sweden...
CTCGGTAGAGGCTTTCGCGCGAAACGCCGGCGTCGCGCGCCACCTGGGTCATGCCCCGGGCGCGGGCGACGGTTCCGAGGCAGCGGGCGATGAAGCTCGCGTCGCCAGTTCGAAAAGCTTCATCCATGTACTCGGCGATGGCCTCATCGTTGTCCAGAAACTCGGCCGAGTCGTAAGGGTGGGTTTCAGTCTTCATGGTCCATCTCCCGCGCCAGCGCCTTCGCCCTGGTAATATCCCGAGCCTGGCTCGACTTGTCGCCGCCGCAGAGGAGCAGGATCAGAAACCTGCCCTGACGGACGAAGTACAGCCGGTAGCCCCGTCCATAGTCGATCCTCAGTTCGCTGACGCCATCGCCAACGCTCTTTACGTCGCCGAACACACCGTCTCCCAGCCGGTCGATGCGGGCCGCGATTCGCGCCTGGGCGCGGCGATCCCCAAGCCGGGTCATCCACTGCCGGAACGTCGATGTCTGGCGAACTTCCAGCATGGTCAAACGTAGCCTAAAGGCTACAGTCGATCAAGTGCAACCTTGAGCTTCACGGCTGGTGATCCCCGGGCGTCCAGCCGCTCTTGGCGAGTAGCGCCTTGGGGTCGTCGAGGGTCAGGATGTCATGGATAGCGGCGCCCTTGTCGCGGGCCTGGCGATAATAGGCGCGGCAGATCTCGTAGCCGACCCAATAGCCGAGGTCGCCCGGGTGCTCGCGCGTGCCGTGACCGTTGTAGAGCCACGGCTTGAGGTCCGTGCTGTCCTGGTCCTTCAGGAACGCCTCGCCGATTTCCTTGCCTTGGCCCTGCGTCCAGGTCTGCAGATAGGCTTCACTGGCCTGGCCCGAGGTCAGCTCGGCGATGAACTCCGCACTGCCCTCGACCAGCGATTGCCGCAGCACAGTCGCGGGCGCCGCGTCCTCGCCGCCTTCAGGGAACTGCTGGACGTGGACGTATTCATGCGCGATCAGGTGGGTCAGGCGGTCGGTGGGGTCCGGCTGCAGCCAGTCGGCCGAGCAGATGGTTTCCAGGCCGATCAGCACCCCGCTCTTGCCTGTCGTGCCGCCGCTGTTGCCGCGGCCGATCAAGATCGTCACGGGGGGAAACGTCGCCGCGGGGTCGAGGGCGGCCAGCTTGCGGAACGCCGCCTTGAGGCGCGTCCTCACCGTCGGCAGGACCGCCATGCAGCTCCGGGCGTGCTCATAAAGCGTCGGATCGGCGGCGATCTTCTTGGCCAGCGCCTCACCGGAAAGGATCCGCTGGGGGACGAATTGCCGGACGCCCGGGCTGCCGGCATCGATGTAGTCGCGCTGGAGGGTCTCCGCGCTCGGCGCGCCATGGGCGGCGTCGTAGAGGCGATAGAACAGGACCACGTCGGACGTGCGGATATCGGCGCTCGGCGCTGCGCTTGCGGCGGGGGCGGTTGCGAGCGCCGCCGCGAGGAGCGGTGCGATCAGGCCGATCGCGCGCCCGAAGCTCACGGTTTCAGGCTCGCCAGATAGGCGATGATGTCGCGGCGCTGAGCGGGGTCGGTCACCGTCACCACCATGGCCGTGCCGGGAACGAGCTTGCCGGGACCTGAAAGGAAGGTGTCGAGACTGGCCGCCGTCCAGGTGAGACCCGAGGCCTTGAGCGCATCCGAGTAGGGGAATCCTGGCGCCGATCCGGCTTTGCGTCCGACGACGCCGGCGAGCTTCGGTCCCTGGCCGTCGCTGTCGGCCCCGTGGCACATGGTGCAGCGGTTCTCGAACGCCGCCTGGCCCTTGGCCACGTCGCTGGTTTGTTGTGCTGCAGCCGGAGCGGTGAAGGCCGCCAGGAGAGCGACCATCTGCATACATCCGCGAAATCTGCGGATCAGGTCGGCTGGCTTGCGCAATCCTGAGCTCATTTGCCGCCCTGCGCGTGGGCCACGCGCCAGATGACGCCGCCGGCGTCGTCGCTGACCAGCAGGGCGCCGTCGTGGGCCACAGCCACGCCCACCGGCCGACCCCACACGCCGGCGGCGTTGGCGACGAAGCCGGTCAGGAAATCCTGATACTCGCCGGTCGGGCGGCCGTCCTTCATCAGGATACGGACCACCTTGTAGCCGGTGCGGCGGGCGCGGTTCCACGAGCCGTGCAGGCCGGCGAAGGCGTCGCCGCGATACTCGGCCGGGAAGGCCGCCGGCCCCCCGCGCGCGGTGTAGAAGGTCATGCCGAGCGGGGCCGAGTGGGACTGGATGAGCACGTCAGGGACCGTGACCTTGCCGGCCAGATCGGGACGCTCGCCCGCGTGGCGCGGGTCCTCGTGCGAGCCGAGGTAGTACCAGGGCCAGCCGTAGAAGGCGTGCGCCTTGACCCGCGTGACGTAATCCGGCGGCAGATTGTCACCCAGCATGTCGCGCTCGTTGGTGGCGCACCACAGGGTGTCGGTCCCCGGCTGGACGATGAGGGTGACGCAGTTGCGGATGCCGTCGGCAAAGACGGCGCGATGGCCGCCCATCGGGTCCATGACCAGCACGTCGGCGCGGTCGGTCTCCTCGCCCCAGGCGGCGCCTAGGCCGTGCGCGGCCTCCCACGCTTTGGCGTCGGCCACGGACTTCTTGGGCATGCTTTCCGCAACGTTCGATCCCGAACCCACCGAGACGAACATCAACTTGCCGTCCGGGGAGAAGACGACGTCGCGGGTGGTGTGGCCCTTGGTGTTGGCCGCCAGTTTAGCAACGATGGTTTCGGCCGGGCCGCGGGCTTTCAGGTCGCCGTTCTGGTATGGGAAGCGGACCACGGAATTGGCGTTGGCCACATAGACCCACTTTGGGTTCGGGCCCACTGGATAGAAGGCGACGCCGAAGGGACGGTCGAGTCCACTGGCGAAGACTTCCATCGCCGCCGGCTTGTCGGCGCCGTCGGTGGTGCGCAGCACCTTGAGACGGCCGGCCTCGGTCTCGGCGGCGAACACGTCGCCGTTCGGCGCTGTCCGCAGCTGGCGCGGCGCGTCCAGCTTGGCGAATTCGGCGACCGTGAACCCAGGCGGGACAGAGAGCTTGGCGCCGGCGGGCCGGGCGACCACCGCCGGCGGCGCAACGCCGGCCCGGGTCGCGCCTGGGGCGGGCAGGGTGTCGACAGTGATCTTGCGGGTGACGCCGGGCGCGTCGCTGGTCCAGTCGCCCCACGCGGCGGGACCGGTGAGCACGGCCGCTGAAGCCGCGCTGGCCGCGAGGACGGCGACGGCGGAGATGAGCTTCAGGTTCATAAGGTTCTCCGTGGCCCCGACAGTGTCGAATTAGGCTTCGTGGGCCTGAGAGTAAACGGCCCCGCCCGTGGTCAATGTCAGGGCCACGCCATCGGTTGCGAGGCCGGGCGAGGCCTGTTACAACTCCGATCCTGACGCTGTTAAGATACGGCGCGGGAGGAGACTTTCGATGGCCGACGATGCGCCGCCACGTGTGCTGGAGCTGACGCCGCTCAATCCGGCCTTTCGGGAGGATCCCTATGCGGTCCTCGCCAAACTGCGCGCCGGTCACCCGGTGATGCGCGACGACCTGGCCGGCGTGTTCTTCATCAGTCGTCATGAGGACGTGCGCGGCATCCTGACGGACCTCACCCTGTGGCGCGACCCCAACCGGGCGGAGCCGGCGGCGGTGCTCACCCGCCGCATCCTAGAGCAGGAGGTGGGCGACACCCGCGAGCGCGACGGTCCCGGCTCGATCCTGCTGATGGACGACCCCGACCACGCCCGCATCCGCACGCCGCTGGCCCAGGCGCTCTACAAGCGCGTCGCCAAATGCCGCCCGCTGGTGGAAGACGTCGTGGCCGAGGCGTTGGACAGGGTCGCGGACCGCGAGACGTTCGATTTGATGGCGGCGGTTTCGCTGCCGGTGCCCGTCGATGTTATCGCTCGCATCCTGGGCGTCGACCACACTCGCCTGACCGAGTTCCGCGACTGGTCGGAGGGCATCATCCAGAGCCTCAATCCGTTGCGCATGCCGGCCCAGACCGAGCACATGGTCCGCGCGTCCGAAGCCATCGGCCCGTTCATGATCGACATGATGGAGAAACGTCGTCGGAAGCCGGAGGACGATCTGGTCACTGACATGGTCCAGCTCCAGGCCGCGGGGGCCGACCTTTCCGACGCCGACCTCGCCACCAACCTCATTGCCCTGCTGGTCGCCGGCAACCTGACCACCACCGATCTCATCGGCAACGGCGCGCGCCTGTTCCTGCTCAATCCCGGCGAACTGGACAAGCTGAAGGCCGATCCGTCGCTGATTGGCGCGGCGGTGGAGGAGGTGCTGCGCTACGAGCCGCCGGTCGATATCACCGGCCGCATCGCCTCGCGCGAGATGGAGGTGCATGGCTGTCCGGTGCACGCCACCCAGTCGCTGCTGGTCTCGCTGCGCGGGGCCAACCGCGACCCTGAGGTGTTCGAGGACCCCGAGCGGTTCGACATCACTCGCAAGAAGAGCCCGCACGTGGCGTTCGGCGGCGGGGCGCACATCTGCATCGGCGCGCCGCTGGCGAGACTGGAGGCCCAGGTGGCGCTGTTGCGTCTGTTCGAGCGCTTCCCGAACCTGCGGCTCGCCGATCCGCAAGCCAAGGCCGAGTGGCGCACCATGCCGTTCTTCCGCGGCCTGCAACACCTGGAGGTGAGGGCTTAGCGCCCTTGCTCCAACTCCCGGGATGGGCGAGAGGCGCGGCATGCGCCTTGCCTTCACACTCGTGGCTCCAGATTTCGACGCCCTTCAGGACGCCCTGCCGGCCGCGCTCGAAGCCGTGGCTCAGGCCGGGCGGCCGAGCGAGGGGCTGGAGGTGCTGGGCGACGGCGCGGCCGACCTCTTCGTCGAAGGCGCGGATCTGGCCACGCTGCGGGCCACCGCGAGCCGCGCGCTCGAACGCGCCAGCGTCGACTTCTGTGTTCAGCCGGCCGCGGCCCGGCTGAAGCGGTTGCTGGTGGCCGACATGGATTCGACCATCATCGGCTGCGAATGCCTGGATGAGATCGCCGACTTCGCCGGTCTCAAGGCCGAGGTGGCGGCCGTGACGGCGCGGGCCATGGCCGGCGAGATTCCGTTCGAAGCGGCCCTTCGCCAACGGGTCGCCCTGCTGGCGGGCCTAGACGTCGCATCGCTGCAGCGGACCTACGATGAGCGTGTGCGGCTGAACCCGGGCGCCCGGACGCTCGTCCGCACCATGAGCGCGCTGGGCGCGCGGTGTGTCCTGGTCTCCGGAGGCTTCGAGTTCTTCACCCGCCGCGTGGCCGAGGCCGCGGGTTTCGCCGGCCACCGCGGCAACCGCTTGATCGACGACGGCGCGCATCTGACCGGCGCGGTGGCCGAACCCATTCTGGGCGCCGACGCCAAACTCTCGGCGCTCCGGGAAGAAGCAGCGGCCTTGGGTGTCTCCGTTGCCGACACGCTCGCCGTCGGCGATGGCGCCAACGACTTGGCGATGATCGAAGCCGCCGGTCTGGGGGTCGCCTACCGCGCCAAGCCGATCGTCGCCGCCGGGGCCGACGCGCGCGTGGACACCGCCGATCTCACCGCATTGCTCTATTTCCAGGGCGTCGGTCAGGACGCCTTCGTGCGATGAATCCGGTCAAGGGGGTCGTCTTCGACATGGACGGGCTGCTCCTCGACACCGAGGCCGTCTACCGCGACGTGATGATCGAGGCCGCCCGCGCTCTGGGCGCCGACCTGCCCGAGGCGGTGTTCCTGCGGATGGTCGGCCTGCCAAACGACGCCAGCCGGGGCATCGCCATGGCCCATTTCGGCGAGGCGTTCGACTATGACCCTTGGCTGGCCAAGGTTTCGGAACTGGCGCATGAGCGCCTGGCGGCTGGCGCGCCGGTCAAGGCAGGCGTGGTGGAGTTGCTCGACCATCTCGATCGAGTGGGGCTGCCCCGCGCCATCGCCACCTCGTCGAGCCACGCCTCCGTCGAGAGACATCTGGCGCCCAGCGGGCTTCTAAAACGGTTCGGCGCGGTAGTCGCGGCGGGGGACTATGTGCGGGGCAAGCCGCATCCCGACCCGTTCCTCACCGCCGCCGGGCGCCTCGGCGTCGCGCCGGCCGACTGCCTGGCGTTGGAGGATTCGCACAACGGCGTGCGCGCCGCCTCGGCGGCCGGGATGATGACGGTGATGGTGCCCGACCTGCTGCCGGCGACCCGCGAAATGCGCCGTCTGACGGTCGCGGTGTGCGCCAATCTCCATGACGCGGTCGAGCTATTGTCACGCGCCGATCACTTTTTCCGGAACGGCTCCGGCGTCTGACCGTTCTCACTCGAACGATCCACGGGAGACGGAATCATGACTAACGCCGCCAAAGGCCTGTTGCTCATCTGCGCCGCGAGCGCGCTGGCGCTCGGAGCCTGCTCGAAACCACAGGCGGCCTCGGACGCCGGCAACACCGCCGACGCCAGCGCCGCGCCGATGTCAAGCGACAACACCGGGGCTATGAGCGCGGACAACACCGCCGCGACCAACGACTCCTCGTCGATGAGCGCCTCGAACTCACAATAGAACCGACGCCGAACCGGACCTGAACCCCTGGCGACCCAGTCGCCGGGGGATTTCGCGCGTTGGGTGAGCTTGCGTGCTCCGCCCCTGCGTAACCGGAGCGGAGGCTTTCGCCAGCCGATATTCTAGGTGACAGAGACTTAATTCGCACCAGCCCGGCCCAAGGTTGTGTCCGCCCGCCGCGCGCCTTAGAGCGGTCGCCGGCGACGATGGGGCGCGCGCCTTTGGAAACTGCATGAACCACTTGCGCCTTTGCCTACTCGCCGCCTCCGCCGGCATGGCCTTGTCCGGCCCCGCGCTTTCCCAGCCAACGCCGAACGATTCCGCTTGGGCCCAGACTGGCAGCGATGTGGCGGCCGACCCCGCCGTGCGCTTCGGCGTGCTGCCCAACGGTCTGCGCTACGCGGTGATGCACAACGCCACGCCCGCCGGCCAGACATCGATCCGGCTACGCATCGGTTCGGGCTCGCTGGAAGAGAGCGACGCGCAGCAGGGCCTCGCCCACGTGCTCGAACACATGGCGTTCGAGGGGTCGACCCATGTGCCGCGCGGCGACATGATCAAGATCCTCGAGCGCAACGGCCTCGCCTTCGGCCCGGACACCAACGCGGAAACCAGCTGGACCGAGACGGTCTACCAGCTCGACCTGCCGCGCAGCGACGCCTCACTCCTCGACACCGGCCTGATGCTGATGCGCGAGACCGGCAGCGAGCTCAACATCGATCCCAAGGCGCTGGACACCGAACGCGGCATAGTGCTGTCCGAGGAGCGGCTGCGCGACACTCCCGACTACCACGCCGAAAAAGCCCAGATCGACCTGTTGGCCCACGGCCAGCGGATCACCGAGCGGTTTCCCATCGGCAAGGTGGGTGTGGTCAAAAGCGCGCCGGCAAGTCTCATCCGTGAGTTCTACCGCGCCAACTACCGGCCGGACCGGGCCACCGTGATCGTGGTCGGCGACTTCGATCCGGCCGAGGTGGAAGCCAAGATCAGGGCGCGCTTCGCCGACTGGGCCCCGACGGGTCCCGAGACCGCCGAGCCGGATCTGGGCCAGGTGGAAAAGCGCGGTCTGACGGTCAGCGTGGTCAACCTGCCGGGCGCCCAGACCCTGACCTACATCGCCTGGGCGAGACCCTATGACAGCGCGCCGGACAGCCGCGCCAAGCGCCGGCGCGAGACGGTGGAGAACCTGGCCCTGGCGGTGCTCAACCGGCGTCTGGGTCGGCTGGCGACCAGAGCCGATCCGCCCTTCATCTCAGCCGACAGCTCCTTCGAGAACCTGCTGCACTCCGACAAGGTCGCGGTGGTCGACGCCACCTCGGCGACCGGCGCCTGGCGGCCGGCGCTGGCGACAATCGAGCAGGAGGTGCGGCGGCTGACCACCTATGGCGTCTCCCAGGCGGAGATTGAACAGGAGATCGCCCAGTCGCGCGCGGCTCTGGTCAATTCGGCGACCGGCGGCGCCACGCGCCCGACCCCGGAGTTGGCCAGCGGCCTGGTCGAGTCTGTGGACGAGAACCTCGTCTTCACCAGCCCCGCCGAGGATCTCGATCTGTTCGACGCCGCCACCAAGGACGTCACCCCCGAAGAGGTCGATGTGGCCGCCCGCCAGATTTTCGCGGGGTCAGGGCCGTTGGTCGAGCTGGAAAGCCCGACGCCCGTGGAGGGCGGTGAGGCGGCGGTCGCCCAGGCCTACGCCGCCTCCGCCAAGGTCCCGGTTACGGCGCCGACGGCCGAGCAGGCGATCGTCTGGCCCTATACGCAGTTCGGCGCGCCGGGCGCGGTCAAATCGCGCCACGAGATCGCCGATCTCGGAGCCACGGTCGTCCACTTCGACAACGGGGTGACGCTGACCGTCAAGCCGACCGACTACCGCAAGGATCAGATCCTCATCGCCGTGGACCTCGGCCATGGACGCCACGACCTGCCCCGCGATCACCCTGTCGCCGCCTGGGCGGCGTCGGCGTTTGCCGACGGCGGCTTCGAGGCGATGACGCTGGAAGACAGCCAGCGCGCCCTGGCCGGGCGCATCTACAACGCGCAGCTGTCGATCACCGACGACGCCTTCCAACTGCGCGGAGTCACGCGGCCGCGAGACCTGTCCACCCAGATGCAGGTGCTGGCCGCCTATGTGGCCCACCCCGGTTTCCGGCCGGAGGCCTTCGAACGCTTGAGGCAGGGTTACCTCAACGCCCTGCCGCAACTGGCCGCGACTCCGGGGGGGGTGGTGCAACGGGACTTCGAAGAGCTGCTGCACGACGGCGATCCCCGCTGGGAAACGCCGACGGCGGCGCAGCTCGAGGCGGCCAAGCCCAATGACCTGAAGGCCTTGCTCGAGGCCCCGCTCGCCAAGGCGCCGATCGAGATCACCATCGTCGGCGACGTCACCGTCGACGACGCCATCGCTCAGGTGGCGGCGACCTTCGGCGCCCTGCCGCCGCGCCCGGAAATTGCCGCGCCGCCCGCGGCTGGCGAGACCGCCGACTTCCCACGGCCGACCGCGACGCCGGTCATGCTGACCGACGGAGGCCGGCCCGATCAGGCCATGGCCATCGTCGCCTGGCCGGTCACCGACTTCTACAAGGACTTGCAGGCCTCGCGCGCCGACATGCTAGCCGGCGAAGTTTTGCAGGGCCGTGTGGTCGACCGCCTGCGTCTGGTCGAAGGGGCCACATACAGTCCCGACGTCTCGGTCTCGTTGTCGGAGACGTTCCCGAACTATGGCGTAGCTTTCGCGGCCGTGGAGATGCCGCCGCAAAAGCTTCCGGGGTTCTTCACTGAAGTGGCCGCCATCACCGCCGACATGCGCGACCGTGGGGTGACCGCCGACGAATTGGAACGCGCGCGCAACCCCAGGGTGGCCTCGATCAAGAAGTCGATGCTGACCAACGACTATTGGCTGTTGCGGCTGGAAGGCTCGATCGCCGACCCGCGCCGCCTGGAGCTCATCCGCACCACGCTACCAGACTACGCCAAGGTGACGGCGACCGAGGTCCAGGACGCCGCCCGGCGCTACCTGACCGACGGCAAGGCCTGGAAGCTGGAAGTAAAGGCCCCCGGCGCGCCTTAGGGCGTGGTGGTTGCAGCCGGTGTGTCAGGCGGCGCCGGCTCCTTCAACAATGGCACCACAAGGTCGTTCAGGGCGTCGAGATCGAATGCACCGGCCTTGGCGTAACGAACGATGCCGGCTCGATCGATGACATAGTTGGTCGGAACCTGGGTGGGATCGCCGTAGGGGCCGAAAAAGTGCCTGGCCACGGGCAGGGAAAGTATCTTGGCCACCGGCCTCAGCCGATCCGTCGGCGCCGAATCTTCCGTGGTCACGGCGACTATGGCCAGCCCATACTGTCCCTGGATCCGCTCATAAGCGTCGAGCAAGGGCAGTTCCTTGCGACACGGCCCGCACCAGGTCGCCCAGAAATTGAGGATGAGCACCTGACCCTTGAAGTCGGCCAGGGTCAGGCGTTTGCCGTCCAGGGTGAACGCATGAAAGTCGGGCGCCGGCTTGCCGACCTCGACCTTGCCGGCCGCAGCCGGCGAGGCCAGCGCGCACAGGACGGCGGCCATGGCGGCCAAGCCGCGGCGATCGAACATTGGCGCTCCCCTCCCAGACGATCCTGACCCGAACGGACCGAATCGCTACTTCGCCTTCGGGCCGTACTTGAAATATTTAAAAAAGTCGCTGTCCGGCGACAGCACCAGCGTGGCGTCGCTGTGGGCCAGGGAATCCTCGTAGGCGCGCATGGAGCGGTAGAAGGCCGCGAAGCTGGGGTCCTTGCCGTAGCTGGCGGCGTAGAGGGACGCCGCCTGGGCGTCGCCGGCGCCGCGCAGTGCGAACGCCTGTTCATTGGCCTTGGCGAGGGTGATCGTCACCTCTTTGTCGGCATTGGCGACGATCTCGCGCTTCGACGCCTCGCCCTGGGCGCGAATCTGCGCCGCCTTCTGCTGCAGGTTGGAGCGCATGCGCTGATAGACCGCCTCGGCGTTGGCGGCCGGCAGGTCGGCGCGCTTGATGCGCAGATCGACCACGTCGATGCCAAGGCGCGCGGCGGCGGCGCGGACGCGCACGTCGTCCAAGGTCTTGGCCATGAGTTCAGAGCGCTGGCGTGAGATGATGTCGCCGGCGGTGGCGGCGCCGAGAACCTGGCGCAGGGACGAGTTGATCAGCGGCTCGAGCCGGTCGCGGGCGATCGTCTCGTTGCGGAGCGTCCGGTAGAACTCCAGCGGATCGGCGATCCGGTAGCGGACGAAAGCGTCGACCACCAGCCGCTGCTGATCGGCGGAAATCACCTCCTCCTGCCGTGCTTCGATGGCCTGGTTGCGCTTGTCGAGGGTGACGACCGACTCGACGAATGGAATCTTGACCTTGAGGCCAGGGTCGTAGGCGCCGGGTGGATTGATCACCCGCACCGGCTCGCCGAGATTGACCACCACCGCCTGCCGTCGCTGATCGACGATGAAGAAGGTGTTGGCGAGCAACACCACCAGGGCGGCGGCGATCAGGCCGATGAGCCAGCGGCGGTTCATAGACTCGGTCCCTGCGGTTGCGGCGCTGGCGGCGGCGGGGCCGCCGTGGCTGGAGGAGGCGCGGTGGGCTGGAAGGCCTGGGGCGGCAGGATGATCGGCGCCGTCGCGCCCTTGGCGTCGATGACCACCGTATGGGCGTGGGTGAGCACATCCTGCATCGTCTGGATGTAGAGCCGCTCACGCGTCACCGCCGGCGCGCGGCGGTACTGAGCATAGATCTGGTTGAATCGCGAAGCCTCGCCGTTAGCTTCGTGCACCACCTGCTCCTGATAGCCGGCCGCCGCCTGGGTGATCTTGGCCGCCGTGCCGACCGCCTCGTTGACGTTCTTGTTGGCGTAGGTGTTGGCGTCGTTGATCGCCGACTGGGCGTCCTGGCCGGCGCGGGCGATGTCCTGATAGGCCGGCACCACCTCGGCGGGCGGATTGGCGTTCTGGATCTGAACCGCGTCGACCGTCACGCCGGTGTGGTAGCGGTCGAGGATGCGTTGCATGAGGCTCTGCATCTGCGACTGAACCTGGCCGCGGCCGTTGGTCAGGATCGAGGTCAGGTCGTTGCGGCCGACCACCTCGCGCATGGCGCTCTCGGCCACAGCCTTCACCGCGTCGTCCGGATCGCGGACCTGGAACAGATAGGCGGCCGGATCGGAGATGTGCCACTGCACCGCGAAGCTCAGGTCGACGATGTTCTCGTCGCCGGTCAGCATCAGGCTTTCGTCCGGCGCCTCGGCCCCTGGCGCGCCGCCGACGATGGTCTTCTGCTCGTTGGTGACATCCACCACCTCAGCCTGCTCGATCGGCGTCGGCAGGCGATAATGCAGTCCCGACAGTTCGGTGCGGTCGTAGGCTCCAAAGCGAGTGACGATCGCCTCCTGATAAGGCTGGACGATGTAGAAGCCGGTGAGCGCCCAGATGGCCGCCACGGCGCCGACGACGCCAAGCGCGAGGACCGAGCCGTTGAGGCGCCGCAGGCGCCGTCCACGCCGCAGCCGGTCCCACTCCACGCGCAAGCGGCGAAGGTATTCGCCGAAGTCCGGACCAGAAGGCGGCGGGGACGGGGGCGGTGGCCGGCGGCGCTGTTCGGCGCGCGGAGGGTCGTCCGGCCGGTCGTCGTTGCTGCCGGGCGGAGAACCCCAGGGGCCTGGATTGGCGTTGTCGTTCCAGGGCATGACGCTCTCTTTATCAAGTCAGCCGCAGTCCACGGCGCTTGTAATGCAACGCTCGGGTCCGGATATGAGACGCCGCCCAGCGCAAAACAATCCTGCGCCACACAATATGGAGCCGCCCCCGCCGTGAGCCAACCTGACGAGGCCGACGTCCGCGCCGCGCTCGAGCGTGTCGCCGATCCCAAGAGCGGAAAGGGATTGATTGCGGCCGGACTGGTCCAGGGCCTGGTGGTGAGCGAAGCGCGGGCGGGGTTCATTCTGGAAGTCGCCCGGGAGGACGCCGCGCTCTATGCCCCCGTGCGCGAAGCGGCCGAGGCCGCGCTGAAGGCGGTCGCCGGGGTGGAGCGCGCGCAAGTGGTGCTGACGGCGGCGTCCCGGGGCGGGTCGGCGCCCGCGCCTGCGCCGGGAACGGTCCGGGTGAGCAAAGGCGCGCGCGTCGCGACCGATCCCCGCGCCAGGCCCGAAGCCATGCCGCCGCCCGAGCGCTTGGCCCACGTGCGCCGGGTGATCGCGGTGGCCAGCGGCAAGGGCGGCGTCGGCAAGTCGACCATCGCCGTCAATCTTGCCTGCGCCCTGGCCGCCCGGGGCCAGAGCGTGGGTCTGCTGGACGCCGACATCTATGGTCCCTCGGCCCCGCGCATGCTGGGCGTGGACGAGCAGCCCAGGTTCGAGGACGGCAAGCTCGAGCCGCTCGAAGCCTGGGGGCTGAAGGTGATGTCGATCGGCTTCATCGTCGACGAGGGCGCGCCAATGATCTGGCGGGGCCCGATGGTGTCCTCGGCGGTGCGGCAGATGATCCAGGACGTGCGCTGGGGAACCGAAGAGGCGCCCCTCGACGTGCTGGTGGTCGACCTGCCGCCCGGCACCGGCGACATCCATCTGACCCTGGTCCAGAAGCTCTGTGTCGACGGAGTGGTGATCGTCTCGACACCGCAGGAGATCGCCCTCATCGACGCGCGCCGCGCCGCCGCCATGTTCGGCAAGATGACCCCGCCCGTGCCGATCCTGGGCGTGGTGGAGAACATGGCCTTCTTCGCCGACCCGGGTACGGGCGCGCGCATCCCGATTTTCGGCGAGGGCGGCGCGCGCCGCGAGGCCGAGCGGCTGGGCGCGCCATTCCTGGGCGAAGTCCCGATCGAGGTGGCCTTGCGCGAGGGTGGCGATGACGGGCGTCCGCTGGTCGGCGCCCTGCCGGATCATCCCGCCGCGCGGGTGTTCGCGAACATGGCCGAGCGACTGGCGGCCCGGTAGTCCGAAGGTCGAGATCGCTTCAGGCGGACGGGCGCGCGGCGACGCTCAGGTCGGCGTTCAGGGATTCCAGAACCGGCGGCTCGGTGAGCGCGGCGTCGATCGCATCGAGCTGGGCGCGGATGTCCGCATGCCGTCGCGCATCCAGCCCGTAGCCGAAGTAGCAAGCCCCGCCCAGCATCACGAAGACGATCGGCGTGATGATGTAGACCAGCTCCATGCCGTGGATCGCCGCCGGCGTGTTGGCGGCGCCCTCCTTGGCCTGGTAGCCGATGGCCCCCAGCACCGTGAATGACAGCAGGATGGCGGCGCTGGCCGCCAGCTTCTGGGTCGTGGTGATCATGGCGAAGAGCAGGCCGGTGCGCTGCTTGCCCTTCTCCAGTCGCACGGCGTCGGCGACGTCGGCCACCATGGCCCGATCGAGCAGGGTGAAACCCGCGGCGAGGAAGCCCAGCGCGAAAAGCAGGACGGCGGCGAGGGGATAGTCGCCATTGGGCAGCAGGGTCGTGCCGCCGAGCATCAGGGAGTAGCCGGTGGCGGCCACCTGCATGGCGCGGTGCTTGCCGATCTTCTGGGCCAACCACGACAGCCCGGCGGCGCCGAGCACGCCGGCGGCGATGTAGATCAGCAGCAGGCTGGAGGCGGCCGGCACGGAGAAGCCGCGCGCGTCGTGGAAGTAGAAGATGTACATCGCCGACATCCAGCCAGGACCGAGATAGAGGCAGAAGTCAGAGATGATGATCCGCGCCATGTCGGGCCGGCAGACCATCTCCCAATAGTCGCGGAAGCTGAACCGCTCGGCGTGGGCGTCGGCGGGGATCGGCTCGCGCGTGAGCAGCGCGGCGGCGGCCACGCCGACGGGCGCGGCGATGACGATGAACCAGCCCATGGCCGGCACCGCCCCGGCCGTGGCGCCGCGACGGGCCATCAGCGCCGGGATCAGCAGGACGAGCGCCGCGCCCAGGATGCTGACCACCTGGATGGCGCCGAAAACGCGCGAACGTTCGTGGTACTTCCCGGCGATTACTGACGCCCAGGAACTGTGCGACAGCAGGATCAGCGACCAGCCGATGTAATAGGCCAGCAGCCAGCCGGCGAGGTAGGGCATTGAGACGTGGTACGGCGGGTCGAACAGCATGTAGACCGCCAGCATCAGTAGCGGCGCGCCGGCCATCATCCACACCCGGTAGCGGCCGAGCCGCGTGCGGGTGCGGTCCATGAACAGGCCGATCAACGGGTCGATGAAGGTGTCGCCGAAGCGGACGAGGCCGAAAGCCGCACCCACCGCGGCCAGCGCCAAGCCGAAGTGGGCCGCGTAGTAGTGCGGCAGGTAGACGGCCACCGCCACCGCCAGCGCGCCGATGGAAAAGCCGGGCAGGCTGAAAGCTACGAGCCTCGGCAGACTGAGACGGTCGGGCGCCGATGACACGGGGCGGGGATTCCTCACGCGATCTGAGACGACGTCTCCAACGGACGTTTGAACCCAGACAGAACCCGGGACGGACCCGGACGCAAGGGGCTTATCCCGCCGTCATCTTGCGGAAGAACTTCTGGGTCTGCTCGGCGCCGGTGAAATAGGCCGATTGGCCGGCCTCGTCGGCGATCTTGGCCCAATTGTCGCGCACGGTCTCCACCGAGGCGTGATCGCCCAGGTAGACGCCCTCGGTCTCGAAGATGCGGGCCATGGCGAAGGCCCCGCCGCCGGCGGTCAGGATCACGCCCGTTGGGGCATCGTCCGAGCACAGATAGACGACGCCGGGGGTGACGAATTCCGGAGCCAGACGCTTCACCATCTCGGGCGGCATGAGGTTCTCGGTCATGCGCGTGCCGGCCACCGGGCAGATGGCGTTGACGTGGATGTTGTTCTTCTGGCCCTCGAGCTTCAGCGAATTCATGAAGCCGATGAGGCCGAGCTTGGCCGCGCCATAGTTGGTTTGGCCGAAGTTGCCATAGAGCCCGGTGGACGAGGTGGTGACCACGATCCGTCCATAGTTCTGGGTGCGCATGATCTCCCAGGCCGCCTTGGCGGGCTTGACCGTGCCGAACAGGTGCACGTCGACCACGAAGTCGAAATCGGCGATCTCCATCTTGGAGAACGACTTGTCGCGCAGCACGCCGGCGTTGGCGATCAGGATGTCGATGCGGCCCCAGGCGTCCATGGCTTGGCCGATCAGGTGCGCGACGCCCGCATCGTCGGTGACCGACGCGCCGTTGGCGATGGCCTCGCCGCCGGCGGCCTTGATCTCGGCCACTGTGTGGGCCGCGGCGTCCGAAGAGCCGCCCGATCCGTCGACCGAGCCGCCCAGGTCGTTGACCACCACCTTGGCGCCGCGTCTCGCCAGCTCGAGCGCATGCGCCCGCCCGAGTCCGCCGCCGGCGCCGGTGACGATCGCCACCTTGCCGTCGAATCTGATGTCCGCCATGCCCGTCCTCTGCGCCGATTGAAGCGCGGCGGTTCTGCGCGAGGCCGCTTGGCGCCGTCAAGCGCCATCGCGCCTTGCCCCGGCGGCGCGGATCGCTATTCGATCTGACTGAGACTGTGCGCGCGGGGGGCGAGCGGATGTTCGGACTGGAGAACGCCCAGAGCCTTCTCGGCATCGTGCTGATCCTCGGCGCCTGCTGGGCGATCTCTGAGGCGCGATCGCGCTTTCCCTGGCGGCTGGCGATCGGCGCCGTGGCGGCCCAGGCGGCGCTGGTTCTGCTGCTCTTCGCCCTGCCTGGATCGCGCGTGGTGCTGGCCGCCGCGGGCGCCGCCGTCCAAGGTCTCGCCGGCAGCACCCAGGCCGGGGTGAAGTTCGTGTTCGGCTTCCTGGCCGGCGGCGACGGCCAACCCTATTCGGTGTCCGACGCGAGTGCGCTGTTCACGCTCGGATTCCGTGTCCTGCCGGTGATCCTGGTGATCTGCGCCCTCTCGGCGCTGCTCTGGCACTGGCGGGTGCTCCGCTGGCTGGTCCAGGGCTTCGGCTTCATCTTCGAGCGGACCATGGGCCTGCGCGGCGCGCCGGCGCTGGCCACCGCTGCGACGATCTTCATGGGCCAGGTCGAGGGTCCGATCTTCATCCGCGCCTATCTGGCCCACCTGACGCGCTCGGAACTGTTCATGCTGATCACCGTCGGCATGAGCTGCGTGGCCGGCTCGACCGTGGTCGCCTACGCCACCATCCTGCAGGGCGTGCTGCCCAACGCGGCCGCCCACGTGCTGACCGCCTCGTTGATCTCGGCGCCGGCCGGCGTTCTCTTGGCGCGCATCCTGGTGCCGCGCGACCCCGCCGCCGAGACGCCTGAGACCTATGACTTGGCTGGCGCCAAGACCTACGAAAGCTCCATCGACGCCCTCATGCGCGGCACCAACGACGGACTGCAGATCGTGCTCGCCGTCGGCGCCTCCCTGGTGGTGTTCGTCGCCTTGGTGGCGATGGTCGACGGCCTGCTCGGCCTCGCGGGTCCCGTCGCCGGCGCGCCGCTCAGCCTCGAGCGGGGCCTGGGATTGCTGTTCTCGCCGCTCGCCTGGGCGATCGGCATTCCCTGGAGCGAGGCGCGGACGGCTGGCGCCCTGCTCGGCGTCAAGCTGGTGCTGACCGAGTTCACCGCCTTCATCCACCTCGCCAAGCTCGCGCCCGACCAGTTCTCAGAGCGCAGCCGGATGATCATGACCTATGCCCTGTGCGGCTTCGCCAACATCGCCTCGGTGGGGATCAATGTCGCCGGCTATTCGATCCTGATCCCCGAGCGGCGCGGCGAGGTCATGGGTATGGTGTGGAAGGCCTGCCTGGGCGGATTCCTGGCCACCTGCCTGACCGCCGCCGTGGTCGGGGCCCTCCCGGCGTCGATCTATCCGCGCTAGCGCTTCTTGGTCTTCTTCAGGATCGCCGAATAGGTGAGCGCGATGCGGCCGGCGGCGGTAATTTCGCCGCGCACGAAGACCAGCGACGCGCCGGCGCGGACCACCTCGCCGACGCATTCGACAAGGTCGCCCTCGAAGGCGGCGTCAACGAAGTCGCAGTTCATCTGGGCGGTGACCGAGCCGCTGTCCTGCAGATGCTCCGAAGCGATGCAGAAGATGGCGTAGTCGGCGAAGGTCATCAGGCAGCCGCCGTGCATGGCGCCGTGACCGTTCATGTGCTTCCGCTCGGCGCGGAAGGCGCAGACCATGCGTCCGGTCTCCTCGCGGCGAGCGTAGAACGGACCGGCCAGCAATTCGAAGGGATCGGCGCTCCACAGCGTCCAGCCGGCCCATTCGCCGTCGGCGATTACCTGCGGCGTCCAGCGGCTGTCGGTCTCGTCCATCCCGCCCTCCGAAGCGTTTGCGGTGGTCGATATACGACCTTAGGGTTCGCGGCCAACCACGGGAGACGTTTCATGGCCCTCGACGCAGACACCCGCACCCAGCTCCTGGAGGCCGTGCGGCGGTTCGTGGCCGAGCGCCTGCGCCCGATCGAGGCCGAGGTGGCGGAAAACGACGCGATCCCGGACGCCATCCTCGCTGAGATGGCCGCGCTCGGGCTGTATGGCATCTCGATCCCCGAAGCCTACGGCGGGCTCGATCTGTCGATGGAAGAGGAATGCCTGCTGGTCATGGAGCTCTGCCGCACCAGCCCGGCCTTCCGCTCGGCCATAGGCACCAATGTCGGCATCGGCAGCCAGGGCCTGGTGATGTTCGGCTCCGACGAGCAGAAGGCCAAGTGGCTGCCCGGCATAGCCTCGGGCGAGACCGTCACCTCCTTCGCTCTCACCGAACCCGAGGCGGGCTCCGACAGCGCCTCGGTGCGCACCACCGCCCGGCTAGATGGCGACCACTATGTTCTGGACGGGACCAAGCGGTTCATCACCAACGCCAACCGCGCCCACCTGTTCACGGTCATGGCCCGCACCGACCCGAGCGTGAAGGGCGGCGGCGGGGTCTCGGCCTTCCTCGTGCCGCGCGACTTGCCGGGCCTCACGGTCGGCAAGCCTGAAAAGAAGATGGGCCAGCAGGGCGCCCACATCTGCGACGTTGTCTTCGACGGCGTGCGCGTGCCAGCCGCCAATCGCCTGGGCGTCGAGGGTGAGGGCTTCAAGGTGGCCATGCAGGTGCTCGACAAGGGCCGCCTGCACATTTCGGCGGTGTGCATCGGCGTCGCCGAGCGGCTGATCGCCGACGCGGTGGCCTATGCGGCCGAGCGCAAGCAGTTCGGCCAACCGATCGCCTCGTTCCAACTGATCCAGGGCATGATCGCCGACTGCAAGACCGAGGCCCTGGCGGCGCGGGCCCTGACGCTGGAGACCGCCCGCAAACGAGACGCCGGCCAGAACGTGACCCTGGAGGCGGCGGCGGCCAAGTATTTCGCTTCCGAGATGGTCGGGCGGGTGGCCGACAAGACGGTGCAGATCTTCGGCGGCGCCGGCTATGTCGCCGATCACGGCATCGAGCGGCTCTACCGCGACGTGCGGATCTTCCGGATCTACGAAGGCACAAGCCAGATCCAGCAGATCGTCATCGCCCGCGAGACGATGAAGCGGGGGGGCTAGCCGACGCCCGTCTCGATGGCCAGACGGACGAGGTCGGCGGTGCGGGTTACGCCGAGCTTGGATTTGATCTGCACGCAGTTGTTGGCGACGGTCTTGTAGCCCACGCCCACGGCCTCGGCGATTTCGGCCAAGCTGGCCCCGCCGGCCAGCAGCCGCATGATCTCCAGCTCACGCGCCGTGAGCCCATCGAGCGGCGCGCCGGCGGCGGGTGCGGCGAGCGCCTGGGCCAGCTCCGCTTCCACATAGCGCCCGCCGGCGGTCACCCGGCGCACGGCGGTGAGCAGTTCCTCCGGCGAGGCGTTCTTGGTGACATAGCCGGCCGCCCCCGCCTCCAGCGCGCGCTTGGCGTAGAGCGGCTCGCCGTGCATCGAGAGCACGAGGATCGGGCCCGCGCCGGCGTGGATCATCCGCCGCAGCAGTTCGAGGCCGCCCAGGCCCGGCAGGTTGAGATCGAGGATGACCAGGTCCGGCCGCTGCTGGCGGATTAGCGCCAGGGCGTCGCGGCCGTTGGCGGCCTCGAGGATCGCCTCGTGCGGCAGGGTGGCGAGCAGGCGCTTGAGGCCGGCGCGCACCAGGGCGTGATCGTCGACCAGGAGGATGGTGCTCACGGCGCTGCCTCCAGTTCTTCGGCCGGGGCGGTGAGGGGCAGGCGTGCGGTCACCGTCCAGCCCGCGCCGCGCTCGATCGCCAGCGTCCCCTTGGCGGCGGCCACCCGTTCGCGCATGCCGATGAGGCCGAAGCCGCCGCCTTCGGGCTTGCCGGTGGAGACGCCGTTGTCGGCGACGCGGGCGAACACCTCACCGCCGTCGTCGCGGCCGACGACCACCTCGATCCGGGCCGGCCGGCCATGGCGCACGGCGTTGGCGAGGCTCTCCTGGACCACCCGGTAGAGCGTCTCGCGCGCCGCCTCGGTCAGGGCCAGGGTCTCGTCCTCGGCCACCTTGACGTCGAAGACGATGGCCGGATGGCGCTCGCGCCAGAAGTCCGCCAGCTCGCCGATGGCGGCGGCCAGGCCCAGATCGATCAGCTCGGTAGGTCTGAGGCGCCCCAGGATGTCGCGCACCAACCGCTGCATGTGGGCGACCGATTGCTGGATGGCGCCCATCTGGCGCATGGCCTCGGCCTTCTTGCCCTCGCCGATCAGGCGGCGGGCCATGGTGGCGTCGACGTTGACGGCGAAGAGGTGGGGACCGATCTCGTCATGCAGGTCGCGGGCGAGATCCGCGCGCTCCTCGTCCTGCAGGGTGGCGATCTGTTGCTCGAGGCGATGGGTGCGATCCTGCATGGCCGCCAGCCGTGAGGCCATGACGTTCACCGCCCGCCCGACACGGGCGAGCTCGGAGGGGCCGGCCTCGCGCACTTTGGCGGCATAGTCGCCGGCGCCGATGCGTTCGAACGCGGCGGAATAGTCGGAGAGGGGCCGCAGCGCCCGGCCGACCGTCAGCCACAGCAGGACCGCGCCGATGGCGAAGGAGACCGCGAGCACGGCCACAAGGTCGACGAACTCAGTCCACACCGCGGCGACGTCATTGGCGGCTACGGGCGCCAGGACGATCGCGCCATGGCCCGGGACCTCCATCCGCGCGTCTCCGACAGCGGGGTGAAAGAGGTCGGCGAACCAGGCCGGCGCCGGACGCACGGGCAGGGGATGGGACACTGCCCGGAGCAAGCCCGCTTCATCCGTCAGGCTGGCGCGCACGTGGCGCGCGCCGTCGAAGGAGGCGACCAGACGCGCCAGGTCCCCGGCGGGATCCTCCGAGCGCGGCAGGGACAGAACGGCGCCGGCGACAGTCAGGCGTCCGCCGGCCATCGCGGCCACGAGCTCTTCGCGCAGCACCTTGTCGGCCTGCCAGCCGGCCAGCGCCAGGCCCACCGCCGAACCAGTGAGGAACAGCAGGGCGATGGCGACGACGATCCTGACTCGCAACGACATGACGCGGCTTTTCTAGCGCGGCTGGGCCTCCCGGCCCACCAGTGAGGTCTGATCGGGAAAAATTCCCGACGAGAACGGGAACGCGCGCCCTGGGCCGGGCGCCCATACCAACTTAGTCGATGCCTACGCGTTCACCCGCTTTAGGGGCAGGCGCCCTTTGCGGCGGAGACCGATGAGACAATCCTCCTGGATGGTGCTGACCCTTGCGTTGGGCGCAGCCGGCTTGCCGGCCGCGGCGATGGCGCAAGCGACGAGCGCCAATCCCTCGGCGCCGACCGCCAAGCCCGGCGAGAAGACCGTGTCGGAGGTGGTTGTGACCGCCCGCCGCCTCGACGCGGCGCGCGCCCAGATTCAGCCGCGGGTGGGAGCCTCGGTCTACACCATCACCTCCCAGGCGATCCTGGCCATGCCCGGCGGCGACAGCGCTGCATTGAGCCAGGTCCTGCTGCAGTCGCCCGGCGTCGCCCAGGACTCCTATGGTCAGATCCACGTACGCGGCGAGCACAACGGGCTTCAGTACCGGCTGAATGGGATCATCCTGCCGGAGGGCCTCTCGGTGTTCAGCCAGGCGCTCAATCCGCGCCTCGCCGACCAGGTGCAACTCATCACCGGGGCGCTGCCGGCGGAGTACGGTTTGCGCACCGGAGGCATCATCGACATCACCACCCAGAGCGGCGCCTCGGCGAACGGCGGCTCGATGTCGATCTATGGCGGCAGCCATGACGAGATCGAGCCCAGCGTGGAGTTCAAGGGCGGCTCAGGGCCGTTCAGCTATTTCACGTCGCTGAGCTACACGCACAACGCGCTCGGTATCGAATCGCCCGACGCCAGCTCGACTCCGTTGCACGACCGGACCGACCAGTATGAAGGCTTCGCCTACCTCGAAGACATTCTGGATCCCGACGATCGGGTGTCGCTGATCCTGGGCGCGTCCAACCAGCGCTTCCAGATTCCCAATCAGGTGGGTCTGACGCCGTCGCTGATGTTCGGACCGAATGGCGCCGAGCCTCTGACGGTCGATGGCCAGACCACCTATCCGAGCGCGGACCTCAACGAGAGCCAGAAGGAGATCACCTACTACGGCGTGGTCAGCCTGCTGCACACGGCCGGTCCGTTCACCGGCCAGTTGTCGGTGTTCTCGCGCTACTCGACACTGCAGTTCGTCCCTGACACGCTGGGCGACCTGTTGTTCGACGGGATCTCACAGGCGGCGCGCAAAAGCGACGCCGCCGCCGGCGTTCAAGCCGAGTCCTCGTACAAACTGGGCGAAAGCCACACGCTGCGCGCCGGACTGATCGGCGAGGTCGATCGCTCGATCGGCGATACGGTCTCCCAGGTCATCGCCCTCGATCCGGTCACCGGCAGTCAGGTTTCCGACCAGCCGGAAACCATCGTCGACGACGGCGCCAAGACCGCCGTCACCCTGAGCGCCTACCTCCAAGACGAGTGGAAACTGCGGCGCAATCTGACGCTCAACTACGGGCTGCGCTTCGACCAGTTCGACGGCTATCGGCGCGAAAACCAGCTCAGCCCGCGCGCCAACCTCGTGTGGCTGCCGTTCGACGGCACAACCGTGCATGCCGGCTACGCCCGTTACTTCTCACCGCCGCCGTTCGAATTGATCGGGCAGGAGACGGTCAACAGGTTCGCCAACACTACGGCCGCAGCGGCGGTGACGACCGACACCACGCCCTACGCCGAACGCGCCAACTATTATGACGTGGGCGTCAGCCAGGCGCTGCTCGGCCGAGCTCTCACCCTCGGCGTCGACACCTACTACAAGTTGGACAAGAACCTGGTCGATGAGGGCCAGTTCGGCGCGCCGATCATCCTGACGCCGTTCAACTACGCCAAAGGCCGCCAGTACGGCGCGGAGTTCACGGCCTCCTATGCGCACGGACCGTTCAGCGCCTATGCGAACTTCGCCGCTCAGAGCGCCAAGGGCGAGGATATCATCTCCAGCCAGTTCAACTTCAGCGCGGCGGACCTCGCCTATATCGCCGATCATTTCATCGACCTCGACCATAGCGCCAGCTACACGGCCTCGGCCGGCGTCTCCTATCTCTGGCGCGGCACGCGGGTGGGCGCCGACTTGCTCTACGGCAGCGGCTTGCGCGCCGACCTGGAACTGCCCGCCGGAAGCGCCTACCCCGACATCCCCAACGGCTTGACCCTGCCGAGCTACGTGCAGGTCAACCTGGCGCTCTCCCACAAGTTTGAGAACACCCCTGGCGGGCCGCTGACCGTGCGCTTCGACGTCATCAATGTGGCCGACAGGATCATCGAGCTGCGCAACGGCACCGGCGTCGGCGTGTTCGCGCCGCAGTACGGCCCGCGCCGCGGCTTCTTCGGCGGGATCACCAAGGATTTCTGAGCGCCACGGCTCAGGCTAGACGAGGGGCATGGCCTTCGACCGTCTCGACCTGTTTCTAGCTCTGCTCGGCCTGGCGGCCGCGGCGACGACGCTTCTGGGCGGGGCGCTGGCCCTGCGGCTCGCGGGTCGGATCCACCTCATCCTGGGCTTAAGCGCCGGGGCGGTGGTGGGCGTCGCCCTGTTCGACCTGCTGCCCGAAGCCCTTGCGGTCGGCGGCGGTGCGCCAGCCCTGACGACAACCTTCGTGGCGATCGGCTTCATGGCTTATCTCACCGGCGACCGAGCGCTGGCCATGGCCGGTCCGGGCGGTCGCCGCGGGCACCTCGGCGCCGGCAGCCTGACCCTGCACAGCGTTATGGACGGCCTCGCCATCGGCCTATCCTTCCAGGTGTCGCCGGCCACCGCGGCGGTGGTGACGCTGGCCGTGCTGGCCCACGATCTCTCGGACGGGGTCAATACGGTGAACGTCAGCCTCGCCGGCGGGGCCGGCCGCGCCTGGGCGCGGCGGTGGCTGCTGGCCGACGCGGCCGCGCCGCTGGCCGGCATCGCGGCGAGCCGTCTGGTGCATGTTCCGCGCGCGGACTTCGGCCTGATTCTCGCCGTTTTCGCCGGCTTCTTCCTGTGCATCGGGGCGAGCGAACTGATCCCGGCCAGCCACCAGCGTCATCCGCGCGCCTGGACCACGCTCGCCACGCTGATCGGCTGCGGCGCCATTTGGATTGTCGTGCGCCTGGCCGGCGCCGGCGCGTCGCCCTGAACCGGGAGTTGGGCTAGAAGTCCGCCAAACGTCGCAAACCCAAGGGAACCCCACGCCATGATCGTCTACGGCTCGTCGCTTTCGCCCTTCGTCCGCAAGACGCTGGCCTATGTTTCGGAGAAGGGCCTGACCGTCGAACTCAAGCCGATCGCGCTTCAGGCCGCCGATCCCGAGTTCCGAGAGGCGAGCCCGTTCGGCAAGATGCCTGGCTTTCGCGACGGCGACTTCGCCATCTCCGATTCCACCGCCATCATCACCTACCTCGAAGCCAAGCATCCAGAGCCGGCGCTGATCCCCGCCGAGCCGAAGGCGCGCGCGCGGACCGTGTGGTACGAGGAATTCGCCGACACCATTCTCATCGCCGCCATGGGCAAGGTGTTCTTCAACCGTATTGTTTCGCCGATGTTCCTCGGCAAACCGGGCGACATGGCCGCCGCCGAAACAGGAGAGAAGATCGATTTTCCGCCGCTGGTCGACTACCTCGAACGCATTATCCCGGCGTCGGGCTTCCTGGTCGAGGATCGCCTGACTCTCGCTGACCTGGCCGTCGCCAGCCCGTTCGTGAACTTCGCCCATTGCGGGATCACGGTCGATGCGGCGCGGCATCCCAAGACCACCGCCTATGTCGAAGCCATTCTGGCCAGGCCGTCGTTCGCTCCGCTCATCGCCCAGGAGAAGCAATTCCTCGCCAGATGACGCCGTCCAAGCCGCTAGAGTCTCTTCTCGCCGAGATCAGCGCCTGCCGCGCCTGCGCGGCCGAGTTCGACCACGAGCCGCGCCCGGTGGTGTGGGTGCGCGAGGAAACTCGTCTGCTCATCTGCGGCGCGGCGCCCGGCCGGCGGGTGCATGAGAGCGGTCTGCCGTTCGACGATCCTTCCGGCGACCGCCTGCGCGGCTGGATGGGGGTCGACCGAGCCACATTCTACAACCATCCGGCCATCGGGGTGGCGGGCATGGCCTTCTGCTGGCCGGGAACCGTCGGCGGGGCCGATCTGCCGCCGCCGAGGCGGTGCGCGGAGCTGTGGCGCGCGCGCCTGCTCGCCGCCCTGCCTAATGTAGAACTGACCCTGCTTGCCGGCCGTCCGGCCCAGGTCTGGGCGCTTGGAGCGCGCGCCGGCGGCTCCATGGCGGACGCCGTCCGCGCATGGCGGTCGTTCCTGCCGGACTTTGTCGTCCTGCCGCACCCGTCCTGGCGCAACAATGCATGGCTGAAGCGCAATCCCTGGTTCGAGGCCGAGGTCGCGCCGTGGCTGCGGGCGCGCGTGGCGGCGATGATCACGAGATGAAGATTCGGCTCGCCGCCCTGGCTTGCATGCTGGCGGTCTGCGCCTGCGCGCCGACGCTGCAGCAATCGGCGAGGCCCGACGCCGGCTTTGCCGGACCGCGGTTGGAGCCGCACGCCTTCGTCAGCTTCGACGGCGCCCGCCTCGGCCTGACGGTATGGGACGCTGAGGGTGGCGCGCCATGGGCGGTGATCGTCGGCGTGCACGGCATGAACGATTACGCCAACGCCTTTCACCTGGCCGCCGCCGACTGGGCCCGGCGTGGCGTCACCACGATCGCCTATGATCAGCGCGGCTTCGGGCGTTCGCCGGACCGCGGCCTCTGGGCGCCGCCGTCACTCTCGACCGAGGACCTGCGCACCCTGGTTGCCCTGGCGCGCGCGAAATATCCCCACGCCATCATCGCCGTCGCCGGGGAGAGCCTGGGGGGCGCGGTGGCGATCGAGGCCTTCGCCTCCGACCGGCCGCCGGCGGCGGACCGGCTGATCCTCCTCTCGCCGGCGGTGTGGGGCTGGTCACGCCAGCCGGCCACCTACAGCGCGGCCCTATGGCTCGCCGATCACGTCGCCCCCGGATGGAAGCTCGATCCGCCCGACTGGCTGACCGAAAAGATCTGGCCCACCGACAACATCGACGAATTGCGCGCCATGAGCCACGACAAGCTGATGCTGTGGGGCGCCCGGACGGATGCGCTCTACGGCCTGGTGGGCGCCATGCAGAACGCCTGGCGCGAGACCGGCGATCTGCATGTGCCGACCTTCTACCTCTACGGGGCCCACGACGAAATCATCCCGCAACGCCCCGCGTTCGAAGCGGCCTCGCGGCTGCCCGCCGGCGACCGCACCGCCTTTTACGCCCACGGCTGGCACCTGCTGCTGCGCGATCATCAGGCGTCGAGCGTCTGGGCCGATGTCGCCGCCTTCATCCGCGACCCGGCCGGCTCTCTGCCATCGGGCGCGCCGCCCATTCCGCCGCCGAAAGATGCGAGGTCGCGCGAGACGGGCGGGGTTGTGGCCGCCGCGCCCGCATCGTAGAGGGCGCGCGCCAATCAGGTCCGTCCAGGGGGCCGCCCGCATCAAGAGCCCACATGAGCCTGTTCGATTCCCCGGCCTTCGAAGGCCACGAAGACGTCCACTTCTTCAGCGACAGCGCCAGCGGCCTTCGAAGCGTCATCGCTATCCATTCGACCGCGCGCGGCCCGGCGGCGGGCGGCTGCCGGATGTTTCCCTACGCCGACGAACAAGCCGCCATCGACGACGCCCTGCGCCTTTCGCGGGCCATGTCGCACAAGAACGCGGTCGCCGATCTCGACCTTGGCGGCGGCAAGGCGGTGATCATCGGCGATCCGCGCACCGTCAAATCGGGGCCGCTGTTCGAGGCTTTCGGACGCTCGGTGGAGCGGCTCGGCGGCCGTTACTGGTCGGCCGAGGACGTGGGCGTCTCGCCGGACGACCTCGCTCACGCCCGCAAGGAGACGCGGTTCGTGGCTGGGCTGGAGGGCCATGCCGCCGCCTCGGGCGATCCCTCGCCGGTCACCGCCGAGGGGGTAATGCGCGGCATCGAACTGTGCGTCCGGCGCGCGCTCGGCCGCGATCTCGACGGTGTCACCGTGGCGATCCAGGGGGTCGGCCATGTGGGCGCCTATCTGGCCGATAAGCTCGCCGACGAGGGCGCCAAGCTGGTGATCACCGACGTGGACCAGGCCGCGCTCGCCGCCGTCGCCGCGCGGACGGGCGCCAGGGTGGTGACGCCAGCCGAGATCTTCGACGCCCAGGCGGACGTCTTCGCCCCGTGCGCCATGGGCGGAGCGATCACGCGCGAGACCGTCGGCCGGCTCAAGGGCAAGGTCGTGGCCGGTGGGGCCAACAACCAGCTCGGCGACCCCGACGCCGGCCGCTTGCTGGCGGAGCGCGGCGTGCTCTATGCGCCCGACTTCGTCATCAACGGTGGCGGCATCATCAATGTCGCGGCCGAAATCCGCGGACTGCAGCGCGGCGAGGCCTATGATCCCGCCTGGGTGGCGACCAAGCTCGACCGTCTGATGGAGACGCTGGAGGAGGTGCTGGATCGCGCCGAGCGCGAGCGCCGCACGCCGCACGAAGTCGCCGTCGCCATCGCCGAAGCGCGCATCGCCGCGGCGGGCAAGACCTAAGCCAGAAAGCCCGCCTCGGCGAAGTCGATCATTCGCCGGAGCAGCGTCTGCACATCGCTTTCGCGTGTCAGCCCATCGGAGAGGGCGTGCAGGCGATCGAACTCGGCGAAGCGATTGTTGTGGATCATGCCGAGCGCGAAGTGCAGCCGCCAGTAGATCTCTTCCGGCGGCAGCTGCGGCGCCGCGGCGATCAGGGCGTCGGCGAAGCGGCGCAGATGCGACACATCGGTGCGCAGCGCCTCCTTCATGGCCTCGGTGCCCTCGCTGCGGGCGCGGATGATAAACTGCACCGAGATGCGTCGCTCGTGATCGGGGTTCGACCAGCGCAGCGGCGGTTCGAACAGGGCGGCCAGGATCTCGCGCACCGGGGGCTTGCCGTCATACCGGTCGGCGGCCTGGTGCAACATGCGCGCGCGCTCGCGGTTGAGCTCCGCGGTGCGTCGCCGGAAGATGTCGAACAGCAGCGCGTCCTTGGAGCCGAAGTGGTAGTTGACGCTGGCGAGGTTGACGCCGGCCGCGGCGGTGATGTCGCGCACCGACACGTTCTGGAAGCCGTTGAGGGCGAAGAGACGCTCGGCGGCGGTGAAGACGGCGGCTTTCGTGGCGGCCTCGCGTTCGGGGTCCGCGGGATGGTCTTCGGCGTGACTGAGCGAATCGGTCATGGAGCCTTCGCACCCCTCGTCAGGCGCAGTGATAATCCGGGTGCGGAGGGTTGCAAGCCTGGTTCAGCTTATCTGACCAGTTCGCGCATCGCCCGGTCGAGGCCTTCGATGGTGAGCGGGAACATGCGCTCGTGCAGCAGCTCGCGCATGACGCCGATCGAGGGCGTGTGGTCCCAGTGGCGCGCCGGCGTCGGATTGATCCACACGACGCTGTCCCAGGTTCGGGCCGCGCGATCGATCCATACCGCGCCGGGCTCCTCGTTCCAGTGCTCCACCGAGCCGCCCGGATAGGTGATCTCGTAGGGGCTCATGGTGGCGTCGCCGACGAACACCACCTTGTAATCCCGACCGTATTTGTTGAGCAGGTCCCAGGTGTCCATCTTTTCGGTGTGACGCCGGCGGTTGTCCTTCCACACGCTCTCGTAGAGGCAGTTGTGGAAGTAGAAGAACTCCATGGTCTTGAATTCGGTGCGCGCCGCCGAGAACAGCTCCTCGCAGACGCGGATATGGCTGTCCATCGAGCCGCCGATGTCGAAGAACAGCAACACCTTGATGGTGTTGCGCCGCTCGGGCTGCATGACCAGGTCGAGATAGCCCTTGTTGGCCGTTTGCTTGATCGTGCCTTTCATGTCGAGTTCGTCGGGCGCGCCCTGGCGGGCGAACTTGCGCAGGCGGCGCAGGGCGATCTTGATGTTGCGCGTGCCCAACTCGACCTGATCGTCGAGGTTCTTGTACTCGCGCTTATCCCACACCTTGATCGCCCGGCCGTGGCGACCCTTGTCCTGACCGATGCGGATCCCCTCGGGGTGATAGCCGCCGGCGCCGATCGGGAAGTTGCGGCCTTCGCCGCGGGCGTTCTCGTCGCCTTCCTCGTCGCCGTCGCCCTGGCCTTGCTTCATGCGCTCCTGGAGCATCTCCATGAACTTGTCGAAGCCGCCCATGGCCTCGATCTGTTTCTTCTCCTCGTCGGAGAGGAAGCTCTCGGTCAGGCGCTTGAGCCATTCGGTGGGGATGTCCTGGACCTTCTCGGCCGAGAGCATTTCCAGGCCTTTGAAAACGTGACCGAACACCACGTCGAAGCGGTCGAGGTGCTTTTCGTCCTTCACCAGCACCGCGCGCGAAAGGTAGTAGAAATCCTCAACCCGCCGGTCGATGACCGACTTGTCCATGCCCTCCATGAGCATGAGATATTCCTTCAGCGTCACCGGCACCTTGGCGGCGCGAAGCTCGGCGAAGAAGTTGAGGAACATGCGCTAGACCCGTTCGAACGCTCGTTTGATTGGAGGATGGGGGCGCGAAGCCTCCGTGTCCAGAGCTTATCCCCGGCGCAGGATGAACTCGCGATCGACGGTTTCGCCGACGCGGAAGCCGTATTCGCCCACCTTGAGGAAACCCAGGCGTTCGTAGAATCGTTGCGCGCCCAGGTTTTCCGACCACACGCCGATCCACAGGCGCCGCGAGCCCTCGCGCTCGAGCCAGCCGAGCGCCGCCTCGATGAGACGGGCGCCGACGCCCGCGCCCTGCAGCTCCGCCTCGACATAGATGCGCTTGAGTTCGCCGCACGTCGGGGTGACGTCCGGGTGCGGCAAGCCGCAGGGACCGGCCAGGGCGTAGCCAAGCGCGTCGCCCTTGCATTCGGCCATCCAGGCGGCGATCGCCGGGTCGGCCAGTTCGCTGGCCACCTTCTCCACCGTATGGGTTTCCCTCAGGAAGGCGGCCAGATCGGCTGGCGGATAGAGGTGACCGAACGCGGCGGTGAAGGTCCGCGCGCCGAGCGCCGCCACGACGGCGGCGTCGGCTGCTTCGGCGCGGCGAATCGTGGTCTTCGTCATGGTGGAGACGCGGCTCGAAGGTTAAGGACAGTCCATGGACCTCGTCCTCTATAGCCACCCGGACATGACTCTGCATCGTCCACGGCCATCGCACCCCGAACGGCCCGAACGCTTGGCGGCGGTCCTTGGCGCGCTGGCCGATACGCCGGGCTTGGCGCTCGACCGGCGCGACGCGCCGATGGCCTCGGCAGCCGATCTCGGTCTCGTGCATGGCGTGGCGTTCGTCCGCCGGATCGAGGCGCTCGCGCCGGCAAGCGGCGTCGCCTACGCCGATCCGGACACCCAGGTGTCGCCGGGTTCCCTCACTGCCGCTCTGCGGGCCGCCGGCGGCGGGGCCGAGGCCGCGCGCGCCGTCGCCCGGGGTGACATTCGGCGGGCCTTTTGCGCCGTCCGCCCGCCCGGTCACCACGCCGGCCCGGGCACCGCCATGGGGTTCTGCCTGTTCTCCAACATCGCCATCGCCGCCCGCGCGGCGCAGGGGGCCGGCGCGGCGCGGGTGGCCATCGCCGATTTCGACGTCCACCACGGCAACGGCACCCAGGCGGTGTTCGAGGCCGATCCGACGGTGTTCTTCGCCTCGGTGCATCAGAGCCCGGGCTATCCGGGCACCGGGGCGCCGGACGAGACCGGCGTCGGCAACATCGCCAACGCCGCTGTTCCGCCGGGTGCGACGCGCGAGACCTGGCGCCGGACGTTCGAGGGTCTGGTGGCGCGCATCGACGCCTTCGCGCCGGATATCATCCTGATCTCGGCGGGGTTCGACGCCCACGCCCGCGATCCGCTGGCAGAGCAGTCGCTGGAGGCGGAGGACTTCGCCTGGGCGACCCGCGCGCTCGTCGAGGTCGCCGACCAACGCTGCGGCGGCCGCATCGTTTCCCTGCTCGAAGGCGGCTACGACCTCGAGGCCCTCGGACGATCGGCGGCGGCGCACGCGCACGCCCTGGCGGAGGCCTGAGTTGACCGCGGGGGGGACGAAGGTGAAGCCCGGCGCGATCATCCTGGCCCGGCACGGCCGTCCGGCGCTTTCCCGCAAGGTGACGCTCTCAGCCGACGACTATCGGTCCTGGTGGGCGCGGTATGAGATCGGCGGTTTGCGGGCTGGCCAGGCGGCGCCCGAGGACCTCAAGGCCGTTGCGCGCCAGGCCGGGTTGGTCTTCGCCTCGACCCGCCTGCGATCGATCGAAACGGCGCGGATGGTCTGCGAGGGCCGCGCCTTCGTCTCCGAGCCGGCGCTGATCGAGGCGCCGCTGCCGCCGCCGCCCTTGCCGGCGTGGCTTCGGCTGCCGCCGATCGTCTGGGGCTTCGTGTCGCGTTTCAACTGGTGGTGGTTCAACTATCACGCTGGCGAGGAGTCACGGCGGCAGGCCGAAGCGCGGGCCGAGAGCATGGCCGCACAGCTCATCGACCAGGCGTCGGGGGGCAAGGAGGTGCTGGTGCTGGCGCACGGCTTCTTCAATCTCATGATCGCCCGCGTCCTCAAGCGCCGCGGCTGGCGGCTGACCGAGAACGGCGGCTTCAAATACTGGGGCGCGCGCAGGTTCGAGAAACGGATGTAGCGGAGCGCTTCAGGCCGGTTTGAACTCGCCGGCCACGGCCTCAAACACAGGATCCTTGCGCATGTTTTGAAAGGCGAGATCGCCCCTCAGAGATGTCAGGTCCGTCTCACGCTTGGCTATGGCGCGTTGCAGCCAGGAAAGCGCGAGAGGTTTTTCGTCCAGCAAGCCGTAGAGTCTTGCCACCGAATAGGCCGACGCAGCGCCGACCCGCGCGCGCTCGAGCCGCACGGACAAGAGCGCTTGGAGCATGCCCCGGCGGCCGCCGGTCGCGTATCCCTGTCTGGCGGCGACGACTTCGGACTGCTGGGCCGGGTCGTGGGTGGAGTCGGCGAGAAACGCGTCCTCCTGCAGGTAGGCCTGATCCGGACCCAGGTTGAAATAGATGTTCCGGAGGTAAGTGTGGGGAGATACAAATCCTGGGTCGGTGGCTTCCACCGCTTTCAGCGTGGCGATGCCCGCGGCGGGTTGCCCGGCCTGGGCCAGCAGGAAGCCACTGTCGGCGCGAATGGACATCGAGTTCGGATCCAGCGCCTGAGCGCGACGAATCTCGCGAAGGGAGGCGTCGAAGTCGCCGGTTGAGTTCAGAAAGGTCGCATACCAGTGATGCGAGGTGGCCGAATCTGGGTCGAGCGCAATGGCGCGTTCGAATTCCCGACGAGCCGCCGTCTCGTCCCAAAATCCCCAATAGTCGGCGAAGGCCAATGCGGCGTGAGCTTCGGGCAAGCGCTCGTTCAATTCCAGGGCGTGCTCGGCGGCCTGGCGCGCAAGCGGGTAGGCCTGGGAGTCCGGCATCAAGGTGTATTGGCGCAAGAGGTTGAACGTTTTGGCCAGCCCCACGTAGGCTTCGGCATAGTTTGGGTCGATACGTAAAGCGCCATTGAAGTCGTCCAGAGCCTGATTGAGGCTGCCTGGTGTGCGCTTTTCCCAGGCCTCGGAACCTTCAGCGTAGAGCCTCTGCGCCTCGGGCGGCGGCGCGTGGGCGAATGATCCCGCCCGTCCGGTCAGCGAGAACACGCCAAACGCCAGGAGCGCCGCCAACGCCACGCCTCCGACAACGAGGATGCCGACGCCACGTCGCCGTCCCGCGTGCCGAGGGGATTGCGCCGGCGCCGGCGCTCCTGCCGCGTCGGGCCCGTCACCGCTCCGCCAAGCTTCCAACTCGGCCACTTCGGCGTAGATCCGGCTGCGGTTACCGCCAGGCAGCCGGTGTATGGGCAGGCCGCGTTCGGCTTCCCATCGGCGCACGGTGCGCTCATCGCGGCCAAAATAGGATGCGACCGCCTTCCAGGATTCCAGCCTTGTGGTTACGCGATCGGACGCCCCCATCCGTATGCTCCGCAGGTCAGGCGCCCGTTTATGCCCGTTCGCGCCCGGTCTCGCCAGCTTTGCCTTGGTCGATCTGGCGGCCAAATGAGCAGCACGTTTTCGCAGGACTTCGGGCCGCGCGGATCGAGGGGGACGAGATGACGTTGGGGATCAAATCGGCGCTGACTGCCCTGGCTGTCCTGGCCGCGGCGCCAGCGACAGCCCAGATGGTGTTCAACAACGCCTCGAACGGCGCCGCCTGCGCGCCGTCATGCTGGACCGCCACATTCGGGACCGATGGGTCGGGCGGTTACCAGGCGTTCGACGATTTCGTCTTGACGAGCGCTAGCGCGGTCAGGAGCGTCAGCTGGACCGGGTTCTACATCGACTACATCAACACCCAGAACAATCCGGTCGCTCCGCCGACGACGAGTTGGCAGATCGCCTTTTACGCCAACGCCTCCGGCGAGCCCGGATCACAGGCTTACTTGACCAGCCTTCCCGCCGGCGATGTGCATGCGGACTTCCTCGGCGACGGGTCGGCCTTCGGCTCCTCGGTCAGTTTCTACCAGTTCACCGCCGTCCTTCCGACCGCCTTCGACGCCAGCGGCGGGACCACCTACTGGTTTTCTCCGGAATCGGTTCAACCGGACTTCGACCCGTTCTTCTCCTGGAGCGCCAGCAACGCCAGCGATCCCTATGGAACCTGGCAGGTCGGGCTGGGCGGCATTGGAACGGGTCACCTCCTCAGCCAGTCGGATGACGTCGCGCGCGCCTTCACTCTCTCGGACTCCGTTCCCGAACCAGCTTCCTGGGCGTTGACGATCCTCGGGATCGGCGGGGTTGGCGGCGCCGTGCGCATATCACGGCGGCGTACGGGACTGGCGATCGCCCGCGTCCGATCGCCCGGCCGTGGGATCTGAGCGCCAAGTTTGTAATCATCGCCGCCTGATAATCTGCGCCGCTGGCCCTGGGCCGGCGGCGCCTTTTTTTATGCGTCGCTTGCGCGTTGCCCGGCCCGCTCCGCTAGGGTAGTGGCGTTCGCCTTGCCGCGCGTGAGTTCCCATGACCGACCAGCCAGACATAGCCGGGCTTTCCTTCGAGGCCGCGCTCGCGGAACTGGAGAAGATCGTCGCCGAGCTGGAGTCGGGCCGGGCCGAGCTGGAACGCTCGATCCAGGTCTATGAGCGCGGCGCGGCGCTGAAGGCCCATTGCGAGGCCAAGCTCAAGGAAGCGCAACTCCGGGTGGAGAAGATTCTCGTCGGCCCCGGCGGGCCCGAAGGCCTCGAGCCGGCGAGCTTTTCGTGAGCTCGGCCGATCTTGGGCGGCGCCTCTCCGAGGCGGCCGATCTCGTCACCGTCGCCCTCGACGAGCTGTTGCCGAGGGCCGAGGGACCCGAAGCGCGCCTGACCGAGGCGATGCGCTATGCGGCGCTGGGGCCCGGCAAGCGGCTGCGCCCATTCTTCGTGCTCGAGACCGGCCGGCTGTTCGATCTGCCGGAAAAGTCACTGCTCCGCGCCGCCTGTGCTCTGGAGCTGATCCACGCCTACAGCCTGGTCCACGACGACTTGCCGTGCATGGACGACGATGACATGCGGCGCGGCCGGCCCACGGTGCACCGGGCCTATGACGAAGCGACCGCCGTCCTCGCCGGCGATGCGCTTCAGACGGCCGCCTTCGAGATCCTGGCGGATCCCGAGACCCACCCCGATGGAGCGGTTCGCGCCGACCTGGTGCGGCGCCTGGCCGTCGCCTCGGGCGCGCGGGGCATGGCCGGCGGCCAGATGATCGACCTGCTGGGGGTGCGCGACGACCTGGGCGCTGTGGCCAGAATGCAACGCCTGAAGACTGGCGCGCTTATCGCCTGCGCGTTCGAACTACCCCTGGCGATGACCAAAGCCGGCGCTTCTGAGCGCACGGCCCTGGTTGGATACGGCCGCGACATGGGTCTGGCGTATCAGATCGTCGATGACGTTCTGGACGCCGAGGGCGACGCGGACGCCATGGGGAAAGCGGCGGGCGGCAAGGACGCGGCGAAGGGAAAAGCCAACTATGTCACGCTGTTGGGCGTGGAGGCGGCGCGGGAGCGCGTGGCCCTGCTGACCGTTCAGACCAAGGCCCATCTGGAGCCGTTCGGACAACGCGGGCGGATCCTCGCAGACGCGGTGGATTTCGTCCTGGCCCGGAGCGCCTGAAACGCCGGGCGGGTGTTGGCGGCCCGGCGATGATTCGTGTTAGACCGGCGGCGGTGTAGCCTCACCGGGGACGGGGGGCGAGAAATGGACCCTCTGTGCCTATGGCCTCTCCCACCCCGCTGCTCGACAAGATCAATCTCCCGGCCGAGACCCGCGGCCTCGGCATCCACGATCTGAAGCAGCTCGCCGACGAGCTTCGCGCCGAAACCATCGAGGCGGTCTCCAAAACCGGCGGCCATCTGGGCGCGGGCCTTGGCGTGGTCGAGCTGACCGTGGCGCTGCATCACGTGTTCGAAACGCCGCGCGACGTGCTCATCTGGGATGTCGGCCACCAGGCCTACCCGCACAAGATCCTCACCGGTCGGCGCGACCGCATCCGCACCCTGCGCCAGGGCGGCGGCCTCTCCGGCTTCACCAAGCGTACCGAAAGCGACTACGACCCGTTCGGCGCCGCGCACGCGGCCACCTCGATCTCGGCCGCGCTCGGCTTCTGCGTCGGTCGGGACATGCGCGGCGAGGACAACGCCGTGATCGCGGTGATCGGCGACGGCTCGATGAGCGCCGGCATGGCCTATGAGGCGATGAACAACGCCGCGGAGGCGACCAAGCGCCTGGTGGTGATCCTCAACGACAACGACATGTCCATCGCCCCGCCCGTCGGCGGGATGAGCGCCTATCTCGCCGGACTGGTGTCGGGCGGCGCCTATCAGACCGTCCGCCGGTTCGGAAAGGGCGTGGTCAGCCATCTGCCACGGCCGCTCAAGGACATGGCCCGCAAGGCCGAGGAATACGCCCGCGGCATGGCCACCGGCGGCACCTTCTTCGAGGAGCTCGGCTTCTATTACGTGGGCCCTATCGACGGGCATAATCTGGAACATCTGGTCCCGGTGCTGAAGAACGTGCGCAGCATCACCGACAAGCCGGTGCTGGTCCACGTCGTCACCCAGAAGGGGCACGGCTACAAACCGGCTGAAGCCGCCGCCGACAAGTATCACGGCGTGCAGAAGTTCGACGTCATCACCGGCCAGCAGGTGAAGAGTCAGTCCAACGCTCCGGCTTACCAGAAGGTGTTCGCCAGCGAACTCATCAAGCATGCCGAGCGCGACGACAAGATCGTCGCCATCACCGCGGCCATGCCGTCCGGCACCAGCTTGGACATGTTCGGCAAGGTTTTCCCCGAGCGCCTGTTCGACGTCGGCATCGCCGAACAACACGCCGTCACCTTCGCCGCCGGCCTTGCCGCCGACGGCATGAAGCCTTTCGCCGCCATCTATTCCACTTTCCTGCAGCGCGGTTACGACCAGGTCGTGCATGACGTGGCCATTCAGCGCCTGCCGGTGCGCTTCGCCCTCGATCGAGCTGGCCTCGTGGGCGCCGACGGGCCGACTCACGCCGGCAGCTTCGACATCGGCTACCTCGGTCAGCTGCCGGGCTTCGTGCTCATGGCTCCGTCCGACGAGGCCGAACTGGCCCATATGGTGGCGACGGCGGTGGCCATCGACGACCGTCCCAGCGCCTTCCGCTATCCGCGCGGCGACGGTGTCGGCATCGCCATACCGGAGCTGGCCGAGCCCCTGGAGATCGGGCGCGGGCGGATCGTTCGCGAGGGCTCCACGGCCGCCATCCTCTCGTTCGGGACGCGCCTCGGCGAAAGCCTGAAGGCGGCGGACCTGCTGGCCGCGCACGGCTTTTCGGCCACCGTCGCCGACGCCCGTTTCGCCAAGCCGCTGGACCTCGATCTCATCCTGCGCCTCGCCCGCGAACATGAGGTGCTGATCACCGTCGAGGAAGGCGCCGTGGGCGGTTTTGGCGCCTTCGTGCTCCAGGCCCTGGCCGAACGCGGCGCCCTGGACCGGGGTCTGAAGGTGCGCACGCTGGTCCTGCCCGACATCTTCCAGGATCACGACAAGCCCGAAGTCATGTATGCGGCCGCCGGGCTCGACGCCGAGGGCATCGCCCGCGCGACGTTCGCGGCGCTCGGCGCCGACCAGGCCGTCAAGGGACGCCGGGCGTAGATGATTCTTCTCCCCCGTTTACGGGGGAGATAGTGATGTCGCCATGATCCAGCTTGACGGGGTGATGAAGGCTTGGCGGGGCGGGCCGGCTATCGGCCCTCTGTCGCTCACCATCGCCGCCGGGGAGTTCGTCGCCATCCTGGGCGGGTCGGGCTGCGGTAAGACGACCACGCTCAAGATGATCAACGGCCTCGTCGCGCCGGACGCCGGCGAAGTGCGGATCGAGGGTCTGGGCGGCGAGCCGGGATATCTGCGCCGTCGGCGCATCGGCTATGTCTTCCAGGAAATCGGCCTCTTCCCGCACCTGACCGTGGCCGAGAACATCGCCGTCGGCCCGCGGCTTGCCGGCTGGACCAAGACGCGCACCGCTGACCGCGTCGCTTCGTTGCTGGGTCTGGTCGCCCTGCCGTCCGGCGTGGGCGCGCGGTTGCCGGCGGCGCTCTCGGGCGGTCAGCGCCAGCGTGTCGGCCTCGCCCGGGCGCTGGCGGCCGAGCCGGCGATCATGCTGATGGACGAACCCTTCGGCGCGCTCGATCCGATCGTCCGCGAGGGGCTCGGCCGCGACTATCGCGCCCTGCACGACAGCCTTCGCCTGACCACGGTGATGGTCACCCATGACGTCACCGAGGCCCTTCTGCTCGCCGACCGGATCGTGGTCATGGAGGCCGGCGCTATCCTCGCCGACGATCGTCCCGGCGCGCTCCTGGCCGACCATGCCGAGCCGGGGGTGCGCGCGTTGATGGAAATGCCGAGGAGCCAGGCCCGGCGCGTCGAGGCCTTGGCGCGCGGAGAAGCGGCCACGCCCGAGGAGCCCGCGTCCGGTGGATGACCGTCTCGCCGCCGCCTGGCGCCTGCTGCCGGGCTATCTCGCCCAGCACGTGCTGCTGAGCGCCAGCGCGCTCGTCCTCGGGCTGGCCATCAGCCTGCCGCTGGCGGTGGCCGCCAGCCGCAGCGCGGCGGTGCGCTGGCCGGCGTTGTTCGGGGCCAGCCTCATCCAGACCATCCCAAGCCTCGCCCTCCTGGCGCTGTTCTATCCGCTGCTGCTGGCTCTGTCGGCGGTCAGCCAGGCCTGGTTCGGGCGCGGCTTTCCGGCCCTGGGATTCGCGCCGTCGCTAATGGCGCTGACGCTCTATTCCATGCTGCCGATCCTGAGGAATGGTGTCGCCGGCCTCACCGGCGTCGATCCGGCGGTGGTCGAGGCCGCCGACGGCATGGGCATGACCAGCGGCCAGCGCCTGTTCCGCGTCGAGCTGCCCCTGGCCGCGCCGGTGATCATGGCCGGCGTGCGCACCTCGGCGGTGTGGACCATCGGCGCGGCGACGCTCGCCACGCCCGTCGGCCAGACCTCGCTTGGCAACTACATCTTCTCCGGTTTGCAGACGGAAAACTGGGTGGCCGTGCTGTTCGGCTGCGTCGCCGCCGCCGTGCTGGCTCTGGCGGTCGATCAGCTCCTGGGCCTCATCGAGTCGGGCCTGGCGGCGCGGCGGCCGTGGCGGATCTGGGCCGGCGCCCTCGGCGTCGCCGCCGGGGTCATCCTGGCCACCTCACCGCTGTGGGCCGGCGGCCCGGCGCCGGCCTACCGCATCGGGGCCAAGAACTTCTCCGAGCAATATATCCTGGCCCAGCTCATCGCCCGCCGCCTGGAGAGCGTCGGCGCGCGGTCCGAAATCCGCGACGACCTCGGCTCGGCCACTATCTATCGGGCGCTCGCCGCCGGCGAGATCGACGTCTATGTCGATTATTCGGGCACGCTGTGGGCCAATGTGCTCGGCAGGAAGGACAATCCCGGGCGCGCCGTCGTGCTGGCGGGGCTCACCTCGGAACTGGCTCGCCGCGACGGCGTCAGGCTGCTTGGGCCGCTGGGTTTCGAAAACGCCTATGCGCTGGCCATGCGCCCCGATCGCGCGCGGGCGCTGTCCGTCGCCAGCCTCGCCGACCTCACCGGACGAGCGCCGGACCTGGTGTTGGGCTCTGACCTCGAATTCCCCTCGCGTCCGGAATGGAAGGCGGTGGAGACCGCCTACGATCTTAAGTTCCGCCGGCTGGTGTCGTACCAACCGACCTTCATGTACGCCGCCCTGATGGATGGCGAAGCCGACGTGATCTCGGCCTTTTCGAGCGACGGACGTATCGAGGCCGACCATCTGGTGGTGCTGACCGACCCGCGCCACGCCCTGCCGCCCTACGATGCAGTGATCCTGATTTCGCCCCGCCGCGCGCACGACGCGCGGCTGATCGCGGCGCTGACGCCGCTCGTGGGCGCCATCGACGCCCAAGCTATGCGCGCCGCCAACTACAGCGTCGATCGCGATACCGACAAACTGACGCCCGCCCAGGCCGCCCAGCACCTCGCTGCGAAGATCGAGACAGGCGACCGCGCGCGGCGGTAGCATCCATGCATGATTCCCCGCTGGCCTCCGCGCGAGCGCGCGTCGCGCATCGAAGCGGCTCCGTTGCTCGAGGCGCTCGGCGCGCCTGCGTGCCTGGCCTCGCTCGACGGCACGATCCTGGCCGCCAACGCCGCCTGGCGCGGCGCGTGCGGACCCGCGGGCCGCATCGCCCAGGATCTCCACGGCGCCTTCCGGGACGCCCGGGCCGGCGTTGGGGGCGAAGCGCGCGACGGCGAGCGTTCCTGGCGGGTGACCGCGGCGGGCGAGCGCCTGTTTCTCGTCCGGGCCATCGACGCCGGCGCCGCGGCTGCGCCCAGCGCGCGCGGCCTCGACGCCTTCGCCGCCGCCTCGCCGTTCGGCGTCGCCCTGATCGCCGGACCCGATCCGTTCACCGGCGACATCCTGGAGGTCAACGGCGTCCTGGCGGCCATGGCCGGATCGACGGCGCCCGGCCGCCTCTCCGACATCATCGGCGAGAAGAATGTCGAGGACCTGGCCGCCCAACGCGCCGCGGGCCGCCCACCGCCGTTCGAGGCCAGCTTGACCGCCGCGCCCGGCCGCACGGTTCACCTCTTCCTCGCGCCGACCTCGGACGGCGCGCTGGTCTATGTGCAGGACGTCACCGACCAGAAGCAGATGCAGTCGCGACTGGCCCAGCGCAATCGGATGGAGTCGGTCGGTCAACTCGCCGGCGGGGTGGCCCACGATTTCAACAACCTGCTGTCGGCGATCCGCCTCCGGACCGACGAACTGCTTCAGCGCCACGCCCTTGGCGACCCGTCCTATGACAGCCTGTCGGAGATCCGCGAGACGGTGGACCGCGCGGCGTCGGTGGTGCGCCAACTCCTGACCTTCTCGCGCAAGGCGACCACTCAGCGCGAGGCGCTGGACCTCGGCGAAGCCCTCACCGACACCGCCGTGCTGCTGCGCCGGCTGGTGCGCGAGGATGTGGAGCTGGCGATCGACTACGGGCCGAACCTGCCGCAAGTGAAGATCGATCGCTCTCAACTCGAGACGGCGATCATCAATCTGGTGGTCAACGCCCGCGACGCCCTGCGCGCCCAGGGCGGCGGCACGGTGCGCATCGCCACCGCCCGGCTCACCCTCACCGCGGCCAAGGCCCTGGGCTACGCTGGGGCGGACCGGCCGGAGTTGGCGTTGCTGGAGGTCTCGGACGACGGTCCGGGCATCGCGCCCGATGCGCTCAGCAAGATCTTCGAGCCGTTCTTCACCACCAAACCTTTGGGCGAGGGCACTGGGCTCGGCCTGGCCACGGTCTACGGCGTCGTCAAGCAGGCCGACGGCTGGATCACGGCGTCCGCGGCGCCGGGGGAGGGGGCGGTGTTCCGCATCTTCCTGCCGGTCTACACCGCGCCGCTGGCGTTCGAACCGGCCGCGCAGGGGGCGAGCCCGCGCCGGGCGCCGCGCGATCTCTCGGGCGCCGGACGAATCCTGTTCGTCGAGGACGAGGCCCTGGTGCGCGGGGTGGCCGCGCGGCTCCTGCGCGCGCGCGGCTATGAAGTCCTCGAAGCGGCGGACGGCGAGGAGGCGCTGGCGCTCGCCGAGGCCCACGCCGGGACCATCGACCTGATGATCTCCGACGTCATCATGCCCGGCATGGACGGTCCGACCCTGATGAAAGAGGCGCGCCGGTTCCTGGGCGCCGCGCCGGTGATGTTTATCTCCGGCTACGCCGAGGCTGAGTTCTCCGATCTGCTGGAAGGGGAATCCGGCGTCTCCTTCCTGCCCAAGCCCCTGGACATCAAGTCTTTGGCCGAGCGCGTGAAGGCCGAGCTGCGGCCCCCCGAGCGCGCCGCGTGAGAGAGCGGCCGACCGCCCGCGTCCTGTTGTTCGACGTCGAGGGCCGTATCCTGCTGATGAAAGGTCGCCTGCCGAGCAATCCGGATGCGCCCGGCGCCTGGTTCACCATCGGCGGCGGCGTGGAGCCAGGCGAGAGCGTCTACCAGGCGGCGGCGCGCGAGGTGCGGGAGGAAACGGGGTTCACGGACGTAATCCTGGGCGACATCGCCTGGTGCGGCGAAGTGACGCTGCTAGACCGCAAGCAGCGGCCGGTGCTCTTCAAGGACACCTTCATTCTCGCCCGCTGCGCCGGCGGCGAGATCAGCCGCGACGGCTGGCAGGCCCTCGAGCGCGAGTTCGTCGATGACATCCGCTGGTGGACGCTCGGCGCGTTGGCCGAGACGCGGGAGCCTGTCTGGCCGGCCGACTTGGCCGCTCGCCTCGGCGCCATATGGCCGCGATAGCCGACCGGCGCGCGAGGCCGTCACAGAATAATTGTTTACATAAACAATAAGTTGTACAAGATTCTGCGCGATTCGGATCGCGCGCCGTTCAGCGCGGCAGGGTGGGCGGAGGCGGGGAAGGCGTCGCACCCTCCGCAACTGAATCGCGCCGCTTCTCGGTGAACGGGAGTGGGATGCGCGCCGCGATTGGCGCGGGAGGTATCCTAGATCTCGCCGCCGGGCCCGACCAGAGGGTCAGGCGGTAATATTTCGCCCGCCGGGCGCCGCCGCCGGGTCCGGTTCGCTTCATGGGGGGTGCGGTCATGCGTCGCGGGCGCGCGCCTTTTGCCCACTGTCGAGTCGCGCTAAAAACCGACTGTCCACCCTGTGTTTAGATTTCAGTTGGGTTTGCCGCGTATTTTCAGCACCGCACATGAGCGCGCGATCAGACCCCAGGCCCCGGGGGGGGCGTCATTGATGGCGGCGTTCTCGTTCGCGTACAATCCGTTCGTAACCCTACCCGTCTCGCTTCGAGCCAGTTCCCGTGACGTCGAAGAAGCGTTTCAGCGTCGCCTGGCGGCGAGGCCGCAGGACGAGGCGGCGCTGACGCGCGCCCGCAAGCTCCTTCTCGAACCCGACAGCCGCCTCGCCTCCGAAGTCGCCTGGCTGATCGACGTCGGCCCGAAAGAGGCCGTGGTCCTGCTGGGCGCCATGGCTGGGGGCAACCAGAGCGCCCTGCTCGACGCCCTGGCCAACCAGCCGCCGCTCACCAAGGCCAATGTCGCCGCCGACGCCTGCGCGCGCCTGAAATCGGCGGCTTTCCTGCGTCCGCTCGCCGCCGCGCACCGTGCGCTCGACCCGGTGGCGCTCGCCAGCCACATCAATGAAATTCACCAGGCCATCCCCATAGCCGAGATTGGCCCGCGCCAGGTGCAGGCGGCGATGCAAGCCATCACCATGCTCCACGCCGGGGCGGCGATGGAAGCGATCAGCGCCCAGGTCGACCCGGCGTTCGCGCTCGCCGCCGTCACCCAGGGCCCCGACGCGGCCACCGGCGCTTTCCTCGACGAGCTGACGCGGCAATACGACCGCCGCTATCCGGCGGCGCCGCCGCCCGAGGTCGCCAACGATCAGGTGGCCAACGACGTCGTCGCGCCGGCCGAGCCCATCGCCGTGGGCGAGGATTTGCGCGCCCCGGCTGCCGCACCCGCGGCCCCGCCCATCGCCGGCGCCTTCGCCGAGGTTCACACGCCCGATCTGCGCGGCTGGGGTGAGGGCGAAGACGCCGCCGCCGCCGCCAGCTCGGCGTTCATGGACGCTCAGCTGATCTTCTCGGCCCACGATCGATTCGACACCTGGGGCAACGCCCGGCGGGTGCGCCGCGTGCTCTATGTCCTCGGCGGCTCGCTGACGGCCGTGGTGCTGCTCATCCTGGTGTTCGCCAAGGGACCGCCCGACAACGTCGCCAGCAGCAATGTCGTCGTTCCGTCCGCCAAGGTGCTCGCGGACGCCTCGGCGGCGCGCCGTCATCACCAGAAGAAAGAGTGCATCACCGTCTCGGGCGCCAGCTACTGCACGCAATAGGCCTGGGCCGGTCGCCGGCTTTCCACGATAATCGGGACGATTCGCGCGCTTGCGGAGGCGACGTGACTCCGACCGACCTCTATCTGCTGAAGATCGACGCCATCGCCGGCCGCGGCTGCCGGTACGAGTCCGGCCGTCAGATCAGGCTGCTGGTGGTGTGCAAGGCCAGCTCGACCGGCGAGGCCGAGGCGGCGGCGCTCGCGCCCCTGGCGCTGGCGGGCTGGACCCAACCAAGGACGATCGGCGTGGCGCCGCTGGCGACCGATCCCGACCGTCTCGAGGGCGTGCCGGGCCACGCCTCCCGCTACGCCCTGGCCAACGGCTACGCGATCATCGCCTACCCTTGAGAAGCGAGCCGCCGATGCGACGCCCGAACCTGCGACGATATGACTCGGGCGGTGGGGGCTGCGCTCGCCGCCGATTCGGGCGAAACTCGCTCCCATGACCGAGACTGATCGCACCCGAGTCGAGACCTGGGCCAGCTTGGCTGGCGACAAGCGCCGCCACGTGGCCGAGCTCAAGGCTGGCGCGCCTGAACGCGCCGCCGTCCGCGCCGAGGCCGAGCGGCTCGAGACCCTGATTAACTTCTACAAGGCCAGCCTGGCGGGCTGAGCATCGCGCCGGCGCGCCCAGCCGGTTCGACCTGGCCGGGAGGTTCGAAAAGACCGGCGCTTTGCTCTGCGTGATTAAGGGTCCGCCTAGGACTGCGGCGCCATGTTCCCAGGGGCTTGCTCGGAACAACGCAGCCGCAACACCTTGAACGCTATGCCTCCGAGCGCCGCATAGGCCAATGCGCCGACCCAGAGAGAGACGCTTAGCGACGTCTGGATGCTCACCAAGACTGTGGCGCCGGACGCCAGGACGCCTGCCGCTCCGTTCACCGCCCAGAGCCAGGGCGCCAGACGTTTGTCGATCTGGTTGCTAAGTCGCAACCCCGTCGGGAACATGAAGCCCATCATGATCCCGGCAGGGATCACGATCGCCAGGCAGACGCTTGCGCGAATGAGCAGGCTGCTCGGCTCCGCGGCTGACAGCACGTGGCCGATCCAGAGCGGCAGGGTCGCAACGTAGGCCGCCAGCGCGAGCGGCCAAGCGACGAGGGCCGCCGGCCGAAGGGGCATCGCCTTGGTGGAGATCAGGCTGCCGATACCGGTGGCCAGGATCACGCTGAAGAGCACGATCGCCAAGCCGTACACGGGGTGACCGAGGAATATCGACATCCGCTGGATGAGGCTCATCTCGACGAACATGAAGCCGACGCCGATCGCCAAGAAATAGGCGCTGCACCAGGTCAACTCGTCTTTGCGCGCTTCCTTGGCGATGCCGCGGGTCGGGTAGATCAAGACGGCGAGGAGCGCGACGAACGAGATGAGGACCAGCAAGATCAACGTGGTTGTCGCTTGCAGATTGCCGAAAGCGATACCGCCTGTCGCCCTGTTGGCCAGGTCGATCGACGCAATGTTCAAAACCCGGAGTTGATTGAAGAAGAACGGGTTCTCGTCCCAGGTCGGGGTGAGGTTGACGACCGTATGGCTGCCGATCTGGGTAAGTTCGGTCGTGCTCTTTGCTTCCAGGACTCGCTCGATCGTCGCGTCCGTGGCCGGGCGACCTGGTTCGGCGAGCACGGTGTAATGCAGTCGGGCGCAGGTCTGATCGAGCGTCTGGATATCCTGGGCGGAGAGGGCCGAGCGGCCCATCAACAGCGTGTTCAGCGCGCCGTTGGCCACCAGATAGATGTGATTCCGCGGGACGGTCTCTCCTTCCTCAAGGAGGGCCGCCATCGCCAGGACGGTGATCCGGGCGGTTTCGTCGCCGTGGTCTGGCGAAGACCAGCGGGAAACGGTGAAGACCCCCGTCGGGGTCAGCCGATCGAGAAACCGCCTCCAGCCATTGACCGTATAGAGGCCGCTTTCGGATAGCGTGAACGCCCCGGCGCCGGTAGCCGCCCAGGTGTCGATCAGGCTCATCTGGATGAGGTCGAAATGCTCGCGACTGCGGGCGAACCAGCTGCGCGCATCATCGGTGATCAGGCGCAGCCCTTGAATACGATCGGAGCCGTTGAATTGCCGAAAGTCGTTGGCCCATACCCCAACGATGATCGGATTGTACTCGACCCCGGTGATGTCCTTGAAGCCGAAGATGTGAGACGTGAGGAGGTCGCGACCGCCGCCGATGCCAATCACCGCCGAACGCCCCTGGTGGCGAATGTAGTAGGCCAAGGCCGGCAGGTCGTACCTGAGGAAGTCGACCGACGCGGGGTCTCCGTTGAACCGATAGATCGGCGTGCCGGCGGATGCGTCGATTTTCAGGAAGATCTGGCCGATCTTCAGGTGCGGGGCCACATCCGAGGGCCCCCATTGAAAGGGCGTCAAATAATGCGGATCCTCCAAGCTGATCCGGGAGAACGAGTTCCACCGCTCCGCGAGGAAGGACCCAGGGTTCTCCAGCTGGCCCTTTACGATGCTGGGACGGAAGCCGCGCGGCCCGAGGTCGGCATTGAGAGAAGCAATGAGAATCAGGCCCATCAACGCCAAGCCGGGGCCGAACAGCGTGCCCGCCCTGGCTCGATCGGAGGTTAAGACCCGAGCCGCTAAATGAAAGGCGATGCCGGCGGCGGCGCCCAACGCGCCCACCGCCAGGATCGCGCTGTAGGTGTCGATAGAGTTCAGGATCGCTAAGGTCAGCAGGCAACCCAAGGACGCCCCGACTAGGTCCACGCCGTATACGAGATTGATTGGCTGCGAGCTCCGCGTCAGCGCCAGGCTGACAGTCGCGCCGAGAAAGACATAGGGTGGCAGCAGGAACGCGAAGGCGAAGATCCACTGCGCCGCCAGTGCAAGCGTGCGCGGCTGCCCGGCGCCCAGGGCGAGACTGAGAAGTCCGATGAGGCTAAAGAATACGGACCATGCGAAGTAGGTCTGCACCCTAGCCAAAAGGGCGTAGAGGTCGGCGCCCTCGTAGAACGGCTTGGCCTTGTAAAACACAGCGATCGCGCCGGCTGTCATGCCCAGCATGGCTATGCCGATCGAGAGAAAGGCTAAATGGTAGTAGGCAATGACTGAGAGGATGCGGGTCTCCATGATCTGCAGCATCAGGCCGCACATGCACGTGAGAAGAACGCCGGTGAAGAACCACCCGCGCCCACCCCGCTCAGACGTCGACGTTAACTCCACGCCAAGCCCCACAAAGCTCTCCTTCGCCCCAGGCGGTCTCGTGCGAGAGGATTGGCTCCCGAGCCCCCCACCCACACTGCCATTGATTCTCGACCGAACCACAGGCGACCGACCCCTCCCCGTCGCCACCAAAACGACAGCCGGAACAGGCCCACAAAACTGTCGTCCGCTTCCGGCTTAGCTTTATCCCAACGCCCCGGCAAAAGAACATATTGCGAACTCAGAACAAAACAGGTACGCATGAGTCTCTCGCGTGAGGCGCCGGGCGAAATTCCTTTCCCGGCCCGCACGCCCGGCGGAATCATGGGATAGATGGCGGGGAAAATGAGCAACACGGCGCTGAGGCTGGTGGGAAAAGAAGACGGCGATAAGCAGCGGGCCCTCGAGGCGGCGCTGGCGCAGATCGATCGGGCGTTCGGCAAGGGCGCGGTGATGAAGCTGGGCGACAAGGGCAAGATCGTCGAGATCGAGTCCGTGTCCACCGGTTCGCTCGGCCTCGACCTGGCGCTCGGCATCGGCGGCCTGCCCAAGGGCCGGGTGGTGGAGATCTTCGGCCCCGAGAGCTCGGGCAAAACCACCCTGGCGTTGCATGTGGTGGCCGAGGTGCAGAAGGCTGGCGGCGCGGCGGCGTTCATCGACGCCGAGCATGCGCTCGACCCGTCCTACGCCCATAAGCTCGGCGTCAATCTGGATGACCTGCTGGTCGCCCAGCCGGACACTGGCGAACAGGCGCTGGAGATCACCGACACCCTGGTGCGCTCGGGCGCGGTCGACATCGTGGTCATCGACTCTGTCGCGGCGCTAACGCCCCGGGCCGAGATCGAAGGCGAGATGGGCGACAGCCTGCCGGGCCTGCAGGCGCGGCTGATGAGCCAGGCCCTGCGCAAGCTCACCGCCTCGATCTCCAAGACCCACACCCTGGTCATCTTCATCAACCAGATCCGCATGAAGATTGGGGTGATGTACGGCAGTCCGGAAACCACCACCGGCGGCAATGCGCTGAAGTTCTACGCCTCGGTGCGGCTCGACATCCGCCGCACCGGCTCGGTCAAGCTGCGCGACGAGATCGTCGGCAACAACGTCCGCGTGAAGGTAGTGAAGAACAAGGTCGCCCCGCCGTTCCGCGAGGTCGAGTTCGACATCATGTACGGCGTCGGCATCTCCAAGCTGGGTGAGATCATCGACCTCGGCGTCAAGGCCGGGGTGATCGAGAAGTCGGGCTCCTGGTTCTCGTGGAACAGCCAGCGCATCGGCCAGGGCCGCGACAACGCGCGCGAGTTCCTCAAAGCCAATCCCGACATCGCCGCGGCGATCGAGGCCGAGGTGCGCGGCAACTCCACCAAGATCGAGGAAGAGCTGCTGATCGGCCCCATCGAGACGGCCGAGGACTGACGCGCCGCGCCCAGGCTCGTTTGACAAGCCGCCGCGCCCCTCCCAACCTTGGCCGTTCAGCCGAGGAGGAAGGGATGCTCAAGGGCGAATGTTTCTGCGGCGCGGTGAAGGTGGAGGCCACGGGCGAACCCGAGGCCATGGGCTATTGCCATTGCCGGTCGTGCCGGTCGTGGTCTGGCGGCCCGGTCAACGCCTTCAGCCTGTGGCGGCCAGAGGCGGTGAAGGTCGTCGCCGGCGCCGAACACCTCGCCACCTATGAGGGATCGCCGCTCAGCCAGCGGCAATACTGCTCCAAATGCGGCGGCCATCTGATGACCAACCACCCGCCGCTCGGCCTCGTCGACGTCTTCGCCGCCACCCTGCCGGACCTCGACTTCCAGCCGGGTGTGCATGTGAACTACGCCGAGACGGTGTTGCCGATGAAAGACGGGCTTCCCAAGCTGAAGGACTTTCCCAAGGAATTCGGCGGCTCCGGAGAGGGCGTGCCGGAATAGCCTCAGCGCTTCACGGTGGCATCGCTCTGGCGCATGCGGGTGCGAAGGGTGACGACGCCGTCGCCGCTCAGGACTCCGCCGCGGGCCAGCAGCCGGCCCGCCTGCCAGTTGGACAAGCCCAGTTCCGGGCGGCCGAAGACATACTGCCCGTCGACCCAGCGGGTGAATCCGTCGCCGACAAAGACGGCCTCGACGCCGTCGTAAAAGCGCTGCTGCGCCCCCGCGTCTCCGGCGATCAGGCTGGCGATGAAGCGCGGACTATGGGCGTTGAAGAGGGCGATGGCGTGGTCGAGGTCGCGGGCGATCACCAGCCACGCTTCCGGGGTCTGCTCCCACTCCCATTCGCGGCCGAGATCGACCCGCGCGTGCGCCTCTGCGAACACCTCATCGTGATCGCCGTCGGCGCGGCGCGTCCGCACGCGGGCCTCCCGCCACCGCTCTGGAATGAACGCCGCGTCAGCGGTCGATAGGTGCAGCCGCGCGCCGTGGCCCAGCGCCTCGCCGGCGCGCCAGAGACTTTCGGCGAACACTGGCGCCAGCTCGGCGGCCCGCGCCCGCACGATGCAGCAGACGTTGAGGGTGTTGCACACCTTGCGGTCGAGCGAATTGAACACGGTATCGGCGAGGCGCGCGGCGTCGGCGCTGTCGTCGGCGATGAGCCACGCGCCGCCCGTTCCATGCAGACTGGCGGGCGTCCCAGCCTGCCGCGCCACGGCGCCTAGCTGGGCGACGGCTGGGCCGGAACCGCGCGCCACGGCCAACGCCAGGCGCGGGTCTGAGAACATCGCCCAACCGGCGGCGCGCTCGGGGCTGTCGATCAGCACCGCCGCGCCTTCGGGAAGCCCGGCCTCCGTCAGGGCCGGGTGGAGCGCCTCGGCGGCGATGGCGCGCGCGGTCGCCAGGGCATCGGAGCCAATGCGGAAGACCACCGCATTGCCGCCCCGGATCACCCCGGTGGCGTCGGCAAAGACATTCGGCCGGCCCTCGAAGACGAAGCCGACGACGCCCAGCGGCGCGGTCTCCACCTCCACCGACCAGCCTGGATGAGCGATCTGTTCGACGATGCGCCCACGCGTCGGCGCGGTGTCGCGCCAGGCGCGCAAGCCGGCGATCATGTCGGCGCGCATGGCCGCTGTCGCCTCAAGGCGGCTGGTGGAGCGGCTGGCGGCGCGTGCGCGGACGAGATCGTCGGCGTTGGCGGCGGCGATCTTGCGCCAGACCGCTTCGGATTGCAGAGCGGCGGCGAAGCGACCGAAGAACCGGCTGATCTTGGCCTCATCCGCGCCGCGGAGCTGGCTGAAGGCGGCATGGGCGCGATCGATACCCGCCGTCACCATGGCGGCGACCGACGCCGGCACGCGCAGCAGATCGCCGCTCTCCTGGACCACGATCAGTTGGTCGCCGGGCTCGAACGCCGCCGCCAGCTCATTGCTCACCAGCGCGAGTTTGTCGCCGCCCCAGGGGATCGGCATGCCGGGCGTGAGGCGTTCCAGCTTCATGGCCGGGCTTTAGCCCAAGCTCCGGCCGGCCGCCAATCTCACCGCCAATTGCCTCGGCCCGCTGGCCGTCCTAAGCCGCCGCGGTCGCCCACCGAGGGGAGGAGCCCGTCATGAAGACCCGCGCCGCTGTCGCCTGGAAGGCCGGAGGGCCCCTTTCCATCGAGACGGTTGATCTGGAGGGACCGCGCGCCGGCGAGGTGCTGGTCGAGGTCAAGGCGACCGGCATCTGCCACACCGACGAGTTCACTCGGTCTGGCGGCGATCCGGAGGGGTTGTTCCCGGCGATCCTCGGCCACGAAGGCGCCGGCGTGGTGCTGGAAGTGGGCGCGGGGGTCACCAGTGTGAAGCCGGGCGATCACGTCATCCCGCTCTACACGCCCGAGTGCCGTCAGTGTAAGTCGTGCCTGTCGCGCCGAACCAATCTGTGCACGGCTATTCGCGGCACCCAGGGCCAGGGCCTGATGCCCGACGGCTCCAGCCGGTTCTCCATCGGCGGCGAGCGCCTCCACCACTACATGGGCTGCTCGACCTTCGCCAACCACACGGTGCTGCCCGAGATCGCGGTGGCCAAGGTGCGCGAGGACGCCCCGTTCGACAGGATTTGCTACATCGGTTGCGGCGTCACCACGGGCGTGGGGGCCGTGATCTGGACCGCCAAGGTCTGGCCGGGCGCCAATGTCGTCGTGTTCGGCCTGGGCGGCATCGGCCTCAATGTCATCCAGGGCGCGCGCATGGCGGGGGCCGACAAGATCATCGGCGTCGACCTCAATCCGGCGCGCGAGGCCATGGGCCGCAAGTTCGGCATGACCCACTTCGTCAATCCGGACGCGGTCGGCCGCGACAAGGTGGTCGAGGCCATCGTCGATCTGACCGGCGGCGGCGCGGACTTCTCTTTCGAATGCATCGGCAACGTCGCCACCATGCGCCAGGCGCTGGAGTGCTGCCATCGCGGCTGGGGCGAGAGCATCATCATCGGCGTCGCCGGCGCTGGCCAGGAGATCGCCACCCGCCCGTTCCAGCTGGTCACCGGCCGGGTGTGGCGCGGCACGGCCTTTGGCGGCGCGCGCGGGCGCACGGACGTGCCGCGCATCGTCGACTGGTACATGGAGGGCAAGCTCGACATCGACAGCCTGATCACCCACACCCTGGCGCTCGAGGACATCAACCGCGGTTTCGACCTGATGCACGCCGGCGAGAGCATCCGCTCGGTGGTGGTCTATTAGCCGATGACGCTCCGCATCGCCCTGCTGCGCGGAGTCAACCTGGGCGCGGCCCGGCGCGTGGCCATGGCCGATGTGCGGGCGGCGCTCGCGGCGGCGGGCTTTGGCGCGGTGCGGAGCCTGCTGCAGAGCGGCAATCTGGTCTTCGAGGCCGGCGCGGCGGACGACGCCGACATCGAAGCCGCGGTCGAGCGGACGTTGCTGGAACGCCTGGGCCTCACCACGGAGGTCGTCGTCCGGGACGCGGACGCCTGGCGGGCGATGATCGCCGCCAACCCGTTCACGGACGAGGCGGCGGCCGATCCGGCGCACCTGGTGGTCATGGCGCTCAAGACCTGGCCGGCCACCGACGCCGAGGCGGCCCTGGCCGCCATCCCCGGCCGCGAACGAGCACGGGTTATCGCTGCGCACGCCTACATCTACTATCCAGACGGGATCGCGGGTGTTCGCCTCATCGGCGGCGCGCTCGACAAGGCGCTAGGCGCCCGCGGCACGGGCCGCAACTGGAACACGGTGTTGAAGCCGTCCGCGATGGTGGGAGCGTAAGCGTCAATCCTAATCCCGCTCATCCCCGCGCAAGCGGGGAACCAGGTGTTTTATCGGATGGCGCCGGGCTCGCCGGCGGCCCGATCGACCACGAAGCACACGAAGAGAATCAGATCCTGGTCAAGCCGCGTCTTCGTGAGCTTCGTGTGCTTCGTGGTGAAACAGGACCGTCGAGACGTTCACTGGCTCTCGGAAAAAGCCTGGGTCCCCGCTTGCGCGGGGATGAGCGGAGGGGAGGTGGGACGGGGTCGCGCCCGACCCGCCTTTCACGGTCGTCCGGGTTGTGGTCTAGATCGACGGTGTGATGACGCGTCGACCTCCGGGCGTCCCCCCTGCCGCCACGCGCCTAGCGTGACCGCGGGCGAGGAGAGTCTCGAACCGCGGTTCGCGGGTTCCGGGCAGGAATCGCTCCACCGGCGGCGGACGCCGCTGGGTGTGGCGGCGCTCGTGCGCAGCCGCATCCGCGCCAGCGAAGTGTGGCTGGTGGTGGTGGCGATCATGGTCGGCGCGGGGGCCGGGGTCCTGACCTCGGCGGTCAGCTTCTGCGCCCACGCCGTGCAGGCCGTGCTCTATGGCCTCGGGCCCGGCGAGCGGCTGTCGGCGATCGACCATCTTTCACCCCTGCGCGCCCTGGCGCTTCCGGCCGGCGGCGTCGTCCTGGGGCTGGCGACCTGGGCCTGGGCCCGCCGCCGGCCGGGCACGCCCGTCGACCCGGTGGAAGCCAACGCCTTGCACGGCGGCCGCATGTCGGCGAGGGACAGCGTGTTCGTCGCCGTCCAGAGCGTGATTTCCAACGGCTCGGGCGCCTCGGTGGGCCTGGAGGCCGCCTACGCGCAGCTGGGCGCCGGCTTCGGCTCGGTGGTCGGAAGGGCGCTGAACCTCAGACGCAGCGACATGCGCGCCTTCGTCGGCGCCGGCGCGGGAGCTGGGATCGCCGCCGCTTTCGGCGCGCCGCTCACGGGCGCCTTCTACGCCTTCGAGATCATCATCGGCTCCTATTCGGTGGTGAACATCGCGCCGGTGGTGGCCGCGGCCATCGCCGCCACCCTGGTCAGTCGGATCCTCCAGACCCAGCCGGCGGTGCTCCATTCCCAGGTGAGCGACGCCCTGACCGTCAGCCACTATCTCCTGTTCGGCGTGCTGGGGATCGTGTGCGCGGGGATGGGCGTCGCGGTCATGCGGCTGGTGGCCCTGATCGAGGGGCGAGTGGCCAAGACGCCGGGACCGAAATGGCTGCGGCCGGCCCTGGGCGGGCTGATCCTGGCGGGGCTCGCCATCGCCGATCCGCATTCCCTGTCGGCCGGCCACGGGGCCATGGGCGCCGAGGTGACGGTCCAGTTCGGCCTGGCGGCCCTGGCCTTCCTGATTCTGGCCAAGGCCAGCGCCTCGATCATCGCCCTCGGCTTCGGTTTCCGGGGCGGCCTGTTCTTCGCCTCGCTCTATCTGGGATCGCTGGTCGGCAAGTTCTTTGTGATGGCCCTGGACGCCGCCGGCGTCCACACCGGCATCGATCCCATGGCCGGGGCCCTGGTCGGCATGGGCGCCCTGGCTGTGGCGATCATTGGCGGGCCGTTCACCATGACCTTCCTGGTCCTGGAGACGACTGGCGACTTCGGCCTGACGGCGGCGACGCTCACCGCCTCGATCATCGCCAGCCTGCTGGTGCGGGAGACCTTCGGCTATTCGTTCTCGACCTGGCGGCTGCACCTGCGCGGCGAGACCATCCGCAGCGCCCACGACGTCAGCTGGCTGCGCACGCTGACCGCTGGCCGGATGATGCGCGCCGACGCGCCGGTGATTTCCGCCGACGCCACCGCCCAGGCCTTCCGCAAACGCTTTCCGTTGGGCTCGACCCGGCGGGTCGTCGGCCTGGACGCGCTGGGTCACTACGCCGGCGTGATCCCGGTCTCGGCCGTCCATGCGCTCGCCGACACCATCGCGCCGGTGAGCGCGGTGATGATCAACCAGGACGAGTGGTTACGCCCCGACATGGCCATCAAGGAGATCATGGGCGTGTTCGACCGCACCGAGACCGATGAGCTGGCCGTGCTCGACGACGACCGCGACGTCTTGGGCGTGCTGTCGGAGGCCTACGCCACGCGCCGCTACGCCGAAGAGCTGGAAAAGGCCCGCCGCGACCTCGTGGGGTCTGACTGACCGCGCCGGATTACGCTTTGGTAAGGCTGGACGCCTGTGGGGTTAAGCTTTTGTAAGACCGGTCCTGCGCGCTTGACTTGGGCGGCCACGCACAGGACTTCCTGTCGTCCGCGCCAGCAAGGCGCGACGGCCGGACGGGGTAGCTGTGGCGTCAAAACATCTCGTTCCCGCGCTCGCCGCCCTGCTCGCCGCCGCCGCGCTGGCGGGTTGCGGCAAGCACGATCCCAAGGGAGACCCGCAGGGCGGCGGCGCGCCGGACGTGGGCGTCGTCATCCTCCAGGCCGCGCCCGTCACCCTGTCCACCGAACTCGCCGGACGCGCGACGCCGTATGAATCCTCTGACGTGCGGCCCCAGGTCGGGGGCATCATCGTCGCCCGGCCGTTCACCGAGGGCGCCAACGTCAAGGCCGGCCAGGTGCTCTACCGGCTTGACCCGGCGCCCTATCGGGCGGCCTACGACCAGGCCAGGGCGCAGGTGGCCAGCGCCCAGGCCAACCTCACCACGACCCAACTTAAAGCCCAACGCTACGGCGAGCTAGTGAAGATCAACGGCGTCGCCAAACAGGACTACGACGACGCCGAAGCGGCTTACAAACAGGCGGTCGCTCAGGTCGCGCAGCTGAAGGCGGCGGCCGAGTCGGCGCGCATCAATCTCGAGTACGCCACCATCACCGCGCCGATTTCCGGCCGTGTCGGTCCCTCAACGGTGACCAAGGGCGCTCTGGTGACCATCGGCCAGGCCGCCGCCCTGACCACCATCCAGAGGCTGGATCCGATCTATGTCGACGTGACGCAGTCGGCCAACGACTTGCTGCGCCTGCGCCGGGCGCTCGCAGCCGGCCAGCTCACCGGCGGTCCGGCCACCGTGCCGGTGCGCCTCAAGCTCGACGACGGCTCGGACTATCCGCAGGAAGGCAAGCTGCAGTTCGCCGACGTCACTGTCGACCAGACCACCGGCGCGGTGACGCTGCGGGCGCTGTTCCCCAATCCGGCCGGCGTGTTGCTGCCGGGCATGTTCGTCCGGGCCGAAGTCGTCGAAGGCGTTGTCCCGCAAGGTCTCCTGGCGCCGCAACAGGGGGTCGCGCGGGACGAACGCGGCCGACCCACGGCGCTGGTCGTCGGGCCCGACGGCAAGGCGCAGCTGCGCGACCTCGAACTCGGCCAGGTCGTCGGCGACAAATGGCTGGTCACCTCGGGGCTCAGGGCCGGCGACCGCCTGATCGTCCAGGGTCTTCAGCGCGTGAAGCCAGGCCAGGCGGTGCACGCCACCGCCGCCAACCTCGCCGCCCCCCAGCCCGTGGCCGAGTAGGCCGGCCGTGTCGCGCTTCTTTATCGAACGGCCAATCTTCGCGATGGTGATCGCCGTGGTGATCTCGCTCGCCGGGGCGCTGGCCATCCGCTCCTTGCCGGTGGCGCAGTATCCGACGATCGCGCCGCCGGAGGTGGGAATCGGCGCCAACTATCCGGGCGCGGACGCCCAGACCGCCCAGGAATCGGTGACCCAGGTCATCGAGCAGCAGCTGCAGGGTCTGGATCACCTGCTCTATTTCACCTCCGACAGCGAGGCCAACGGCAACATCGGCATCGAGGCGGTGTTCGAGCCCGGGACCAACCCCGACACCGCCCAGGTCCAGGTCCAGAACAAGCTCTCCGAGGCCGTCCCGCTCCTGCCGACCGAGGTGCAGCAGGAGGGCATCGGCGTCTACAAGTCGGGCGCCAGCTTCCTGATGATCGTCGCGCTCTATGACACCAACGGGCGATACACCGACCTCGACATCTCCGACTATCTGAACAGCCGGCTGCGCGACCCCCTGTCGAGAGTTAACGGCGTGGGCAACGTCAGTGTGTTCGGCGGCCAGTACGCCATGCGCATCTGGCTCGATCCCTATAAGATGGCCAATTTCAAGCTGATGCCGTCGGATGTGCAGAGCGCCCTGCTAGCTCAGAACATCCAGGTGCCGGCGGGCGAGATCGGCGGCCAGCCGTCGGTGCCCAACCAGCAGCTCAACGCCACCATCACCGCCCAGGCGCGGCTGCGGACGCCTGAGCAGTTCCGCAATGTCATCCTCAAGACCCAGCCGGACGGCTCGCAGGTGCGCCTGGGCGACGTCGCCCGGGTTGAGCTCGGCGCCGACGGCTATGGCTTCATCAGTCGGGTCAACGGCCATCCGGCGGCGGGTCTGGCCATCCGCCTGGCCCCCGGCGCCAACGCCTTGCAGACCGCCGAGGCGGTCAAGAAGCGCGCCGAACAGCTGGCCTCCACCTTCCCGCCCGGTGTGAAGCTCGCCTTCCCGGTGGACACCACGACCTTCATCAAGCTGTCGGTTCAGCAGGTGGTGATCACGCTTATCGAAGCGATCATCCTGGTGATCGGGGTCATGTTCCTGTTCCTGCAGAACTGGCGCGTCACCCTGATCCCGGCGGTCGCCGTGCCGGTGGTGCTGCTGGGCACCTTCGGCGTTCTGGCGGTGGCCGGCTTCAGCATCAACACGCTCACTCTGTTCGCCATGGTCCTGGCCATCGGCCTGTTGGTCGACGACGCCATCGTGGTGGTGGAGAACGTCGAGCGGATCATGAGCGAGGAGGGTCTCTCGCCCAAGGACGCCACGATCAAGTCGATGGGCGAGATCACCAGCGCGCTCGTCGGAATCGCCCTGGTGCTGTCGGCGGTGTTCCTGCCGATGTCGTTCTTCGGCGGGTCGACCGGCGCCATCTACCGCCAGTTCTCGGTGACCATCGTCTCGGCCATGGTCCTGTCGGTGCTGGTCGCCCTGATCCTGACGCCGGCGCTGTGCGCCTCCCTGCTGAAGCCGGTCGCCAAGGGCGAGTTCGCTGAGCGGCGGGGCTTTTTCGGCTGGTTCAACCGTAACTTCGCCACCGCCGTGAGTCGCTATCAGGCGGGCGCGGGCAAAGTCATCGGCCGGCCACTGCCGGCGCTCATCGTCTATGGTGTGATCGTGGCGGTGATGGTGACCCTGTTCGTCATCCTGCCCAGCTCATTCCTGCCGGACGAGGACCAGGGCGCCCTGATCACCTCCTTCAGCCTGCCGACCGGCGCCATGCAGGCGCGCACCCTGGCTGTCGCCGAGCAGGTGGAGCATCATTATCTCGTCGATGAGGCGGCCAACGTCGACAACGCCTTCATCGTGACCGGCTTCGGTTTCGGCGGCAGCGGCCAGAACCAGGGCATGGCCTTCGTCCACCTCAAGAACTGGAAGGACCGGCCGGGCGCCGCCAACCGCGCCCCGGCGATCGCCCGGCGGGCCAATCAGGCGTTCGGCAATATCCGTGACGCTCAGGTCTTCGCCCTGGTGCCGCCGGCGGTCCAGTCGCTGGGCAACGCCTCCGGGTTCGACCTGGAGCTCGAGGACCAGGCCGGGCTCGGCCACCTGAAGCTCCTCCAGGCCAAGGATGAGCTGGTCGAGATGGCGTCCAAGGACCCGCTCCTGACCAATGTTCGCTTCAACGGCCTGGACGACACCACCCAGCTGCACGTCGACATCGACCAGGCCAAGGCTGGGGCGCTCGGGCTCAACCTCAACGACGTCAACAACACCCTGAGTTCGGCCTGGGGCGGCGCGTTCATCAATAACTTCATCGACCGCGGGCGGGTGAAGCAGGTTTACATGCAGGCCGACGCGCCCTTCCGCACCAGCCCCGACGACATCGGCCGCTGGTTCGTGCGCGGCGCCAGCGGGACGATGGCCCCGTTCTCGGCCTTCTCCACCTGGAAGTGGATCACCGGACCGGCTCAGCTTCAGCGCTACAACGGCGCCGCGGCGGTGGAAATCCAGGGCGAGCCCGCGGCTGGCAAGAGTTCGGGCGCCGCCATGGCCGAGATGCAGAAGCTGATCGGCAAGCTGCCGCTCGGCATCGGCTATGAATGGACTGGCATCTCCTACCAGGAGCGGCTCTCGGGCGCCCAGGCGCCGGCGCTCTACGGCATTTCCATCCTGGTGGTGTTCCTGTGCCTGGCCGCGCTCTACGAGAGTTGGACGATCCCACTCTCGGTGATGCTGGTCATCCCGCTGGGCGTGGTGGGCGCCTTGTTGGCCGCGACCCTGCGCGGCTTCTACAACGACGTCTATTTCCAGGTCGGCCTGCTCACCACCATCGGCCTGTCGGCCAAGAACGCCATCCTGATCGTGCAGTTCGCCGACGAGGCGGAAAAGCGCGGGGCGACACCCGTCGAGGCGGCGATGCAGGCGGCCAGGCTGCGCCTGCGGCCCATTCTGATGACCTCGCTCGCGTTCATCGCCGGCGTCTTCCCGTTGGCCATCGCCACCGGGGCCGGGGCGGGCAGCCAGAACGACATTGGCACCGGGGTGATCGGCGGCATGGTGTCGGCGACGATCCTGGCGATTTTCTTCGTGCCCATGTTCTTCGTGGGCGTGCGGACGATCTTTCGCCCACGGGCGCGGCCGGCGCCGGTCGTGAGTCCGGCGGAATGAAGCGGCTCGGCCTCATGCTCGCCGGCGTGGCGGCGTTGGGCGGCTGTATCGATCTGGCGCCGACTTATCATCGGCCCGCGAGCCCGACGCCGGCCAGCTTCCCGACGGGTCCGGCCTATGCGCCGGCGCCGTCCGTCGCGACGGCGCCCACCGGTTGGCGCGACTTCTTCTCCGACCCCAAGCTGCGCGCGGTCATCGAGGCGGCGCTGGCCAACAATCGCGATCTGCGCATCGCAGTCGCCAATATCGCCGCCGCCCGCGCGCAATACCATGTCCAGCGCGCCGCGCTCTTTCCCACGATCGGCGCCAGCGCCACGGCCAACTACAGCCAGGAACCCCTGAGCGTCGTCGCCGGCGGGGCGGTCGCGCCTGGCCAGTCCAGCGTCTACAACGAGCGGCTGTACAGCCTGGGCGCCGGCGTCACCAACTGGCAGCTCGACCTTTTCGGCAAAGTCCGAGATATGACCAAAGCGGCCCAGGACCAGTACTTCGCCACCCGCCAGGCGCGCGACGCGGCCCAGATCACCCTCGTGGGCGAGGTCGCGACAGACTATCTCACCCTGAGCTCCGACCGCTCGCTCCTGGCCATCGCCCAGGCGACGTTCACTAGCGGCAAGGCCTCGCTCGACCTCACCCAGGCGCGCCTCAACGCCGGCGTCGCCTCGGCGCTGGACGTCGAACAGGCCCAGACCACCGTCCAGCAGGCGCGCTACGACGTCGCCCGCCTGACCACCCAGGTCGCCCACGACCGCAATGCGCTGGAACTCGTCGTCGGCGCCCCCGTGGCCGACTCCGATCTGCCCGACGCGCTGGATGGCGAGGTGGTGGTGCTGACCAGCCTGCCGGCCGCGGTCAGTTCGTCGGTGCTGTTGGACCGGCCGGATGTGCTGCAGGCCGAGGATGTCTTGCGCGGCGCCAACGCCAGCATCGGCGCGGCCAGGGCCAATTTCTTCCCGTCGATTTCGCTCACCGGCTCGGGCGGCCTCACCAGCCTGGCGCTCTCCACCCTGTTCAAGGGCGCGTCGGCGACCTGGAGCTTCGCGCCCACCGTCAGCCAGACGATCTTCGATTTCGGGGCCAACAAAGGCAATCTCGCCTACGCCAAGGCCGAGCGAGACGTGGACGTGGCCCAGTACGAAAAGGCGATCCAGACAGCCTTCCGCGAAGTGGCCGACGCCCTGGCCCAGCGTGGCACGATCGACGAACAGGTCGCCGCCCAGGACGCCCTCACCGACGCCTCGCACCAGTCCCTGATCCTCGCCACCGCCCGGTACGAGCGCGGCGCCGACACCTATCTCAATGTGCTCATCGCCCAGCGCACCTATTACGCCGCCCAGCAGACCCTGGTGACGACGAGGCTCACCCGGTCGCTCAACCTCGTCACGCTCTACGGCGCTTTGGGCGGAGGTTTGGACGCGCCGAAGGGCGGCTAGGACGGCTACGCCGTAGCGGGCGGGCTGACCGCTCCGCCGAAGTCGACGTCCTCGGTCTTGACCGTCCCGGCTGTCCGACCCGGCGCGGTGTGCCAGGTCCAATAGAGGTTGGTGTGCGCGATAACCTGGTCCGGCGGCGGCGCGCCCCAGGCCGCCCGGTCGTTGGTGGTGTGGGCGTCGCGGACCAGGATCGCGTCGTAACCCCTAACCAAGGCCCCATGCAGAGTCGCGCGGATACAGGCGTCGGTCTCCGCGCCGACCACGACGAGCCGGCCGACGCCAAGGCCCCCCAGCGCGGTTTCCAGAGTGGTGGCCTCGAAGGCGTCGCCCCAGTTCTTCTCGACGCGTGGCTCGGTGGGCGCCGGCGTCAGCTCAGGCACGATCCGCCAGGCGTCGCTGCCCCGCGCCATCTGCTCGTCGTCGTGCTGAACCCAGACGACGGGGATCCCTGCGCGCCGCGCCTTATCGACAAGGTCGGCGATGTTGGCGACCACCGCCTCGCGCGCATGGGCCTTTTCGACCACGCATTGCTGCACGTCGACGACGAGGAGCGCAGTGTGCGGCCGGTTCGGGAGCGTGGTCACGGTTTCAATCTACGACATTCTCACCAGAGCGGGCCATTCCCCCGGGCCGCGGGGTTGAGGCGGATGAGCTCGGCCCAGTCGTCGAGGAATCGGAAGTCGTCCCGCTGTTGCGTGACGCTCCATTCACACGCCCCGGTTCCTTCGGCGAAATAGTCTTTTGCACGCTCGGGATCGTTCTTGAGCAGTTCATATTCGCCGGCGAAAAACACCGCCCCGCAATTACCGTCGGCTGGGCCATAAGAGCTGCCAGAATAGGCCTCCCGCATCGCGTCGGGCGTGGTCTTGCCGAGGAACATGTCGAAGACCGGCGCGGGCCATCCGGACAGATCCAACCGCTTGATGCCCTGTTGGAATTCCGCGTCGTCCGGTTCGTGCGCCCGCGCCCTGGCCATGTGCAGCCAGAGAACCGGGTAGGGGTTGGTCGGGGTGAGCCGGGCGCTGACGACGAACTGCTCGGCGGCCTCGTGGAACCGTCCCATGCCGAAAAGAAGCCTCGCCCGGGTATCCACCAACCCCGGCAATTGCGGCGCGAGCCGGTAGACCTGATCGTAGTCGGCGAGCGCGCCGTCGGAATCGCCCGGCCAGACCCGGATATAGGCACGTTTTTGATAGTATCCGGCGGCTCCGGGCGCCAATCGTATGGCCTCGTCATAGTCGGCCAGGGCGGACTTGAAGTCGCGCTTGCCGATATAACAGGCGGCGCGTTCCATAAATTCCAGTGGAATTCCGGGTCTTAGCCGGATGGCCTCGCTGTGGTCGGCGATGGCCAGGTCATACTGCGCGGCTTGGCAGTAGAAAGTTGCACGGGCGTTGAGGAGTTGAGCGCGCAGGTCGTCGCTCAGGTCCGGCGCCGCGAGCTCTTTGTTGCAGGTGGCGATGGCCTGTTCGAGCTGGTCCTCTTGCCCGTCCACGCAGGGAACCGCGCCTTCGGACCCTGGTCCTTGGCTCAGGGTCCCGGTCGCAACGACGGCCGTCTGAGATGGCGAGCAGGCCGCCAAGTCGGCCCACCCCAAGAGGACGATCGCAAGACCGCAGCCGATCCTCATCGCCGCCCTCCAGACCCTGTTGGCGCCTGTTGACCCAAAGCTAGCACGGATCTGTAAAGCCCGCCTCAGCGGTCCACCTTGGTCGACAGCACGATCGAGGAGGTGGTGCGCTCGACGCCCGGCAGGGCGCCCAGGGCGTCGATCAGGGCGTCCATTTCCTTGACGCCGGGCGCCACCGCCTTGGCGATGAGGTCGAACGGCCCACTCACCGATTGCAGGAGGCGCACGGCGCTCATCTTGCGCACCGCCGCCGTCACCGCGGCCGACTGCTTGTGCGAGACCGTCATCAACACATAGGCGTGGATCTGGCCGCGCTCCGCCTCTTCGGAGAGTCTGACGGTATATCCGGCGATGACGCCGGAGCGCTCCAACCGCTCGAGACGGCTCTGCAGCGTGGTGCGCGAGACGCCGAGCCCGCGGGCGAGTTGGGTGGCGGGCGCCCGGGCATTGTCGCGCAGCAAAGCGACGAGCCGCGTATCGAGATCGTCCATTTGTCTATTTCTCTCGGCGAATTAGCCCGATTTGTTCGGCGTTTCGTCGAAAATGCAATGGGAAACGACGCCGCTCGCGGTCATTTTGGCGGTCAACAGCGCCTCGGCAGGAGAAATTTTCATGAAAGATGTCGTCGTCATCGGCGCGGGCCACATCGGCTCGACCATCGCCAACTTCCTGTCCGGTGTCGGCGACTATCAGGTGACCGTGGCCGACCAGTCGGCCGAGGCCCTGGTGGCGCTGGGCGTCATGGCGCGGGTGGAGCACAAGGTGCTCGACGTCACCGACGCCCCAGCCCTCACCGCCCTGCTCAAGGGAAAGTTCGCGGTGCTGTCGGCCGCGCCCTATCACCTGACCTTCCACGTCGCCGAGGCCGCTCGGGCGGCCGGCGCGCATTACCTCGACCTCACCGAGGACGTCGCCTGCACGCGCAAGGTCAAGGCGTTGGCCAAAGGCGCCAAGACGGCCTTTATCCCGCAATGCGGCCTGGCGCCGGGTTTCATTTCCATCGTCGCGGCCGACCTGGCCCGCCACTTCGACGTGCTGCACGACGTGCGCCTGCGCGTCGGGGCCCTGCCGAAGTACCCGTCCAACGCCCTCAACTACAATCTCACCTGGTCCACCGACGGGGTGATCAACGAATATTGCGAGCCGTGCGAGGCCATCGTCGACGGCCTGCAGCGCCACACCCGCGCGCTGGAAGAGTGCGAGGCCTTCGCCCTCGACGGCGTCGCCTATGAAGCGTTCAACACCTCCGGCGGCCTCGGCACCCTGTGCGAGACCCTGGAAGGCAAGGTGCGCAACCTCAACTACCGCACCATCCGCTATCCTGGCCACGCGGCGATCATGAAGGCGCTGTTGAACGACCTCCGCCTGCGTGACCGGCGCGACCTTCTGAAGGACATCCTCGAAAACTCCGTGCCGGCGACGCTGCAGGACGTGGTCATCGTCTTCGTCACCGTCTCGGGCTTCAAGGACGGACACCTGATCCAGGAAACCTACGCCAACAAGATCTACGCCCGCCAGATGGGCGGCCGCGTGGTGAGCGCGATCCAGATCACCACCGCCTCGGCGATCTGCGCGGTGCTGGACATGCTGGCCAGCGGCGCCTTGCGCGCCTCCGGCTTCGTGCGCCAGGAAGAGATCACCCTCGGCGATTTCCTGGCCAATCGCTTCGGCCGCGCCTACGCCAATGAAGAGACCGCGGCCCACGCCCTGGAGGCCGTCGCGTGACCGGCCCGACCCCCGCACAGGCCCGCGGCCTCCTAACCCGCCTGGGTGTCGCCGAGGCGCTCATCACTGGCGGCGCGCGCGCGGTGACCTCGCCCATTGACGGGGCGGTGATCGCCCACGTCCATGACGCCTCGGTCGACGACTGCGATCGCGCCATCGACGCCGCCCACGCCGCGTTCTTCGCCTGGCGCAACACGCCGGCGCCCCGCCGTGGCGAGCTCGTGCGCCTGCTGGGCGAAGAGTTGCGGGCGGCCAAGGCCGACCTCGGCCTGCTGGTGACTCTTGAAGCCGGCAAGACCCTCTCCGAGGGCCTGGGCGAAGTGCAGGAGATGATCGACATCTGCGACTACGCCGTCGGTCTGTCGCGCCAGCTGTTCGGCCTGACCTTGGCGACCGAGCGCGCCGACCACCGCATGATGGAGACCTGGCAGCCGCTGGGCGTCGTCGGCGTGATCAGCGCCTTCAACTTCCCCGTCGCCGTGTGGTCATGGAACGCGGCCCTGGCGCTGGTGTGCGGCGATCCGGTGGTCTGGAAGCCCTCTGAGAAGACGCCGCTGACCGCCCTGGCCGTTCAGGCCTTGTTCGAACGCGCGGCGGCGAAATTCGGCGACGCGCCGGCGGGCCTTTCCGCCGTCATCATCGGCGGCCGCGAAGTCGGCGAGGCGCTGGTCGCCAACGAGAAGGTGCGGCTCGTCTCGGCGACCGGCTCGACGGCCATGGGCCGCGCTGTCGGTCCGGTGCTCGCGGGCCGGTTCGCGCGGGCGCTGCTCGAACTCGGCGGCAACAACGCCGCCATCGTCTGTCCCTCGGCCGACCTCGACCTCACCCTGCGCGGGGCGGCCTTCGCCGCCATGGGCACCGCCGGCCAGAGATGCACCACCCTGCGCCGCCTGTTCGTGCACGAAAGCGTCTACGACGCCCTGACGCCGCGCCTGAAGGCGGCCTATGCCGGCGTCACCATCGGCGATCCGCGCGCGGCGAACACCCTGGTCGGTCCGCTGATCGATCCGGCCTCGCACGCCGCCATGGAACGGGCGCTGGCCGACGCCAAGGCTCAAGGCGGCGTCGTCCACGGCGGCGAGCGCGTCGCCGGTCCCGGCGAGGGGATCTATGTGCGCCCGGCGCTGGTGGAAATGCCCGCCCAGAGCGCCGTCGTCCTGCGCGAGACCTTCGCCCCGATTCTCTATGTCATGCGCTACGCCGACTTCGACGAGGCGGTCGCGCTCAACAACGCCGCGCCGCAAGGCCTGTCGTCGTCGGTCTTCACCCTCGACATGCGCGAGGCCGAGCGCTTCTGCGCGCCGTCAGGGTCCGACTGCGGCATCGCCAACGTCAACATCGGCCCGTCGGGGGCTGAGATCGGCGGCGCTTTCGGCGGCGAGAAGGAAACCGGCGGCGGCCGCGAGGCCGGCTCGGATTCCTGGAGGGCCTATATGCGCCGGGCAACCAACACCGTGAACTACGGGACGAGCTTGCCGCTGGCCCAAGGCGTGAAGTTCGATATCTGACTTGCGGGCGATTTGACGGGCCGAGGAACCTTGCCGGTCCGGAAGCCGTTGCTTGTGGACCAGTCAGTCATCAACGGAGCCGCTACAATGAGCCAGAACCGAATCGAAGGAGCCGCCAAGAAAGCCTCGGGCGCGATCAAGGAAGCCGCGGGCAAAGTGACCGGCGATAAGAAGCTGCAGGCCAAGGGCGCGGTCGAAAAGGCCGCTGGCTCGGCCCAGAACACGGTCGGCAAGGCGCAGGACAAGATCGGCGCCGCGCTGAAGCGCTGACCTGGCGCACAATCTGAAGTCGATCGGGCGCCGCTCCCCTGGGGCCGGCGCCCCTTCTTTATGGCGAGCAGGCCTCAATCGGTTGCGCGCCAAGGCTTGGCCCAGCTCCCGCGCCGCGCATCCAGCTGTCACAGTCGTCCGCCAAACCAGGACGGCCCCACCTGACGGACGTCACGAGAGGAGATGCCACGATGAACGGCGCCGACCTGCTCGTAGCCGCGATCATCGACCACACCGCCTTCCGCGCCGACTGAATGCCCTTCGCCGGGGGCGGCAATCGGACTACGGAGTCGGCGGCATCCCCTGGACGATGGGCGAGATGAGCGAGCGCAAGATGATCGTCTTCAAGCTATAGGCCGATCATGAAGACGAGCGGCTACGACCTGCTGCGCAATGCGCGGCTGAACAAGGGCACGGCCTTCACCCATGAGGAGCGGCGCGCCCTCGGCTTGGAGGGCCTGTTGCCGCCCGCCGCCAGCACGCTGGACTTACAGGTGGCGCGGGTGCACGCCGAACTCGCCAACCTCGACAACGACCTGCAGAAATACCTGCTGCTGTCGGACCTGCAGGCGCGCAACGAGACCCTCTATTACGCGGTGCTGATCTCCGACCCGGCCCGCTTCATGCCCATCGTCTACACGCCCACGGTGGGCGAGGCGTGCCAGAAGTTCGACCACATCTTCCGCGCCGCGCGCGGCATATACCTGCCAATCACCGCCGCCGGCCGGGTGAAGGAAATCCTGGCCAACTGGCCGGTCGACGACGTGCGCTTTATCGTCGTCACCGACGGCGAACGTATCCTCGGCCTTGGCGACCAGGGCGTCGGAGGCATGGGTATCCCGATCGGCAAGCTGGCGCTCTACACCGCCTGCGCCGGCGTGCCGCCGCAAGGCTGCCTGCCGGTAACCCTGGACGTCGGCACGAACAACCAGACCTTGATCGACGATCCACTCTACCTGGGCCTGCGCCAGGCCCGCACGCGCGGCGAGGCCTATGGGGCCTTCGTCGACGAATTCGTGGAGGCCGTGCAGGCGCTCTATCCCATGTGCTGCATCCAGTGGGAGGACTTCGCCAACTTCAACGCCGTGCCGATCCTGGCCCGCTGGCGCGATCGCATCTGCACCTTCAACGACGATATCCAGGGCACCGCCTCGGTGGCCCTGGCCGGCGTCCTGGCGGCGCTGCGGATCACCAGCGGCCGGCTCGTCGACCAGCGGTTCCTGTTCCTGGGCGGCGGTTCGGCCGGGACGGGCATCGCCGAGCTGATCAGCCAGGCGATGGCGCAGGAGGGGCTGCCGATCGACGTCGCCCGCGCCCGCAGCGCGCTCTTCGACGTCAATGGCCTGATGGTGCGCTCACGGACCGACGTGGCCGACTTCCAGAAGCCCTTCGCCATCGACCATGCACCTGTCGCGACCTTCGCCCAGGCCATCCGCGCGCTAAAGCCGACGGTTATCGTCGGCGTCAGCGGCGTGCCGCACCTCTTCGACCAGCGGGTGATCGAGGCCATGGCCAAGATCAACCAACGACCGATCATCTTCCCCTACTCCAACCCCACCTCGCGGTCGGAGTGCACGGCCGAGGAGGCCTACCGCTGGTCGGGCGGCCGGGCGATCTTCGCCAGCGGCAGCCCGTTCGCACCCGTCGACATCGACGGCAAGACCTTCGTGCCGGGCCAGGGCAACAACGTCTATGTCTTCCCGGCCGTGGGCCTGGCGGTCTTCGCCACCGAGGCGAGCCGCGTGACCGATGAGATGTTCATCATCGCCGCCCATGCCGTCGCCGAACAGGTCAGCGACCAGAACCTCGCCATCGGCCTGATCTATCCGCCGCAGAGCCGGATCCTGGAAGCCTCGCTGCACGTCGCCACGAAGGTCGCGGAGCATATCTACGACGCGGGACTGGCACGCACGACGCGGCCCGCTGACGTGGCCACCTACGTGCGCTCACGCACCTATCGCCCGGCCTATCCGCCCCTGAGTTAGGCCGCGTAGTCACAAAGCCGGGTGGGCCTCAGGATGCCCACGGTCACAAAAACCTTGGCCATAGCAAAGAGGCGTTCCGGCGCACACTTGGAACCTATTGCGCAGCTCGGGGCGGAATAGGAACGGGATTGATTGGGGCGTGGTGTGGATTGGAGGCTTGCGAAGGTCCCCGCTTGGTGGGCGCCGACGTGACGCGACCGGAGGTCGTGTTCACAAAAGTCGTATGTCCGTCACAGGAGAGTTTGTAGTAGGTCGCCCCTCCATCAGTTGAGCAAGACTTTCCGTTCGATGCCGAACAGGTGGCTGCATTGACCCCTCCCAGTGGAGTGATCAGCACTGCGACGCCGCCTCCGTTGGCGCCGCAGGTGCACGCGCAATATTCCTGAAGATGTGGTGGAGGAAGCGCCATGGCGCAAGCCGGCGCCAGGGCGGTGGCGAACAACCCGACGAAGAAAGCCCTCTGAACGTTCATTAAAGCCTCCTCTTGTTCAGCAAGTCCAAACGTCAGAATGCGCCAACAACAAACAGAACGCCAGCCGGCGCAAGACGATGACGTGGAGAGACCCACAAGGCATGGCTTCAATGTCCGCCTTGGGTCGATTGCAGTCTCGGGCTCCTCGCCCAAAAGCGGCCCTCGGCCGAACTTATGAGTATACGATCTAGGCTGATCCGCGCGGCCGTACAGCGATCGGCAGGTCGTCGAACAACATCGGCGCGCCCCCGATCGCCGCCCGCTCAAGGGTGAGCAGGCGCGCCTTGCTCTCCAGGCCGCCCGGCGCCGAGAAGCCGCCGAAACCGCCGCCGGCCGCCAGCACGCGATGGCAGGGCACGACGATGGGAAAGCGGTTGCGGGCCATGGCCTGACCGACCTCCCGCGCCGCGCCCGGCGCGCCGGCCTTCGCGGCCAGCTCGCCATAGGTGAGGGTGGCGCCCGGCGGGATGTCGCGGGCCGTCTCTAGCACCCGGCGCTCGAAGCCGTCGATCCCATCCATGTCCAAAGTCACGCCGGTCAGGTCGGCGCGGCCGTCTTGGAGCAACGCGGAGATACGTTCCATGGCCTCGGCGACCTCGGGCGGCGGCTCGTTCTCGGCGACCTGGGGCAAACGGCGCGTGATCCGAGCGCGGGTCGCCTCGGGCGTCGCTTCCGGGAACCACACGCCGATCAGGCCCCGCTCGCTCCAGGCGAGGCCGCAGGCGCCGATGGCGGTCGGAAATAAGGCGTAGCCGGTCGCGGTCATGGCGCTTCAGGATATGAGGTCGTCCACCGCCTCGATCCAGTGGCGCACGGGGACCGGCGAGGTGGCGGAAAGATGCATCCAGCAGCCGATGTTGGCGGTGAAGATCGCCTGAGGCTCGCCGGCGGTCAGCGCCGCCACCTTCTCCTCCCGCAATCGCTCGGCGAACTTCGGTTGAAACAGGGAATAGGCGCCGGCCGAGCCGCAGCATTGTCCGGCGTCGGCGACCGGCTGCGGCTCATAGCCCAGACGCGCGAGCAGAGACTCCACCACCCCGGCGAGACCCGGGCCGTTCCTGAGCGTGCAGGGATCATGCACGGCGATGCGTGGCGCGGCCGGCGCCCGCCGGGGCGTGGGCGGCGTCTCCCTCAGGATCTCGACCGGATCCTTGAGATGGGCGACGACGCGGCGAGCCTTGCCGCGATACTCCGGCTCGTCGGAGAAAAGGTCGGGCCAGTCGCGCACGAAGGCCGCACAGCCGCTGGCGTTGACGACGATGGCCTCGCAGCCGCCGCTGAGCGCGGCGTCGAAGGCGTCGATCTGGCGCCTCGCGATGGCCCTGGCCTGATCCGTCGCTTCGAGATGGAACGGCACCGCGCCGCAGCAGCCGCCGCGCTCGACGAGCGAGACGCCCACCTGGTCGAAGACGCGCGCCGTGGCGGCGTTGAAGCGGGGCGCCGTCGCCCGCTGCACGCAGCCGCCGAGGATCATCATCCGCCGAGCGTGGCGGGTCGTCGGCCAGGCGCCCGGCGCGCGCTCCGGCGGAGGCAATTTTTCGGCGAGGTTCGACGGCAGGACGAAGCGCAAGGCGCGGCCGATCGTGAACAGAGCGGCGAGGAGGCGCGGCCTCAAAGCCAGGAAGCGCACCGCCCGGCGCTTGCGCTGCTCGTCATCCGCACGCTCGACGGCGGCGGAGACGACCCCTCGGCCGATATCCAGCAGGCGATGATACTCCACACCGGACGGACAGGCGCTTTCGCAGGCCCGGCACTCCAGGCAGCGGTCGAGGTGATGCTGGGTGAGTTCACCGACCGGCTCGCCTTCCAGCGCCTGCTTCAACAGATAGATTCGGCCCCGCGGACCATCCAGTTCGTCGCCGGTCAGGCGATAGGTCGGGCAGGCCGCGTTGCACATGCCGCAATGGACGCAGGCGCCCAGCACGCCCTCGGCGATGGCCGCCGCGGCCGTTCCCCTGAGCGATCCGACGATTTCCGTCCGCATCGCCGTCAAAACCCTTCGTACATGCGGCCGCGGTTGAACACCCCGGCCGGGTCCAGGGCGGCCTTGAGCCGCCGGTGGAGGGCGAACAGCGGCGCCGGCAGGGGATCGAAGACGTCCTCCCCGTCGACCACGCCGTGATACAGCATCGCATGGCCGCCGGCCTCGCGCGCGGCGGAGCGGATTGTCTGGGCCGGCGCGCGGGTGACGAGCCATCGCTGAGCTCCGGCCCAGTCCATCACCCAGGATCCCGGCAGGCCGCCGATCTGGCTCATCCTCGGCGCCGAGAGGCGCCATAGCCGGTGCGCGGCGAAGAAGGGCAGGCGGTGGTGACGCAGCTCGTCCCACACCTCGAGCGCCGCCTCGTCTCCCCCGATCCGGACGGCGGCGTGGGCGACGGCGCGCTCGGTCCCCGACAGGCGCACGTACAGCCTCTGGCCGTCGTGGAAGGCGCCGCTCAGGGGCAACGGCTTGCCCATCAGCTCGCCAAGCCGCGCCTGGGACGCCGGCCACGCCTCGGCGAACGACAGCGAGCGCTCGGCGCGCGGGCGCGGCGCGACCCGCAGAGACACGTCGAGCAGGGCGCCCAGGCTTCCCATGGCGCCGGCCATCAGCCGGAAGGCGTCGAAGCCGGCGACGTTCTTGAACACCGTTCCACCGAACCTCAACGCCTGGCCGCGGCCGTCGAGCACGGTCACGCCCAAGACGAAATCACGCACGGCGCCGACGAAGGGTCGCCGGGGTCCGGAGAGGCCGGCCGCCACCATACCGCCCACGGTGCCCCCGGCGCCGAAGTCCGGCGGCTCGAAGGCCAGCATCTGGTCGTGGGCGGCGAGCAGCGCCTCGACCTCCCGGATGGGGGTGCCGGCCCGGGCGCTGATCACCAGTTCGGTCGGCTGGTAGTCGATGACGCCTGCGTGCGTCGATAGATCGAGCACCCGACCCATGCTGCGCCGGCCGAGGAACGCCTTGGAGCCGGCGCCCCTGATCTTGAGGGAGTAGTGGCGTCGCGCCGCTTCGCGCACCTCCGCAGCCAGCGGCTCGACCTCTTTAGAGACGGTCGAGGTGGGCAAATGGAAGCGCTCCGCCGTGCACGTGCATGGCTCCGAACTCCGCGCAGCGCGTGAGCGTCGGCACCGCCTTGCCGGGGTTCAGCAGACCCGTGGGATCGAACGCCGCCTTGATGGCGGCGAAGGCCAGGAGTTCGGCCTCCGAGAACTGGACGCACATCTGGTTGATCTTTTCGCGCCCCACGCCGTGCTCGCCGGTGATCGTGCCGCCGACCTCGACGCACAACTCCAGGATCGCCCCGCCCAGAGCCTCCGCCCGGTCGAGCTGCCCCTTGCGCCGGGAGTCATAGAGAATCAGCGGATGCAGATTGCCGTCGCCGGCATGAAACACATTGGCCACGGGCAGGCGATGCTGCGCAGACAGCCGGGCGATCTCGTCCAGCACGTCGGCAATGCGGGCGCGCGGGATGGTGCCGTCGATGCAATAGTAGTCGGGCGCCATGCGGCCCATGGCTGGGAACGCGGCCTTGCGCCCGGCCCAGAACCTCAGACGCTCGGCCTCGTCGCGGGCCAGCCGCACCTCGGTGGCGCCGGCGGCGCGGCAGATCTCGGCCACCCGCTCGAGCTCGTCGGCGACATCTTCTTCCTCGCCATCCAGTTCGGCGAGCAGGATCGCCTTGGCGTTGGTGGGGTAGCCAGCCTTGCAGTAACGCTCGGCGGCGATGACGGCCAACTGGTCCATCATCTCCAGGCCGGCCGGGATCACGCCGGCGGCGATGATCGCCGCCACCGCCTCGCCGCCGTGGCGCGCCTCGCCGAACGCGGCCAGCAGGGCGCGGGCGTGGACCGGTTGCGGCAGCAGCCGCACCGTCACCTCGGTGACCACCGCCAACAGGCCTTCCGATCCGGTCATCAGGGCCAGGAGATCGAAGCCAGGCGTATCGAGCGCCTCGCCGCCGATGGTGAGCACCTCGCCATCGATGGTGACGACCTCAAGGGCGGCGATGTTGTTCACCGTCAGACCGTATTTGAGACAGTGCACGCCGCCGGCGTTCTCCGCCACATTGCCGCCGATGCTGCACGCCGCCTGAGACGAAGGGTCGGGGGCGTAGAACAGGCCGAACGGCGCGGCCGCTTCGGTGACGGCGATATTGCGCACACCGGGCTGCACCCGCGCGGTGCGCGCCACCGCGTCGACGGCGAGGATCTTGTCGAAGCGCGACAGGCTAAGGAGAACGCAGCCTGGAAAGGGCAGCGCGCCGCCCGAAAGGCCGGTTCCGGCCCCGCGCGCCACGACCGGAACCCCCATGTCCCGGCACGTCATAAGGACGCCGCGGACCTCCTCGGTCGTTCTCGGCAGGGCCACCAGGCCAGGCATGGAGCGGTAGGCCGCCAAGCCGTCGCACTCATAGACGCGGAGGGCTTCGGGGGCCGAGAGCAGGCCGTCTTCGGGAAGGACGGGCTTGAGGCGCGCGATCAGGGCGTCGCGATTGTAGCTGGGAAAGCGGTAGTCCAAACGCTCATCGAACTCACTCAACATGACCCGAGGCTATTAGGCGCGCGTTTTGCAATCGTCGATAGGGCGTTTCCGGAAAGCGTTGCCAATCAGGGCGAGGGAAGCCGCCGCCCGCCTCGCCGTCAGCGAAAATCCGGCGCGAAGCGGACGTTGTCGGCTTTCAACCCGTCCAGCACGATCTCGACGCCGCCAGACTTGATCATCCATTCGAGGCGATGATCGCGATACTCGCGCTTGAAGAGGCCGCGGCGGACCAGATCGGCGACATCGACCGCGCCGCGATCGAAGGCTCGCGCCTCGTCGATGGTTTCACGCACGGCGTCGCGCCCCATGACGCGGGCGAGCCAGGTCGAGAGTTTCGAGTCTGCCGACGGGGCGTTGCCGAGCGCGGCCGAGGCGGCGACATAGGGAACGACCGAAACGTCTCCCCAGCCAAAGGCGGCGCCGTTGAACCATTGGCGCTCGCCGAGCTGACTCTCGAGCCAGGCATGGAAGCCGCGCGTCTGGCGGGCCGCATTGGCGGTGAGAGTGTCCGCAAGGTCGCCCTCGGCGCGCCTGAACCAGCCGATCTCGCCGAGCGCCCAGTTGATGGCCTCGTAGTGGGTGTCCATGATCTCTTCGATCATGCGCACGCGGGCGCGATCGGCGGCGCTGGCGGGCAGGAGCGGCGGCGCCGGCCGGCTGTCTTCGAGGTACTCGAGGATGACGGTGGAATCGAATACCGCGACGTCGCCGTCGATCAGCGCTGGAACCTCGGCTCTGGGACTGGCGGCCAGGAATTCGCCCGCCACGCCGCCGGCGCCGAGGCCGCCGGGAAGCACGGCCTCGAAGGCCACGCCCTTCTCGCGCAGGGCGATCCGCACCTTCTGGGCGTAGGGTGAAAGGGGGTGGTCGTAGAGCCGGATCATGGCCTGTCGTTCCCGAAGATGATGGTTCCGGCGGCGGCGAACATGCCGCCGATCCCCTGGGCGAGGGAGATTTTCGCGCCCGGAACCTGCGCCGGCGCAATCCCGCGCATCTGGCGCACGCTCTCCTGCAGGGCGTACATGCCGTACATGCCCGAGTGCATATAGGAGAGGCCGCCGCCGTTGGTGTTGAGCGGCAATTTGCCGCCCGGCGCAGTGTTCCGTCCTCGGATGAAAGCCGCCGCCTCGCCCGGCTGGCAGAAGCCGAGGTCTTCCAGGCCATAGAGCGGCAGGTGGGCGAAGGCGTCGTAGATCATCAGATGGTCGACGTCGCCGTGGCTGATCCCGGCTTCCGCGAAGGCCTTTTTCGACGACACCCGGAAGGCGCGCGAGCTGGTGAAGTCGGCCATCTGCGAGACCATGGGCGTTTCGACGCTTTCGCCCGTACCCAGCACATACACCGGCTTCCGCGGGAAATCCTTGGCGCGGTCGGCGCTGGTCAGGATCAGCGCACCGCCGCCATCGGTGACCAGGCAGCACATCAGTTTGGTGAACGGCCACGCGATCATGTCGGATGCCAGCACGTCGTCGACGGTGATCGGATCGCGATAGCTGGCCCGCGGATTGAACGCGGCCCATTCGCGCTGGATGACCGACACCCAGGCCAAATCTTCGCGCGTCAGGCCATAGGTCTTGAGGTAGCGGAGCACCGGGATGGTGAAGAGGGTTGGCGGACCAGCCGGCCCGAAGGGGGCCTCGAACTGGCCCTGCAGGCTGGCGCCCCCGCCGCCGCCGAACCGGCCGCCGCCACCGATGCGCGAGCGCCCGCTCTCGCCGTGGGTAATCAGCACGATCTTGCAATAACCTTCGTTGATCGCCGCCGCCGCATGGCGGACGTGGAGCATGAAGGAACATCCGCCTACGGACGTCCCGTCGACCCAGGTCGGAACGATGCCAAGATAATGGGCGAGGCTGGTGGGGTTCTCGCCGGCGGTGGCGACGCCATCGATGTCGCTCGGCTTCAGGCCGGCGTCGGCCAGGGCGTTCAGGGCCGCGTCGGCGTGGAGGGCGATCACCGACATGTCGGGGATCTTGCCCATGCGCGTGGTCTCGGCCGCCCCGACGACCGCGATGCTTCCAGGTTTCATGGCGCTCAGACCTCCGCCGGCTTGAAGAGCGGCAGGGCGATCTCGCCGAACGTCTGGAAGGTCACTTCCAGCGGCATGTCGAGCACCAGCGCCTCGGGCGTCTGGGGACAGCCGACAATGTTGGTCATCATCCTGGGCCCTTCCTCGAGGGCGACGACGGCGATGGAGTGGGGTTTGTCGCCCATGTCTCGACGGGGCCGCTCATTGATTACATAGCTCCACAAGACGGCCCTGCCGCTGGCGCGGAACACCTCGACGGCGCGCGAGCCGCACGCCGGGCAAAACGACCTCGGCGGGAAATAGGTCTCGGCGCACGCCTGACAGCGCTGCAGCCGCAGCTCGCCGGCCTTGCAGCCGTCCCAGAAGTGGGCTGTCTCCGGGGTCGGCGTCGGCAGGGTTCGGTCCATCGTTCTTCCCTGTATGGTGTCGCTCGGTTGGCGATATTCCGGTTCATTCCGGGGCGGAAGGCAAGGGGCGGGAGCGGGCGCAATGGCCGATGGCGCGGAATGGTGGCGCGGGGCGGCGCTCTATCAGATCTATCCCCTGAGTTTTCGCGATGCGACCGGCGACGGCCAGGGCGACCTCGCGGGTGTGACCGAGAAGCTGGACTATGTCGCCCGCCTCGGTGTCGACGGGATCTGGCTCTCGCCATTCTTCGCCTCGCCGATGAAGGACTTCGGCTACGACGTCAGCGACTACAAAGCCGTCGATCCCAGGTTCGGGACCCTGGAGGACTTCGACCGGCTGGTCGCCAAGGCGCACGCGCTCGGCCTCAAGGTCATCATCGACCAGGTCTGGTCGCACACCTCGGACAAGCACGCCTGGTTCGTGGAGAGCGCCGCCTCGCGCCAAGGCGCTAAGGCCGACTGGTACGTCTGGGCCGATCCGCGCGCCGACGGCGGACCGCCCAACAACTGGCAGGCGTCCTTCGGCGGTCCGTCCTGGACCTGGAGCGCCCGGCGCCGGCAGTACTATCTGCACAACTTCCTGCCCGAACAGCCCGACCTCAACTACTGGGCGCCGGGCGTGCAGGAAGCGATCCTGGACGTGGCGGCCTTCTGGCTGGACCGGGGTGTCGACGGCTTCCGGCTCGACGTCATCAACTACCTGTTTCACGACCCGGCGCTCACCGACAATCCGCCCAATCCGCGTGTGCGGCCGCCGGTATCGCCCAGCCGGATGCAACGGCACGTCCATGATCGCAGCCAGCCCGAGACTCTGACGTTTCTCGGCCGCCTGCGCGCGCTCCTGGACCAGCAGCCGGGGCGCATGACCGTGGGCGAAGTGGTCGACGATCCGGCGTTGCCAAGGCAGATCGAATACACCTCGGGGCGCGACCGGCTGCACACTGCCTACAGCTTCCATTTCCTGGCCGTCGACCGGGCCGACCCCGAGCTTTTCCACAAGGCCATCGCCGCCTGGGCGGAGGCCGACGGCTGGCCGTCCTGGTCGCTCGGCAATCACGACGTCGCTCGCTTCGCCAGCCGCCTCGCCGGCGACGATCCAGCCCATACCCGGGGTCTGATGGCGGCGCTCATGGCCATGCCGGGCACGATCTTTCTCTATCAGGGCGAGGAACTCGGCCTGCCCCAGGCCGACGTGCCTTTCGAGCGTCTCGCCGACCCGTTCGCTATCGCCAGCTGGACCGGCGGCGCCGGGCGCGACGGCGCGCGCACCCCGATGCCATGGACCGGTGACGGCCCCTCGGCGGGCTTTTCCGCTTCCGCCGAGACCTGGCTGCCGCTCGATCCGCGCCACCGCGCCCTGGCGGCTGACCTTCAGGCGGCGGACGGGGCCTCCATGCTGGCCTTCACGCGGCGGCTGGTGGCGCTGCGCAAGCAAGAGCTCGCGCTGCGGCTTGGCGTCACCCGCCTGATCGATGCGCCGGCTGGCGTACTCGCCTTCGAGCGAGGCGTGGGCGAGACGCGGCTCGTGTGCGTCTTCGAACTCAGCGGCGCGGCCGCCCGGATCGGCGTGACCGGGGACGCTCTCTTCAAGGTCTCGGGCGCCGAAACCCTGGGCGACGACGGTCTTCATCTTCCGCCCTTCGGCGGCGCGATCCTGCGCACGTCATGACCGTGGAGGCGCTGGCCCGCGCGGTCCTCGAGATGCGGCCGGCGCGGGGAACCTTCGTCGTCGGCGTCACCGGCTCGGTGGCCTCCGGCAAGAGCACGCTCGCCGCCGCGCTGGCGCCGGCCCTGGGCGGCGTGGAGCGGGTCGCCACCGACGGCTTCCTGCGGACCAACGCGGACCTCGAAGCCCACGGCCTGACCTTGAGAAAGGGATTTCCCGAGAGCTATGACCTGCTGGCTTTGGCGGCGGCGCTCACCGCCGTGCGCGCCGGGCCGGCGACCTTCCCGGCTTATTCGCACCTCAGCTACGACATCGATCCGGCCGCCGCGCGGGTTCTCGACCGGCCGGACATCCTCCTCGTCGAGGGTCTGGCCCTTGGACTGGACCGGCCGCCCACGCCGGGTCTCATCGACTGTCTGATCTACCTCGACGCCCAGGAGGCGGATCTGGAGGTTTGGTTCGTGGACCGGTTCATGAGCTTCTGGGAGGCGGCCGAGCACGATCCGGCGTCGTTCTATGCGCGCTTCCGGGGCCTCGACCGGCCGGGCGCGGAGAACCTCGCTCGGGCCGTGTGGAGCGGGATCAACCTGCCCAATCTGCGCGAGCACATCGCCCCCGTCCGCGCCTGGGCCGACCTCGTGGCGGTCAAAGGCGCCGATCATGGCCTGGTGGAGGTCGCCCGGAGGGCCGGGTAGCCGAGAACGCTGACTTCCTGCTAGGCTCGCCTGCGAGAACTCTGCGAGGGAGGATGCCGATGGCCACCCATAGAGCAGTGCGCGCCCTGGTGCTGGTAGGACCGACAGGGGCGGGCAAGACCACCCTGATGACCGCCATGCTGAACGCCGCCGGTGGCGCCGGCGCCGACAAGGCCGGCGACCTTTCCCCGGAAGCCAAGGCGCGGGGCCATTCGGTAGAGCTCAACTTCGCCGGCTTCGATTTTCTCGGCGACCACTATGTGGTGGTCGACTGTCCGGGTTCGCTCGAACTGGCCACCGAAGGTGACCTGGCCCTGGCCGCCGCGGACCTGGCGATCATCGTCACCGACCCCGATCCAGCCAAGGCGAGCCTGGTGCAGCCGATGGTCCGCCAGCTGGAGGCGCTGGGCGTGCCGCGTGCCCTCTTCGTCAACCGCATGGATCAGGCCCGCGGACCGATCGACGCCCTGTTGGCGGCGCTCGCGCCGCTGAGCTCGGTCCCGCTCGTCGCCCGCCAGCTGCCGATCGTGGACGGCGAGCGCGTCACCGGCTTCGTCGATCTTGCCCTCGAACGCGCCCACGTCTGGCGCGCCGGCCGCCGCTCGGAGGTGGTCGAGCTCACCCCGGATCTGGCCAAGGTCGAGGCCGACGCGCGCTTCCACATGCTCGAACAGCTCGCCGATTTCGACGACACCTTGATGGAACAGCTCCTCACCGACGTCGATCCGGCGCGAGACCTAGTGTTCGCCGATCTGGTGCGCGACATGAACGAGGGTCTGATCGTGCCAGTGTTTTTCGGCTCGGCCCTCGCCGGCTTCGGCATCGGCCGCCTGCTCAAGGCCTTGCGGCACGAGGCGCCCGGACCGGAGCGCGCCGCCGCCCGGCTCGGGGTCGATCGCGCCGGCGCCTATGTGCTCAAGGTTTCCCACGCCGGCCAGGCCGGCAAGCTCGCCTACGCCCGTGTCTTCGGCGCGCCGCTGTCGGACACCGCCGACTTCGTCCTCCCGGATGGCGAGAAGGCGAGAGCCGGCGGCCTTTTCTCCGTACACGGAGCGACGACCAAGAAGATCGCTCAGGGCGCGGTGGGCGACATCGTCGCCATCGCCAAGATCGAGGATGCGGTCGCGGGTCAGGCCCTGGCGGTGGGCGGGGCGCCGATCGCGCGCGCGCGGCCGCCCCGGCGTGAGCCGCTGTTCGCTCTCGCCATCGCCGCGGCCAACCGCAAGGATGACGTGCGCCTGTCGGGCGCGCTGGCCAAGTTGGTCGAGGAAGATCCGGGCCTGACCGTCGCCACCGACCCGGAGAGCCACCAGGTGCTGATCTCCGGCCAGGGCGACGGGCACGTCCGCCTGGCCATCGAGCGCCTCAAGCGCCGCTATGGCGTCGACGTCGGCGTCGAGGCGCCCCGGACGCCCTATCGCGAGACCGTCACCTCCGCGGTCACTCAGCGCGGCCGGCACAAGAAACAGACCGGCGGCCACGGCCAGTTCGCCGACGTGACGATCGAAGTGAAGCCGCGGGCGCGCGGCGACGGCTTCGCGTTCGTCAGCCGGGTCACCGGCGGCGCGGTGCCCAGGCAATGGATCCCGGCGGTGGAGCAGGGCGTCAGGGACGCCATGAACAAGGGACCGCTCGGTTTTCCGGTGGTGGACGTCGAGGTGACCCTGCTCGACGGCCAGTTCCACCCCGTCGACTCCTCGGAAATGGCCTTTCGTATCGCCGGTCGCATTGCGATCGACGAGGCCCTGGCCAAATGCGGACCCAGGCTCCTGGAGCCGATCGACCGCCTGGGTGTGTTCGTACCCACGTCCGCGATGTCAGCGGTCAATTCCGCGTTATCGTCCCGACGCGGCCAGATCCTGGGCTTCGGCCCGCGCGAGGGCTGGCCGGGTTGGGAGCGCATCGAGGCCAACCTGCCGACGAGCGAGCGCCACGACCTCATCGCCGAGATCCGCTCGCTCAGCCAGGGTCTGGGCGCCTATGAGGCCCGTTTCGACCACATGGCCGAGCTCGCCGGGCGCCTGGCGCAGGAAATTTCCAAGGCCGCCCTGGCGGCGGCCTAACCGCCCCGCCTGCCTACCTTCGCACGGTCGAGGTGTGAACCAATCCCCTCGCGAGACCGTTCAGGTCAACGAGGAGAAATTCACCCATGTTCACCCTGCCTGACCTGCCGTACGCCTATGACGCCCTGGAGCCGTCGATCTCGGACCGGACCCTCCACTTCCACCACGACAAGCACCACGGGACCTACGTCAAGACGGTCAATGAGCTGCTCGAAAAGGCCGGCAAGTCACCCGCAACCCTGGAAGAGGTCATCGTCGGCGCGGCCAAGGAAGGCGAGAAGGGCCGCAAGCTGTTCAACAACGCCGCCCAGGCCTGGAACCACGCCTTTTTCTGGAACTGCATGACCCCGTCGCCGGGCGCGCCCGCCTCAGATCTCGCGGCGGCTATCGAGCGGTCCTTCGGTGATGTGGCAAAGCTCGGCCAGGAATTCGTGGAAAAGGGCGCCGGCCACTTCGGCTCGGGCTGGGTGTGGCTGACCGCCGACAAGCAAGGCAAGCTTGAGATCGAGAGCACCCATGACGCCCATGATATGGTGACGGAGACGGGCAGGGCGCCTCTGCTGGTCTGTGACCTCTGGGAACACGCCTATTATCTCGACTACCAGAACGATCGGAAGAAGTTCCTGACGACCTGGTTCGGCGCGCTTCCCAACTGGGCGTTCGCGGGCCAACAGTTCGCCGCGGCCACGGCGGGCGGAACGGCCTGGCGATATCCAGCGCCGAGGGTCGCCGCCGCCGCGTGAGCGGCGACATCGGCCAGATCCCGGTCGACACCTAGATCGCGGCGTCGCGGCCGCCCCATGGCCCCGCGTCCGCGCTGGTGCTAGCAGGAGCGCGGAATTCACCCGGGAGGGCGCATGGCGCGCGCCAAGGCTGGCAACACCGATCTTGACGTCATCGCTGAGCTGGATCGCAAGGTGCATTGGCTCAGCGCCTGGACCATCCACAACGCCAATCACCTGCGCGAGAGCCGCGACGGTCTGAAAGTCGGCGGACACCAGGCCTCGTCAGCCTCGATCGCCACTATCATGTCGGCGCTCTATTTTTCCGTGTTGCGGCCGGAAGATCGCGTGGCCGTGAAGCCGCACGCCAGTCCGGTGTTCCACGCCATCCAGTACCTGTTCGGCCGCCAGAGCCTGGACCAGATCCAGCGTTTTCGCGCCTTCGGCGGCGCGCAGTCCTATCCTTCGCGCACCAAGGACCACGACGACGTCGATTTCTCCACCGGCTCGGTGGGGCTGGGCGTAGCCATGACCGCCTTCACCTCCATCGCCCAGGACTATCTGCTGGCCCACGATCTGCTGCCGCCCGAGCGGGCCGGGCGGATGATCTCGCTGCTGGGCGACGCCGAGCTGGACGAGGGCAACGTCTATGAATGCGCCATCGAGGGCGCCAA
>Ga0302314_10000399_pt1 | contig 79939 bp, 80 predicted proteins | sample III_Palsa_N2_3_FD_200533 | JGI IMG/M metagenome (GOLD analysis project Ga0302314, IMG submission 200533) | Peat permafrost microbial communities from Stordalen Mire near Abisko, Sweden - III_Palsa_N2_3 | ecosystem: Environmental > Terrestrial > Soil > Palsa > Peat permafrost | place: Sweden...
ACATCCCGACGAACGTCATCTCGATCACCGACGGGCAGATCTTCCTCGAGACCGACCTGTTCAACTCCGGTGTCCGCCCGGCCATCAACGTCGGCCAGTCGGTGTCTCGGGTCGGCGGCTCGGCCCAGGTCAAGGCGATGAAGAAGGTCGCCGGCCAGCTGCGCCTGTCGCTGTCCCAGTTCCGCGACCTCGAGGCGTTCGCGGCGTTCGCGTCCGACCTCGACGCGGCCTCCCGCGCCCAGCTCGACCGGGGCGCCCGGATCGTCGAGCTGCTCAAGCAGCCCCAGTACTCGCCGTTCCCGGTCGAGGAAGAGGTCGTCTCGATCTGGGCGGGCACCACCGGCCAGATCGACGACGTGCCGATCGAGGACGTCCGCCGGTTCGAGACCGAGTTCCTCGACTACCTGCGCCGGTCCCAGGCGGGCCTGCTCACGGCGATCAGGGAAACCAAGGACCTGACCGACGACAACATCACCACGCTCAAGGACGCCATGGACAGCTTCCGGCGGACCTTCGAGGTCACCGGGGGCAAGCTCCTGGTCTCCGACGGCGAGGAGGTTCCGCCGCTCGCTGACGGCGAGGTCAGCCGGGAGTCGGTCACCAGGCACGTGCCGCCGCCCGAGTCAGTCGCCCCGGACAACGCGACGGGCGGCGAGTAGGCGCCATGGCAGCACAGCTTCGCGCGGTCCGGGCGCGGATCCGGGCGGTCAAGTCGATCGCCAAGATCACCCGCGCCCAGGAGCTGATCGCGTCATCGCGGGTCGTGCGGGCGCAGCAGCGCACCCGCGCGGCCGAGCCGTATGCCCGCGAGCTCACCACGGCGGTAGAAGCCGTGGTGAGCGGGTCGTCCTCGGTCACCCACCCGATGATCACCGAGCCCGGGCAGACCAAGCGGGCCGCGATGATCATCCTCACCAGCGACGGCGGGTTCGCCGGCGCCTACAACGCCAACGTGCTGCGCGAGTCGGCCCGGCTCCGGGAGCGCAACAGCGAGCGCGGGGTGGCGACCGTCACCTACGTCGCCGGCCGCAAGGGCGTCGCCTGGCACCGCTTCCGCGGCATCGAGCTGGCCCAGGAGTGGGGCGGGTTCTCCGTCCGGCCGTCCTACGCCGACGCGGAGGCGGTGGCCACCGCGCTGCTCGACGCGTTCGAGAAGGACACCGAGGACGGCGGGGTCGACGAGATCTACCTGGTCGCCACCCAATTCGTCTCGATGCTGACCCAGCAGTCGGCGGTGCGGCGGTTGCTGCCGATGGAGATCGAAGTCAAAGAAGGGGAACGGCCGGGTGGCGCTCTGCCACCGTACGAGTTCGAGCCCTCCACCGACATTGTCCTCGACGCGCTGCTGCCGCAGTACCTCGCCAGCCGTATCTACTACGCGATGCTCGAGGCGGCGGCCTCCGAGCTCGCGGCCCGGCGGCGGGCCATGAAGGCCGCCACCGACAACGCGAACGACCTGCTTGACCGGCTGACCCGGGAAGCGAACAACGCCAGGCAGGCCGAGATCACCCAGGAAATCAGCGAAATCGTCGGCGGGTCAAACGCGCTCGCTGAAGCGAACGCAGGGAGTGAGTAACAGACCATGACCGCGACCGTAGAAAACGCCGAAACGACCGGTGCTGCCACCGGCCGCGTCGCCCGGGTCATCGGCCCTGTCGTCGACGTGGAGTTCCCGGCCGATGGCATGCCGGAGATCTACTTCGCGCTGCACGTGGACATCACGTACGGCGAGACCACCCGCACGCTGACCCTCGAGGTCGAGCAGCACCTCGGTGACAACCTGGTGCGCGCCGTCTCCCTCGAGGCGACCGACGGCCTGGTCCGGGGCGCCGAGGTGACCAACACCGGCGCGCCGATCTCGGTGCCGGTGGGCGACGTGACCAAGGGCCACGTGTTCAACGTGCTCGGCGAGCCGCTCGACGTCCCGGCCTCCTCGCTTAACGTCACCGAGCGCTGGCCGATCCACCGGCTCGCGCCGCCGCTCGACCAGCTCGAGTCGAAGACCGAGATGTTCGTCACCGGCATCAAGGTCATCGACCTGATGACCCCGTACGTCCGCGGCGGCAAGATCGGCCTGTTCGGCGGGGCCGGCGTGGGCAAGACCGTGCTCATCCAGGAGATGATCCGCCGGGTCGCCAAGAACTTCGGCGGTGTCTCCTGTTTCGCCGGCGTGGGGGAGCGGACCCGCGAGGGCAACGACCTGTTCCTTGAGATGACCGAGTCCGGCGTCATCGAGGACACCGCGCTGGTCTTCGGCCAGATGGACGAGCCGCCGGGCACCCGGCTGCGGGTCGCGCTGTCCGCGCTGACGATGGCCGAGTACTTCCGCGACGTGCAGAAGCAGGACGTGCTGCTGTTCATCGACAACATCTTCCGTTTCACCCAGGCGGGCTCCGAGGTGTCCACGCTGCTCGGCCGCATGCCGTCCGCGGTGGGCTACCAGCCGACCCTGGCCGACGAGATGGGCCAGCTGCAGGAGCGGATCACCTCCACCCGAGGCCACTCCATCACCTCCATGCAGGCGATCTACGTGCCGGCCGACGACATCACCGACCCGGCGCCGCACACGGTGTTCGCCCACCTGGACGCGACCACGGTGCTGTCCCGGGCGATCACGGAGAAGGGCATCTACCCGGCGGTGGACCCGCTGGACTCGACGTCCCGCATCCTGGACCCGAAGTACATCGGCCAGAACCACTACGACGTGGCCCGGACCGTGCAGACGATCCTGCAGCGCTACAAGGAGCTCCAGGACATCATCGCGATCCTCGGCATCGACGAACTCTCCCAGGAAGACCAGATCACCGTGCAGCGCGCGCGGCGCATCGAGCGCTTCCTGTCGCACCCGATGTACGTGGCCGAGCAGTTCACCGGCCAGCCGGGCGAGTTCGTCCCGCTCGAGGAGACCATCTCCTCGTTCAAGGCGATCGCCGACGGCAAGTACGACTCCTACCCTGAGCAGGCGTTCTACATGGTCGGCGGCATCGAGGACGTGGAGAAGAAGGCCAAGGAGCTGGAGCGCTAGTGGCGACGATGCACGTGGAGCTGCTCACGCCGGACCGGTCGCTCTGGTCCGGCGAGGCCGGGATGGTCATCGCGAAGACCATCGACGGCGACATCGGGGTCCTGCCCGGGCACGCGCCGGTGTTCGGCATCCTGTCCCCGGGCAGCGTCGTCCGCATCCGCGAGGTCGAGGGCAACGAGACCCCCGGCGACGCGGTCGTGGCCGCCGTACGGGACGGGTTCCTGTCCGTGACCGCCCAGCGGGTGTCGATCCTGACCTCGGTGGGCGAGCTCTCCGCCGAGGTGGACGTCTCCGCGGCCCGGTCCGACCTGGACGCCGCGACCTCGGCGGCCGGGTCGGCCGCCGAGGCCGAGGAGTCGGCCGACGTAAAGTTTGCCCGCGCGCGGCTGCGGGCGGCCGGCGACCAAGACTGACCCCGCGGTGAATGGCGCGCTGACCGACGCCGCATTGATCTTTTTCGTCGTCATCGCGCTCATTGTCCTCGCCGCGGGGCTCCTCGCGTCCCGCCGCTACCTACTCGAACGGAGTGGCGGGACCGTGGAGTGCGGTTTGCGCCTGATTACCCAGGGTGACTCGGAGCTTACTTCCGGTTGGCGTATCGGTGTGCTGTCGTACCAGCACGACGAGCTCTTCTGGTACGGGGCGCTCGGCGTGCTGCTCCGCCCGGAGCGGGTCTTCCGGCGCCGGGCGCTGTCCGTGGTCGCCCGGCGCCCGGCCGACGAGGCCGAGTCGGCGGCGCTCGGCGAGGACCGCATCGTCGTCGAGATCAGCACCCGCCCGGCCGGCTCGGAAACGGCCGAAAGCTCCGACGGGGCCGATGGTGCCGATGGTGCCGATGGTGCCGGCGGTGCCGGCGGCGCCGAGGCCGGCGACCGGGTCGAGCTGGCGATGACCGAGGAGGCCCTCACCGGCTTCCTCGCCTGGCTCGAGGCGTCTCCTCCCGGCTCGCACCTCGCCGACATCGCCTGACCAGAGACCCCCTCCCGCCCGACAGCCGTTTCCGCCGGGACGGCGGAAACGGCTGTCAGCGTCGGGCAACGCTCGTGCTACCGCTCGCCGCCCGGGTGCCAGACGATGTCCCCGGTCCCGATGTTCGCGTAACGGGCCAGGATGAACAGCAGGTCCGAGAGCCGGTTGAGGTACTTGGCGGGCCAGGGGCTGATGGTGTCCCCGTGGTCGGCGACGGCGGCCCAGGCGGTGCGCTCGGCCCGCCGGGCGGCCGCCCGGGCGGTGTGCAGCAGCGCGGCGCCGGCCGTCCCGCCGGGCAGGACGAAGCTCCGCAGCACCGGCAGGTCCGCGTTGTAGGCGTCGCAGGCCTCCTCGAGCGCGGCGACGTAGCTCTCGTCGATCCGCAGCTGGGGGTACTCAGGCGGCGAGGTCGGCAGCGGGGTGGCCAGGTCGGCGCCGGCGTCGAACAGCTCGTTCTGCACCCGGCGCAGCAGCGTGGTCATGTCGGCCGGGAGGTGGCCGAGGGTGATGGCGACGCCGATGGCGCAGTTGGCCTCGTCGGCGTCGGCGTAGGCGGCCAGGCGGCTGTCGGTCTTGGCGACCCGGGCGCCGTTCGCTAGGCCGGTGAGCCCGTCGTCGCCGGTTCGCGTGTAGATCCTGGAGAGTACGACCGGGGTGTCCCGGCTTTCATCGGTCATACCTCTAACCGTAGTCTGATGACTTTAAGTAATCTTAAAAAAAATGTTGTTAACGCTCTGAGCTGGGGTATTGAGTCCATTGTACAAACAAGATCGCAGATAAGTGACGCTTGGTAGTCACTGGACAGGAAGCCGGGGCCCGGCGGTTCTCGGGGGCTCGCCGGACCCCGGCTCTCCCGCTGTCAGGCGAAACGACCGTAAACGGCCCCGCCGCTTGGGCTGGTACCGCCGCCCGTGCAGCACGGTGACCAGCTTCACCAGCCGCTCCAGGTCCTGATCGGTCCGCTCGAACGTCGTCGTGCGCAGCAGCGGCCGCATCCGCTGCCGGGTGATCGACTTGGCCCGGGAGAACTCGCGGAGCCCGTCGGCCCCGTGAATGCGCCCGAACCCCGACTCCCCGCTCCCGCCGAACGGCAGGGCCGGCACCGCCGCGAACGCGACCACCGAGTTCACCGAGGTCATGCCGGCCCGCAGCGCCCGCGCGGCCGCGAGGCCGGCCCGCCGCCGCTTGGTGAACACCGCCGAGCCGAGCGCGTAGGGCGAGGCGTTGGCCAGCCGCACGGCCTCGGTCAGGGACGCCACCGGAGTGACCGTCACCACCGGCCCGAACGTCTCCTCGCACTGGGCCGCGCTGTCGGCGGGCACGTCGACCAAGATGACCGGGTCGACGTACGGCGCCCGCACCGAGTCGGTCCCGCCGACCAGTGCCCGCCCGCCGCGGGCGACCGCGTCGGACAGGTGGCGCCGCACCACGTCGGCCTGCCGGGGCAGGGTCATCGGCCCGTAGGCGGCCGCGCCGTCGTCGCCCCGCCGCAGCCGGGCGACCCGCTCGGCCAGCTTGTCGAGGAAGGGCTGGTAGACCGACTCGGCCACGTAGACCCGCTCGACCCCGACGCAGGTCTGCCCGGCGTTGGACATCGCGCCCCAGGCGGCCGCGTCGGCCGCCGCGTCCAGGTCGGCGTCCGCCGCCACCAGCAGCGCGTCCTTGCCTCCGCACTCGGCCAGCACCGGGGTGAGGGTCTCCGCGGCCGCGGCCAGCACCAGCCGCGCGGTGGCGGCGGAACCGGTGAACGCGAGCTTGCTGACCCCGGACCGGGCCAGCTCGGCCCCGGTGGCGCCCGCCCCGGTGACCAGCTGCAGCACCGGCTCGGTCTCGCCGAACACCTCCGACAGCACCTCGGCGAACGACCGGACCAGCCACTGCCCGACCCCGGTGGTCAGCTCGCTCGGCTTGAACACGACCGCGTTCCCGGCCGCCAGGGCATACCCGATCGATCCCATCGGGGTGAAGACCGGGTAGTTCCACGGCCCGATCACCCCGATCACCCCGAGCGGGTGGTACTCGACCGACGCCGCCTGGTTCATCATCGCGATGCCGCTCGCGACCCGGCGCGGCCGCAGCACCGAGTGCGCGTGCTTGGCCGCCCAGTCGAGGTGCAGGATCGTGTTGAGCACCTCGAGGGTCGCGTCGTCGAGCGGCTTGCCGGTCTCGTCGTGCACGAGCCGGGTCAGCCGCCCGAGGGACCGGGTGAGGTGCGACTTCCAGGCCAGCAGCCGCAGCCGCCGGTCGGCGAACGAGAGCCCGCCCCACCACTCGGCCGCGCCGCGGGCCCGCTGGACGGCTCGGCCGACCTCATCCGCGGTGTCGATGCCGTAGGTGGCGAGCACCTCCCCGGTCGCCGGGTTCAGCGATTCGAAGGTGTCCCGGGAGGTTCCCGATCCGGCTGCCGCGGGCGAAACTACGTGACCTGCCATGAATGCACAGTAAACCACCGCGGCCCGGCCGTCAGCGTTCCGGCCGCCGGCCGCCGGCGGGCGGTACCGTAGGGCTCGTGCCCGACCGCCCGTACACCCTGCTGAGCTGCGCCGTTTCCGTCGACGGCTACCTGGACGACGCGTCCACCGACCGGCTGATCCTGTCCGGCCCCGAGGACCTCGACGAGGTCGACGCGCTGCGGGCCGCGGCCGACGCCATCCTCGTCGGCGCGGGCACGATCCGGGCCGACAACCCGCGGCTGCTGGTCCGCGACCCGGCCCGGGTCGCCGCCCGGGAGGCGGCGGGCCGGCCGCCGCACCCGCTCCGGGTCACGCTGACCGCCACCGGCGACCTGGACCCGGCGGCCCGTTTCCTGTCCGGCCCGGGCACCCCGCTCGTCTACTGCCCGAGCGCCGCCGCCGCGGCGGCGCGAAAGAACGTCAAAGACCAGGCCGCCGTCATCGACGCGGGCGCGGAGCTGTCCCTCGCCGCCGTCCTCCGCGACCTTCACAGTGAACGAGCCGTGGCGACTGTCCTCATCGAAGGCGGCTCCCGCATCCTCCGGGAGGCCCTGACCGCCGGCCTGGCCGACGAGCTCCGCCTGGCGATAGCGCCCTTTTTCGTCGGCGACCGGGCCGCCCCGCGCTTCGCCCTCCCGGCCCGCTACCCGTACACCCCGGCCAGCCCGATGACCCTCACGTCGCTGCGCCAGGTCGGCACCGTAGCCGTCCACTCCTACCGCCTGGGCTAGCCTCTCGACATATGTAGGCGACATATGTAGGCTACGTTTCGTGAAGATGACCGCCCCCCTGGAACGGGTCCTCCGCGCGTTCCTCGAGGACCCCGCCGCCGCCCGCTACGGCTACGGCCTGATGAAGGCGGCGAAGCTCCCCAGCGGCACCCTCTACCCCCTGCTCGCCCGCCTCGAGGACGAGAAGCTCGTCACCTCGGCCTGGGAAACCCCGACCGAGGACGGCCAGCGCCCCCGCAAGTACTACAAGCTCACCGGCGACGGCATCCGCGTAGCCCGCCTCGACCTGGCCGCCCTCCCGGCCAAGGTGACCGCGGCGCCCAGCCTCACCCGCCTCGCCCCAGGGACAACCTCGTGACCCCCGCGTGCCGCCCGCGGGCTGGTCGCGTTCCGGTGGCGGAATCGTGAGCGGCCGCGTGCTCCGGCTGGCCGAGGGCCTGATCAGCCGGGCCTGCCGCAGCCTCCCGGACGAGATCCGCGATGACCGCTACCGCGAGTGGACGGCCGAGCTGCCGCACATCCTGGCTGACCCCGGGATCCGCTTCGCCCCCCGCCGCGCGCTCAGGACCCTGCTGTTCGCCGCCGACCAGAGCCGCGGCGCCCGGCCGCCGCGCCGCCGGTCCCAGTCTCCCGGCGCGGCGGGCAACGGGTGGCGGCCGGCCCGTGCTGGGTCGCGGCCGCGGCGCCCCGACAGCGACCTGGCCCGGCCGACGCCGTCCCGGGTCATCGGCGCGGCGGTCGCCGTCTTCGAGATCGTCCTGATCGTGTCCGGAATCAGCGGCTGGGCCCTCGACGTCTACGCCGGCGTCGGCCTCCTCGTCCTCTGGCTGATGACGCTGGCTCGCTCCCGTCACATCCGTCACATCAATCGCACCAGCCACGCCCGTACGCCGGAGCCAAGCCTCCGCCGGCGGTGATCACGAAGGCTTCGTTCAGCACGAAGGAAAAGCGGCGCCATAGCGCCGCTTTTCCTTCGTGATCACGGCCCAGCTAGCGGCTGACCGGCTCTTTCGCGTGCCCGTTCTCGCTGGCGGCCGCGGCGGCCGGGCGGGGACGCCCGGGGAGCCAGAGCGCGAGCAGCGTGGCGAAGGCGCTGAATCCGACCGACCACCAGAAGGCGACGTTGAACGCGGCGCTGAGGTCGCCGTGGTGGTCGGCGATGTTGCTCTCCAGGATCACGGCGAGGATGGCGGTGCCGAAGGAGCCGCCGATCTGCTGGGCGGTCCTGGTCAGCACGCTGGCGTGCGGGATCTGGGCCTTGTCAAGCCCCAGGTAGGCCACCGCCATGATCGGGATCGTGACCGCGCCGAGGCCGATGCCCCGCAGCAGCAGCCAGAACGCGAGCAGCCAGCTGTTCGTCTTCGGGTCGGCGAAGCAGAACGGGATCGTGCTGGCGGCGACGATGGCGAACCCGCAGACGGTGATGGACCGGGCGCCGATCGTGTCGGTGAGCCGTCCGACGAGGCCGCGGATGAGCAGGGCGCCGATGCCCTGGGGGATGAGCATGATGCCCGCGCTCAGCGGGGTGGCGCCGCGGGCCTCCTGGTAGAACAGCGGGAGCAGGAGCATGGCGCCGTACAGCGAGAACCCGGAGAAGAACAGCAGCGCCGAGGAGGACGCCACCGGCCGCAGGGTGAACAGCCGGATGTTGGCCAGCGGCTCGCTCCGGCGCAGCGCATGCAGGCAGAAGGCGACCATGAGGGCGACGCCGGCCGCCAGCGGGATGACCACATCGGGGTGGCCGAACCCGGCGGCCGTGCCCGCGTTGGACAGGCCGAGGATGAGCGCGGCGATGCCCGGGGCGAGCAGCGCGAACCCGAAGACGTCAAGCTTCGGCCTGACCGCGGCGACCGTGTCCCTGGGCAGGTGCTTCGCCGCCAGGACCAGGCCGATGACGCAGAACGGTACGTTCACCCAGAACATGAACCGCCAGCTCAGGTGGGTCAGGATCGCGCCGCCGACGAGCGGGCCGAGAATGGGCCCGAGCAGCCCGGGCAGCGCGATGAGCGTGACCGTCCGGCCGAGCGCCTTGCCCCCCGCGGCCTGCATGATGAGCGTGGTCAGCACCGGGAACAGCAGGCCGCCGCCGATCCCCTGGACGACCCGCCAGGCGATCAGGGAGTCGACGTTCCAGGCCAGGCTCGACCCGATGGAGCCGACCAGGAACACGGTGAGCGCGAACATCCACAGCCGCTTGCCGCCCCACCGCCGCAGCGCCCAGGTGGACAGGGGCACGGCCATGCCCAGCGCGAGCAGGTATCCGGTGGTGACCCACTGGATGGTGGAGACGGCCGTGTGCAGCTGGGTCGCGAGCGTGTGCAGGGCGACGCTGACGATGGTGGTGTCGAAGACCACGGCGATGAAGCCGACGACCAGGATCAGGCCGGTCTTGACGACCTTCGGATCGACCTTGTCCGGTGCCGGGGCAGGCGCTGTCATGATGGTTCAGCTCCTAGATAAGAGTTGTTTCCCTTCCTTATTTTCAACGTACGCTACCGAGATAAGGAATGCAAACCTTTCTTATGTTGAAGGCAGGCTAGGCTCGTGTCCATGTCCGATCAGGTCCGGCACCGCCGCCGCGGCGAGGAGCTCGAGCACGCGGTGCTCGCCGCCGCCTGGGATGAGCTGGAGGCCGTGGGGTTCGCCAGCCTGACCATGGAGTCCGTCGCCGCGCGGGCCAGGACCGGCGTCGCCGTCCTGTACCGCCGCTGGCCGAACAAGGACGAGCTGGTGCTGGCCGCCCTCCAGCACTACGGGCGGACGCGCCGGATCGAGATCCCCGATACCGGCGCCCTCCGCGATGACCTGATCGCCCTGCTCACCAACGCCAGCGACGGGCGGGCCTCCTTCACCACGGTCATCACCGCCACCTTCGCCGGCCTGCTGGCCGACTCCGGCCTGACGCCGGCCGAGGTCCGGATGAAGATCCTGGGCGACCGGCCGCTGTGGTCGGACGAGGTCTACCGCCGCGCCCACGAACGCGGCGAGATCGACCTGGACCGCATCCCGCCCGCCGTCCTGGCGATGCCCTTCGACCTCATGCGCCACGACATGCTGATGACCCTGCGCCCCGTGTCCCGCGAACGGATCGAGTCCATCGTCGATGACCTCTTCCTGCCGCTCGCGACGCGGACCGGTCATCCGCCGCATCTAGCCAATCAGTCAAATTCCGGGTGAGCGGAATTTATTGTTAGTGACCGTGATGGGCATGCGACTGTCAGAAGACGACGAGCCGGCGACCGGGCAGCCGGACAGCACGGGGCGGCCGCGGCTCCCCGAATGGCTGCGGCCGGGGTGGGGCCGGGCGCGACGCCACCCCAGGCTCGCATGGGCGGCGAGCCTGCTGATTGTCGCGGTCGTGCTGTTCTTCTGCTACCGCCGGGAAACCCAGACCCTTCAGCTCGGTGCCGACCCCGCCGGGCAGGCGCTTCAGGCCTGGCAGATGTGGCACGGCAACCCGCTGTTGCGCGGGTGGTGGCTTGGGGACGTGAACTTCTACACCGTCGAGCTCCCGATGAACGTCTTGATCGAGATGGTCAACGGGCTGAAGCCGGACGACGTGCACATCGGGGCGGCGCTGGTCTACATGGCGGTGGTCGTGCTGACCGGCCTGCTGGCCCGGGGGCGAGCCCGCGGCTGGGAGGGCGTCGTGCGAGCGGTGCTCGGCGCGGGCATCATGCTCGCGCCCTCGCTTGTGTACGGGACGCGGGTGCTGATGCAGGGTCCCGACCACATGGGCACCATGATTCCCATCCTGCTCATGATCCTGGTCCTCGACCGGGCGCCGGAGCGCTGGTGGGTGCCGGTAATCGTGGGCCTGATGCTGACCTGGGCGCAGGTCAGCGACCCGCTCGCCACGTACGCCGCGGCGGTCGCGGTGGCGGTGGCCTGCGGCGTGCGGGCCTGCTCGGGAGGCGTACGCCGCCAGCTTCCGTCGAAGGACCGGTGGTATGAGGCCGCGCTTGTCGTCGCGGCGATTATCTCCGTCGGACTGGCCCATCTCATCCTCGCGCGGATCAACGCCGTCGGCGGCTTCTACTTTCCCCCGCCGAAGAACGGTGCTGGGCTCGCGCCGCTCTCCGAGCTGCCGGTCCATTCGCGGCTTACTGGCTACAGCGTCCTGATCCTGTTCGGCGCCGACTTCGTCGGGCAGCCGTTTGGCGTCAACACCTTCCTGGCCCTGCTGCACCTGGCCGGGGTGGCGCTGGGCTTCTGGGCGCTGTTGATCGGGCTGCGCGGCTTCTTCAGCCGCATGGACCGGGTCACCCAGGCCCTCGTCGCCGGGACGATCATCATCCTGGTGGCCGGCGCGTTCGGCGCCTATATGACCGCCCCGGTCGTCGGCGCGCATGAGATCATCCCGGTGCTGCCGTTCTGCGCGGCGCTCGCGGGCAGGCTGCTCGGCGGCCGGCTGGTCAAGGCGCGGCTGGAGCCGGTGCTCGCCGTCGGGCTCGCCTGCTACATCGGCGCGCTCGCCTACAACGACGTCCAGCCCATTGTGGCTCCCGGGCACCAGGATCTCGCGGTCTGGCTGACCGCCCACCACCTGAGGTACGGCCTGGCCGGGTACTGGGAATCGAACATCACCACGCTCGACAGCGACGGCCGGGTCAGGGTGGCGGCGCTGGCCGATTACGGAACCTCGGCCGAGCCGTACGAGTCGGATTCCGCTTGGTACAACCCCGCGGTCTCGACGGCGAACTTCATCGTCTCGGTCAGCTCGCCGGCCTCGGACGCCAGGCTGATCAGAGCGAGCGTGCTGAGCGCCCGGTTCGGCCAGCCGTCCCGCACCTACCACTTCAAGGAGTACACCGTCCGGGTGTACGGGTACAACCTGCTCACCCGCCTGACCATACCGACGATAGGCGGATTCTTATACCTCCCTAAAATGCTGGCCTCCGACGCCTACGCTGGCTGGCTCGACGACGTCCTCGACCAGCTGGGCCTTGAGCGGACCGCGCTCGTCGGGGTTTCCCTGGGCGGCTGGCTCGCCTTCGACTACGCCATCCGGCGGCACTACCGCCCCCGGCGTGACCGGCTGCCCCGGTTCGCCGACGACCAGCTTCGCGGCCTCACCCTTGTGCGAGCAGATCACCGGGCTGGACCGGGAGGCCAGCCGCTACGACGCGCTCGGCCGGGCCGACGCGGCCGAGCGCCTGCGGCGGCAGGCCCGCGTGCTCGAGGCCTACCCGCACCGCGACGATGCCGACTTATTGGCTGGCGGCGCCGTCGGTGAAGATGCGATCCTAGGCCCGTGCTCACTGACCGCGAGGTGCGGGACTTCATCGCCGACGGCTACGTCGCCATCCGCGGCGCGGTGCCGGCCGACGTCGTGCGCGACTGCCAGGAGATGATCTGGTCCGACCTGGCCAAGCGGGGCGTGGTGGCCGATGACCCGGCCACCTGGACCGAGCCGGTCGTCCGGATCCCGTGCCCGGAGGGCGGCCCGTTCATCGCGGCGGGGACCAGGCCGGCGGTCTGGGAGGCGTGCGACCAGCTGATCGGTCCTGGGCGCTGGTGGCATCGGGAGGGCGTGGGCGGCACCATTCCCGTTCGCTTCCCGAGCCTGGCCGATCCGGGGGACGCCGGCTGGCACATCGACGCGAGCTACGAGTCGCAGGGGCACCTGCGGGTCAACATCCGTTCCCGTGCCCGCGGGCTGCTGGCGCTCTACCTGTTCAGCGACGTGGACGCGAGCGGCGCGCCGACCCGGCTCCGCCCGGGCTCGCACCGGGACGCCGCCCGCGTGCTCGCCCCGGCGGGCGACGACGGCCTCGACTGGATGCTGGCGGCGCAGGAGGCCGCCCAGGCGAGCGCCCACCGGCGGACGATCCTGGCCACCGGCCAGGCCGGGGACGTGTTCCTGTGCCATCCCTTCCTCGTCCACGCCGCCACCTGGCCGCATCACGGCCGTCGTCCCCGGATGCTGGCCCAGCCCGGCGTCGGCCTGCCCGGCGAGTTCCCGCTGACCGCGCCGCTGAGCCCGGTCGAGCAGGCGATCGTCGAAGCGGCCGACTCGGTCCGGCTCGCGCCCGCGAGTGACACCTGAACCGACGCCGGCCCATCCGAGATGCCCGAGTGACGCCAGCCCACCCCCGACAGCCCGGGTCACCGCCATGATCACGAAGGAATTTTTTCCTGATGCAAAGAAAGCACGCCATACGCGTGCGAATCCTTCGTGGTCATGACCGAGGCCAGTGGGCGCGGCTCAGAACAGGGTGCCCTCGCGCTCGATGCCGCGCATGGCGTCGTAGTCGAGCACGACGCAGCGGATGCCGCGGTCGGCGGCCAGGACCCGGGCCTGCGGCTTGATCTCCTGGGCGGCGAAGATGCCGTGGACCGGGGCGAGCAGCGGGTCCCGGTTGAGCAGCTCGAGGTAGCGGGTCAGCTGCTCTACCCCGTCGATGTCGCCGCGGCGCTTGAGCTCGACGGCGACGTGCGTCCCGTCGGAGTCGCGGCACATGATGTCGACCGGGCCGATCGGGGTGGGGTACTCGCGGCGGATCAGCCGCCAGCCGTCGCCGAGCAGGTGGAGCTGCTCGGCCAGCAGCTCCTGCAGGTGCGATTCGACGCCGTCCTTGACCAGGCCCGGGTCGATGCCGAGGTCGACCGAGGTATCGGAGAGAGTCTCGGAGAACAGGATCGTCAGCGTCTCGCCGGCCTTGTTGGTGACGGTCCACTTGCCCGGCTGCTCGGCTAGCTTGCAGGGCGGCGACATCCAGTTGAGCGGCTTGTAGGAGCCGCCGTCCGAATGCACGAGGACTGACCCGTCGGCCTTGACGATGAGCAGCCGGAGGGCGGACGGGAGATGGGCGGTGAGCCTGCCGTCGTAGTCGACGCTGCACCGCGCGATAACGAGTCGCACGGAACGTCACTGTAGTGCCATCCAGGGCGCGGATACCCTTGATGCCTGTGAGCGCACGTAAAGTTCGGCGAGGACGACCCGCGGCGCCAGCCGCACCGCTCGGCCCCGAGCGGATCGAGGACTGGCCGGACGGCGACTGGGTGGTGCGCCCGGTCCCTGGTGCGGCGGCGACCAAGCCGTACCGCTGCCCCGGGTGTGACCAGGAGATATACCCAGGGACCCCGCACGTGGTGGTGTGGCCCACGCACGCTGGCGCCGACGACCGGCGGCACTGGCACACGGTCTGCTGGCGCCGCCGGGCCCAGCGAAGGCCCGGCTGAACAACGGCCCGGCTGAACAACCAAGCTGGACAACCAAGCTGAATAATCATGAGGAAATCCGCGAGAGGAAAACGTGACTGACATTAGAGCGGCGACGGTCCTGCCTGCCCGGCGCACCCCGATCACGCTGACCACTGCGGACGGGCTGAACCTGGTCGGCGAGCTGGCGCTGCCGGAGAGCCGCGATCCGGTCGCGACGCTGGTCTGCCTGCACCCGCTGCCGACGGGCGGCGGCATGATGGACAGCCACATCTACCGCAAGGCGGCCTACCGGCTGCCCGCGCTCGCCGACCTGGCCGTGCTGCGGTTCAACACCCGGGGCACCGAGTCCGAGCGGGGCCGGAGCGACGGCGAGTTCGGCGGCGGGGAAACGGAACGGTACGACGTCGAGGCGGCCGTCGCCTACGCCGCCGCCGCCGGGCTGCCGCACATCTACCTGCTCGGCTGGTCGTTCGGCACCGAGCTGACGCTGCGCTGGGGCCTGCTGCCCGGCGTCGAGGGCGGCATCCTGCTCTCGCCGCCGCTCAAGCGGGCCACCGACGATGACCTCGACCGGTGGGCGACGGACGGCAGGCCGCTGACCGCGCTGGTCCCCGAGTTCGACGACTACCTGCGGCCGGACGACGCCCGGCCGCGGTTCGCCCGGGTGCCGAAGGCCAACCTGATCGCGGTGGACGGGGCCAAGCACCTGTGGGTGGGGGAGACCTACGTCCGCATCGTGCTCAGCGAGATCGTCCGCGCGGTCAACCCCGCGGCCCTGGGCGACGCCCCGATGCTCCCCGCCACCTGGGACGACGAGCACTGACCGGACAATCAAGCAACGAAACAAAACACGATGCCCGGGCCGTAACGGCCCGGGCATCGCAGGAGTCAGGCGAATTTACTCGGTCCACCAGTCCTCGGGGTCGCCGCTCTTGCCCTGGCCGTTGCTCGGGCCGTTGGGCCGCGTGGCCCCCGCGGTGGCGGGAGCCGGAGCGGGAGCGCTGCTGGCCGGCCGGGCGGCGGGAGCGGCAGCGGCCGGAGCCGGCGGCGCGCTCTCGGCGATGGCCGGCTGGACTGGGGCCGCCGCCACCGGCGGGGTCGCGTCCATGGTCGGCAGCTGGATGCCGAGCTGTCCGCCGAGAAGCTGGCGGACCTGGGCGAGGTGCGTCGAGATGTTGTCCTTCTGGCGGGTCAGCTCGTCGACCTCACGCTGCGAGGCAACCCGGCGCCGGTCGGCGTCGGCCTTGGTCTCGGACAGCAGCTGGTCGGCCTGAGCCTTGGCCTGGGCGACGATCTGGTCGGCGTTCTTCTTCGCGTTCGACACGAGCTGGCGCGCGTGCTGGTCGGCGTCGCGGCGGGTCTGGTCGGCCTGAGCGGACGCCTTGGCGGCGCGCTGCTCGGCGGTGGACGCGCGCTGCTCGGCCTCGGAGACCAGCTTCTGCGTGGCCGCCTGGGCGGCGGCGAGCCGCTCGGCCTCCTGGCGCTCGGCCTCCTCGCGGCGGGTAGCGAGCTGGATCTCGAACTCGGCCTCGGCCTGCGCCCGCTGCGCCTCGCTCTCCTCGAGGATGCGCTGGGCCTGCGACCGCATCTCGTCGGCCTGGCGCTTGGAGGTGGTGAGGATCTCGTCCCGCTCGCGCTTGGCGGCCGCCTTGAGCTGGGCCACCTCGCGCTCGGTGGTGGTGCGCAGCTTGGCGATGTCCCGCTCGGTCGCGGCCCGCTTCTCGGCGACCTCGTGGTCGGCCGTCGCGCGCAGCTTGGCCACCTCGCGCTCGGTCGTGGAGGTCAGCTCGTCCGACTCGCGCCGGGCGGTGGTGCGGATCGAGTCGGCCTCGCGCTCGGCCGCGCCGCGCACGTCGTCGGTCTCGCGCTTGGCGTTGGCCCGCAGCTCCGCGGCCTCGTTCTCCGCCGCGGCCCGCAGCTCAGCCCCGTCAACCTTGGCCGCGGCCTTGATCTCGTTGGCCTCGGACCGCGCGGCCTGGACGAGCTCGGTGGCCTGCTCCTCGGCGAGCCGCAGCAGCTGCTCGATGCGCGCGCCCAGACCCGAATAGGTGGGCCGCTCCTGCTCCTGGATCTGACGCTGAGCGTCCGTGAGGTCCCGCCGCGCGGTCACCGCGTCTTCCTGGTGCCGACGGACCTCGTTGGCGAGCTGCCGGATGTGCTCGTCCACCTGGTGCGGATCGTAGCCGCGCATGACCTTAGCGAAGTCGCGCGGTGGTGTCTCTTCGAAGAAGCTGGTCAGCTGAGCGTCAATGTCCGATTGCATGTGGGCCTAATCCAAGCTAGACGGGGACGGCGGGCGCGGGAGCCGGGTACCGACGATGTACGTGTCAGTGAAAGGCAATTTACTCCGCCTTCACCTGATCTGTGGCAGCTTCTACGTTCTGTGCCGACAGAATCCCGGAGCGGGCTTCGCATGGTCGCCTGAGAGAAAGTGTAAAGGTCACACGCCCCTCGTGCGTCCCGGACGCCGCTCCAGAAAATCACATTTCGGGAGCCAGGCACCGTCTCCGACTTAACGCCACACGCACCCGCATAACCCTTCAGAGGGTGCAAAGGATTGCACAAGCTCCGTTAGCACCCCACCAAGATCACCCGGGTGGAGGAAGGCGATGGACGCGCCCATCGACCCGTGGCGCGGCCGCGAGTCGAGCAGCCGCACCCCGCCCTGCCCGCCGATCTCGGCCAGCGCGGCCGTGACATCGGTCACGGCGTAGCCGACGTGATGCATTCCCTCGCCGCGCCGGGCGATGAACTTCCCGACCGGGCTGTCTTCCCGCAGCGGCTCGAGAAGCTGCACGTACGAGCCACCGGAGTCGGTGGCGAGCATCGCCTCGCGCACGCCCTGCTCGTCGTTGACCTCCTGGCTCACCACGGTGAGTCCGAATACGCTCACGTACCGTTCGATGGCCGCGTCGAGCGACCGGCACGCGATCCCGACGTGATCGATTGTCAGCAGCATGCTGGGTATGTTGACATAGAGGAATACAAGAACGCCAGGCAGCACCCCCGGGAGGCCCCCCATGAGCGACCGTGACCCAGTGATCATCGGCGGAGCGCGGACGGCCATCGGGCGGCTCCTCGGCAGCCTGGCCGGCTTCAGCGCCGCCGACCTGGGCGGCTTCGCCATCGCCGGCGCCCTCGACCGGGCCGGGGTGGCCCCGGACGCCGTCGAGTACGTGATCATGGGGCACGTGCTCCAGGCGGGCACCGGCCAGATCACCGCGCGCCAGGCCGCGGTCAAGGCGGGCATCCCGATGAGCACCCCGGCGACCACGGTCAACAAGGTCTGCCTCTCCGGCCTCGACGCGATCGCCCAGGCCGCCGACCTGATCAGGCTGGGCGAGTTCGACGTGATCGTGGCGGGCGGCATGGAGTCGATGACCAACTCCCCGCACGTGCTGAAGGGCTCGCGGAAGGGCTACAAGTACGGCGCGGTCGAGATGCTCGACTCGATGGCGCTCGACGGCCTGACCGACGCGTTCGACGGCCTGTCCATGGGCGAGTCCACCGAGCGGCACAACGCCAAGCTCGGCATCTCCCGCGAGCGGCAGGACGAGTTCGCCGCCCGCTCACAGCAGCGCGCCGCCCGGGCGACCAAGGACGGCCTGCTGGCCGAGGAGATCGTCCCGGTCGAGATCAAGTCCAAGCGCGACACGATCATCTTCACCGACGACGAGGGCATCCGCGGCGACACCACCGTGGAGTCGCTGGCCAAGCTCCGGCCCGCCTTCGGCACCGATGGCACGATCACCGCCGGGACCGCCTCGCAGATCTCTGACGGCGCCGCCGCCCTGATCGTGACCAGCCGGGCCAAGGCGGCCGGGCTCGGCGCCACGATCCTGGCCGAGGTCGGCCGCTTCGGCACCGTCGCCGGCCCGGACAACAGCCTGCACTACCAGCCGTCCAACGCCATTAACAAGGCCCTCGGCAAGGCCGGCCTGACCGCCAAGGACCTGGACCTGATCGAGATCAACGAGGCGTTCGCCGCGGTCGGGATCGCGTCGATGGGCGCGCTCGGCGTCTCGCCCGACATCGTGAACGTGAACGGCGGCGCGATCGCGGTCGGCCACCCGCTCGGCGCGTCCGGCGCGCGGATCGCGCTCACCCTGGCCTACGAGCTGCGCCGCCGGGGCGGCGGCCTCGGCGCGGCCGCCCTGTGCGGCGGCGGCGGCCAGGGCTCGGCGCTCCTGCTGCGGGCCCCGAACTAAGGCCCAAACCCTCAGGCGGAACGGTCCCGTGCTCCGAGTCCCGGTCACGACTTGAGCGTGACCGGGATGTACGCGCCCACGGCGGCCAGGTGCGACCCGTTGCCGAGGTACTCCGCCGACCAGGTGGCGGTCACCGGGTCGGTCACCGTCGCGGTGAACTTCCCCCAGGGGTTGGTCATCACCCGGGCGATCCAGTACCAGGTCTTGCTGCCCTTGGGGAGCAGGATGATCTGCACCGTCTGGCGGGCGACGTTCCGCCACTTGCCGTCCGATTCGTACTGCAGCCGCCCGGTCGCGGTCAGCTTGCCGCCGCTCGCGACCGTTCGCTCGGACACGGTGAAGCCGGTGATCCGGGTGACGTACTTCCAGGCGTGCACGACGCCCCCGGCCGAGGGAAGGTCGCCGGTGGCGGCCTGCCGGGCCGCGGTAGCCGCGTAACTCGCCCGGTAGAAGGCGTTGGCGCGCTGGGCGGTGAGCACGCCGGTGAACGTCCGGCCGTCGTTGCCGCAGACCTTGCCACCCTGAGCGGGGACGGCGCCGAGGGCGTGCCAGGGGCCGTGCGGGCCGGCCGAGTACTGGATGGCCAGGCCGGCCAGCGCCGGGACGTGGCCGGGCGTCCCGGCCGTGAGCCCGAGGCAGCCGTGGTAGGTGACCTGCCAGAACGGGTTCAGCTTGGCCGTGAAGCCGGTGATGGCGGTGTGCGCCGTGAGCGTCACCGGCTTGGCCTTGGTCGCTTGCGTCGTGGGCGTCGGCGGGACCTCGGCGGTGATCGTCTCGCCCGCCGTCGCCTTCGGCAGGGCCTCACGGTAGGAGCCCGCGCCGTTCGTGGTGAGGCGGATGTTGCCCCCGACCGGGTCGTCGAGGACGATCGGCTGGTTCGCGTAGGGGGTGGCCGTGGCCGCACCCGGGGCGAGCTCGGTGATCGTGCCGTTGATGAGCGGGTGCTTGTTGGCCGCGCTGATGACGTAGTCGCCGGCGGCCGGGGTGATCCGCGGCGTGTCCAGGAAGGCCAGCGTTCCCGCCGGGACCGCGGTGATCGTGGTGCCGCCCTGGTCCGCCGCGTCCACGGTGAGGCTGTAGTCGCCGAGCGGCAGGGACTGCGTCGTGATCGCCCCGCTGGTCCAGGTGGACGCGGTGCTGGTCGCACCGGGGGTGGACGACGTCATCGTCATGGTGAACGTGTCGGCGGTGGCGGTGCCGTCGAGCAGGTGCACGGTCATCGACGTGAGCGCCGTCGTCGAGACCGCGGTCACGGCGAGGCGCTCGCCGCCCGCGCCGCCGAGCGCGGTGACGGTGACCGGGGTCTTGATCGTGATCGTGTCGGCGGCAGGGGCATCGGCGCCGCGGCTGTCGGCGCTGGCCGGGCCGTCGGCCAGGGCGAGCGCGATCATGAGCAGCACGGCCGTAAGCGTGACGACTACGGTGACGCGGGACCGGGAGAGCATGTCAGCTCCAAAACGGTGGCTGATGTCAGCATATGGAACCCTGCAAACCACCGTAAACCTCCTGCGGAGTGAGCGACCCCGTACCGATGCGGGGTCGGTGTCCGCCGGCGGCCGCTAGCGGAGTACTCCGCAGCCGGGCGCGATGAGCTGCTCGCGCCGCTGCGGAGTCTCCGGCTTGATCTCAGCCGCGCAGGGCCGGCCGGCCGAGCGGGAGCGGACGCCCGCCGGTGGCCACGGAGGCGGTGCTGAAGTACAGGTACACGCCGATCGCGGCGAACGCCAGGGCCACGTAGCCGCCCGCCTTGAGCATGCCGGTCGACGCCTCGTTGACCCCGAGGAACACGAACAGCAGGGCCAGGTCGACGAGGAAGAAGATCGCGGTGTAGGCGCTGGGCAGCCGCAGCGTCGCTAGCGTGAGCATGACCAGCACCACCAGCCAGGCGACCAGGAACAGCTCCTGGGCCGCCTGCACGGAGGCCGGCGCGATGCCGAACCAGCCGTGCGTGAGGCCGATGACGAGCACCGCGTAGCTGAGCCAGAATCCGGCGAAGATCCCGAACACGCTGGCCACCGCGGTCTGGCCGAGGGAGGCGGCCCAGATCGTCGCCATGAACAGGCCGATGGCCGTTGCCGTGAGGATGATCGGCAGGGCCGCGCCGATGGCGGCGGACGGGACGACGCCGATCAGCGCGAGGCCGAGCGAGACCGAGCCGGCGATGAAGCATGGCAGCCCGAGCGCCATGGGGTCGCCGAGCATCGGGCCCGACGCGGCGGGGGCGGGGGACGGTTCCGTGGTCAGGGTTCCGGCGGTGGATGCGTCAGCGCTCATCGCTGTACTCCTTGTGTAGAGGGTCTACACATCCGTACGCCGAGCTCAGGGCCTGCGTGTTCTCACTTTGAACCACTGCCCGCCGAGCGGCTAGCTCGCGGGGGTGATCGAGGCGGTCGGCGCCCACGTCGCGCCGCCGTCGAAGGTCATCCAGATCTCGTGCATTCCCCCGATGGCGGGCACCGCGACGCCCTGGTCGTCCGACGTCATGCCGACGTAGGTGAACCCGCCGGCCGGGATGGCCGACCCGCTGCCCGGGCCGACCGTCTTCCACTGCGAGCCGCCGGCCGGCAGGACGTAGAGCCCGCGCAGGCTCGCCAGCACCAGCGTCCCGTCCGGCGCGGCGGCGAGCGACGTCATCGGGCCGAAGCTCGGGCTGCCCCAGCTGGCGGTGGACCGCGTCCAGGACGCGCCGCCGTTGTCCGAGACGGAGATCACCGGCGGGGACGTGGCCGTCGTGCCGCTGCAGGCGATGGCCAGCCGCGTCGAGCTCACCAGGGCCAGCGAGGCGCTCCCGGGAAGGCCACTGGCCTGCGGCGTTCCCGGTGTGCAGGGCGCGGTTCCGGCCGGCAGCCAGGTGCCGCCGATCGGCCCCGAGTAGATCGCGCCGTTCGGCGCCAGCAGGTAGCCCTCGGACCCGCTGAGCACGAGGACCGCCGACGTGGCGCCGCCGCTGGTCAGCCCGTTGGTCGATCCGCCCACCGGCACCCAGTCGTCGCTGCTCGCGGTGGTCGTCATCAGCGTGAAGCTGGTGCAGTCGCTGGCGAAGCCGCTCGCGTGCGTGCCGGTGCACGTGGCGAACAGCGCGTAGGCCCGGCCGTTCACCGTCTCCAGGTCGGTGACCCGCGCCCCGTTGGTGTCGACCGCGGTCCAGGTGCGCCCGCCGTCGTGGGTGGCCCACAGCTCGGGGCCGAAGGCCCAGCCGTTGGTGCCGTCCAGGAACCGGATGCCGCTGACCCCGGTCGCTCCGCTCGGGCCCGTGGTGCTCGGGGCCGGACCGCCCTGCCAGGTCTTGCCGCCGTCGTCGGTGCGGGCGATCGAGGTGCAGATGTCCGGGTTGGCGTTGGCGCAGTGTCCCGCCGTCCCCGCCTGCCCGATGACCCAGCCGGTCGCCGGGCTGTCGAACGTGACCGACGACGGCTGGAAGTTAGCGGGCACCGGCCCGGACGGCTGGGGCAGCGCGGACGGGCTGCTGGCCGGCTTGGGCACGGCGACCCGGGTCCCGGTGCCGTCGGGCCGCTGCGTCCCGCCGCTCGTCGCCCGGGACGCTCCGTCGGCGATCGGGGCGCCGTTCGTCGAGGAAGGGGACAGGCGCAGCGACGTCACGTTCGGCACCACGACGGCCACCGCCGCGGCCACGGCGGCGGCCGAGACCACGGTGACCGCGAGCTTGCGCAGCTTGCGGCGGCGGGCCCGGGTCTTGATCATCGCGAACGTGCCCGGAGGCGGCGGCAGCGGCCTGACCTGCTGGTTGAGCCACTGATCGAGCGGGTCGTGCTCGTCGTTACCGTGCATCGCCCCTCCCCCCGATCGCTTCTTTCAGCTTGGCCCGAGCATGATATAGATCGGCCTTGATCGTTCCGTCGGGCCGTTTGAGCATCACGCCGATCTCGCGGATCCCGAACCCCGCGTAGTAGTGCAGCAGGAACGGGTCACGCAGCCGGGCGGGCAGCGTGGCGATCAGCTCCCGCACGTCCACGTCCTGCACTGGGTCGGAGTACGGCTCGGGGTCGGTGCCCGCGGAGACGTTGCGCATCGCCCGGCGCTCGCGTTCGGTCTTGCGCCAGTGATCGCGTACCAGGTTTGTCGCGATCATGTAGAGGTAACCCTGCGGGCTGTCGAGCCTGTCGATGCTTGACCACTTCGACAGCAGCCGGACGAACGCCTCAGAGGCGATCTCGTGTGCGGTTTCGTCGTCATCGACGAGCCGCCTGATCCAGCCGGCCAGCTTCGGGTAGTTCGCCGCGAACAGCTGCTCCGCGAGCTCCTGCCGCGTCGCCGTGCCTGCGGTTCTGTCGCTGATGGTGGCGTAGGGGCCGGTCTCAGCTCCCGCGTCGGTGCCCACCAGGCCTCCCTGAGTCCGCGCTGCCAGAGCAAGGGTATTTGTGGGACTCATCAATGGTTACCACACCTTCGCACGACAGCGCAGGGCGGTTCGGCCCCGACACCCCTTTAAGACGCTGTTGTCCGGCGTTCGGTTGGACCGAATTCCTGAAGATTAGATCGACCTCGATGACTCCGGCGGCCTGAGTACAAGCCAAGGTCAAAACCACAGTCACAACCGTGCGGTGGGTCGCGCGGGCTTGCGGAGATTCCGGCGGCGCCGCGCCCGCCGCTTCTCGTCATGATCACGAAGCTTTTGTTCCTGATGAAGGAAAAACATCGTATAGGTGTACGAATCCTTCGTGATCACGCGCTCGACTGGGAAGCGCGTCGGAAATGCGGGATATGCGCCTGCTGGGGTGGCCCGAGGTGTCTAGGCCGGGCTGGCTACGGGGAGGCCGGAGGACTCGGCCGCGGCTAGGAGCTGCTTGTCGTAGCAGACGAAGGCGGTGAGGTCCCGCTTGATGGTCAGGGCCGAGGCTAGGTGGATGGCCGCCGTGGTGCCGAGGCCGCTGGGCGGCAGGGTCGCGGCGTTGTCGAGGAGGTCGTGGCTCAGCGAGACCATTGAGATTCGCCGGATGATCCGCTGGGCGCGGGGGAGCGCGCCCGGCTCGGCCTGCCAGATCGCGCGGAGCACCTCGGTTCGGTGCAGGGTGCTCGAGACGAGCGACTGGCCCGACCGCTTGCCCAGGTAGGCGGCGAGGGCCTCCGACTCGGGCTCGAAGAGCGCCAGCTTGACCAGGGCCGAGGAATCGAGGTAGATCACGGTCGTCCTGTCCCTTCGGCGTCGGCCTGCTCGCTCGCCCGGAGCTGCTCGCTCGCCCGGAGCTGCTCAAGGGCCTGGCTCGCGGCCGGCTGCCCGCCCGAGGTTCCCGGGTAGGTGTCGATCTCCAGGACGCTGCCGTCGTCTTCGGCCCGCTCGATGACCCCCTTGGCGATCCAGCGCTCGAGCGGGCTCTCGGGATCGCGCACCGGAACCATCTGGGCGACGAGCCGTCCCCGGTTGGTGATGTCGACGGTGTACCCGCGCTCCACCAGGTCAACGTAGACGCTGGCGTGCTGGCGCAGCTCCCTGATGCCGATCCGCTGCGGCTGCTGGTGAGACGGCGCGTGGTGAACTGGGTCCCCGGAGTACCCGAGGTCGGGGTTGAGCGGCTTGCCCCGGCGCCGGTCGCCCTTCTGTGCCATGCGGGAACTGTAGCACATCAAATGCTACACTGAGTGAAAGTTGGCGCGGCGGGTTGTCAACGCGCCCAAAACTTGGGGCAGGATAGAGATATGCAGCAGCCGCGGGATTTCTCCCTGTACGGTGCCGTGGACCTTGGCGCGCGGCAGTCCGCCGCGCAGCGCAGGCAGCAGGCGGCCCGCACCTCCGGTACCCCCTCAGGTACCGCACCGACCGACGCCGGGGAGTCTTCGGCGTTCGTGATCGAAGTAACCGAAGAGACCTTCAATACCGATGTCGCCGAGCGTTCCCGAACCACGCCGGTCATCGTTGACCTGTGGGCCGAGTGGTGCGGCCCGTGCAAGCAGCTCAGCCCGGTGCTTGAGAAGCTGGCGAACGAGGCGGCCGGCGCCTGGGTGCTGGCCAAGATCGACGTCGACGCCAACCCCCGTCTCGCCCAGGCGTTCCAGGCGCAGTCCATCCCGATGGTCGTCGCGATCATCGGCGGCCAGATGGTGGACGCGTTCCTCGGCGCCATGCCCGAGGCCCAGATCAAGCAGTGGCTCACTCAGGTGCTCTCGGTGGCCGACCAGCTCGGGGTCGAGGTCGCGGCGCCCGCCGGGGCCGAGCCCGGCGAGGGCGACGAGGACGTCGACGACCTGCCCCCCGCGCTCGCGGCGGCCAGGGACGCGATGGAGACCGGTGACCTCGACGCCGCCGCGAAGGCGCTCGAGAAGGCGCTCGCGGACGTCCCGTCGGACGCGCTGGCCAAGAACTGGCTCGCCCAGGTGAACCTGATGCGGCGGGTGTCCTCCGACGACCCGATGGCCGTGAGCCGTGAGGCCGCCGCCCACCCGGACGACATCGACGCGCAGCTTCGGGTGGCCGACTTCGCCATGGCCGGCGGAGACGCGGAGCAGGCCTTCGACCGGGTACTCGCGGTGATCAAGCGCACCGCGGGCCCGGACAGGAACAAGGCGCGCCTGCACCTGCTCGACCTGTTCGAGATCCTGCCGCCCGACGACGACCGGGTGAAGAAGGCTCGCACCCAGCTCACCCTGCTGCTGTTCTAGTGTCGCCCGGGGGAGCGCGCGAGCGCATCCCCTGAGCGGGCGCTAGGCGCGCGGCGGCGCTAGGCGCGCCGGGCGCTGCGTCGCGGGATCGGGGTCGGCGAGGGCCTCGAGCGCGGGCAGGGCCGCCGCGAGCGCGGCGCGCTGCTCCGGGCTGAGCAGCATCAGCCGCTGAGCGAGCAGGGCGGAGTTCTCCGCGCGCAGTCGTTCCAGCGTCTCGTGGCCCTTGGGGGTAATCGCCAGGGTCGACGCCCGGGCGTCCTTCGGGTCGGCGTCGCGGCGCACGTAGCCGAGCTCCTCGAGCGCGGCGACGAGCCGGGTTAGCGTGGACGGGGCGATGCCCTCGGCGGCCGCCAGGTCGCCGAGGCGGAGCGGGCCGGCGCGCTCCACCGTGGACAGCGCGGCCAGCTGGGTCGGGGTCAGCCCGGCCAGCTGGTGGCCGCGCAGCCGCCGCGAGAGCCGGGCGAGGGCAACGCGCAGCCTTGTTACATCGATCACGCCGTTTTCCGCGCTTATGACACTCGGGCCGGCGGTCGACGGGCTTATCGTAGATTCCCGCGCCATGCATGAAGATTACGCGGTGTTGCGCGGACCTCATACCCTGACACTGAGCAGCTCAGCGGCGACCCCTGAGGGGACGCTGGGCGCTATCAACTTGAGGACAGTGTCGTCCTGGAAGGCGGAAACTGACGTGACCATGGCGCCGAGCGTGTCGTATTCGATCACCGCCAGGCTCGAGGTCGCCTCGCACGGCCGTGCGGTGAGCGAGATTACCCGAGCCGTGGAGCACGCCGGCGGGGTCGTGACCGCCCTCGACGTGAACTCCGGCAATCACGGGAAGCTGCGGGTCGACGTGACCTGCGCCGCGACCGACACGGCGCACGCCGAGTCGCTGGTCGCCGCGATGGCCGCCATCCCCGGCGTCTCGGTGCACAAGGTCAGCGACCGCACGTTCCTCCTGCACCTCGGCGGCAAGATCGAGATGCGCTCCAAGGTGCCGCTGCGCAACCGCGACGACCTGTCCATGGCCTACACCCCGGGGGTCGCGCGGGTCTCGCTCGCCCTGGCGGCCAAGCCGGAGGACGCCCGCCGCCTCACGATCAAGCGCAACAGCGTCGCCGTCGTGACCGACGGGTCGGCCGTGCTCGGCCTGGGCAACGTCGGCCCGTACGCCGCGCTGCCGGTGATGGAGGGCAAGGCCGCCCTGTTCAAGCGGTTCGCCAACATCGACGCCTGGCCGATCTGCCTGGACACCCAGGACACCGACCAGATCGTCGCGACGGTCGCCGCCATCTCGCCCGGGTTCGGCGGTATCAACCTCGAGGACATCTCCGCGCCGCGCTGCTTCGAGGTCGAGCGGCGGCTGCGGGCCATGCTCGACATCCCGGTGTTCCACGACGACCAGCACGGGACGGCGATCGTCGTGCTCGCCGCGCTCACCAACGCGCTGCGGGTGGTCGGCAAGGAACTCCCCGATGTGAAGATCGTGATGTCGGGCGCGGGCGCGGCCGGGACGGCCGTCCTCAAGCTGCTGCTCATCGCCGGGGCCAAGAACGTGATCTCCTGCGACATCAGCGGCGCCGTCCACCAGGGCCGGCCCGGGCTGAACGAGAACCTCGCCTGGATCGCCGAGCACACCAACGCCGACGCGTACCAGGGCAACCTGGCCGGCGCCGTGGTCGGCGCGGACGTCTTCATCGGCGTGTCCGCGCCGAACGTGCTGGCTGGCGAGGACGTCAAGTCGATGAACCACGACGCGATCGTGTTCGCCCTGGCCAATCCCGATCCCGAGGTCGACCCGGACGAGGCCCGGGAGTACGCGGCCGTCGTCGCCACCGGGCGCAGCGACTACCCGAACCAGATCAACAACGTGCTCGCCTTCCCCGGCGTGTTCCGCGGCCTGCTCGACGCGCAGTCCACCAAGATCACCGACACGATGCTGGTGGCGGCCGCGCGGGCGCTCGCCGACGTGGTGCCGGCCGAGGAACTCGGTCCCGACTACATCGTGCCGTCGGTCTTCCACCCCGATGTCGCCGCCGGGGTGGCCGCCGCCGTCCGCGAGGCCGCACTGGCCGAGGACGAGGCCGCGCACCTCGACGAGGAGTAGCCGGGGTCCGTGCCGTAGAGCGCATGGCCCGGCTAATGGTGGTTACATAGATCACATGGGTTCGGATGCGAAGGCCGGTCGGCTGCTCGTCGCGACTCCGCTGCTTGGGGATCCGAATTTCAGACGCACGGTCGTGCTTATCGTGGAGCACGAGGAGGTTCAGGGGACGCTCGGCGTCGTGCTGAACCGGCCGACCACGGTCGACGTGGGCCAGGTGCTCGAGGAGTGGACGGAACTGGCCACCGAGCCCTCGGTGGTGTTCCGCGGCGGGCCGGTCGCGCAGAACAGCGCGCTCGCGCTCGCCCTGATCCCCGGCCGGGACGAGCCGCTCGGCTGGCGGGCACTCGACGGTGCCCCGGCGCTCGCCCGGCTTGGCCTGCTTGACCTGGACACGCCGCCCCGGCTGCTCGCCCCGGCCATCACGTCGCTGCGGGTCTACGCGGGTTACGCCGGCTGGTCGCCCGGCCAGCTCGAGGCGGAGATCGACGAGGGCGCGTGGTACGTGCTCACCGCCCAGCCGGGCGACGTTTTCGCCGCCGATCCGGAGAAGCTGTGGCGCCAGGTGCTGCGCCGCCAGGACGGTGACCTGGCCTTCCTGGCGACGTATCCCGATGACCCCACCATGAACTGAAGCAAACTGAAACCGCCGCCGTCGCCTGAGCGCGATACGGTGGGTCTCGTGCGTGCGCTCATCATCGTTGACGTGCAGAACGATTTCTGCGAAGGCGGCTCGCTCGCGGTCCCCGGGGGGGCCGCGGTGGCCCGCGAGATCAGTGCTCTCCTCGCCCGGCCCGGTCACGGCTACGACCACGTCGTGGCGACGAAGGACTACCACATCGACCCGAACGGCCACTTCGCCGACGAGCCGGACTACGCGCACTCCTGGCCGGTGCACTGCGTCGTGGGCACGCCGGGCTCGGAGTTCCATCCCGACCTGGCCACCGAGCCGATCGAGGCGGTGTTCCGCAAGGGCGCCCACGCCGCCGCCTACAGCGGCTTCGAGGGCGCCGACGACGACGGCACGCCGCTCGCCGCCTGGCTGCGCGAGCACGACGTGGACCGGGTCGACGTGGTCGGCATCGCCACCGACTACTGCGTCCGCGCGACCGCCGCGGACGCGGCCGCCAACGGCTTCGAGACCCGCGTCGTGCTCGGCCTGACCGCGGGCGTCGACCCCCGCACCACCACCGACGCGATCGCGAGCCTGCGGACCGCGGGCGTCGACGTAACCCCGGCCTGACCAGCGGCGTAAGCCAGCGTCAGAAGTCAGCGGCGCGCGGTCAGCGGCGGGACAGCGCCCACTGCCGGATCTTGTCGGTCCGGGCGCGGATCTGCTCGGCCGAGGCCTGCGCGAGCGCCGGGCCCCCGCACGCGCGCCGCAGCTCCGCGTGGATCACCCCGTGCGGCTGCCCGGTCCGGTGGCTCCACGCCCCGACCAGCCCGTTGAGCTCCTTGCGCAGCCCGGCCAGCGCCGCGCGGCTCACCGTCGGCGCCGCCGCCCCAGCCGGAGCCCCGGAAACAGCAGCGGCGGAAGCGGCGGGCGCGGCCACCGCCGCCGACCGCGCCGCGAGCTGGGCCGACTGCCGCTTGCGCAGCAGCGACGCCACCTGGTCCGGCTCGAGCAGCCCGGGCAGCCCCAGGTAGTCGTCCTCTTCCGGCGAGCCGGCATCCGCGGCGGTGCCGAACTCGCCGCCATCGAACAGCACCCGGTCGAACGTCGCCGACGCCTTCAGCGCCTCGAAGGACCGCCCGCCGATCTCGAAGTCGTCGGTCTTCCTTTCCCGCTGCGCCTCCTCGAGCTCGGCCTCGGGGTCGCGGTCGGCGAAGTGCACCACGTGGTCGCGCTCGGCCTCGAGTTCGGCCGCGAACCCGAGCAGCACCGGGACCGAGGGCACGAAGACCGACGCGAATTCGCCGCGCCGCCGCGCCCGGACGAACCGGCCGACCGCCTGGGCGAAGAACAACGGCGTCGAGACGGAGGTCGCGTACACCCCGACCGCCAGCCGGGGCACGTCCACGCCCTCGGAGACCATCCGCACCGCGACCATCCACTTGTCGGTGGACGCGGCGAACGCCGAGATCTTCTTGGACGCGGTCGGGTCGTCGGACAGCACGACGACCGGCCGGGAGCCGGAGAACCGGCGGATGAGCGCGGCGTAGGCCCGCGCGGTCTCGTGATCGCCCGCGATGACCAGGCCGCCGGCGTCGGGCATGGCCCGGCGGACCTCGGTGAGCCGCTTGTCCGCGGCCTCGAGCACCCGCTGGATCCAGTCGCCCGAGGGGTCGAGCGCCGTGCGCCAGGCCTGGGCGATCTGGTCCTTGGTCATCGGCGTGCCCAGGGTCGCGGTGATCTCGTCGCCCGCCCGGGTCCGCCAGTGCATCTCGCCCGAGTAGGCCAGGAAGATGACCGGCCGGACCACGCCGTCGGCCAGCGCCGGGCCGTACCCGTACACGTAGTCCGAGGCGGACCGCTTGGACCCGTCCGCCTCAGGCACGTAGGTGACGAAGGGGATGGGGTTCGCGTCCGACCGGAACGGCGTCCCGGTCAGCGCGAGCCGCCGCCGGGCGGGCTCGAACGACTCCCGGACCGCCTCGCCCCAGGACAGCGCGTCCCCGGCGTGGTGCACCTCGTCGAAGATGACCAGCGTCTTGCGGGTCTCGGTCCGCGCCCGGTGCAGCGCGGGGTGCGCCGCGACCTGCGCGTAGGTGACCGCGACGCCGGCGAAGTCGGCGCCGACCGGGCCCTGGGCGTTGCTGTACGACGGGTCGATCGCGATCCCGACCCGCTGCGCGGCCACGGCCCACTGGTACTTGAGGTGCTCGGTGGGGGTGACGATCGTGATCGCCGCGATCTCGCGCCGGGCGATCAGCTCCATGGCCACCGTGAGGGCGTAGGTCGTCTTGCCCGCACCGGGCGTGGCGACCAGCAGGAAGTCACGCTTCGCGGCCCGGAAATACTCTTCGTAGGCAGCCTTCTGCCAACCGCGAAGCGAAGAAAGAAGATCAGGGAGAACGGTCGCAGCTGACTCTGGGACGGCCCGCACTACTCCGCGCCGTCGTCGTCACCCGGCGGCAGCCCCTCGTAAATTTCCTTGCACTCCGGGCACACGGGAAACTTCTGCGGGTCCCGGCTCGGCACCCAGACCTTGCCGCACAGCGCCTTGATGGGAGTGCCGAACACGGCGCTCGACATCATCTCGTTCTTGTCGACGTAGTGCGCGAACCGCTCGTGATCGCCATGCGAAGTATCGAGCTTCCGGTCCTCGTGTACCTTCAGGTCGCTCTCGGGAATCACTTCGGTGCTCACGCCGTCGAGTTTACCGCCTTCTGCCCGCCCCCTCAGTCAGCCTCGCCGTTTGGGTCGAAGACGGTGGGGATCGCCGGGTAGCCGCGCGACAGCGACCGCGCGTAGGGCGGGAGCTCGGCCAGCACCATGGCGTGCCGGGTCCGCGCGTCGATCAGCGGCTCGCGGCCGACGATCTTCCCGTCCCGGACGAGTTCCTGCAGCAGGAGCCGGTCGGTCGGCCCGGGAACCGGCGGGGCCAGGGTGATCCGCTCGGCCACCGCCTCGCCCGACGTGGTGCGCTCGCGCAGCACCCACTTGCGCCCGCCGCGCCCGGGCTTGCCCACCGAGCGCTTGGCTACCGGGCGGAGCCCGGCCTCGCCCGCCGCGGCGCCGTCCGCCAGGGGCCCGTCGGACCGGGCCACCAGCTTGTACACGAGGGCCGCGGTCGGCGCGCCGGATCCGGTGACCAGCGAGGTCCCCACGCCGTACCCGTCCACCGGCGACACCGCCAGGCCGGCGATCGAGTACTCGTCGAGGTCGCCGGTCAAGATGATCCGTGTCGACGTCGCGCCGAGCGAGTCGAGCAGGGCGCGCACCGACACGCCGAGCGCGGGCAGGTCACCGCTGTCGATCCGCACGGCGCCCAGTGACGGGCCCGCGACCTCGACCGCCGTCCGCACCGCCCGCTCCACCTCGTAGGTGTCGACGAGCAGGGTGGTGCCCGGCCCGAGCGACGCGAGCTGGGCGGCGAACGCGTCCCGCTCGCTGTCGTGCACGAGGGTGAAGGCGTGGGCCGAGGTCCCGCTGGACGGCACCCCGTACTCGAACCGGGCCTGCAGGTTCGACGTGGCCGAGAATCCGGCGATGTACGCGGCCCGCGCGGCCGCCACCGCGGCGCCCTCATGGGTGCGCCGCGACCCCATCTCGATCAGCGGCCGTCCGGCCGGCCCCGGTCCGCCCGCCGCCGTCACCATGCGGGAAGCGGCCGACGCCACCGCGCAGTCGTGATTGAGTATCGACAGCACGACGGTCTCGAGCAGGACCGACTCGGCGAACGTGCCCTCGACGACGACGATCGGCGATCCAGGGAAATAGACGTCGCCTTCGGCATATCCCCAGATATTTCCGGAAAACCGATACGATGCCAGGTAACGGATGGTGGCCTCGTCCACGATCCGGGATTCCCGCAGGAAAGACAGCTCAGCCGGTCCAAAGCGGAATCGCTCAAGCGCGTCGAGCAGTCGGCCGGTGCCGGCGACGACGCCGTAGCGACGGCCGTGTGGCAGGTGGCGGGCGAAGACCTCGAAGACCGCGCGTCGCGAAGCGGCCCCGCTGTGCAGGGCCGCCTGGAGCATGGTGAGTTCATAGTGGTCGGTCAGCAGCGCGGTGGTCCCGCTGTTCCCCATAGTTGTCACAGGTGGAAGACTACGTACCGGGAGGTGCAGACGAGTGAGCGTGGCACCCGCTGAGGTAGATCTGCCGCGGTCGGCGGACGAAACGGTGCCCGACAAGCCGTGGCTGACGATCGTCTGGAATGATCCGGTCAACCTGATGTCGTACGTGACCTACGTCTTCGAGCATGTCTTCGGGTTCCCGAAGCCGAAGGCGGAGAAGCTCATGCTCGACGTCCACCACAAGGGCAAGGCCGTGGTGGCGAGCGGCACCCGTGAGGCGATGGAGCGGAACGTCGAGGTGCTGCACGGCTACGGCCTCTGGGCGACCGTCCGGCAAGACACGTAGAGAGCGGTGAAAATGTTCAGGTCCACAAGGGATGGCGGTGCCAGCGTCTGGCTGTCGGCCGGCGAGGCGACGCTGCTGCGCACCCTCGTGGTCCCGGTCATGGAGCTGCTGACCGACCCCACGCGGCCGAGCCCGCCGGTGCCGACCGAGTCGACCGATGTCCTCGACGACCTCGAGGCGCTCTTCGCCGAGGTCGAGACGCCGAACCCGGAGAAGCCCGACGACCCGGTGCTGGCCCGCCTGCTGCCCGACGCGTACGGCGATGACGAGGCGAAGTCGGGCGAGTTCCGCAAGTTCACCGAGTCCTCCCTGCGCGAGGCGAAGAAGTACTTCGCGCAGACCGTGCTCGAGACGCTCCCGCCCAAGGGCGGCCGGGTCAAGCTCACCGGCGACCAGGCCCGGGACTGGCTGCGGGCGCTGAATGACGTCCGGCTGATGTTCGGCGTCCGGCTCGAGGTGACCGAGGACTTCGAGAGCCAGCTCGTCGGCCTCGACCCCAAGGACCCGCGGGTCGCCGCGTTCGAGGTCTACGGCTGGCTCGGCGCCGTGCAGGAGTCGCTGGTCCGCGCCATCGCGAGGTAATGTCCGAGTCATGCTGACGATCTCGCGAGAGCTGTACGAGAAGATCATCGAACACGCCCGCAAGGATCATCCGGACGAGGCCTGCGGCGTGATCGCCGGACCGGAAGGCAGCGACACCCCGGTCCGTTTCGTCCCGATGCAGAACGCCGAGCGCTCGCCGACGTTCTACCGGTTCGATTCCCTTGAGCAGCTCAAGGTGTGGCGCGAGATGGACGATAACGACGAAGAGGCCGTCGTGATCTACCACTCGCACACGGCCACCCAGGCGTACCCGTCCCGAACGGACATCTCCTACGCGAGCGAGCCCCAGGCCCATTACGTCCTGGTATCGACCCGGGATGAGCAGACGACCGAATTCCGCTCCTACCGGATCATCGACGGCGAGGTCACCGAGGAACCGGTCGAGATCTCGGAATGAAGGACCGCCGGTCGCGGTTCCCAATCAAGGCATAAAGAGAAGTTCACTGAGGAGCGTTGTCACTATGGCCATTGAGGTTCGCATCCCCACCATCCTGCGCAGCTACACCGGCGGCGAGAAGGCGGTGGAGGGCTCCGGCGCGACGCTGGACGAGCTGCTCAACAACCTGGACGCCGCCCACGGCGGCCTGCGCGAGCGCCTGGTCGACGGCGAGAAGCTGCGCCGTTTCGTCAACGTGTACCTCAACGACGAGGATGTCCGCTTCCTCGGCGGCCTGGAGACCCCGGTCAAGGACGGCGACACGGTGACGGTCCTGCCGGCCGTCGCCGGCGGCGCGCGCTAAGGCCACAAGCCGCAAATCAACCTGGGCGAACGGACCCGTATCGATGCGTTACGACTCGCTGCTAGCCAGCCTCGGCAATACCCCGCTCGTGGGCCTGCCGAGGCTGTCCCCGTCCGACGACGTCCGGTTGTGGGCCAAGCTCGAGGACCGTAACCCGACCGGGTCGGTGAAGGACCGCGCCGCGTTCTTCATGATCGAGCAGGCGGAGAAGGATGGCCTGCTCCGCCCGGGCTCGACGATCATCGAGCCGACCTCGGGCAACACCGGCATCTCGCTGGCCATGGTGGCCAAGCTCCGCGGCTACCAGCTGTTCGTGGTCATGCCCGAGAACGTCAGCGAGGAGCGCCGCCAGCTGCTGCGCATGTACGGGGCCGAGATCTTCACCTCCCCGGCGGCCGGCGGCTCGAACGAGGCGGTCCGGGTGGCGAAGCGGCTGGCCGCCGAGCACCCGGACTGGGTGATGCTCTACCAGTACGGCAACGAGGCCAACGCCCGGGCGCACTACGAGACGACCGGCCCCGAGATCCTGGCCGACCTCCCGTCGGTCACGCACTTCGTGGCCGGCCTGGGTACGACCGGCACGCTGATGGGGACGGGCCGGTTCCTGCGCGAGCACGTACCCGACGTCAAGATCGTCGCGGCCGAGCCCCGGTACGGCGAGCTCGTCTACGGCCTGCGCAACGTGGACGAGGGGTTCATCCCCGAGCTCTACGACGAGTCGGTGCTGACCACGCGGTACTCGGTGTCGTCGGACGACGCGCTGCGCCGCACCCGCGACTTCCTGAACAAGGAAGGCATCTTCGCCGGGATCTCGGCCGGCTGCGCGCTGCACGCGGCCCTGGGGATGGCGGCGGCGGCCTACAAGGCCAAGGAGCGGGCCGACATCGTGGTCCTCGTCGCCGACGGCGGCTGGAAGTACCTGTCGACCGGCGCCTACAGCGGCACCCTGGGCGAGGCCGAGCAGAAGCTCGAAGGCCAGCTCTGGGCCTGATTATCATTCTTGTTACGCATGATGCCTTAGGTTTTCGCCGACCACTTGAGACACAATGTCTCCATGCGTCTCACCGTGGTCGGCTGTTCCGGGAGTTTTCCGGGGCCGGACAGCGCCGCGTCCTGCTACCTGCTCGAAGCCGACGGCTTCCGGCTGGTCGTCGACATGGGTAACGGCTCGCTCGGCGCATTGCAGCGGCACGCGCCGCTCTTCGGCGTCGACGCCGTCTGCCTCAGCCACCTGCACGCCGACCACTGCGTCGACCTGTACTCGTACTCGATCGCCCGGACCTACAACCCGGCCGGCCCGCAGCCGGCGATCCCGGTCTACGGGCCGGCCGGCACCTGCGAGCGGATCGGCCTGATCCACGGCCCGGGCGATGACCCCCGCCTGATGAAGCAGTTCAGCTTCCAGACGCTCGCGCCCGGCGCGACCCGGATCGGCCCGTTCGAGGTCACGCTGGCCCACATGAACCACCCGGTGGAGACGTTCGGCTTCCGGTTCACCTACGGCGGCCGGTCGCTCGTCTACACCGGGGACACCGGCGAGACCGACGCGGTGGTCGGCCTGGCCCGCGGGGCCGACGTGTTCCTGTCCGAGGCGGCCTTCCTGGAGGGGCCGGACGTGCCGCCCGACATCCACCTGACCGCCCGCCAGGCGGCCGGCTACGCGGCCCGGGCAGGCGTGGGCCGCCTGATCCTCACCCACCTGCAGCCCTGGAACGACCCGGACACGGCCCGCGAAGAGGCGGCGACGGCCTTCGCCGGCGACATCGCCCTGGCCGCCGCCGGCCAGGCGATCGACCTCAGTTAGACCCACCAGCGGGGATCCCTTGTGAGCCCCCCAGGCCGGAAGGCTGCCCCCAGGCCGGGGGGTCACCGGGGGTCGTCCCCCGGGGGATACCCTAATCGCTATGACACGTCCAGACGGAAGGGCCGCGGACGCGCTGCGGCCGGTGAAGATTACCCGGGGATGGCTTGACCACGCCGAGGGCTCGGTGCTCGTGGAGTTCGGCAAGACGCGGGTCCTGTGCGCGGCCAGCGTGACCGAGGACGTCCCGAGGTGGCGGCGGGGGAGCGGGCTCGGCTGGGTGACCGCCGAGTACGCGATGCTGCCGCGGGCGACGAACACGCGCAACGACCGCGAGTCGGTCAAGGGCCGCCTTGGCGGGCGGACCCACGAGATCTCGCGGCTGGTCGGCCGCTCGCTGCGGGCCGCCGTGGACTACAAGGCGCTCGGCGAGAACACGATCGTCATCGACTGCGACGTGCTCCAGGCCGACGGCGGCACCCGGACCGCCGCGGTGACCGGCGGGTACGTGGCCCTGGCCGACGCGATCGACTGGCTCCGCAAGCGGAACAAGCTCAAGGGGAGCCCGATCATCTCCTCGGTCGCCGCCGTGTCGGTCGGGATCGTCGGCGGCGAGGCCCGGCTCGACCTGTGCTACGAGGAGGACTCGGCCGCGGAGACCGACATGAACGTCGTCTGCACCGGCTCCGGTGACTTCGTCGAGATCCAGGGCACGGCCGAGAAAGAGCCCTTCTCCCGGGCGATGCTCGGCGAGCTGCTCGACCTGGGAGCGGCCGGCTGCGCCGAGCTGACCCGCCTCCAGAAGGAAGCGCTGGATGGGTGATCCGGCGGCCAAGCGCTACGTCCTGGCCACCAGGAACGAGGGCAAGATCGCCGAGCTGAACCGGATCCTCGCCGCCGTCGCGACCGGTTTCGAGCTCGTCGGCCTCGACGCGTTTCCCGGCGCGCCCGACGTCGCCGAGACCGGGCTCACGTTCGCCGACAACGCGCTGCTCAAGGCGCACGCCATCGCCGCGTACACCGGGCTGCCGGCCGTCGCCGACGACTCGGGCCTCGCGGTGGACGCGCTGCACGGCATGCCGGGCATCCTGTCCGCCCGCTGGGCGGGCAAGCACGGCGACGACCAGGCCAACCTGGACCTGCTTCTGGGGCAGCTGGCCGACATCGACGAGCGCGGCGCCGCCTTCATCTGCGTCGCCGCGCTGGTGGTTCCGGGCGCCGCCGGGGACGGCCCGGGGGAGTGGACCACGACCGGCGTCCTGGCCGGCACCCTGACCCGGGCCCGGCGCGGCGGCAACGGCTTCGGCTACGACCCGATCTTCGTCCCCGCGGGCGCGACCACGACGACGGCCGAGCTGTCAGCGGCCGACAAGGACGCGATCAGCCACCGGGGCCGCGCCTTCCGCGCCCTGGCCCCGCTGATCGCCGCCCACGCCTGACGGTCGCTCCCGGGCCGGTGACCGCCGGGCGGTCACCGGCCCGCGGTTACTGGTCGCTGGTCGCCGACGAGAGGTCGCCGCTGGTGGGCAGGGCGCTGGTCTGGCTGGCGGCCGGGATGGTCACGCCGACCGGCTGGTTAATGCTGGTGATCGCGACGGTGATGGTGTCGCTCACGGTGGTGCCGTTCTCGTTGATGATGGCCTTGCGTACAGTGCTCTTGCCGTCGATCCAGACGGTGAAGGTCGCCGTGGTCAGGCCGGCCGCGGTGAGCTGCTTCTGGACCGCGGCCCGGTTGCTGGCCGAGAGGTACTTGATCCCCTTGCCCAGGGACAGCGTCCCCGCGTACTCGGTCACGGCGACGCCGTCCAGCGTCCCGGTGCCGACCTTGCGCACGCTGGTGGCCCCGCCGAGCAGCTGGGACTCGCTCAGCGGGCTGCTGCTGCCGGCCTGGCCCAAGAGCTGGCTGAGGTTGATCCCGCTGCTCTTGCCCAGCGTTGAGAGCGGTAGCGCGAGCCACGGCTTGGTCGTGTGCAGCAGCTGGGTCAGGTAGGCCCACTTCATGTACAGCGTCTTGGTCGTGAGGATCTCGGTCATGCTGCCCGGGAGGGTGGATCCGGCCGTGCTCAGCGACGCGAATGTGACCTCGGCGACCAGCGAGGGGTGCAGCTGCTCGGCGAACGTCGCGTTGAACGCGGCGTCGTCGCTGGTGCTGCCGCCGGCCTTGGCCGTGGACTTCAGGCTCATCGTCCCGGTGAAGGAGTTCGCGTTGTCCGAGGTCTCGGCGGCGAGCCTGATCGTCGACAGCGGGGTCGCCGACGCCCCCGACGACGAGCCGGCCGACTGCGAACCGCAGGCCGCGAGGGCCGCAGTGAGCACTACCGCGAACCCGGCCGCGCGCAGCGGCTTGCGGGCAACCCGTGTATCCACCAGAAACCTCCATGGTCCGACCCGGTCATGCCTGGCGCTGCCACAGTACCCGCCTCATGAGATAGCGTGTGGGCTGTCCTAAAACGGCGGGAACGGAGCGTCCAGTGAGCGAAGAGCGGCTAGTGCCGGGCGACGAGGCACCGGACTTCACCCTGCCCGACGCCGACGGCAACCCGGTGTCGCTGTCCTCACTGCGCGGCCAGCGGGTGATCGTCTACTTCTACCCGGCGGCGATGACCCCGGGCTGCACCAAGCAGGCCTGCGACTTCACCGCGGCGCTCCCCGACCTGACCGCCGACGGCCTCGCCGTGCTCGGCATCTCCCCGGACACCCCGGCCAAGCTGGCGAAGTTCCGCGAGAAGGAGCACATCACCTTCCCGCTCCTGTCCGACCCGGACAAGACCGTCCTGACCGCCTACGGCGCCTTCGGCGAGAAGCAGAACTACGGCAAGACGGTCATGGGCGTGATCCGCTCCACCTTCGTCATCGACGCCAGCGGCAAGCTCGAGAAGGCCCTCTACGGCGTCAAGGCCACCGGACACGTAGACCGGCTGCGAAAAGATCTGGGAGTATAGAACCAACACGCGGGCGTGGCGAAATGGCAGACGCGGCAGGTTTAGGTCCTGTTGGTGGAGACACCGTGGGGGTTCAAGTCCCTTCGCCCGCACCAAGATCCGGACACGATCCCGGGTCGGCGACGTGATCACGAAGACCTCGTACACCTATACGATTCGTATCCTTCGTCAGGAACAAAACCTTCGTGATCATGGGCGCGGGGACGACGGAAACGACGGTCGCTGGGCGTTAAACGATCGTGGTGGGGGCGGTGAAGAAGCGTTCGAGGGTGGCGGACTCGTCTGGGTCGGCTAGGACCAGGACGTCGTCGCCGGCCTGGAGGGTGGTGTCGCCGGCCGCGGTGACCAGGACGCCGTCCCTGATGATCACGCTGACCCAGACGTCCTCGCGGCAGGGCAGGGCGCCGATGGCGCTGCCGTCGGCCGGGGAGCCCGCGGCCACGTGGTAGCGGTGCAGGCCCTCGGGTTCCTCGCTGAACCGGACGCCGAGCGACCAGGGCTCGGGCTCGATCGACCGCAGCGGGATGCGCAGCCGCTGGGCGAGCGCGGGCACCAGGCCGCCCTGCACCGTCACCGAGAACCCGACGATGACGAAGATGACCTGGTAGGCCCGGGCCGCGCCCGGGGTGCCTGACTCGACGATGGCCATGCCGAGCAGGATCGGCACCGCGCCCCGCAGCCCGGTCCAGAGGAAGAACGCGCGCTCGGGCAGGGTCAGCCGGACCGGCAGCGAGATGAGGCCGGCCAGCACCGGGCGGATCACGAACGTCAGCAGCGCCGCGAGGGCGAGCCCGGCCGTCCAGGCCGAGCCGTCGCTGAGCTGGGACAGCCGCATGGTGAGCCCGAGCATGACGAACGCGACGATCTCGGCCAGGCTGGCCAGGGAGGAGTGGAACCGCTCGATCTCCCGCTTGTAGGGGGCGGGCTCGTCGCCGATGACGATGCCGGCGACCAGGACGGCGAGGAACCCCGACCCGTGGGCGACGGTGGCGACGCCGAAGATGACCAGGACGCCGGCCAGTACCCGGGGCGAGTAGAGGCCCTCGCTCGGCAGCGGCACCCGGCGCATGAAGGCCAGCAGCCCCAGGCCGCCGGCCACGCCGACCGCGGTTCCCACCGCCATCTGCAGGGCGAACTCGCCCAGGACGTGCAGGGCGATGGAGCCGGCGCCGCCCTGCGCCACCAGCAGCGCGCCGAGCAGCGCGATCCCGATCGGGTCGTTGGCCCCGGACTCGCCCTCGAGCAGCACCCCGGTGCGGCCGGCGATCTCCCGGCGGCCGAACACGGAGAAGACCACGGCCGGGTCGGTGGCGGCCACGGCCGTGCCGACCAGCAGGGCCAGGTGCCAGTCCATGCCCGCGACGAGGTGCGCGGCCAGCGCGGTGCCGGCCGCCGTGACCAGCGTCCCGGCGATCCCGGTCCAGACGATGGGCACGGCCGCGGTGCGGAACCTCGACCAGCCGATGTGCATGCCGCCGTCGAACAAGATGATCGCCAGGGCCACGGTGACGACCCGCTCCACCGTGGTGGCGGGCAGCGCCACCGCGTTGGGCCACAGCTGGGCCACGATGACCGCGGCGACCAGGAAGAAGGCCGGAGCGGGCACGCTCAGCCGCGCGCTGAGCCGGTTGGAGAGCACGGCGGCGGTCCCGGCCAGGCCGATGAGCGCGACGATGAGTCCGAACTGGCTGGCCGCCGTCATGGCGGCAGTCTAGAGGGTCAGGAGCTGGTGGCCGAGAACGGGGAGAAGTTGAAGAACCCGGACGGCATCATCATGTTCGACACCTCGTACTTCTTGCTGAGCAGGCCGAACTGGAACATGACGTCGGCGACCCGCTGCAGCCGGGTCTGGTCGACGCCGATCGGGTACTGGTTGAGCGCCATCACCGCCGCGATGTCCCGCGAGACCTGGCCGTTCTGCGGGCCCTTCAGGTCCTCGAACGCCGTCTCCACCGCGGCCCGGTCGGTGTCGGAGATCTCCTGGCCGACCGTGAGCGCGGCGATGAACCGCCTGACCGTGTTCTGGTTCTTGGCCGCCCACGCCTTGGTGACCACGTAGCCCTCGATGGGGAAGTCGTTGGTGGCGCCCTCGTTCAGGTCGGCGAGCGGGACCGCGCCGTACTGCTGCTCGGCCTCGCTGGCGAACGGCTCGGGCAGGGTCGCCGCGGCGATCTCGCCGTCGGCCAGGTCGCCCGCCATGAGCGGGAACGGGATGGCCCCGCCGTAGTTGGCCGAGGCCTTGGTCTTGACGGTGGGGAAGCTCACCTGCCCGGGATTGATGCCGTTCTCCTTGAGCACCGACACGTCCAGCAGGTAGTCGATGTTCTGCGGCGCGTTCACCCCGACGAGCTTGCCCTTGAGCTGGGACAGCGACGTGATGTGCGAGCTCGGCATGACGAAGACCGTCTGCGCGCCCTGCTGCATCACCGATCCCTCGGAGATCACCTCGAAGGGCTGGCTCGGATGGCTCGCGGCCTGCTGGATGTAGGAGACGTAGTTGCCGGCGGTGATGTCGAGCGAGCCCTTGAGCTGCGCCGTGATCGCGGTCTCCGAGCTGGTCGCCGGGGTGTAGTTGATCGTCAGCCCCTCCTTGGCGAACAGGCCGAGGTTCTGGGCGACGAAGAAGCCGGCCGAGTCCATGGCCGGCACCACGCCGACGTTGAGCGTGGTCGTCTCGGGCGCGCCGTAGTTCGTCGGGAGGCTGCTTTCCAGCGAGCTGACGCTGTTCCCGCTGACGGTGGAGGAGCAGCCCGCCGCGAGCGCCGCGACAGCCGCCAGCGCCGCGGCGCCCGTGACCCGTCCCCACGCACCCTTGCCCAGCAATTGAACTCCTCACCTGTAGCTACACGGAGACCACCGTGCCCAGGAAGGATAAACCAGCATCAATGCGTAGGTCGGGCATTTGCGAAAAGTAGGACTACTTGCGGATCAGGTTGGGTTCTGACTGGATCATGTTGACGATCTGGTACGGCGACGTGGCTCCTGCGGTCAGCCCGTACTGGAACATCGAGTCGGGCACGCGCTGGAGCTGGGGCACGTCCATCTCCAGCGGGAAGCTGTCGATCGCCATGGTGTCGGCGATGATCGGCGGGATCCCGGTGTACTTCTCCATCGCCTGCTCCACGGCCGAGCGGTCGGTGTCGGCCAGCTGCTGGCCCTCCTCGAGGGCGCGCAGGAACGCGGCCACCGTGTCCGGATGTGTGTGAATCCAGGACGTCGTCCCGATGTAGCCGGTGAACGGCAGGTTCTGCATCGATCCCTGGTCGAAGTCGGCCAGCGGCACCGCGCCCACCTGCTGCTCGGCGATCTCGCCCAGCGGCTGGGGCAGCCAGATGGCGTCGACCTGGCCGGCTGGGAGCATCTTCAGCAGGGCCGGGAACCCCTGCACCGGGATGACCTGCTTGATGTCGCGCAGGCTGTAGCCGACCTCTTCCAGGAGCGAGGCGACCATCACGTCGCCCACGTCGTTCGCCGTGTTGAGCCCGACCCGGGCGTGCGCCTGGGCCAGCTCGGCCACGGTCTTGAACCGCGAGCGGGGCATCACGTAGAGGGCCTCGCTGCCCGGCTGCAGCTGGGACCCGGCGGCGAAGATCCGCATGTTGATCGGCTTGCCGTGGAACGTGCCCGCCATCTGGGCCAGGATGAACGACACGTAGTTGCCCGCGACGATGTCGGCCGCGCCCGACTGCAGGTCGGGGATGCCCGCCTCGCCCCCGGTGATCGGCTTGATCTTCACGTTCAGCCCCTGCTGGGCGAAGAACCCCTGGGTCGCGGCGACGTAGAGCCCGCCCTCTTCGGTCGCGGGCACCGAGTCCACGGTGACCGTGGTCAGCATCGGCTGGCTCGCCGCCGCGGTCGCGCTGTTCGGCGAGCAGCCGGCCAGCGCGGCGATCGCCGCCAGTGCCGCGCCGAGATATGCGAACTTGTCGATCTTATTGATGTGCATCGCGCCAGCCCCCTAGTCAGGGACTGAGATTAGTGCGATTGCCCGGGCAATTCATTGCCCTTTATGTTTTACGGCAAATGTCCTATTGTCTTTAACGGCAAATGTCTAATTTGCCGGGTAAGGCAATAGTGAATGGGTTATTTGATTTCGCCCGGTTCCGGCTGGATCATGCCGGCGATGTCGTAGGGCTTGGCCAGCCCGGGCGTCACGCCGAACTCGAACATCGCGTCCGCGACCCGCTGCATGACCGGGACGTCCATGACCAGCGGGTAGCTGTCGATCGTCATGGTCGCGGCGACGACCTTGGAGACGCCGGTGTGGGCCACCAGCGCCTGCTCCACCGCGGCCCGGTCGGTGTCCGCGATCTGCTGGCCGGCCCGGAACGCGCGCAGGAAGGCGGCGACCGTGGTGGGGTGCGTCCGCACCCACTGCGTGTCGCCGACGATGGTGCCGATGGGGAAGTCGGCGATCGCGCCCTGGTCGAAGTCGGCCAGCTGCACGGCCCCGTAGTCAAGCTCGGCCTCGGTGCCGAACGGCTGGGGGAGCCAGGCCGCGTCGACCTTGTGCTCGTCCAGGTCGGCCGGCATGCTCGGCAGCACCGGCTGGACGACCTGCCTGACCGCGCTGAGCTCGAGCCCGTCGGCCGCGAACAGCGAGCCGAGCAGCACCTGGGCGATGTTGTCGGGCGAGTTGATGCCGATCGTCGCGTGGTCCTTGGCCAGGTCGGCCACGGTCTTGTAGGGCGAGCCCGGCAGCACGTAGAGCGCCTGGTCCCCGGGCTGCATCTGTGACGTGTCGGCGATCATGCGCAGGTCGATGGGCTTGGCCCCGAAGGTGCCCGCGATCTGGGCCAGGATGAACGAGACGTAGTTCCCCTCGACCAGCTGGGCCTGGCCGTTCTGCAGGTCGGGCAGACCGAACTCGCCGCCGTTGATCGGCACGATCTTCACGGTCAGCCCCTGCCGCGCGAAGAGCCCTTCGTCAGAGGCGATATAGAGGCCGGCCGCGTCCGCCGTCGGCACCGCGTCGATGGTGATCGTCGATACCTCGGGCGCCGGTCCCGTCGCCGCGGTCACACCAGCCGCATTGCCACCAGGCGCGCTTCCGCTCCCGCTCGAGCAGCCCGCGAGAATGGCCACCGGAATGGCCGCCGCCAGGCAGTACGCGATCTTGCTGACGAGCCGCATGATGCTCCCTCTGTCACTTAAGACGAGGGTAATAAATCGGACAAGATCATGCGTGTTCTTTACCAGAGGATAATCCCGATTGGCGCATGTTGATTAAAGTGTTTATAGATACGCATGGTGCGGCCGGTTCGGTACCGGCGCGCCCCGGTCGGCCCCGGGATCGCGACCTTATAGAGTGTCCGGCATGGCTGAGACCGACACAGATACGCTCGCGCCGAAGGCGCTCGTCGGCGAGATCGAGCGCACCCGCGCCAACCTCGCCGCCACCATCGACGAGATCACCGACCGGGTGTCCCCGGCCAACGTGGCCCGCCGCACCGCCGACCGGGCCAAGGAGCGGGTCAGCCAGATCGACCCGCTGGTCGGCGGGGCCATCGCGCTCGCCGCCGTCAGCGTCACCTGCTTCCTCGTCTGGCGGAAGCTGCGTAAGTAAGCAAGCAGGTAGGCAGGCGTCAGCCGGTGCTCTTGGAGAGCTCCTCGTACTCGGTGGGGGACAGGAGCCCGGGAGCGTCGGCCCCGCCGGTCAGGCGCACCCGGAACATCCAGCCCAGGCCGTAGGGCTCGGCGTTGATCAGGCCGGGGTCGTCGGCCAGTTCCTCGTTGATCTCGACGACCTCGCCGTCCAGCGGCGAGTACAGCTCGCTGACCGACTTGTAGGACTCGACCTCGCCGCACGGGTCCCCGGCGGTCACCGCGTCGCCGACGGCGGGCAGCGACACGTACACCACGTCGCCGAGCGCCGTCGCGGCGTAGTCCGTGATCCCGATGGTCGCGGTCTCGCCGGCGATTGACACCCACTCATGCTCGGCCGTGTACCGCAGCTCGGCGGGAACGCTCATCGTCACTTTCTCCTGTCATAGAACGGAAGCTTGGTTACCGAGGCCGGTTCCCCGCGTCCCCGGACATCGACCTGGAACGGCCCCGCGGCGGCGTCCGCCGCCACGTAGGCCATCGCGATCGGCGCGCCCACCGACGGCGAGGGACCGCCGCTGGTGACCACGCCAACCGGCACCTCGCCCGCGAGCCCGTCACCCGAAAGCCCGTCACCCGAAAGCACAGGGTAGCCGTGCCGCGGCACCCGCCGCGACCGCATGACCAGGCCCACGAGCACGCGCCCCGGACCCTCGGCGGCCCGGGCCGCCAGGGCGTCCCGGCCGACGAAGTCACCGGGCTTGTCGAGCCGGACCACGCGCCCGAGCCCGGCCTCGTAGGGTGTGACGTCCGGGCCGAGTTCGCTGCCGTACAGCGGCATCCCGGCCTCAAGCCGGAGCGTATCGCGCACGGAAAGCCCGGCCGCGGCCAGGCCGGCCCCAGCCGGGCCGGTGGCCGCCAGCGCGTCCCAGACCGGCTCGCAGTCCTCGTTGGCGCAGAAGATCTCGAACCCGTCCTCGCCGGTGTACCCGGTCCGCGCGACCCAGGCCCGGCGCCCGGCCACCGTCCCGTACGCGCCCGCGTAGTAGGGCATCCCGGCCAGGTCGAGACTGGTGATGGAGGAGAGCAAGCCCGGCCCGTTCGGCCCCTGGATGGAGATGAGCCCGACCACGGCGGTCAGGTCGGTGACCTCCGCGCCGCCGCATCGCTTCCGCAGTTCCGCGAGGACCACAGCGGTGTTCGCGGCGTTGGCGACGACGAGGAATTCGTCGGCCGACCGCCGGTAGATGATCAGGTCGTCGAGCACGCCGCCGTCGGGCGCGCAGAGCATCGTGTACCGGGCGCGGCCCACGGCGAGCGCGGACGGCCAGCCGGTGACCGCGTAGTCGAGCGCCTCGTCCGCGCCCGGCCCGGTCACCGCGATCTCGCCCATGTGGGAGAGGTCGAACAGGGCGGCGTCGGTGCGCACCGCCCGGTGCTCGGCCGTCTCGCTGCCGTACCGGAGCGGCATCAGCCAGCCGGCGAACTCGGTCATCGTCGCGCCGAGCCGTTCGTGCACCGCCCGCAGCGGAGTGTCCCGAATCCCAGCGGTCACGTCGGAAGTCACGACCGAATGGTATGCCCAACCCGGACAGCCCGGGTGGCCGCGAGGTAGAGCGCCCGCGCCGACCGGCCGAGCACGGTGCCGTAGAGCGTCCTGGGCTCGCCCGAGAGCTTGTACGCGGTGACCGCGACGACGCCGCCGCGGCCGGCCCGCGGGCTGAACCCGGAGAACCAGGGGCCGCCGCTGTCGCCCGCGCTCATCGCGCAGGCGGTGACCGCCGAGCCGACCCGCTGGCCCGCCCGGACGACCCGCGAGCGGCCGGCGCAGTAGTTGGGGTAGAGCCCGCTGAACGGGGCCAGCGCCGGGTAGCCGAACACGTAGGTCCGGGGCAGCGCGGCCGCCGTCTGGCGCGGGGCGAACGTGACCGGGAGGCCGGGCGGCGCCGCCGCGACCCGCGACCTTCCGTCCAGCGTGGACCGGGTGACCTGGACGAAGGCGACGTCGTAGCGCTCGGTGCCGCCGTCGGGCCCGGCCCATTTCGGCGAGACGAAGAACCGGCGCGCGGTGTACTGGCCGAACGGCTCGGTCCCGTCCCGGTAGCCGGGCACGAACGTCCAGTTGGTCGCCCACTGGCCGTGGCCGCCGCTGACGCAGTGCGCGGCGGTCAGCACCACGTCCACGTGCGCGCTGCGGACCAGTGCGCCCGAGCACACGTAGTCGGTCGAGCCGAGGGTGAAGAAGATCTTCCCGACCGCGTCCGCGACCGCGCCGCCGTGCGCCCAGCGCAGCCCGGCGCCCGCGGTGTCCCCGGTCAGCCAGGGGGCGCCCCGGCCGGCGGAACCGGCGCGGGCCGGACCGGTGCGGGCCGGACCGGTGCCGGCCGCGGCGCCCTGGGGCAGCAGGGCCTGCGCGCCCAGGGCGATCACCGCCCCGGCAGTGAGTGTAATTATCCTGTTACTCAATGTGACTCGCATAGGTAGCAGGGATGTTAGCGGTCGCGCCGCCGCGACGGGCCGCGCGACGCGCAACTGCGCCGAACTCGCTCGTGCGAGAATGGCCGGGTGAATGCGACGCCGATCCCAGGCACCCCCCGTGACGTGGTGATTCTCGGCTCGACCGGGTCGATTGGCACCCAGGCGCTCGACATCGTGCGCCGCAACCCCGACCGTTTCCGCGTGGTCGGTCTCGCGGCCGGCGGCGGGAACCCGGAGCTCCTGGCCCAGCAGGCGGCCGAGTTCGACGTTCCCGTCGTGGCGATAGCCGACAAATCTTTTGAAGGAACGGGCCGTTTCTCCGCCTCCTCCGCCCATGGCCCGAAGGTCCTCGTCGGCCCGGACGCGGTCTGCGAGCTCGCCGCCCTGCCCTGCGACGTCGTGCTGAACGGCGTCACCGGCGCGGCCGGGCTGCGGGCCACGCTGGCCGCGCTCGACGCGGGCCGGACGCTGGCCCTGGCCAACAAGGAGTCGCTGATCATCGGCGGCCCGCTGGTCACCAGCCGGGCCAAGCCCGGGCAGATCGTGCCGGTCGACTCCGAGCACTCGACGATCGCCCAGTGCCTCCGCGCCGGGGCGAACTCCGAGGTCAAGCGGCTCGTGCTGACGGCCAGCGGCGGCCCGTTCCGGGGCTGGCCGGCCGAGCGGCTGGCGTCGGTCACGCCCGCGCAGGCGCTGGCCCACCCGACCTGGTCGATGGGGCCGCTGGTCACGGTCAACTCGGCCACCCTGGTGAACAAGGGACTCGAGGTGATCGAGGCCCACCTGCTGTTCGGCTTCGGCCTGGACAAGGTCGACGTCGTCGTCCACCCGCAGTCGATCGTCCACTCGATGGTCGAGTTCGCCGACGGCGCGACGATCATCCAGGCCAGCCCGCCGGACATGCGGCTGCCGATCGCGCTCGGGATGGCCTGGCCGGACCGGGTGGCCGGGGCCGCGCCCTGCCTCGACTGGACGACCGCCGCGACCTGGACGTTCGAGCCGCTGGACAACGCGGCGTTCCCGGCCGTGGCCCTGGCCCGCGAGGCCGCCAGGATCGGCGGCACCGCGCCCGCCGTCTACAACGGCGCCAACGAGGCCTGCGTCGAAGATTTTCTCGCGGGAAGGATCTCGTTCCCCGCGATCGTTGACACGGTGGCCCGGATAGTCTCTGAGCACGACGCGTCGCGTACCGGAGTCACCACCGTGGACGACGTGCTCGAGGTGGACGCCTGGGCGCGAGCCCGGGCACGGGAGCTGACCGGCCACTGACGTAGCTGCAGCAGGAGAGAAGCGAGGAACGTAGTTGGACGCGCTTGGCTGGCTGATCTTCCTTGTCGCCCTGCTGTTCTCGGTGATGCTGCACGAGTCCGGCCACTTCTTCACGGCCAAGGCGTTCGGCATGAAGGCCAGCCGCTACTTCATCGGCTTCGGGCCGACGGTCTGGTCGATCCGGATCGGCGAGACCGAGTACGGGCTCAAGGCGCTTCCGGTCGGCGGCTTCGTCAAGATCGAGGGGATGACCTCGATCGACGAGGTGGACCCGGAGGACGAGGCCCGCTCGTTCCGCCGCGCTCCCGGCTGGCAGCGGCTGATCGTGCTCGCCGCCGGGTCGTTCATGCACTTCGTGCTGGCCGCGGTGCTGATCTTCCTGCTCGCCTTCGGCATCGGCATCGAGAACGACAACACCACGAACCTGGGCACGGTGGCGACCTGCGTCCCGGCGTCCGAGACGGCCCTGGAGAACGGGGCCGCGTGCACCGCGGCCGACCCCAAGTCGCCCGCCGAGCTGGCCGGGCTCAAGGTCGGCGACGCGGTGACGTCGTTCGACGGCATCAAGGTGAGCGGCTGGACGAAGCTCTCGGCCGACATCAAGGCGGTCAAGCCGGGGACACCGGTGACCTTCACGGTGCTGCGCGACGGCAAGACCCTGACGCTGCACACCGCGCTGGTCACGGTCAAGGGGCACGGCAGCTACCTGGGGATCGCGCCCGCCGTCATCTACCAGCAGCAGGGCTTCCTCCAGTCCATCCGCTACGTGGGCACCGGCTTCGACGAGGTGGTCACCGGCTCGTTCTCCTCGCTGGCCAAGCTGCCCGCGGCCGTGCCCGACCTGTTCAGCAAGAACCGGGGATCGACCGCCGGGGGCGACGTGACCAGCGTGGTCGGCGCGGCCCGGGACACCGGCCAGGCGGTCGCGGCCGACGTGGGCTGGAAGGCGAAGGTCGCCTTCGTCCTGCTGCTGATGGCGTCGCTGAACATCTTCGTCGGGATCTTCAACATGCTGCCGCTGCTGCCGATGGACGGCGGGCACGTCGCGGTGGTGATCTGGGAGCGGGTGCGGGCCTGGTTCGCCCGGGTGCGGCACCGGCCGGATCCCGGCCTGGCCGACTACCGTAAGCTCATTCCGCTGAGCTTCGGCGTCTTCGCTGTCCTCGTCGTCTTCGGGACGGTGCTCATCCTCGCCGACATCGTCAACCCGGTAAACATCGGGTGAACTGGTGCGGCTGTTGTCTCCCGGGGGACGGCCCCTCGTAGCCCCCGGGGCAGGTCCGATGGAAAGCGAGAGTATCGGACCAGCCTGACGGGTGGGTCAGGGTACGTCGGCAGCGGGGCGGGAGACGAGCGAGAATAGAGCTCGTAAGGATCACCCGACGGGATGGGAACCAATGAGCGTTGACCTTGGCATGCCTGACATTCCCCCTGCGCCGCTCGCGCCGCGCCGGATCTCGCGTCAGCTGATGGTGGGGAACGTAGCTGTTGGCGGCGGGGCGCCGGTGAGCGTGCAGTCGATGGCCACCACGCTGACCGCGAACGTGAACGCGACCCTGCAGCAGATCGCCGAGCTGACCGCCTCGGGCTGCCAGATCGTCCGGGTGGCGGTGCCGTCCCAGGACGACGCGGACGCGCTCCCGCAGATCGCGAAGAAGTCGCAGATCCCGGTCATCGCCGACATTCACTTCCAGCCCAAGTACGTGTTCGCGGCGATCAACGCCGGCTGCGCCGCGGTCCGGGTCAACCCGGGCAACATCAAGGAGTTCGACGATAAGGTCAAGGAGATCGCCCGGGCGGCCTCCGACACCGGCACCCCGATCCGGATCGGGGTCAACGCCGGCTCGCTCGACAAGCGACTGCTGGCCAAGTACGGCAAGGCCACCCCGGAGGCGCTGGTCGAGTCGGCCCTGTGGGAATGCTCGCTGTTCGAGGAGCACGGCTTCCGCGACATCAAGATCTCGGTCAAGCACCACAACCCGGTGGTGATGATCCAGGCCTACCGGCTGCTCGCGGCCAAGTGCGACTACCCGCTGCACCTGGGGGTCACCGAGGCCGGCCCCGCGTTCCAGGGCACGATCAAGTCGGCGACCGCGTTCGGCGCGCTGCTCTCGCAGGGCATCGGCGACACGATCCGGGTCTCGCTGTCCGCGCCTCCGGTCGAGGAGGTCAAGGTCGGCATCGGCATCCTGGAGTCGATGGGCCTGCGCGAGCGCGGCCTGGAGATCGTCTCCTGCCCGTCCTGCGGCCGCGCCCAGGTGGACGTGTACAAGCTCGCGGAAGAGGTCACGGCCGGGCTGACCGGCCTTGAGGTCCCGCTGCGGGTCGCGGTGATGGGCTGCGTGGTGAACGGCCCGGGCGAGGCCCGTGAGGCCGACCTCGGCGTGGCCTCGGGTAACGGCAAGGGCCAGATCTTCGTCAAGGGCAAGGTCGTCGCGACCGTGCCCGAGTCGAAGATCGTGGAGACCCTGATCGATGAGGCGATGCGGCTGGCCGAGCTTGCTTCCTCCGAAGACGGCGCGCTGGAAGCGGTGCCCGGCCAGCCGATCGTGACCACCTACTAGTTAGACGAGGATCTCACCGACCCCGGCCCCGGCCAGCCGCATGTGCGCCTCGGCCGGGAGGCTGGTGTCGGTGACGAGCACGCCGATCTTGTCGACCGGAGCGAACGACGCGAGGCCGATCACGCCCCACTTGGTGTGGTCGGCCAGCACGACCACCCGCCGCGCCACCCGGATGAGCGCGCGGTTCGTCTCGGCCTCCGCCAGGTTCTGGGTGGAGAGACCGACCTCGGCGTCGAGACCGGTGCAGCCGAGGAACAGCGTGTCGAAGTGCAGCGACGCGATTGTCAGGTCCGCCACAGGCCCGACAAGAGCGTCCGAGGCGGTACGCATACCGCCCGTTAGCACGACCGACGCGACATCCGGGCCGCGGTTACCGCTGAACAGGTTGGCGACCCGGAGCGAGTTGGTCACGACCGTGAGCCCTGGCACCTCAAGCAGGCACTGAGCCAGCGCGAACGTCGTGGTTCCCGCGGCGATCGCGATCGCCGTTCCCGGCCTGACCAGGCTGGTCGCGGCGCGCGCGATCGCGTTCTTTTCCGAGCGCTCAAGAACAAGCTTCTCTTCGAAGGCCGGCTCATGGCCACCATGCGAGCCCGGCAGCACTGCGCCGCCGTGTACCTTCTCGACAAGACCATCCTTGGCGAGCACCTCGAGGTCTCGCCTGATCGTCATGTCAGAGACGCCGAGTTGCTGTGTAAGATCGCTCACTCTCGCGCTGCCTTCATTTCTGACAGCTTGCAGAATGAGTGACTGGCGATGTCTAGCCAGCATTCACTACCCCCTCAATAGTGTCCGAACACTTTAAAGTATGACGCTTGAGAGGGTTGTTCGGTTACGGCTAAGAGTGTCGGAAATTTGCTCTGTGCGCCCAAAAAAATTCAGCGATGTGGATGTTTCGCCGAATTAAGTACCGTTAAGGGCCGAAGTGTAGCGACACGTATCGATTTGACGGCGGTGTGTGTCGGTCTGGGAGCGGTCCGTGTCGCAACATGTTGGCCCAGGATGTGGCCCGCTGTCCGGTCCTTGGGGCGCGCCGCGCGGTCCATGCGGCAGGATGGAGCCCATGCCGATTCCCCGGACAACGATGGTCCGATCCGCGGCCCGGGCCGCGATCGCGGTGCTCGCGCTGGCCGGCCTGAGCGCGTGCACGTCGGGCTCGTCCGCCACGTCGGGCTCGTCCGCCTCGTCACCGTCGTCCTCGTCGGGCGCCTCGTCTTCGGGCGCGTCGTCTTCGGCAGGCACCGATGGCGCCGGCACCGCGGCCATCGTCCCCACGGCGTCGACGCTGCACTGGACGTCGTGCCCGGCCCAGGGCAGCGGAACCGAGTGCGCCTCGCTCCAGGTGCCGCTGAACTACGCCGACCCGGCCGGCCGGAAGATCTCGATCGCGCTGTCCATGGTCCCGGCGACCGCGCCGCGCGCGCAGCAGCAGGGCGTGCTGCTGGTCAACCCGGGCGGCCCGGGCGCGCCTGGCCTCTCCCTGGCGAGCGAGGTCGCCCAGGGGCTCAGCCCGTCGGTGGCCGCCGACTACGACATCGTCGGCTTCGACACCCGCGGCGTCGGCGCCTCGGTGCCCGCGCTGACCTGCGACCCGACGTTCTTCAGCGGGGTGCGCCCGAACTACGTCCCGGCCAACGCGGCGGCCGAGCAGGTCCTCATCAACCGGGCCAAGACCTACGCGTCCGACTGCGAGAAGCGGTACGGCTGGCTGCTGCCCTACCTGACCAGCGTCAACATGGCCCGCGACCTCGACCAGGTCCGCGAGGCCTTCGGCGTCCAGAAGATCAGCTACTACGCGTTCTCCTACGGCACCTACCTCGGCCAGGTCTACGGCACCATGTTCCCGAGCCGGGTGCGCCGGATGGTGCTCGACTCCACCGTCGACCCGACCGGTGCCTGGTACGCCGACAACATCGCGCAGGACTACGCCTTCCAGGCCCGGCTCGAGGCGTTCTTCGCCTGGATCGCGAAGTACGACGGCACCTACCACCTCGGCAGCACGGCCGCGCGGGTCCAGTCGGCCTACTACGCGGCCCGCGCCCACCTGGAGAAGGACCCGATCAGCGGGGCCAGCGGCCCGATGATCGGAGAGGACGAGCTGGACGACACGTACCTCGTCACCGGGTACATCGACGCCGTCTGGCCCTCGTTCGCCCTGGCGCTGTCGGAGTACGTGAACGACGGGACCACCAGCGGCATCGTCAGCCAGTACCAGACCTACGGCGCGCAGAGCGAGAACGAGTTCGCGATCTACAACGCGGTCGAGTGCGCCGACGTGAACTGGCCGCGGAACTGGTCGAAGTGGCAGGCCGACACCGAGCGGGTCTACAAGACCGCGCCCTTCCAGGCCTGGGACAACGCCTGGTTCAACGCGGCCTGCGCCTTCTGGCCGGTCAAGGGCCCGTCCACCCCGTTCAAGGTCAACGGGGCCGGGCTGCCGCCCGTCCTCATGCTGCAGGGCACCCTGGACCCCGCGACCCCGTACGCCGGGGCGCAGGACGCGCACAAGCTGCTGCCGAGCGCCCGCATGGTGGTCGTCGAGGGCGGCGGCAACCACGGGCAGTCGCTCGAGTACCCGCCCGACACCTGCGTGCAGAACTACCTGAACAGCTACCTGGCCACCGGGGCCGTGCCGGAACATCCCGGTTTGGTCAACGCGACGTGCGCGCCGACGGCGGATCCGACACCCGGCGGGTAGCCGCGCCGTAATGGAGCTAGGCTGGCAATATGTTGCGCGTTAAGCAGCGCTCCGAGCAGGCCAGGCTGCTGGATGACCGTGACCGGGCGGCGGCGCTTGAACTATGCGGCACCGATCCGGTGGCGAACGTGTTCGTCGAGTCGCGGATCCGGGCCCTCGGTGCCGATCAGCTCCGGCTCGGTGCCCAGCTCTGGGGCTTCGAGCACGGCGGCCGCCTGGTGTCGCTCTGCTACTCGGGCGCGAACCTGGTCCCGGTCCTGGCCGGCCCGGCGGCGGTCGCCGCGTTCGCCGACCGCGCCCTGCGCCAGGGCCGCCGGTGCTCCTCGCTAGTCGGCCCCTCCGCGGCCGTGAGCGAGCTGTGGGGCTTCCTGCGCCCGTACTGGGGCCCGGCCCGCGACGTACGCGCCGCGCAGCCGCTGATGGCCATCGACGGCCCGCCCGCGGTCGCGCCCGATCCCGGGGTCAGGCGCGTCCGCAGCGACGAGATCGACATCCTGCTGCCCGCCTCGATCGCGATGTTCACCGAAGAGGTCGGCATCTCCCCGCTCGCGGGCGACGGCGGCGTGTCCTACCGTGCCCGGGTCACCGAGCTCGTCCGGGCCGGCCGCGCGCTCGCCCGGATCGAGGACGGCCGGGTCATCTTCAAGGCCGAGATCGGCGCCGCCACCCCGCAGTCCTGCCAGGTGCAGGGCGTCTGGGTCCGCCCCGAGTTCCGCGGCCAGGGCATCGCCGCCCCGGGCATGGCCGCCGTAGTCGACTACGCCCGGGCCGCGATCGCCCCGATCGTCTCCCTCTACGTCAACGACTTCAACACCCCCGGCCGCGCCACCTACAACCGAGCCGGCTTCCGCGAGGTAGGCGAGTTCATGTCCGTCCTCTTCTAACCCTTCTCCCCGCCCGGCCGCCCCCGCCCGGCCGCCCCCGCCCCGCCCCGCCCCGCCCACGTCGCGTCGCGCCGCGATGACCCGTCGTGCCGCCATCCCCGCGCCGCCGCGCCGTTCCTCGTCCGCCCCACAGGCCTCGATTCATGCCTGAAGTAACAGCGCATCGGAATGATCACGAAGACTTGATTCCTGGCGAAGGAAAAACATCGTATAGGTGTACGAATCCTTCGTGATCACGTCAGCGGTCCGGGTGCGGGCCGGTTGGGGTGCGTGCGGGCGCTGCGCGGTGTTCCGGCGCGCCCCGTGCCGCGGAGCCCCATCGCGACCCCCGCACTCTTACGCCGAGTCGTGGTGTGCCGAGTTGGCGGGCCTAGGGCTTAGATCGCGCTCGCGGCGGTCATGCGCCAGGCCAGCACCGGCGTGTGGCCGGGGTCGAACAGTTCGATGTCGGTGAGGTCGGCGGCCCGGTAGTGGCGCCAGTCGAGGCCGAATTTGAGGAAGACGCCGATGTCGGCGCCGCAGCGTTCGCAGAACGGGGCGGGGTCGTCGGTTCCGTCGCCGGGGACGGGTTCTACGGCGTCGATGACCGCGTCGAAGGTGGCGGGGGCGTAGCCGGAGAGCCACATGAGGGCTTCGGTGAGCTGGGAGGGGGCGAGGCCGCCCAGGCGTTCCATGCGGTCTTCGGCGGTGATTTCGTGCGTGGCCCGGGCGGGCGGGGTCAGACTGAGTCCCATGGTCATTCCTTCGGCTATTCGAGGGAGTGGTCTTAGGGCCGTCGCTGGTGTTGGTAGCACCGCGGCGGCCCGCCTGGTTCGGGAGAGCCAGGGGTGTTGCGGCTGATTCTAATCGTATAAAAGTGCGAAATCAAGTGATCGCATGTGGTAGCACTCATGAGAATTCGTCTGCATGGAGTGGCCTTTGATGCAGGCGCCAGCTCGGTCTTCGGGCGGCGGGGATGCCGATTACCAGGCACGGGTACCCACCCGACGCCCAGCCTGGTGCGACCGAGCTGGTTCTGCGCCAGATGGAAACCTTCGCCGAGGAATGGTTACCGGAAGCGAGCTGACTTCAGGCGCTGCCCTTCGCGTCCAGGCGGTCGGCTTCGGCCATCCGGGCGGCGCCCTCGCCGCCGGAGGTGGCGAAGGCCGCGTAGGAGCGCTGGGCGCTGGCCGCGCGTCGGTAGGCGGTGCGGGCCGCGGTGCGGTCGGTCCTCGCCAGTTCGTCGGCGTAGGCCTCGAGCGCGGCCGCGCCGAGAGAGGTCGTGGCGTCCGGACCGGCGTCCGCGTCGTAGGGGCCGAACAGGTCCACGAGCTGGGCCGCCTCGGCCAGCAGGCCCGCTTCGAGCAGCCGGCTCAGGTCCAGCGCCGCCTGTTCCCTGGTACCGTCGCCGAACCGCCATCCCCGGGCTTCGCAGGCGTGCGTGACCGCGTGCGGGGAAAATCCGAACAGGCTCATGGTTTCGCCCGAGCCCACGATCGTGAGCCGGTCAGTCGCGGAGAACCCGTGGTCGCGGAGCCGGGGGACAAGGCGCAGGCAGTCCCCTTGCCGCCGCGACAGCGTCAGCTCCACGCCACCGCCCCCGCGACGGCGGGTGATGGCGTCCCCGGTCACATCGATGCGGTCCCGTCGGCGGTTCAGGAGCAGCCACAGCCCGATGCCCAGCACGATGAACAGGCCGAAGAAGATCGCCGCCGTCACCTTGCCCGACACCGTGGGCTGCGCCGCCAGGCTGCCCGCCATCGCGATCAGGAAGACCGCCACCGTCACCGCGAGCGGAACCGTGTGCTGCCGCCGCCGGAAAACGACGGTAACTTCCGGATCACGTCTTACCTGCTGCTCCATGCCGGCACTTAACCACATCTGAAGGTTGGGGGCCAGGGCGCGGCCGGTTCGCGGCCGGGCTAGTCGCGGTCGCGGATTCCGCTCAGGCGGTTGAGGGCGGGCTCGCAGGCGTCGGTGAGGGCGGCGAGGCGGCCGGCGTCGAACTGGTCGATGAAGTGCTCGCGAACGCTGGCGACGTGGGACGGGGCGACCGCCTCGATAGTGGCCTCGCCGGTGGCGGTGAGCACCGCGAACGTGCCGCGCTTGTCGCCCTCGCACTCGGCCCGGCCGACCAGGCCCCTGGTCTCCATCCGGTTGATCTGGTGGGAGAGCCTGCTGCGCGACTGGGCGGTCCGGTCGGCGAGCTCGGTCATCCGCAGCCGGTGGCCGGGCGCCTCGGAGAGCTCGACGAGGATCTCGTAGTCGTGGGTGGACAGCCCGAAGGAGTGCAGGTCCCGGTCCAGCTGGCGCATCAGGCGCTGGGCCAGCCTGATGTAGGCGCGCCACGCGCGCTGTTCGTCGTCGGTGAGCCAGCGAGGGGCACCGATTCGCGGGGCACCATCGGCCGGGGACTCCGTGGGCATAGGAAGTAACTTACCTGTTGCGCTGCGTGGCGGTTAACGCAAGTGCTCAGCAGCGTGGGCACGACGTGATATTCGGTGCGGTAACGTCGGGCGAGATGTCCGAGACCCCCGTGACCGAGTCCGCACCGAGCAAGGCGGTGCCGAGCGCGACGGTGCGGAAAGCGAGCCGCCTGGCCTGGCTCGACGCGCTGCGCGGGTTCGCCGCGCTGTGCGTGGTCTTCGACCACGGGTCAACGCTGCTGATCGAACCGGTCCGGGATTTCCTCTATCAGTGGCTCAACCTCGGCCAGTTCGGCGTCTTCGTCTTCTTTCTCGTCAGCGGCTACATCATCCCGGCGTCACTCGAGCGCAAGGGGTCGGTGCGCGGCTTCTGGACGAGCAGGCTCTTCCGGCTCTACCCGATGTACGCGCTGGCCTTGGTGATCGCCGTGGTCGCCTACCTGACCAGGCACGGCACGATCCGGGGCGCGGAGCATCACCCGCTGCAGGCGATCTTGGCCTGGCTGATCATGCTCCCCAACCTGCTGACCGGTCCCAACGTGCCCAACGTGACCTGGACCCTGTCCTACGAGATGGTCTTCTACCTGCTGCTCGCCGCCCTATTCTCCTGGAACGTCCACCGGCACAGCGGCACCTACGCGACCGCGTTCGCCGTTGGCGCGGTGGCGCTCGGCGGCGTGCTTCCGATGGCTGCGCTGACCGACTGGTCGGCCCGCGTCGGACACGGCGGGCTAGCGCTGAACGCGGTGGCCGACGGGCTGATCCTCGCGGGCATCGGCCTCGCGGTGTCGTCGCGGTCCCGGCTGGCCCGGACCGGGGCATGCCTGTCCGCGCTCACCGGGTTCGTGCTCGTCATGGTCAACCAGGGCTCGCCTTACCCGTGGGAAGGCTGCGTGATCCTGGCGCTGATGTTCACCGGCACGCTGATCTACCGGGCCGAGCAGGGACAGGTGCGCAAGGTGCCCACCGCGGTGATCGTGGTCGCGGTGCTCGCGCTGGCCACGGCGGCCGGGCTCTGGCACGGCGCGCAGCGCCATGAGGGCCACCAGTGGCAGATCCAGTGGGCGACCTCGGTGCTCCTGGCCGGCGCGATCTTCGGCCTCGGCTTGGCCGTCCGGCACCGCCGGATGCCTCGCTGGTGCGCCTGGCTCGGCATGATCAGCTACTCGGTCTACCTGCTGCACCCGCTGGTCTTCGACGCCTACCGCAGCGTCCCCGTGCTGCACCACAAGCACACGATGCCGGTCCAGGCGCTGATGTTCGCCGGCTGCCTCGCGGTGATCATCGGGCTGAGCACGCTGACCTACTACTTCGTCGAGAAGCCGATGCAGCGCCTCGGCCGCCGGGTGGCGGCCCGGGTCACGTCGGCCACCGCCGCGAGCGCCACCGCCGCGAGCGCCACCGCCGCCACCGCCGCCGACGATCAGACCGGCGCCGGCTCCGCCGTCGCCGAGGTCCTTGACGACCCGCCGGCCGCGGCCAGCCGCAGCGCGTCGAGCAGCAGCGCGGTGGCGGGCGGATCGGGCGCCTCGCCGTAGCGGACCGCGACCACCTCCCGCCGCGTGCCCCGCAGCTTGGCCGTGCGGACCCCGGGGTTGCGGGCCGCGCGCAGCGCCAGGCCGGGCAGCAAGGTCACGCCGAGGCCGGCCATGACCAGGGCCTGGGCCGCGACGAAGTCGTCGGTGGTGAACGCGATCCGGGGCGTGAACCCGGCCGCCGCGCACTGCCTGACCAGGTGCGCACGGCACCGGTCGCAGCCGGCGATCCAGCGCTGGCCGGACAGCCGGGCCAGGTCGGCGGGCCAGAGTTCGGTCACCGCCTCGGCCAGCGGCGGCTCGCCCCCGTTCACCGCCGTGTTCGGCATGATCAGGTGCACCGCCTCGGACAGCAGCACCTGCTCGCGCAGGTCGTCGCGGTCGGTGCCGTTGGCCGCGTCGTCGGTGAGCAGGTCGTCGCCGAACGGGTCACCGCCGAGGTCGTCGAGCCGGACGCCGGAGGCGGAGCGCCGGGGGGCGCCGTCGTCGCTCTCGTGCCGGAAGATCAGGGCCACGTCCACGTACCCGGCCCGCAGCATCCGGACCGCCTCGGGCGGCTCGGCTTCGCTGAGCCGGAGGTCGACGGTCGGATGCTGCTCGTGCAGGATCGCCGCCGCCGCGGGCACGATCGTGCCCAGCGCGGAGGGGAAGGCCGCCAGCCGCAGCCGTCCGGCCCGCAGCCCGTTGAACACGGCGAGCTCGTTCTCGGCCGCGTCGAGGCGGCCGATGACCTCGGTGGCCCGCTCGGCCAGCAGTCGCCCGGCGTCGGTCAGCCGGATGCCCCGCCCGGCGCGCTGGATAAGCTTGGTTCCGGTCTCGGCCTCGAGCCGGGCCAGGTGATGGCTGACCGAGGGCTGCGCGTAGTTCAGCGCCTGTGCCGCCCTGGTCACCGACCCGTGGCGCGCGACGGCGACGAGCACGCGGAGCCTGGTTACGTCCAGCATGGTCTGACTATAGGCGATATTGATTGATCCGCCCATACGATCAAATCGGACTAATCAGTGCAGGTTGCCGCCTCGCAAAATCCCGGCCCGCCCGCCGACCGGCCGGTCACGCCCGCTGAGGATAATCATGCCCGTGGGCACCGCTGAGGCAGAAGCAGACGAAGAGAAGGAACGGCTAACCGCGCTCCAGGGCATCGCCGCCCTCTCCCTCGACGCGCTGTCCAGCGTCGCCTACGGTCCCGAGGCCATCCTTCTCGTGCTCGTCGCGGCCGGGGCGTCCGCGCTCAAGTACACCCTGCCGATCACCATCGCGATCGTCGTGCTGCTGGCGACGCTGGTCGTCTCCTACCGGCAGGTCATCGAGGCCTTCCCCAACGGCGGCGGCGCGTACGCGGTCTCCAAGCGCCACCTCGGCCGGGTGCCGTCCCTGGTCGCCGCGGCCTCGCTGACCGTCGACTACATACTGAACGCCGCCGTCGGCGTGTCGGCGGGCGTGGAGGCGCTGACCGCCGCCTATCCCGGCCTGTACGGCGCCCGGGTGTGGCTCTGCCTGGGCGTGCTCGCGCTGCTCACCACCGTGAACATGTGGGGGATCGCCGAGTCGGCCAAGCTCTTCATGGTGCCGACGCTCGCGTTCATCGTCTCCATCTTCGCGGTGATCGTGATCGGCCTCCTCCGCAGCCACCCGGCCGTCGCGCTCAGTCACCAGCTGCCCCAGGCCACCGACACGGTCGGCACGCTGCTGATCTTGAAGGCGTTCGCGTCCGGGTGCTCGGCCCTGACCGGGGTCGAGGCGATCGCCAACTCGGTCCCGCAGTTCCGCAAGCCGCGGGCCAAGCGCGCGCAGCACACCGAGGTCGGGCTCGGCCTGCTGCTCGGCACCATGCTGATCGGGCTGGGCATGCTGATCAGGCACTGGAACGCGGTGCCGGAGTCGGGGACCACGGTGCTGGCCCAGCTGACCGAGGGCGCGGTCGGGCATAACGCGCTGTTCTACGTCATCCAGCTGGTCACCCTGGTGCTGCTGGCACTGGCCGCCAACACCTCGTTCGCCGGGCTTCCGGTGCTCGCCGGGCTGCTCGCCCACGACAACTTCTTGCCGCACGTGTTCGGGCTGCGGGCCGACCGGCGGGTGTTCCGCTACGGCGTCGGCTTCCTCGCGGCGGCGGCGGCGCTGCTGCTCATCGTCACCCGCGGCGACACCCAGGCCCTGATCCCGCTGTTCGCGGTCGGGGTCTTCATCGGCTTCACGCTCTCCCAGGTCGGCATGGTGCGGCACTGGTACGAGCAGCGCGGCGACAGCGCCATCGGCAAGTCCTGGCTGTACCGGGCGCTCATCAACGGCGTCGGCGCGGTCCTGACGTTCGCGGCCACCGTCATCGAGCTGGTCAGCAAGTTCTTGGCCGGCGCCTGGCTGGTCGCGATCATCATTCCGCTGCTGGCGCTGATGTTCCTGGCCGTGCGCCGGGCGTATGTCAAGATCGGCGCCGCGCTCGCCATCGGGCAGGTGCCGCCGCACCCGGTCAAGCGGGCGTCGCTCGTGGTCGTCCCGGTCGCGGGCATGTCCCGCCTCACCGCCGAGGGGATCTCGGTGGCGCTGTCGCTCGGCGACGACGTGATCGCGGTGACCGTGGTTTACACCGACGACGACACCGACACCGATTCCGACGGTACCCCGGCCCCCGACGTCTCCTTCCGCGACGAGTGGCAGCGGTGGAAGCCTCAGGTGCAGCTGCTCACGCTCCGGTCGTCGCACCGCTCGCTGGCCAAGCCGATCGTGTCCTACCTGCAGGCGGTCGAGGCCGAGGACAAGTACCACCGGCTCGTCGTGCTGATCCCCGAGGTCCAGCCGGACAAGCCGTGGCAGGCGGTGCTGCACAACCAGCGCGGCCTGATCCTGGACCGGGCGATCCGCCGCGGCACCAGGAACGTCATCCTCTGCCGCCTCCGCTACCGCCTGGAGACGATCGTCGCCGACGCCAACGCGGCAACCAACGCCAACGCCAACGCCAACCCGCCCGCCAGCTCAGCGCCCCTCGAGCAGCGGCCACTCGGGCCGCCGGACGGGGTCGCCGGCCAGCAGCCGCCGCCGCCAGGCGATTCCTGACAGCGCCTCGAGCACCACCCGGTTGGCCAGGTACCCGGTCACCTCGGCGTGGTCGTACGGCGGCGCCACCTCGACCACGTCGATCCCGGCCAGCGGCAGCTCCATGGCGATCCGCCGCACCGCGTCGAGCAGCTGCCGCCCGGTCAGCCCGCCCGGCTCCGGGGTCCCGGTGCCGGGGGCCATCCCCGGGTCCACCACGTCTACGTCCACCGACAGGAACACCGCATCGCACTCGTCCACCGCGATGGCGAAGGCCTCGGTCAGGCACTCGTCGAGCCCGCGGGTCACCACCTCGGTCATCTCGAACGAGCGCATGCGCTGCTCGGCCATCCAGGCCAGCGTCGGCGGCTCCGGCCAGTACCCGCGCAGCCCGATCTGCAGGAACCGGTCGCCGCGGACCGCGCCCGACTCGATCAGCCGCCGCATCGGCGTGCCGTGCCCGTACAGCGAGCCCCACTGGGTCTCCCCGGTGTCGGCGTGCGCGTCGAAGTGGATCAGCGACACCCGGCCCCAGCCGACGTGCCGGGCCACGCCGGTCGCGTCGGGGAACGTGACCGTGTGGTCGCCGCCGAGGATCACCGGGATCGCGCCGGACGCTGACACCGCCTGCACGGCCGACTCGAGCCGCCGCAGCGACAGTTCCATCTCGCCCGACGGCATGACGACATCGCCGGCGTCGGCCACCCGCAGTTCCCGCAGCGGGTCGACCCCGAGCGCGAGGTGCGGCCGCGAGCCGTCGTGCGGCAGGTAGTCGGTCCCCCTGATCGCCTGCGGCCCGAACCGGGTGCCCGGCCGGTGCGAGGTCCCGCCGTCGAACGGCGCCCCGAGGAAGACCACGTCGCATGCGTCCGCCCCCTCGGTCGCGATCACCTCGAGCGACGTCCGCGGCACCCCGGCGAACGTGATGTCCGGCCCGTACATCCCCCGCGTCATCTCCGGCTCAGCCATCTCTGTCCGCCTCCCGCTCCGCACGAGCCACAACCAAAACCGCAAGCACGATCACGATGAACGGTCCCGTGCTTCGCCCCTCAGGTCAACCATCCAGATTTTTCCCGCTGGCCGTAAACCCCGCGCGCGTAGCTGGCGTCATACATATGAGGCTCGGTGGCAAGCGGGACACCGGGCCTCAACTATGCCCGGGCTTATATCTGCCGACCAGGTCCGATACGATCGGCCCGCGTGAGCCTGGATGAGATTGACGCGCTGATCGTCACCGCGCTGATCAGGGATGCCCGCGCCAGCTACGCGGTGATCGGGGACGAGGTCGGCCTCTCCGCGCCCGCGGTCAAGCGGCGGGTGGACCGGCTCCGCGCGTCCGGCGCGATCACCGGGTTCTCGGCCCGGGTCGACCCGGCGGCGCTCGGCTGGACGACCGAGGCCTACGTGGAGCTGTTCTGCGGCGGGCGGACCTCGCCCGAGGAGATCGCCGCGGCCGTCCGCCGCTACCCGGAGGTCGTCGACGCCTGCACGGTGACCGGCGAGGCCGACGCGCTCGTCCACATCCGGGCGGCGAACGTCCGTCACTTCGAGCAGGTCATGGAGCGCATCGGCGCCGAGCCGTTCGTGCGCCGGACCCGGAGCGTCATCGTGCTATCGAGGCTGGTCGAGCGGGCCGACTCGTTCGCCCCGCCGGCCAAGACGTGACCGGCTAGAGTCGGCACCATGGCCGAGACCGACAGTGACCTAGCCGGCGACACCGCGCACTTCCGGGCATTCGCCACCCGCCGGGACGACGATCTCCCCCCGCCCTGGCAGATGCGCGCCCAGGGGTCGAAGATCGGCATCCTCTCCCTGATCGTCGTCCTCGCCGCGGTCCTCGCCGCCATCTTCGGCAGCATCCTCGTCGGCTAGCTGGTCGCGTCCCCGGTTAGCGGCCCGGCGGCGGGAACTCGGCCGAGCCCCGGATGATGAGCCGGATCGGGACCTCGACCTGGCGAGGCGGCACCTCGTCGCCCGCCAGCCGCCGCACGAGCAGCTCGCCCGCGGTCCGCCCGATCAGCGCCGGGTCGTAGCTGACCACGGTGAGCCCGGGCGTGATCAGGTCGGCCAGCTCGAAGTCCCCGAACCCGACGACGGCCAGCCGGCCGCCACCGGAACCGGACCCTGGCCCCGACCCGGAACCAGGACCGGACCCGGAACCAGGTCCCGACCCCGATCCGGGCCCGGACCCGGAATCGCCGACGCCGAGCCGGGCCAGCGCGCGCAGCGCCGCCTCGGTGCTCGGGCGATCGGCGCAGACCACCGCGGTCACCGGCAGGCGATCGAGCCCGCCGGCGTCGAGCGAGTCCGGGTCGAGCGAGTCCGGGTCGAGCGCGGTCCAGGCTGGGTCCACGGCGAGCCCGGCGGCCTTCATCGCCTCCGCGTAGCCGGCCAGCAGGCGCTGCCGCCTGCCGCCCGCCTGCCGGCCGGCCAGCACGCCGATCCGCCGGTGCCCCTGCGCGATCAGGTGGGCCGCCGCGGCCCGCCCGCCGCCGCGCTCGTCCGGCAGCACGGTATCGGCGGGCAGCGCGGTGCCGTAGGAAAGCCCTGTGCCGTAGGAAAGCCCGGTGCCGTCAGAAAGCCCGGTGCCGTCGGAGAACCCGGCCTCGGCGCCGGTCAGGACCGGCGGCCGGAGCACGAACACGGTGGCCACGCCGGCCTCGATCTCCGGCAGCAGGTAGTCGTGCGCGCCCGTGGTCGGGCTGATGACCAGGCCGTCCACCCGCCGGGCGCACATGTCCAGGGCCAGCCGCTCCTCGCGCGCCGGGTCGCTCTCGGTCGAGCCCGAGTACAGCAGGTACCCCTGCGACCGGGCCACGTCCTCGAGCCCCCGGTACACGGCGGCGTGATCGGGATCGGTCCAGGAATCGGCGATGAAGCCGAGCGTCGCGGTCCGGCCGGTGCGCAGCAGCCGGGCCGACTCGTTCCGCCGGAAGCCGAGGTCCTCGATCGCCCCGAGGACCCGGCTGGCCGTCTCCGGCGTCACGCCCGGTTCCCCGTTCACCACCCGGGACACGGTCTTGAGCGCGACCCGTGCCCGCGACGCGACATCCTTCATCGTCGGCCGTCCGCCGTACCCATGGCCGGGCTCACGCTGGTGCACGACCACGTGTTCGGTGCCTTTTATGGCGCTAACCTGCTTGTTCATCGTTCCCCCTGGTTACCAGTGTGCTCAGAGAAGGACCCTGGGACACCTGTGGCAGGGGGGAGAAATCGGCGGGTGAGAGTCGCCCGCGCCCGTTCTTCCTGATTGGTGTGCTTTGGGTGCGAGTCTTTTGACTTGGCTTTACGGTGGCAAGATAAGCAGCATGGGGTTTGTTCAGGGGGGGACAGGACGGTGACCGAGGGGTGACGACGCCGGCGCGCTCGCAGCTGCCGGTCGCCGTGGTGACCGGGGCAAGCCGGGGCATCGGCTTTGAGGTCTGCCGGCAGCTCGCCGCGCTGGGCTACGCGGTCGTGCTCGGCTCGCGGGACCTGCGCCAGGCCGAGCTCGCGGCCAAGGAGCTGGACGCGGCGGGCGAGCGGGTCGTCCCGGCGCACATCGAGGTCGACAACTCGGTCAACATCGAGCAGGTCGCGGAGTGGGTCCGCCGCCGGTACGGGCGTCTCGACGCTATCGTCAACAACGCGTCGACCGCGCCCGACCGCTGGGCGATCGCCGGGACCACCGACCTTTCCCCGGTGGCTGAGGCCCTCGACGTCAACCTGTTCGGCGCCTGGCGGGTGACCCAGGCGCTGCTCCCGCTGCTCCGCTCGAGCCCGCGGCCGCGGATCGTGAACGTGTCGAGCGAGGGCGGCTCGATCGCGCTGATGAGCGGCGGCCGCCCGGCCTACAGCGTCTCCAAGGCGGCGCTCAACGCGCTGACCAGGATGCTGGCCGGCGAGCTCTACCGGGACGGCATCCTCGTCAACGCGGTCTGCCCGGGCTGGACGACGAACGACAGCCCCGGCGGCCGGGGCGGTAACCGGTCGGCCGCCCAGGGCGCGGCCAGCGTCGTCTGGGCGGTGACCCTGCCGAACGGCGGCCCCACCGGCACCTTCACCCGGGACGGGCGCGAGCTGCCCTGGTAAAGAGCGAATGCCGGGCGCTTTCGCCGCGCCCGGCATTCGCTGGTACTTCTTCGCGGTTAGAGGTGATGCGGCTTGGCCAGCGGCCAGCCGCCCGCCGCCAGCCGGGCGCGAACCCGGTTGACGTCGGCGTCGCTTGGCTTGTTGCTGGTCACGGCGGTGATCGCCTTCTTGATCGCCTCGGCCGACTCGGAATCGGCGGAGAAGGCGAGCTCGTTGCCGATGAGGGTGACCTCGTCGTTGGTGAGCTCGCTGCCCAGCAGGGCGAAGAGCGGGACGTAGTCGACGTCGGGCACGCCTTCCGGGTAACCGGCGCGGAGCCAGGCGACGACTCTCGTAACGACATCGGGGATTGCCATGATCTGGTCGCCTCGGCTTTCAGTGCTTCACGGCCGGGTGGCCGATCTGGTAGACCTCGTAGATACCCCAGCCGATGGCGGCTAGCACGATGAGGAAGGCGATCGCGGCGCCAACCATGCCGAGAACGTTGCCCCCGACGAGCACGTCGGACTCGGAGGTGCTGCCGTCGGCCGAGGCGTGCACGGTGCGCGGGCCGAGGGACAGCGAGTACAGGCCGCCCGCGAAGATGGCCGTCAAGCCGGCCCCGGCGATCAGGCCGAACACCACGATCTTCCACAGCGCGGTCAGGTTAATCCAGGACATTGTCGTATTCCTTTCTCTGCGCTGCTGCTCAGGCCGCGGCGGTCTCGACCGGCGCCTCGGCCGGAGCCACCGAGCCGGTCCATTCCGCGTTGACGTTGTTCGGGTCGACCTTGCTGCCGCGGGACCGGTAGTAGATGAACCCGCTCAGCGCGACCAGGATGATCAGGTCGATGACCACGCCCCAGGTTCCGCCGATGCCGTGGGCCAGGGCCTCGGCCCCGGCGCCGACGAGCCCGGCCGCCGGGAGGGTGAACACCCAGGCGGTGGCCATCCGGCCAGCGACGTTCCAGCGGACCTCGGCGCCCTTCTTGCCGAGCCCGGTGCCGATGATCGACCCGGTCGCGACGTGCGTGGTGGACAGTGAGTAACCGAAGCTGCTCGACAGCAGGATGACCGCGGCCGAGGCGGACTCGGCCGCCATGCCCTGCGGCGCCTCGATCTCGACCAGGCCCTTGCCCAGCGTGCGGATGACCCGCCAGCCGCCGAGGTAGGTGCCGGCCGAGATGGCCAGCGCGCAGCAGACGATGACCCAGATCGGCGCGTTGGAGCCGGTCGCGATCGTCTTGTTGACGATGAGGGCCAGGGTGATGACGCCCATGGTCTTCTGCGCGTCGTTGGTGCCGTGCGCGAGCGAGACCATGCAGGCCGAACCGATCTGGCCGATCCGGAAACCGTGACCGCGCGCGGCCGTGGTCATCGACCGGCTGATCCGGTAGAGCAGCCAGGTGCCGGTCGCGGCGACCAGCGCGGCGATGATCGGGGAGAGAACGGCGGGCAGGACGACCTTGGAGACCAGGCCGTGCCACAGCACCGCGCTGCCGCCCGACGCCGCGATCGTGGAGCCGATGACCCCGCCGATGAGGGCGTGCGAGGAACTAGAAGGGATACCCAAGAGCCAGGTGACCAGGTTCCAGGTGATGCCGCCGGCCAGGCCGGCGGCGACCACCGTCAGCGTGACCACTGTGGTGTCGACGAGGCCGCTGGCGATGGTGGCCGCCACGGCCAGGGAGAGGAACGCACCGACGAAGTTGAGTACCCCCGAGATCGCCACCGCTGTACGCGGCCCCAGCGCCCCAGTGGCGATCGACGTCGCCATCGCGTTGCCCGTGTCATGGAAGCCGTTGGTGAAGTCAAAGGCCAAGGCCGTGATGACCACCAAGACTAGAACGGTGTCATTGCTCACCCTGTGAAGGTAAGCCTCTCTTAGTATGTTGCGAAGATACCGAGAGTGACTGGTAGTCGAACAGTGGGTTAACGGACGGTTAACTCTTCGGCGGGCGGCTGGTAGCGGTAGCCCATGCCCGGCTCGGTGATCAGCCAGCGGGGCCTGGCCGGGTCGGGCTCGAGCTTGCGGCGCAGTTGCGCCATGTAAAGCCGCAGGTTGCCGCCCGCGTTGTCGTACCCGGGACCCCAGACCTCAGTGAGCAGCTGGCGGTGGCTGAGCAGCTTGCCCGGGTTCCGCAGCAGGACCTCGAGCAGATGCCATTCGGTCGGGGTGAGGCGGACGTCGTTCTCCTGCTGCGGCTCGCCGTCGATCGCGATGCCGTCCGTCGTTCGGTCCGTCGCGCTGTTTGCCGCGCCGTCCGGCGTGACCCGCTTCGCGGCCAGGTCGACGGTGAGGTTCCCGAGCCGGACTCGCGGCGGGGCTTCGGCGCCCACGGTGCGCCGGACGGCGGCGCGCGCCCGGGCCAGCAGTTCGTCCATGCCGAACGGCTTGGTCACGTAGTCGTCGGCGCCGGCGTCGAGCGCCTCCACCTTGTCGTTGGAGTCGGCCCGGCCGGACAGCACGATGATCGGGACCTTGGTCCAGCCGCGTAGCCCGCCGATCACGTCGACGCCGTCCATGTCCGGCAGCCCCAGGTCAAGGATCACCAGGTCGGGCGGGTGCGCGGCGGCCTGCTCGAGCGCCTGCGCCCCGTTCGCGGCGGTGCTGACCTCATACTGCCGCGCCCGCAGGTTGATCCGCAGCGCCCGCAGGATCTGCGGCTCATCGTCAACAACAAGCACCCGCGTCATGCCCGGCCCCCTATAACCGTCGACAAACCCGCGGCACCGGCCCCGCGACCCCAGCCGCGCCCGCTAGTCACCGGGGGCTGCCGGCAGGTTGATGGTCATGGTGAGGCCGCCGCCTGGGGTGTCCTCGGCGCTGAGCGTCCCGTCCATGGCCTCGGTCAGCCCGCGCGCCAGCGCGAGGCCGAGCCCGACGCCCGTTGTGTTGTCGGTGTCACCGAGCCGCTGGAACGGCACGAACATCCGCTCCCGGTCGTCCTCGGGGAGACCGGGACCGCGGTCGACCACGCGCAGCTCGACCCGTTGGCCGAGCACCGAGGCGGCGAGCAGCGGCGGCTTGCCGGCCGGCGAGTAGCGCAGCGCGTTTTCGGTCAGGTTCACGATGACCCGCTCGAGGATCGCCGGGTCGGCCCGGACGGCGGGCACCGACTCGCCGATGTCGACCGTGATCTCGCGGCCTTCCGGCCCGAGGTCGTCGAGCGCCCGGGCCACGATCTCGTCGAGCCCGGAGGGGCGCGGGAACAGCGAGAGCGCGCCCGCCTGGAGCCTCGACATGTCGAGTAGGTTGGCCACCAGGCGGATGAGCTTGTCCAGTGACTCGTCGGCGGTGGCCAGCAGTTCGGCGGTGTCGTCGGCGTCCCAGTGCATGTCGGGGGAGCGGAGCGAGGTGACCGCGGCCTTGGCCGAGGCGAGCGGCGAGCGCAGGTCGTGGCTGACCGCGGTGAGCAGCGCCGTCCGCATCCGGTCGGCGGCGGCGATCGGCCGGGCCGCCTCCGCTTCGGCCGCGAGCCGCTGCTGCTCGAGCGCGACGGCGGCGTAGGCGGCGAACGCGCCCAGAACCCGGCGGTCGCTGGCCGGCAGCGGGCGGCCGACCAGTGCCAGGGACAGCGCGTCGGTGACAGGGACGTCAACGTCGGCGTCACCCGGCCGCTCGACCTGGGCTTCTCCCGACGACGCGACGACGGCCCAGCCGTCTGACTCCCGCTCGAGCAGGCTGGCCGAGTGCATGCCGAACGCCTCCCTGGTCCGCTCGAGCAGCGCGTCGAGCGCGCCCTGCCCGCGCAGGATGGACCCCGCCGTGGTCACCAGCAGCTCCGATTCCGCGCTGGCCCGGGCCGCCCGTTTGGACAGGCGGGCGGAGGTGTCCACGACCCAGCTCGTGACCAGGCCGACGGCGACGAACACGGCGAGCGCGAGGGCGTTGTTGGCCTCCGCGATCGTCCAGAAGTGGATCGGCGGGGTGAAGTAGTAGTTGAGCAGCAGCGACGCGACGATCGCCTCGATCACCGCGGGCAGGAAGCCGCCGGTCACCGCGACCATGATGACCGCGACCAGGAACACGAGCACGTCGCTGGTGAGGTTGATCCCCGACCGGTCGCTGGCCAGCGCGAGGGTCAGCAGCGGCGGGAGCACGGCGGCGAGCGCGTACCCGGCGAGCTGCCGGCGCGTGGTGATGCCGCCCCGGTAGCGGGGGAGCAGCTGCCACCGCCTGCCCACCTGCGAGTGGGTGACGATGTGCACGTCGATCGCGCCCGAGCCGCGGATGGTCCGCGTCCCGATGCCCGGCCCGGTGACCATGGCCAGCAGCCAGGACCGGCGGCTCGCGCCCAGCACCAGCTGGGTGGCGTTCTCCGCCTTGGCGAACGTCAGCAGCGCCTCGGAGATGTCGTCCCCGACGACCTGGTGATAGGTGCCGCCGAGGGACTCGACCAGCTGGCGCTGCCGGGCCAGGCTGCCCGGGTTCGCGCCGGTGAGCCCGTCGGACTTGGTGACGTGCAGCGCGAGCAGGTCGCCGCCCGAGGACCGCGCGGCGACCCGCGCGGCCCGCCTGATGATCGTGTCGCCCTCCGGGCCGCCGGTGAGCGCGACCACGACCCGCTCCCTGGCCTCCCAGGTGCCGGTGATGCCGTGCTCGGCCCGGTACTTCTGCAGCCCCTCGTCGACCTTGTCGGCCAGCCAGAGCAGGGCGAGCTCGCGCAGCGCGGACAGGTTGCCGGCCCGGAAGTAGTTGGTGAGCGCCGCGTCGATCTTCTCCGGCGGGTAGATGTTCCCGTGCGCCATCCGGCGGCGCAGCGCCTCGGCGGTCATGTCGATGAGCTCGACCTGGTCCGCGGCCCGGACCACCGCGTCGGGTACGGTCTCCCGCTGCACCACCCCGGTGATCTGCTCGACCACGTCGGTGACCGACTCCAGGTGCTGCACGTTGACCGCGGAGATCACGTCGATCCCGGCGTCGAGCAGCTCGGAGACGTCCTGCCAGCGCTTCTCGTGACGGGAACCGGGGACGTTCGTGTGGGCGAGCTCGTCGACCAGCGCGATCTGCGGCCTGCGGGCCAGCACCGCGTCGAGGTCCATCTCCTCGAACTCAGTATCCCGGTAGGACAGCTTCTTGCGCGGGACGACCTCAAGCCCGTCGATCAGCGCCGCGGTCTGCGGCCGGGCGTGCGTCTCGGCGAACGCGACGACGACATCCGCCCCTCGCTCCGCCCGGCGGTGCCCCTCGGAGAGCATGGCGTACGTCTTTCCCACCCCGGCGGCGGCCCCGAGATAGACGCGCAACCGCCCTCGGGATGCCGCGCCTTCCGCGTGCTGCCGTGACATAACTCAAGTGTGCGGCAAGTTGTCAGGTCACCTACTCCGCGTTAACAACATCCATGCAGCGTTGGCCGGCGATGCCTCACTGACGGGCCATCCAGCCGGTAAAAAAGATCCCCGCGAGGCAGGCCACCGCGATGATCACGGCCACCACCACGCTGTGCAGCAGGACCCCGACGATGATCGCTACCACGATGAGGACGACGGCCAGCGCCCCGAGCACGAGCCGAAGGTCGGCCGGCGTCTTCGGCTCCGGATTGGGCGGGCCCGGCCGCGGCGCGGCCAGCGACGGGCCCGGCGGCGGCCGCCAGCCCCCGCTACCCCAAGATGAAGCGGTTAGCGGCTTCTGCCGGGCGATGGCACCGGGCGGCGCCCGGATGCTGGCATGATCAACTGCATGACTGTTGTGAAGATCAACGCGATCACGGTGCCGGCCGACAGCGGGGACGAGCTGGCGAAGCGGTTCGCCGCCCGGGCGGGCGCGGTGGATGACGCCGCCGGATTCGAGGGGTTCGAGCTGCTCAAGCCGGCCGACGACCGGAACACGTGGCTGGTCGTCACCCGGTGGAAGGACGAGGAGTCGTTCAACGGGTGGGTGAGCTCGCCGGCGTTCGCGGACGGGCACCGCTCGGCCGCCGAGCGCTCGGGCGGCGACGCGCCCCGGCCGGTCGGCGTGCACAGCGAGGTCTGGTCCTACGAGATCGCCGGCGGCTCCGCCGGGGCTTGACCGCGCGTTCAGCGATAACCTAACCACAAGCACCCAGATCCGCGAGGATCTGATCATGACGGAGTCGCCGAACCCTTGGAGCGACCGCGCCTTCCTGCGCGACGTTCAGTACCGGACGGACGCCAACCTGGCTGCCCGCCAGTCGATGTACGCCTACCAGCACCCGCGAATCGAACTGCAGCCGCGGGTGCTGGACTTGGCCGCGCCCGCCCCGGGCGAGACCGTCGCCGACGTCGGCTGCGGCAACGGCCTGTACCTCGCGGAACTGGCCCGCCGCGGCTTCGCCGGCCGGGTACTCGGCCTGGACATGTCGCCCGGCATGCTGTCCGCCGCCCGCGAGCGCCTGAACGCGACCGCCGCCCCGCCCCGGCCCAGCGACCCGAACGCCGCCAGCAGCATCGGCCCGCCGGTGCCCCCGGCCGCGGACCCGACCGGCCTGCCTGCGGCAGGCCCGGCTGGGCCGCTCGCCGCGGACGCGACTGGCCTGCTCGCCGCGGACGCGACCGCGCTGCCGGTCCGCGACGGCGCGGTCGACCTAGCGCTGGCGATGCACATGCTGTACCACGTGCCCGATCCGGCCCAGGCAGTCCGGGAACTGCGCCGCGTCACCCGTCCCGGCGGCCGCGTAGTCATCGGCCTCAACGGCGACGACCACCTGCGGGAGCTACGTGACATCGTCGCGGCCGCGCGCGGCGACAACCGCTGGGGCCTGCGCGAGCGGCTGACCCTCGATGGCGGCGAGGCCCTGGCCCGGACCTGCTTCACCACGGTGACCAGGCACGACTTCGTGTCCGAGCTCCGCATCCCTGACCCGGAACCGGTAGCGGACTACGTGCGCTCCATGTCCGGCACCCAGCACAGCGCCGACCCGGAGCTCATCGTCGCCGCGGTCGTGGCCAGGCTCCCCACCGCCCCCGCCCCCGCCCCCGCCACCCCCGCCACCCCCGCCACCGCCACCCCCGCCGCCGGTGCCGTCTTCACCGTCACCACCCACGCCGGCTGCCTCATCTGCCACTCCTAACCCCACAGCCACCCGCCGCTACCGCAGCTCCGGCTGCCCGGCCCGCCACCGCGTCGTCCTGGCCGCTTCTCCCCGCCGCGCGGGCCTGAGCGGTCGCGTCGACGCCTCGCCTCCACGCTGACCTGTCCGCCTCGTCACACCTGACCGTCACACCACACCGGCCGCAGTTTGCGGCCACGGCGGCCATGATCGTGGTGGGGTCTCACGTGATCGCGAAAGAATTAAGGCGCTATGGCGCCATAAATGTTTCGTCCTAATCAAAGCCTTCGTGATCATGGCGCGATCCCGTTTTGAGTATCGTTTTCATGCTATCGACGAAGCCTGGGAGCGCTTCCATATCGGGCATGCGGGCGCGTTATTATCGGCCAGCGGGATATCGCCAATTTTCGGCGCGGGACCTGGTCATGGACGCGATCGCGAAGGATTTGCACGCCTATAGCGTGCTTTTCCTTCATCAGGAATTAAGTCTTCGTGAGCATGGCGGCGGGCCGGGGTACCGGATGTTATCTGGCGTCGCGTGGGTATGCGGAGACCTCGGGAATCACTCGCGACGTGGGTAATTGCGGGCCGGGCCGGGCTGGGGCGGGCGGGCTAGCGCCTGCGCCAGGCGTCGAAGAACGCGTAGGACTGCTGGGTCCAGAGCAGGATGACCGCGGCGAGGCCGATGGCCCAGATGATCACTGAGACCGACTTGACTCCCGGGTCGCCTGTGGTCAGGAGCAGGACGGTCACCATGCCGGCCGTGTGGATGGCGAGCAGGATCGTCGCGGCGACCCGCGCCCAGCTGCGGCCCCGGCGGCAGGCCATCGCCACGGTGATCCAGCAGACGATGCCGGCGATGCCGCCGACCACGACGGTGAGCGCGAGGTCATTCGCCGTCTTGTGGTCTATCTGGTCGGCGAGGAGCCTGAGCGGGTGGATCTTCGCGTAGTTGTCGTCGGCGGCCTCGACGGTGGCACCGAAGATCACGTTGAGCAGGGTGACCACGGCGCCCAGGTACATGAGCCGGATCGCGGTGCGAATGGCTCCCGGTATCTCGGACCGGACGGGCCGCCGGCTGCCCGGGGTGTACTGGGCCAGCGGATTTGGCGTGCCCGGCCCACCCGGTCCGCCTGCCCCCGGCCACGGGGTCGTCCCCTGCTGCTGCGGCCAGGGCGTTGCCGGCGACGGCTGGGGCCACGGGGTCGCGGGCTGCTGCTGTGCCGCCGCGTACCGGGTCCCCTGGCCCGACGCCTGGCCCCAGGGCTGCGGCGTGGCCTGCTGCCCCCACGGGGGCTGCGACCCGCCGGTGTACTGCGGGGGCCACGATTGCCCGGCCGGCGATTGCCCGCCGGGCGACTGCGGGTCCCGGGTGGCCGCCGCGTAGTACCCGTCGGCCACCATCGGCGCGTGCCCGGTCGCGCCCGACACCGGACCCGGCGGCGCCAGCACGTCCGGATGTCCCAAGCCTGGCTGCAGCATGCCCGGCTGGGCCACGGCCGGCTGGTTCATGCTCGATGGGTTCATGCCCGGCTGGCTCATCACGCCGGGCTGAACCATCCCCGGCTGCGCGCCGCTGAGCGAGCCACCGCCGCCGAGCGAGGTAACCGTCGAGGCCGGGGGCGCCGCCGGCCCCGATGGCGTCCAGCCGGACTGGGCCGGGCTGGCCGTCGGCGCGGCGACCTGGGTCGGTGTCGGGAACGCCTGGTCGCTGGCCACGATGCTGGCCACGGGCTCGGGCCAGAAAGACCCGAGGGCCAGCGGGATCGCCGGCCCGAGCCTGGTGATCATGCCGGTGAGCTGGGAAAGGCCGGCCCGCTCGGACGGTCTCTTGCTGAGGCAGGCGGCGATGACCTCGCGCAGTCGCCCGGGGACCGGGCGCAGGTCGGGCTCGGCCGTGACGACCCGGTACAGGACCGAGGCGGCGCTGCCGCCGCCGAAGGGGGCGACCCCGGTCGCCGCGTAGGCGAGCACGCAGCCGAGGGAGAAGACGTCGCTCGGCGGGCCGGCCTGCTGCCCTTCGGCCTGCTCGGGTGACATGTAGCCGGGGGTGCCGACCACCATCCCGGCCGAGGTCAGCGCGGTGCCCTCGAACGCGCGGGAGATGCCGAAGTCGATCACGTGCGGGCCGTCGGGGGCGAGCAGCACGTTGGACGGCTTGAGGTCGCGGTGGACCAGGTTGCAGTCGTGGACGGCGTGCAGGGCCTCGGCCAGCCCGGCGGCCAGCCGCCAGATGGCGGCCTCGGGCAGCGGCCCGAACTTGCTCACCACTTCCGACAGCGGCGGCCCGGGCACGAACGCGGTGGCCATCCAGGGCGGGTCGTCGTTGAGGCCGGAGGCGACCACCGGGGCGGTATACACGCCGCTCACCGCGCGGGCGGCGGCGACCTCGCGGCCGAATCGCTGCAGGAACTCGGGATCGCGGGCGAGTTCGGGATGGACGACCTTGATCGCGACCGCCCGCCCGCCGGGGGAGAAGCCAAGATAGACCCGGCCCATGCCGCCCGACCCGAGCCGGGCGCGCAGCGCGAACTCCCCGACCGAGCGAGGGTCGTTCGCGGAAAGCGGTTCCATCCGTGCTCCTATGCCGCCGCGCTCCGAGGCCCCGTAGTACCCGGCCAGCACGCAGAGATTACCCGGAATGCCCGCAAGACGTCACGTCCTTGCGGGCAATCCGGGTCTCAATACCGCTACTGGCCAGGCAACTCGTCCAGGGCGATGTTGAGCGTGAGCACGTCTACCCGCGGCTCGCCGAGGAAACCGGCGTCCCGCCCCTGGGTGAACTTGGAAACCAGCGACCGGACTTCAGACACCGGCAGGTGCCTCGCCGCCGCGACCCGGTCGACCTGAATGGCGGCGTTCTGGGGGGAGATGTCCGGGTCGAGGCCCGACCCGGAGGAGGTGACCGCGTCCGGCGGGATCGCCGAGACCGGCACGTGGTCGAACGCCGAGATCTGCTTCTGCAGCTGCTTGACCGTGGTCACCAGGGTCGGGTTGTTCGGGCCGAGGTTGGCCGCGGCCGAGAAGCCGGGGTCGCAGCCGTAGTCGTTCGCGGCCCCGCTCGTCGCGACCGACGGCCGGGGCTGGAAGTACTGCGGCAGCGGGTCGCCCTTGGCGTTGACGAACTCCTGGCACAGCAGCGAGGAGCCCACGACCTGGCCCTTGTAGGTGACGAGCGACCCGTCCGCCTGGTCGCGGAACGCCGCCTGGGCGACGCCCCACATCACCACCGGGTAGATGATGCCGCAGATCACGGTGAAGACGAGCAGCATGCGGAGCGCCGCGAGGTGCTGCCTGACGATGGACGGAAGGCGATTCATTGCCGATTCACCTAAATCCGGGGATGTTCATGATGATGAGGTCGATCAGCTTGATGCATATGAACGGGAGGACAAGGCCGCCGGCGCCGTAGATCCACAGGTTCCGGCGGAGCATGGTCGACGCGGAGGCGGGCTTGTACTTGACGCCGCGCAGCGCCAGCGGGATCAGCGCGACGATGATCAGCGCGTTGAAGATGATCGCCGAGGCGATCGCCGACTGCGGGCTGTGCAGCTTCATGATGTTGAGCTCTTCGAGGCCGGGGAACACCCCGGCGAACATCGCCGGCAGCATCGCGAAGTACTTGGCGACGTCGTTGGCGATGGAGAACGTGGTGAGGGCCCCGCGCGTGATCAGCAACTGCTTGCCGATCTCCACGATCTCGATGAGCTTCGTGGGGTTGGAGTCGAGGTCGACCATGTTCCCGGCCTCTTTGGCGGCCGAGGTTCCGGTGTTCATCGCCACGCCGACGTCGGCCTGGGCCAGGGCGGGCGCGTCGTTGGTGCCGTCGCCGGTCATCGCGACGAGCTTGCCGCCCTCTTGCTCCTTCTTGATCAGCGCCATCTTGTCTTCCGGCGTGGCCTCGGCGAGGAAGTCGTCGACGCCGGCTTCCTCGGCGATGGCCCGGGCCGTCAGCGGGTTGTCGCCGGTGATCATGACGGTGCGGATGCCCATCGCCCGCATCTCCGCGAACCGCTCGGCAATGCCCTCCTTGACGATGTCCTTGAGGTGGATGACGCCGAGCGCCCGGGCGGTGCCGGTGCCGGTGCCGGATCCAGGTGAAGTCAAGCGCTCGGCCACCACGAGCGGCGTGCCGCCCGCGGCGGAGATCCCGTCGACGAGGTCGCCGAGCTCCTTGGGCGGGTTACCGCCGTTCTCCCTGATCCAGCTGGCCACCGACGACGCCGCGCCCTTGCGGACTTCGCGCCCGTCGGCCAGGTCCACCCCGCTCATCCGCGTCTGCGCGGTGAACGGGACGAACACCGCGCCGGGCAGTTCGCCCGCAACACGCTCGCGGATGCCGAAGTCCCGCTTGGCCAAGACGACGATCGAGCGGCCTTCCGGCGTCTCGTCGGCCAGCGACGACAACTGCGCCGCATCAGCCAGCGAAGAAACCGACACCCCGGAAACCGGCAGGAACTCGGTCGCCTGGCGGTTGCCGATGGTGATCGTGCCGGTCTTGTCGAGCAGCAGCGTGTTCACGTCGCCGGCCGCTTCCACGGCCCGGCCCGACAGGGCGAGCACGTTCCGCTGGACCAGCCGGTCCATGCCCGCGATGCCGATCGCCGACAGCAGCGCCCCGATCGTGGTCGGGATCAGCGCGACGATCAGCGCCACCAAGATGACCAGGGTCTGCGGCGCGTTCGAGTAGTAGGCCATCGGCTGCAGCGTGACCACCGCGAGGACGAAGATCAGCGTGAGCGAGGCGAGCAGGATGTTCAGCGCCACCTCGTTCGGCGTCTTCTGCCTGGACGCGCCCTCGACGAGGGCGATCATCCGGTCGATGAACGTCTCGCCCGGCTTGGACGTAATGCGAACCACGATCCGGTCCGACAGCACGCGCGTGCCGCCGGTGACCGCGGACCGGTCGCCGCCGGACTCGCGGATGACCGGGGCCGACTCGCCGGTGATGGCCGACTCGTCGACCGAGGCGACGCCCTCGACGACGTCGCCGTCGCCGGGGATGATCTCCCCGGCCTCGACGACCACGAAATCGCCGATGGTGAGGGCGGTGCCGGACACCGGCTCCTCGCGAACCGAGCCCGGATCGGTGCCCGGCGACCAAGACACCAGCCGCCGCGCGACCGTCTCGCGCTTGGTCCGCCGCAGCGTCTCGGCCTGGGCCTTGCCCCGGCCCTCGGCCACCGCCTCGGCCAGGTTGGCGAACAGGACGGTCAGCCAGAGCCAGACCGTGATCGTCCAGGCGAAGATCGAGGGCGTGATGATCGCGTCGTACACGGTCAGCACCGAGCCGACCTCGACGACGAACATGACCGGGTTCTTGATCTGGGTCCGGGGGTCCAGCTTCCGGAACGCGCTGGGCAGCGACGTCCAGAGCATGTGCGGGTCGAGGAAGCCACCCGCGACCCGGCGCCCGGGAGCGGCGAGATCCTGGGCGGTCAGCGTGGAATCACCGCCCGTTCCCTCGACTGTTTTTGATTCTGATTGCGGAGTGAGTGCTGACATCAGTGCAGTCCTTCAGCGAACGGCCCAAGCGCGAGCGCGGGGAAGTAAGTCAGGCCGACGAGGATGATGATCACGCCGATGAGCAATCCGGCGAAGAGCGGCTTGTGCGTTTCCAGAGTCCCGAGTGACGCGGGCACCGGCTGCTGGCGCGCCAGCGCTCCGGCCAGGGCGAGCACGAAGATCTCGGGCGCGTACCGGGCGATCAGCATCACGATGCCGCCGGTCACCTGATACCAGGTCTGGCCTGTGCCCAGTCCGGCGAAGGCCGAGCCGTTGTTATTGGCCATCGAGGTGAAGGCGTACACGACCTCGGTCAGGCCGTGCGGCCCGGCGTTGAGTATCGCCCGCCGGGGCACCGAGAACCCGAGCGACAGCCCGGCCCCGATCAGTGCCGCCGATGGCGTGGCCAGGATGTAGAGCGCCGCGTACTTCATCTCGGAGGGGCGGATCTTCTTGCCGATGTACTCGGGGGTCCGGCCGACCATCAGGCCGCCGATGAACACGGTGAGGATGGCGAGCATGAGCATGCCGTAGAGGCCGGCTCCGACGCCGCCCGGTACGACCTCGCCGAGCATCATGTCGAACAGCAGGATGCCGCCGCCGAACACGGTGAACGAATCGTGGAAGCTGTTCACCGCCCCGGTGGACGTCACCGTGGTGGACCCGCCGAAGAGCGACGATCCGGGTATCCCGAACCGGACTTCCTTGCCCTCCATCGCCCCGCCGGCTTGCTGCAGGGCGGTGCCCGCGTGCTGCCACTCGAAGAAGCTGATGCCGCCGACGGCGACGAGCCAGATGGACACCATGACGGCGACCAGCAGGTAGCCCTGCCGGTTGTCCTTGACCATCTTGCCGAAGGTGCGGCAGAGCGCGAACGGGATGACCAGCAGCAGGAAGATCTCGAACCAGTCGGAGAACCCGTTCGGGTTCTCGAACGGGTGCGCGGAGTTCGCGTTGAAGAACCCGCCGCCGTTGTTCCCGAGCTCCTTGATGACCTCCTGCGAGGCCACCGGGCCGCCGACCATGGTCTGCACGCCGCCGGCCAGGGTGTGGATCGCGGACGTGAGGTTGAAGTTGTCGATCACGCCGGTGGACATCAAGATGATGCCGCCGATCACCGAGAACGGGATCAGCAGGCGGATGGTGACCCGGGTCATGTCGACCCAGAAGTTGCCCAGGCGGTCGGTCTTGTTCCGCATGAAGCCGCGGACCAGGGCGATCGCGATGACGATGCCGACCGCTGCGGACAGGAAGTTCTGCACCGCCAGGGCGCCCATCTGGGTGACGTAGCCCATCGTGGACTCGCCCGAGTAGTTCTGCCAGTTCGTGTTGGTGGCGAACGAGGCGGCGGTGTTCCAGGCCGTCACGGGGTTGACGTTGGCCATGCCGTTCGAGTACGGCAGCCAGTGCTGTATCCGCTCGATCAGGTAGACCAGCAGCACGGAGATCAGGGAGAACGCCAGCATCGAGCGGGCGTAGGTGCCCCATTTCTGGTCGGCGTCGGGGTCGATGCCGATCACCCGGTAGAGGCCGAGCTCGACCTTGGAGTGCTTCTCCGAGGTGAAGATCCGGGCCATGTAGTCGCCGAGGGGCTTGTAGAAGATCGCGAGCGCGATGACCAGCGCGACGATCTGGAGAATGCCGGCGAGGGAGCTGCTCATGTCAGAAGCGCTCCGGCCGGACGAGGGCGTACACGAGGTAGCCAGTAAGGAGAATCGCGACGATCAGGCCGATCCAGTTCTCAGCGCTCAAGGTGCTCGACCCCCTTGACGATGAGGAGGAGCACGGCGAAGACGACGATCGTCAAGCCGACGTAGAGCAGATCCGACATCACAACTCCTGTGGAAAGGAATGCGTTACGGATCTAGCTAAGACCTGGTCAGACGGGCAACTTCCGGTCCTGACGGCAGCTATGCGGCGGGGAAGGCGTTCCTAACAGACCTCATGCGCAGCCAGCTGTTGTGGCCCATCTCGTCCATGAGCGCGGACGGCGGAACGGCGAGCACCGGGCACTTCGCGTGGGCCAGGCAGTACCGCCCGACCGAGCTGCGGAACACGCGGCTGACGAACGAGCGCCGCCCGGTCCCGATGACCAGCAGGTCGCCCGCCTGGTCGGCGACGTCGACGAGCACCGAGCCGGCCTCGCCCCGCTCGACCCGGGCGTGGATCTCGATGTCGTCCGGCAGGCCGCCGAGGCCGTTGTCGAACGAGTCGAGCAGCCGCTGCCTGGCCGCCTCGCGCCAGACCTTCCTGAGGTAGGAGGAGGGGTGGGTCCGCTCGGCGAGGTCGCCGCCGGGCGGCATCCAGGCGACCGTCGCCACGAGCACGGCCCGTCTCTCGCGCGCCTCCTCGGCGGCCAGGCGCAGCGCCTGGAGACTCCCCAGCGACCCGTGTACCCCGACGACAACCCGACGCACCGCGACCACGATGCATCCTCCTGTTACCTAGCAGTGACCTTTTCATCATCTAACGGCACCCGGCCGCCGATCTGATCCCTGTCCAGGCTACCTGCGACGAAACATAATGGAAACGTAACATTTAGCCAGGTAGTCAATTACATTCAGTAATAAAGTCAAATTC
>Ga0302314_10000400_pt1 | contig 79911 bp, 65 predicted proteins | sample III_Palsa_N2_3_FD_200533 | JGI IMG/M metagenome (GOLD analysis project Ga0302314, IMG submission 200533) | Peat permafrost microbial communities from Stordalen Mire near Abisko, Sweden - III_Palsa_N2_3 | ecosystem: Environmental > Terrestrial > Soil > Palsa > Peat permafrost | place: Sweden...
CGAAGGTTTGGGCGCGAGCGGGAAGGAGGAGGGTTCCCACCAGCAGGAGCAGCGAGGGGAGGGGAAGGAGGCGGGGTTTCATGGGGGGGTGATTGCCTAATTAACAAAAAGTTGCATTTGTGTCAATTCGGGGCCTCATCGATGGAATTCCTCTTTATAAGGAGGATTTGGCCTTTATCCTGTTCGAATGCAGGACCGTTTTCTCGCCGATTTCTTTAAATTTCTCTCCTTTGCCAGTGTTTCGGCCGATTCGGCTTATCGCGAATCGTTGCTCGGCTGCGCCGATTGGGTGGCGGCGAAGCTGAAGGAGATCGGGCTGGAGGCGGCGGTCCGACCGACGACGGGGCATCCGGTGGTGGTGGGGAAGAACCGGCACCGGGAGGGGAGGCCGACGGTGTTGATCTACGGCCATTACGATGTGCAGCCGGTCGATCCGCTGGCGCTCTGGCACCATCCGCCCTTCGAGCCGCATCTGGAGGATGGGATCGTCACGGCGCGGGGGAGCGCGGACAACAAGGGGCAGATCCTGGCCCATATCCTCGGGGTGGGGGAGACGCTGCGCGAGGTGGGGGAGTTGCCGGTGAATCTGATTTTCCTGATCGAGGGGGAGGAGGAGATCGGGAGCCCGAGCCTGGCCGGGTTCCTCCGGGAGAACCGGGCGGAGCTGGCCTGCGATGTGGCGGTGATCTCGGACAGCCCGATGATCGCGCCGGGGGTGCCGACCTTCACGTATGGGCTGCGGGGGGTGGCGGCGATGGAGGTGAAGGTGACGGGACCGGCGAAGGATCTCCATTCGGGGATGTACGGCGGGGCGGTGGCGAATCCGGTGACGGTGCTGGCGCGGTTGATCGCGGGGTTGCATCGGTTCGACGGGGCGGTGGCGATCGAGGGATTCTACGACGGGGTGGTGCCGCCGGAGGGCTGGGAGCGGGAGGCGTGGCAGGCGCTGCCGCTGACGGAGGCGAGCCTGCTGGCGATGACGGGGGCGCCGGCGCTCGACGGCGAGGATGGGTTCACGGCCTTGGAGCGGATCTGGGCGCGGCCGACGGCGGAGGTGAATGGATTTTACGGCGGGTATCAAGGGGAAGGCTCGAAGACGGTGTTGCCGAAGGAGGCGCATGCGAAGCTGACTTTCCGGCTGGTCCCCGGCCAGACGGGGGCCGATATCCTGGAGAAGGCGGCGCGCCATCTGCGGGCCGCGGCTCCTCCCTCGGTGCGGATCGAGGTGACGACGGGCCACGCGGGCGATCCCTATCTGGTGGCGCCCCATTCGGGGCCGGGGAAGCGGGCGCAGGAGGCGCTGCGGGAGACCTTCCCGGGCGCGCCGGTGGCCTTGACCCGCGAGGGAGGGAGCATTCCGATCGTCAGCGATTTCCAGAAGATCCTCGGGGTCGATACGCTGCTGCTTGGGCTCTGCCTGCCGGACTGCAACGCCCATTCGCCCAATGAGACCTTCCCGGTGGCGAATCTAGAGGCGGGGATGCGGTTGAATCGGGCCTTGTTGGCGGCGCTGGCGCGGTAGCGGGGAAAGGCTCTGCTCCCATAGACGGGTGCTAATCGAGTCTGAGCAGGGTCCAAGGGGGCGCAGCCCCTTTGCGTCGTACAAAGTTGCCCCCTTGTATCCCGGTCCGCCCCTATCCAGCGCGTTCGATCTTCTCCCGATTCCCGCCACCTAAACCCACGAGCCCGCTCTCCCGCGCTCCGCGCGTCCTCGTGGTATCACCCACTCCGACCCGGCGACCACGCCCCCTCTCGGGCACACCGACCGATTCCCGGGCAAAACGCCCGACCCTAACGTACTGTTCTATTGACTGCGAGTAACTTACACCGTTGGCATGGTTCCAGCGATAACAGTCTCATGCTCTTCGATTTCCTTACTTTCGGCGCGGTGGTCTTCGGTCAATTTCGCCTTTCGGCGGCGGCGGCGCTGATCGCCGGCATCTTGATTTTGGTGGCGCCCCGGCTCCTGAGCTATATCGTCGCGATCTATCTGATCCTGATCGGGATCATGGGATTGACCGGGGCGACGTTTTAGGCGTCCTTTACGGAGCTCCGCATCTTTTTGGTTGCCAACCGGGCCGAAGCCGATAGGCTGTCCCGCTCTCCAGATAGGGAGAACAGGAACTTCATCGCATCTTAGGAATCGTATTTTATGGCCAAGACTATTTCACTGAAAGCCAGCGTCCGCTCCAGCCTGGGCCGGAACGCCGTCAAATCCCTCCGCGCCAAGGGCGTCATCCCCGGCGTCATCTACGGCAAGCTCGGCACCCAGGCGATCTCGATCGACAACAAGGAACTCAAGGAAGCCCTTCACCACGTCTCCAGCGAGAACGTGCTGGTCGATCTCCTGCTGGCCAACGAAGGTAACGAATCGAAGAAGTTCGTCTTCCTCCAGGACGTGCAGCATGACTTTCTCAAGGACGTGATCACCCATGTCGATCTCCACGAGATCGCCCATGACGAGCCGATCCACGTCGAGGTGAACATCGTCGAAGAGGGCGAGCCGGTCGGCGTCCGCGTCGGCGGCGGCCTCCTCGAGTCCCCTCTGCGCCGTCTCCGCATCGCCTGTCTCCCCAAGGATCTCCCCGAGCACATCGTGGTCGACGTCAGCCATCTCGAGATCGGCCAGGCGATCCACGTCGGCGAGCTGAAGCTGCCCGCCGGGGTCACGGTTTTGAACGCCAAGGACCAGTCGGTCGCGGCGGTGCACGCTCCCAAGGCCGAGGAAGAGGCCAAGCCCGCCGACGCCGCCAGCGCCGCCGGCCAGCCCGAGGTTCTCAAGGAGAAGAAGGTCGAAGGCGGCGACGCCAAGGCTGCCCCCGCAAAGGGCGCCGCTCCCGCCGCCGACGCGAAGAAGAAGTAAGCGGGTTCTGCCCGTCTGCTTTCCCTCCGCGCCTGGAGCGCTGCGGCTCCGACCTACCCTACCTCTATGGCTTTTCGCTTGGTGGTGGGGTTGGGCAATCCGGGCAGGGCCTATCAGGGGACCCGGCACAATATCGGTTTCGCCGTCCTCGACGGCCTCGCCGCCCAGGGGCGGTTTTCCTTTCATTCCGACGCGCGGGGCCCGGTCGAATCGGCCCGCGAGGGCGAGGTCCGTTTTCTCAAGCCGCAGACTTACATGAACGCCAGTGGCCCGGCGGTGCGGGCCTGGCTCGATTGGCTGAAGCTGACGCCCGCCGATCTGCTGGTGATTTCCGACGATTTCGCAATCCCGCTGGGGGAGTTGCGCCTCCGCCTGGGCGGCAGCCATGGCGGGCATAACGGCCTCCGCTCGATCGAGGAGGCGCTGGGGACGCGCGACTATGCCCGGCTCCGCTGCGGGATCGGGCCGGTGCCGGAAAAGTGGGCGGTGGAGGATTTCGTGCTGGCCCGGTTCGCCAAGGAGGAATCGGCCCTGGCGGACGAGGTGGTGGTTCGGGCGGGCGATGCGTTTCGCTGTTGCCAGGAGCGGGGAATTCCGCTAGCAATGACCCTCTTCAACGGAAAACGACCCCCGCAGGAATAGAGAATCAGACATCAGATTAGATTAGAAAAAGGCAAAGACATGAGCACTCGCTACGACGGACTTTACATTTTGGACGGACAGGCCAAGGACGCCAAGGACGACCCAATCAAGAACGCTCTCGACATCATCGAGAAGGAGATCACCACCCTCGGCGGCAGCGTCCAGGGTACCCAGAAGATGGATCGCCGCCGCTTCGAGCGGATCGCGGGCGACGTCGACTCCGGTTTCTACGTCAACGTCCAGTTCACCCTCGCGGGCGACAAGCTGGCGACCCTCCAGGCCAAGCTCAAGCTCGGCAAGGGCGTCTTCCGCCAGTTCTATCTCAAGTCTCCTGCTCCTCAGGCCGTCAAGGCCGAGGCGGCTGCGGCTTAAGAAGCGGCATCGCTAATTTTTCCCCCACCCTCCCATGGCCGACCTGAACAAAGTCATGCTCATCGGGAATCTGACCCGGGATCCCGAGGTGCGTTATACGCCGAAGGGAACCGCCGTCGGTGACCTGGCGATGGCGCTCAACAGCACCTACAAGACCAAGGACGGGCAGGTCAAGGAAGAGGTCTGCTACGTCGATGTGGTGGCCTGGGGCCGCCAGGCCGAGACGGCCAAGGAGTTTTTGACCAAGGGTTCCCCGATCTTCGTCGAGGGGCGCCTCCAGTTCGACCAGTGGGAGACCAAGGAAGGCGAGAAGCGGAGCCGTCTCCGCGTCAACGCCGACCGCATCCAGTTCCTCGGGCGCGGCAAGCAGGGCGAGGGTGGAGGCAATTCCGGTGGCGGCGGCGGCGGCAATAGCGGTGGCTACCGCCGTCCCGAAGGCGGGGCTCCTTCCCGCGCCAGCGCGGCTCCCGCTCATGAGGCCTCCCAGGCTCCCCATCCCGCCGACGATTTCCCCGACGCTCCGTCGGACGACGACGTGCCGTTCTAGTTTTAAGTTACTTAGGGAATGTAAACTTCCCTAATTGCTTTAGTCCATAAGCTGCTCCTTGGGAGTTGGTTGGAGTTTTCCAGCCAACTCCCATTTTAGTTTGCACTTTTTTGCAGTGGATCATCCGCTAGCGGGTACTTTGCCGTTCGCGGAAAGTGTAAACTTATCGTGTTTCCTCATGCCTTTCTCCACTCGACTAGAGCTTGTAGTCTTTGATTCCGAAGAGCGCTTCCCCGTGCTCCTTCGAGATGATGGATTCCCTATACGTCATAGACGTGGAAACTCGAGCTGGCCAACTTACTGTATCGATCATTCGGCGCCCGGATAATCCGTTGGATTCTCGTCGGGACCAGCCGTCGGTGAAGACGCTGGAAAGGGTAGTGCCAATCAGCGAAGAACTGGCGCGCATTTTAATGGAGTACCTGGCCAGCTATCGAGGGAATGCAAAGCACCCTTTTTTGTTTGTCGGGAGGAACTCGAAATCACTGCTTGGCTTAGCTCAAATCAGCCAAATCTTCGCCGCGCTTCGTGGAATTCATCCTGCTTTGGCGAAGTTGGCTCCCCATGATGCGCGACGCACGTTCAACGATTTTTTCTTTAAGAAAGCGGTCGAAAGCAAGGAGGACCCGATTAAGGCGGCGGCTCTTCAGAACTACGTAAACGGTTGGTCGTCTCAAAGCAAGCAAGCGCAGGTGTACGCCCGGCGTGAGATCGAGGTCCAGGCGATGGGAGTTGTGAGGAATCTTCAGAAGGATCTTTATCGGATATGAGTCTTCCTCATCTCCTTCCGGCAAGAATTCACGATAAGCTTCCTTCTCTTCCGGAAGTTGCTTTAGATAGGTTCCACTAATCATCATGGAAATCGGCACCGATAGCTTCGTCAGCGTCCTCTCCGACCCTGCCACGTCCATGACCATCCCTCCGGTGGAGCGGATCGCCCTTCTTCTCGACGAAATCGCCTTCGCCGATGAAGTCGGCCTCGACGTCTTCGGGATCGGGGAGCATCACCGGGCCGAGTTCCTCGATGAGGCGCCGACGATTCTCCTGGCCGCCGCTGCTGCCCGGACCCAGCGCATCCGCCTCGCCAGCGCGGTCACCGTCCTGAGCGCCGCCGATCCCGTGCGGGTCTTCCAGGAGTTCGCCACCGTCGACCTGGTCTCCCGGGGGCGGGCTGAGATTGTCGTCGGGCGGGGTTCGTTCGTGGAGGCCTATCCCCTCTTCGGCCTATCGCTGGAGGACTACGACACGCTCTTCACCGAGAAGCTGGACTTGCTTCTGAAGATTCGCGAGACCCTTCAGGTCCACTGGAAGGGCCGTCATCGGCCTCCGCTGACCGGCCAGGCCATCTATCCCCGTCCGTTCCAGGAGCAGATTCCGATCTGGATCGGGGTAGGGGGGACCCCCGAGTCGTTCATCCGGGCGGGGACCCTGGGACTGCCGCTGATGGTCGCCATCATCGGGGGACGGCCCAGCCAGTTTCGTCCGCTGGTCGATCTTTACCGCGAGGCGGGGCGCAAGGTCGGGCATTCGCCCGAGCGGCTGAAGGTGGGAATCCATGCCTTGGGGGCGGTGGCCGAAACCAGCGGCCAGGCCGCCGACGACTACTATCCGGGCTACGCCCGCATGTTCAACGCCATCGGGAAGGAGAGAGGCTGGGCGCCGGTCACCCGCGCGCATTTTGACGCGCTGCTGGAACCGGACGGTGCCCTTGTCTTGGGCGACCCGGAGCGAGTGGCCGCCAAGATTCGCCACTACGACAAGGTTTTGGGCGGAATTTCCCGGTTCACGATGCAGTTGAGCCCGGGCTGCCTGCCCCACGAAAAGCAGCTTCGCGCCATCGGCCTTCTGGGACGGGAAGTGGCGCCCAGGGTGCGTGCGGTTCGATAACCATCGCAGTCACATTTCCCCGATATCCTATGACCACATCCCCCTCTCGATCGGTTCTCCCCCAGCACGAGCGTTACGAAGGTTTGCTCTATGGTTCGCTGGTGGCGGATTCACTGGCGCTCGCGCCCCACTGGATTTACGACCAGGCCGAGATCGCGCAGCGATTCGGGGAGATCCGCGAACTGCTGGCTCCCCCTGCGGATGGTTATCACGGGAAAAAGCGGCGTGGAGACCAGACCCATTACGGGGATCAGGCGCTGATCCTGCTCGAGTCGCTGGAGGCGACGGGGGGAAGGTTTCAGCTCGATGACTTTGCGCGACGCTGGCGCCGGTTTTGGCAGGAATCTGAGGCCTATCGCGACCACGCCACTAAAGACACCTTGGCGCGTATTGAAAAGGGCGGCCATCTTATTACTCAATCCGGTTCCGAATCCCGGGAATTAGGCGGCGCCAGCAGGATTGCGCCGCTCTTGCTCGCTCTTCGCGATGAAGATCCCAAGGTCCTGATCGAAGCGGTGCGCGCGCAAACAGCGCTGACGCACGATAATCCTGAAGTCATCGATGCTGCGGAATTCATCGCCCGAACGGTTCTTCTCCTGGTTCCAGGCGGCGGCATGGAAAAAGCATTGCGGACCGCCGCAGCTCTGCCTTTTCAAACACTCCAGCCACAGATCTACATGCAGAAGGCGGAAGAAGTTCGCGATCTTCCCACGGGTGAAGCGGTCGATCGCTTGGGGCTATCCTGCCCGCTGGAGAAAGCGCTCCCTGCGGTCTTTCTCATCCTGCTCAAACACGGTGACGATCTCGAAGCGGCTCTGGTCCAAAATGTGATGGCAGGAGGCGATTCGGCAGCGCGCGGAATGATGCTCGGCATCCTCCTCGGTGCGGCTCACGGGGTCGGGGCTATTCCGCAACGCTGGATCGAGTCTCTTTCCGCTCGTTCTCAAATCGAAAAGTTCTTCAAGACGGTGGGGCTTTGAAGGGCTCTGCCTTCCAAAATAGACTTGTTAGCGAGTTGGGGAAACCGGCGTCGCTAGAGCCATTTCTTAATCGTTTCCTGATAGCGATTGTAGACGAAGCCTAGGACGAGAAGGATGGCGCCGAGGCCGAGGAAGGTGAAAATCCGGCTGAGGGTTTCCAACTGCCAGACGTCGACGATCAGGACGCGGCCGAGGGCGGCGCCCAGGATGATCAAGCCCCACCAGCGGGCGATCCGCTCCCGGCTGGCGAGGCCGAGCGCGAACAATCCGCCCGCCGTCACGGCCCAGATCAAGGTGAGGGACCAATCGGGGTGGAACACGCCCGCCACTTCCGCGCAATAGGCCCAGGCCCCCAGAAACACCAGCGAGAGCCAGAGAATCTGCCCCTGCCGCGAGAGGAAGGCGGAGGGGATCCGCTTGATCGCGGCCTGCTCCAGGAGAAAGGCTCCCGCCAGCGCCAAGCCATTCGCCCAGAAGATCCGCTCGGCGGAATCATAGACAAAGGCGAAGGCGACCGCCGCGAGACCCCAGAAGATCATTGGAATCCAATTGAAGAAGCGGCTCAATTTGAGGAACTGAAAGGCGTAGAGGACGGCGCCGCTCGCCATCAGGACCCAGAATTGATGCTGCTCCGGCACCTGCTTTTCGATCCAGATGAGGTAGAGCAACCCGGAAAAGGTGGAGAAATAGGCGACTCCCCAGGGCAGCTCCGTCTCGGTCTGGCGAAAGAGCCCCAACCCCAACGCCTGCGCGGCGAAGAGGGCGGCCAGCAGCAGCGGGACCCATTCCCCGCGCCAGGCCGTCTCGTCCAGGCATCCGTAGCTTCCCCAGAAGAAGGCGACCGCCGCGACCAGATAAGCCAGCGCCCGGAGGGTCCGGCCATGCCGCCAGACCGAGGCAGAGAGCAGGAGGGCGCTCTCGGCTCCCAGGATCAAGGCTCCGCTCGGCCCATGCCAGCGGCTGAGCCAGCCGAGGGTGAAGGCGAGAATGCCTTGAACGAAGAAGGCGGTTTCCTGGGCGGCATCGTCTGGCCGCAGGCGGCGGGAAAGAAAGGCGGTGGCGATCAAGCCCGCGCCGAAGATCATCGCAAAATCGGGGAAGGTCTTGTCGAAATCGCCGCTCAGGGCGAAGGCTCCCAGCGGGAGGTAGCAGGCGTTATTCAGGGTCAGGAGGGAGATCCGCTCGTTTCTTTCCCAGGAACCGACCCGGGGCCAGAGGACGGCCAAGGCGAAGATCACCCAATAGCCGGTGACGACGCCCGCATCGGGGGACGCGGCGGGCGCCCAATGGACCAGCCGGGAAACGGCATAGGTTCCATAGGTGCCGAGGAGCGCGGCGTAGGAGACGAATTTCCATCCATAGCGGAGGGTGAGGAAGACGGCGGACCCCGCCAGGATCAGGTTGGAGCCGAGGGTGTAGGAAACGTCCGGCCCAAGGATCGAGGTGTAATAGGCGAGGACGATCGCGGCGACGCCGAGGGTCTGCGCCCGCCGCCAGCAGGCCACGCCGATGATGACGGCGGCCCAGCCCATGAGGGCGAGGTTCGAGGCCAGCGCGCCGTCGATCCATTGCAGGGCGGGGACATAATGGGAGGCATAGAGCGCGTAATAGCCGCCCGCCAGGCCGCCCGCCGCCAACACCCGCCCATAATAGCGGAGCGTCTCCCTTCCCTCCAGCCAGAGGCCGAGCCCCGCCAGGCCGAGGCTGACGACGAAGAGCGCCGCCGCCCGCTCGAACGGGGTCACGTAGTCGATGAAATGCTGATAGGTGAAGCTGGCCAGAAAGATCAGGCCGGTGAGGAGCATCCCGATGCCGATCCGGACCAGCCAGATCTGGCCCACCTCGAGTTCGAGGGAGTTGCGATGGGTCGCCGCTGCCGGTGCGGCCTGGGGAAGGGGAGCGGGCTCTAATTTGGGGAGAGCCGGAGGGGGGACGGTTGGGGGAAGGGATACGGGTTCCGGTTCGAGGGGAGGGGGAACGGGGGAGATGGCTTGAGGGGATTCACTCCGGCTTTTTTCCAGATCTTCAATGCGCTGGCCCAGGTTTTCCACCTGCAGGCGGAGCCGGGCTTGTTCCTTGCGGAGGGATTCGAGGTAAAAATCGGTCATAGATTTGGGGGTCAATTTCCAATGTGGAGTTTAAGCCCAAGGAGCAAGAGCAACGGCGCGATGGAGAGAAACATTCCGAGAACGATCAGAATGACTCTTTTTTGATAATATCCCTTCCATGCGATCCCCTGTCCGCCCACGAAAGCGGCTGGAATTGTCCATAAGGAAAGTGCGCCGAGGTAGGGCGAAATGTGTTGCACCGAATTGGGTGCATCAAAGCACATCAAGCTCGTAAAAAGCACCAACGGAAGAGATAGAACAGCCAGGATAGAAAATAGAACGGATGTGCCAATCAAGAGTTGCCGAAGCTCCTTTGAATTATCCATGGGAATCGGCGGAAAATCCGGCCTCTTTATTTTAGATCGTCCGGGGCCATTGTCATAGTTCATCAGCATTTTGAAACGCTCCCGGTGCAGGCCGCCGTCAAATCGATCGTAGTGATTTGGCAGGATCCATTTGGGATTCAAGGCGGTAACTTTCGCGAAACTTTCCGGGAGACGATCCGGCTCGGAATTAAGGAAGGGAGGGGGTTGATGGATATTAAACCAATAGCTGGCGAAGAGGTCGCCGCTGAACAGGAGATCGTGGCGTGCGCTATAGAAGCCGCAGTGTCCGGCCGTATGGCCGGGAAGGTGAACCACCCGCAGCCCACCCCAGAAGGGAAGTGTCTCGCCATCCTGAAGGAAGTCGGTGATCTGGGTGGGGCGATAGCGCAAGAGAGGGCGTCCGATCGCTTCCAATATCCCGCAGCCCCGGCTCCAACCCGCGTAGAGGTAAGTGCCGTCGATATGGGTCTGCTCCAGCGGATGGGCGTAGACGCGAGCCCCTGAAAGCTCGACCAGACGGGTTAGATTCCCCGTATGGTCGAGATGGCCGTGCGTCAGCACAATCGCGCGAAGCGAATGAAAGCCCAGGCTGTGATCATGAAGCAACCGACGGAGTGAATCGATCTCCCCTATGAGACCGGTGTCCAGGAGGGTTGCCTCGCCCCCATCGACGAGCAGATGGCAACATCCGGCAATGCCGCGTAGCGGATAGATTCCAGAAATATCCCAACCCATAGCGCTCCTTATACGAGGACTGTTTCAACCAGTTTCCGGCACCCGCGCCAGTCGATTTTCCCCGTTCCCAAGAGGGGGATTGCTGAGACTTGGCGCACCATGCGGGGAATCCAGAGATTTGGCAATCCTGCTTCAATCAGTTTATGGCGCAGCCGTTCCTTCTCGACCGGTTCGACCGAAAGGAAGATCAATTCTTCGCCCTTGGTCGGATGGGGCAGGGCGATGAGGGCGGCGGCGGGGCCTTGCTCGGCGGTCAGGCCGAGGGTGCGGATCGCGATCTCCTCGATCTTCGCCAGCGGGACCATTTCCCCGCCGATCTTGGCGAAGCGGGAGAGGCGGCCTTCGATGAAGAGGAAGCCGTCGTCGTCGATGCGGGCCAGGTCGCCGGTGGTGAACCAGCCGTCGTGGAGGACCTCCCCGGTCTTGGCTGGATCGTCGAGATAGCCGCCGAAGATGTTCGCCCCTTTCACTTGGAGGAGGCCGGCCTGAGGCGTCTCGATCGGGTGGCCGGTCTCTGGATCGGCGAAGCGGTGGGCGATGCCGGGAAAGAGGCGCCCCACCGAGCCTTCGCGATGGGCGATCTGTTCGCTCTCGGCGGCGAAGCCCCGGCGGGGGTTCGGGAGATTGGCCGCCAGGACGGGCGAAGTCTCGGTGAGGCCGTAGCCCTCGATGATTTCGACCCGATACTTTTCCCGGTACAGCGTGGCGAGATCGGCGGGGAGCTTTTCGGCTCCGGCGACGGCGAGCCGCAGGCTGGCGAACTCGGCGGGGGCGACTTTGCGGGCGTAGGCGCGGAGGAACGTCGGCGTGCCGAGGAGGAGGGTGGCCTGGCCGGCGGCGACTGCCGCGCCGACTTTGGCGGCATCGAGGGGCGAGGGGGTGGTGACGAGGCCGACGTCGCGCAGGAGCGGAGTCCAGAGGGTGAAGGTCGAGCCGAAGCTGTGAAACAGCGGCAGGCAGCCGAGGATGCGGTCTTGGGAAGTCACGAGCTCGGTGATGAAGACCTGGGTGACGTTCGCGATGATATTTGTGTGGGTCAACGGCACGCCCTTGGGATCGCCCGAACTGCCGCTGGTGAAGAGCAGGAGCGCCTCGCGGTCGCTGCCCTCGGAGGCGATGGCGAAAATCGACGTGAGCCAGCGTCCCGGAACGGTCCAAACGGCCAGCAAGGCGGCGGCGAGCCGAACCTTGGAAAGCGCGCCGAGGTCGGCGGCGATGTCGCGGGTCGTGGCGAGCCACGGATATTTCGGAAAGAGGGCCCGGACCGGACCGGCGGTGACGATCTCTCCGATCCCCGCGAGGAGCAGGGAGGCTTCCGCCGCTTCGCGGGAGACGGTCAGGTTGAGGTTGACCGGGATCTTGCCCGCGAAGACGAGGGCCAGGTTGGCGATGATCACGGCGCTGCCCGGAGGCAGAGCGATCCCGACCCGTTGGCCGCGCAGCGATTTCCTCCACGACGCGGCCAGGACCAGCGCGGCGGCGAGGGTTTTTCCGCAGTTCAGGGCGCGCGCGGAAGGCCGCTTCGCCCAGGTTGAGCACCGCCTGCCGGGCCTCTTCCTCGCCGACGTCGCAAGGGAGCGGAGTGCCGAAAGAGACGGAGACCCGGCGGGGCCATTCGCGGGGCCATTTCCAGAAGAAGCGGCCGCCGGAGAACGAGAAGATCGAGCCCCAGAGGGAATCGAGATGGACCGGCAGCACCGGAACCCCGGCCTTCCGGGCGATGAGTTCGAAACCGCGCTTGAATCCCATCACTTCGCCGGTCCGGGTCAACTCCCCCTCGGGGAAGATGCAGACCACTTCGCCCGCTTTGAGATATTCGGCGGCACGGAGCATCGCCTCTTTCGGGCGGCGCGGGGAGACGGGAATCGATCCGGTCCAGCGGAGGATGCCGCCGAGCAGGGGGACCCGGAACAACCCGTCGAAAGCCAGGAAGCGAATCGGACGGGAAGACGAGACTCCGAGCAGCAGCGCATCGGCGTAGCTGACATGGTTGCAGACCAGGAGGATGCCCCCCGCTGGGGGCAGGTTCTCCGCGCCTTTGACCTCCGTGCGATAGAGGAGCCGGGAAAGAAAGACCGCCAGGGTCTTCATCGCTCCCCGAGGCTGGCAGAGGAACGCGACTCCGGTCACCGCCGCCCCGCTCAAGGCCAGCCCGAGCAGCTGCCCGCCCGGCTGGATATGGAAGGTCTCCGTGAGGAGAACCTGCGCGCCGACCGCGCCGATGCCCATCAGGTTGGTGAGGAGATTGCTCGCCGCGATCATCCGGCCCCGTTCCTGGTCCTCGGCGCGGTCTTGCAGAAAGGCGTTGAGGGGAATGATGAAGGTCCCGCCGATCAGTCCCAGCGCGAAGAGCCCGGTTTGAAAGAGAAGGCCGTCGAGCGGGACGCTGCCGAGCAGGATGAGGACGCCGGTCATTCCGAGCGCGCTGAAGGGAACTCCCCCGATGGAAATTTTCCCTTTGGAGAGCCTGCCGTAGAGGAGGGCCCCCGCGATGATCCCGCCGCCGAGCAACACCAGCAGCCATCCGGCATGGGAGGCGGCCCCCAGGCCGGGGTGGGTCTCGCGTCCGACCTGGATGAGCAGGAGGTAAAGGAGACCGCCGAGGCCATAGAACCAAGCGATTCCGCCCGCCGCGCCGAGCAGGGGCTTTTGCTCCCCCATGCGCTGCAGGTCGCGGAAATGCTCCCAAAGCAGGGAGGGGCGGAAGGGATCGGCGGAGTGGGCTGACGAAGCGGGGACGCCCCGGAAGCAGAGGGCCGCCAAAATGCAGGCCAGGGTCAGCAAGGCCATCGCTTCCGCCGCGCCCTGCCAGGGGCTGCCGGTGGCGCGGACCAGGTTGTCGAGCAGCAGCCCGCCTCCGAAGCCGCCCGCGAGGATCGCCACGATCGTCAGGGCCTCCATGGCGCCGACGGCTTGATTGAGTCCGGCCGAGCCGACCCATTCCTTGAGGATTCCCTGCTTGGCCGGGGAGAAGAGCGCCGCCTGGAGGGCGAGCAGGAAGAAGCAGCCCGCCGCCGCCGGAAAGGAGCGCTCGGCCAAGGCCGCCGTCAAGCCGGCGGCGACGAGGGCCTGGGCCCATAGCGCCCCGCGCAGGACGGTGGTTTTGGGGAAGCGATCGGCCAGCCAGCCGCAAAGAGGGGCAAAGAGGACGAAGGGGAGGACCAGCAGCACCGCCAGCAGGCCGACTGTGCCCTCGACCCGCGCGGCCGGAAGAACCAATCCCGCCAGGCCGATCAAGGTCAGTTTCGCCGCGTTGTCGTTGAAGGCCACCTGGGTTTGCACCGCCAGCAGCCGTCCCAATCCCTTGCCCATCGTCGTTTGCATGGAATCACGATTACCCTTGCGTTATTAATTTACATAATCGATAGTTTTTTTAGTAACATTGATTAAATCGATGAATCTTCATCACCTGGAACTCTTCTATTACGTGGCCAAGGCGGGGGGAATTTCCCGGGCCTGCGCGGTGATTCCTTACGGGGTCCAGCAACCTGCGGTCAGCGCCCAGGTCCTCAAACTGGAAAAGGAACTCGGCCTCCCGCTCTTTCAGCGCAAGCCGTTCCGGCTCACCCCGGCGGGAGAACGGCTCTTCGGGGAAGTGGCTCCCTTCTTTGAAAAGGTGGGGAATCTCGGCCCCCTCCTGCGGGGGGAGTTCTCCCATCGGCTCCGCCTGGTCGCCCTGGGGGAAGTCCTTAAGGACCATATGCCCGACCTGCTCGAGGCCTTGCGCAAGAAATTCCCCCATCTCAAGGCGCGGCTCTATGAGCGGAGCCAGCAGGAGGCGATCGCGCTGCTCGACCAGGGAGAGGCCGACCTCGCCGTGACGGTCCGGGAGACCTCGCTGCCCGATCGCTTTTCCTCGGAGGACTTGATTCGGCTCCCGATGGTCCTGCTCCTGCCTCCCGCCTTCTCCCAGGTAAAGAGGGCCGACGATTTTTGGAACGGCAAGGTGAAGGCCCCCTTGGTCGCGCTACCCGGGAACGAAATCCTGACCCGCTACTTCACGGCCGAGTTGACCCGGCGCGAAGGAAGCTGGCCGACCGCCATCGAGGCGAGCGGCGTCGAGTTGGTCGCCAACTATGTGGCCCATGGAATGGGCGTGGGTCTCTCGGTCCGGGTTCCGGAAGGGAGGCTTCCCAAAGGAGTGCGCATGCTCCCCCTGCCCAATTTCCCCGACATAATTGTCGCCGCATTCTGGCGCGGCGATCTCCAGGAGCCGGGCCTGACCTTCCTGCGCCTGCTCACGGCCCGGGCCGCCGCCGTCGGCAGGCGGGTGGCGGATGGGAGGTAGGCGGCGGCGGGAAAAATATCTCGACAAAACTATATTTTCAGTAATTATTGAAAATATGAGCGAGAACCCCGATGAGATCCTGGTCGCGGCCCGGGACGAATTCATCGCCCACTGGGGAACGATGGGAAGCGCCTGGGGGATCAACCGGACCATGGCCCAGATCCACGCCCTCCTCATGACCAGCGAGCGGCCCCTCACCACCGACGAGGTGATGGCCGAACTGGAGATCAGCCGGGGCAATGCCCATCAGAACCTCCGGGAACTGATCGATTGGGGCCTGGTCCGCACCGTCTTCCGCAAGGGCGAACGGAAGGAATATTTCGAATCGGAAAAGGACGTCTGGAAGATGTTCTGCACCATCGCCCGGGCCCGCAAGCGGCGGGAAATCGAGCCGGTCGGCGCCGTGCTCCGCTCCTGCGAGGAAAAGACCCGCGCCCTCAAGGGAGAGAAGGCCGTGGCCTTTCACAGGCAGGTCAAAGCGCTTGGCGAGTTCGTGGGACTGGCCGAATCGATGATGGAACGTGTTTCCCGCTCCGAGCAATGCGTGCTCATGCCCATGGCCCTCAAGTTCCTGGGTAAAAAAGCCGGATGATTTTTTAACCGTTATTTTCATTATTTTTCGAAACTACAATAAATAAAAACAAACGCCATGAACCCCACCGTCTACCTCTACCTGATCTACCTCGCCATCAGCCTCCTCTTGACCCTGGGAGTGGCCCGAACCTTGCGAAAGAACGGCCGCGTCTTTCTCGTCGATTGCTTCGGGGGAAGGGAGGATTTGGCCGATTCGGTGAATCAATTGCTGGTCGTCGGCTTTTATCTGGTGAACCTGGGGTATGTGGCCTTTGCCTTGAAGACCGCCGATCCGGTCCCCGACGCGCAAGGGATCATCGAGGTCTTGAGCGTGAAGATCGGAGCCGTCCTCCTCGTGCTCGGCGCAATGCATTTCGGAAATTTCTGGGTCCTCTCGCGGATGCGGAAGGCGCGGGCCTAATCCCTCATTACGAAACCACCCATGAAAATCATCATCCCTGGCGGAACCGGGCAAGTTGGCACCCTTCTGGCTCGCGCCTTCCATCGCGACGGCCATGAAGTCGTCGTCCTGAGCCGGACGCCTAGCACCGCTCCTTGGCGCATCGTGACTTGGGATGCCCGCACCTTGGGAGATTGGGCTCGCGAGATGGAGGGGGCCGATGTCGTCATCAATCTAGCGGGAAAGAATGTCAATTGCCGCTACACCCCTGAGAATCGTCGCCTGATCATGGATTCCCGGGTCGAGTCGGCCCGGGTGGTCGGACAAGCCATCGCCCAAGCGCCCAGACCTCCTTCCCTCTGGCTTCAGGCCAGCACGGCGACGATTTATGCCCATGGCTACGGCATGGCCAATGATGAATCGGGACCTCTGGGCGGAACCGAACCGGGAGTGCCCGACTCTTGGGGCTACAGCATCAAGGTGGCGACCGCCTGGGAGAAAGCGGTCGAAGAGGCCGGGCCGCTACCTCAAACGCGGACCGTCCTGCTCCGTTCGGCGGTGGTGATGACTCCGGGCGCGCAGGGACCGTTTGGACTGCTTTCGCTGATGACCCGCTTGGGCCTGGGAGGCCGAGCTGCCGCCGGACGCCAAGTCGTATCGTGGATCCATGGGGAGGATTTCATTCGCGTCATCTATTGGCTGATCGAAAATCCAACAATTACGGGTCCAGTCAATGTGACCTCTCCCCAACCTCTGCCGAACAGCCTATTTATGAGAAAGCTCCGTGCGGCTTGGGGCATTCCATTCGGATTGCCCGCTCCGGGATGGCTTCTGCCCTGGGCCGCGGCGCTCCTGGGAACCGAAACCGAGCTCATTCTGAAGAGCCGCAACGTGGCGCCGGGACGCCTGCTCCAGGAGGGCTTCGTCTTCCGGTTTCCCGATTGGGCGGAAGCGGCCCGCGACCTCCGCAGCCATTCCTGATATGCCGATTTTGACTCTCCAGATTGAAATCCGGGCGCCCCTCGAGCGGGTCTTCGATCTCGCCCGCAGCATCGATCTCCACTGCCGATCGACCGCAGCCACCGGCGAAACCGCGATTGCGGGAAAAACCTCCGGGTTGATCGGCCTCGGCGAAGCACGGGGTTTTCCCGCCCCGATCATTTTCGGGATTCGATGGTGCGGGGAGCCTTCCGGCGCTTCGATCACGACCACTTCTTTTGGGCGGAGGGGGAATCGACGCTGATGAAGGATGTCTTCGACTTCACCTCTCCGGGCGGCATCCTCGGACGCGCGGCGGACAAGCTTTTCTTGAGCGCCTCCATGCGCCGCCTGCTCGAGGAGCGCAACCGGGTGATTCAAGGGGTAGCCGAAGGCGGTGGGTGGGAGGAATTCTTAAGGAAAGGATAAGGGGAAAATGAATGTGAAATATGGGTTGCGCTCTTGCTACGGAATCGCCTTTTTGGCCGGGCTGGTTTACGCCGGGATTGGACGGCTTCTCTTCGCGGTTCCGGGGTTGCAGTCGTGGTTTGAAATCGTGACGCTGAGCTTTGTCTTCCTGGTTCCCCTGGCGGCCGGCTCGATCATTGTCTTCATCGGCTCGAAGGAGCCGGATTGGGGGTGGAGAGAGAGCCTCGGCATTCCTTTTCTGGTGATATTGACGGGGTTGCTCGGCACGCTCGTCTTTGGATGGGAGGCGTTGTTCTGCATCCTTCTGGCCAGTCCGGTCATCCTGCTCATGGCGATGATCGGAGGAGCCGTCACCTACGCGATCGTCCGCCGCAACCGCTCCCAGGGACGGGCTCTGGTCAGCATCCTGGTCTTGCTCCCCTATGCGATGAGCCCGCTGGAGAATCGGGCTGCGATGCCGAATCAGACCGTTACCGCCGACACCCGGATCGAAATCAAGGCTCCTCCCGCCACGGTCTGGAACCATATCATCCGGGTTTCCTCGATTTCCCCCTCTGAAATCGGATGGAATCCGGTCTATTCGATCGGCTTTCCTCATCCTGTCGAGGCCACGCTTTCGCACGAGGGGGTGGGCGGCGTCCGGCATGCCACCTTCGAGCGCCACGTCCTCTTCATCGAGACCGTCACCGATTGGAAGGAGCGGGAGAAGATCTCCTTCACGATTCATGCCGCCGGAGACTTCGTTCCGCCCGCCACCTACGACCGGAATCTTACCCGGGGCGGGCAGTTCTTTGAGGTGCTCTCGGGAACCTATTGGATCGAGCCGCTTTCCGCGGACCGGGTGATCCTCCATCTTTACAGCCAGCACCGCGTTTCCACCCGCTTCAACTGGTACACCGCCCTCTGGACCGACTGGATCATGGACCAAATCCAAGGCTCCATTCTCCACGTGATCAAGAGGCGGTGTGAAGATGAGGCCGAGGCGTTGACGGGTTCGCCCTTCCAGGCCTGACCCCATTGAGGGTCGGCGTTTGGAATTTTCCCCGAGGCGCTTTTTCCACCTCTCTTATCGATCGGTGATTGCGTGGGTCAGTTGGTGCAATTCGGCGTCGCGGGCGGCGGCGGTGGCGGGCAGGGTTTCGGTCTTTTCCGAGGCGGGGGAAAAGAGGGTGGCGGGGTGGCGGATGTGGATGAGGTCATGCTCCTCGTCGATCCAGATGCGGGCTTTTTCGCCGGGGGCGAAAGGGGTGGAGAGCCACGCGGCGAAGGCGGGGTCGGAATCGAAGCGATGGACGGCGCCGCCCGGAAAGTTGCCGATTTCCGGGGGGTTCTCGCCCCGGGTCGCCTCCTCGGCGTACATGCCGATGGCGACGTAGGGCTTCGGCGCCAGGGGGCCGGAAAGGAGGACCAGGGAGACCAGCAGCAGCGCGAAGGCGAGACCGCCCCAGGGAGAAAGAAGGTAGCGGAAAAAGGGAAGGCGGCGTGTTTTCGGTTCCTTGCTGGGAAAGGCGGCGCGGACCGAGGCGCGCAGTTCCTGGAGGCGGTATTCGGGGAATTCGATTTCCTCCGGATTCCGCGCGGCGGCGAGGGGAGCGGCTTGCCGGGCGGCGAAGAGGGTTTCGCGCAGGGCGGCGAATTCGCGTTGCAACGCCGGGTCTTGGCGCAGGGCGGCGTCGAGGCGGCTCCGCTCCCCGGCGTCGGCCTCGCCGGAGATCGTTTTCAGGGCGAGTTCGGTGAATTGCTCTTCGTTCATGGGCTCTCCTTTAGTTTATCGCAAATGGGCGCGGACTTCTTTCAATAACCGGGGATTTTCTTCCAGGCGGCGGCGGACTTTCTTCAGGGTCCGCGAGAGGTGGACGCCGACGGTGCCGAGCGGCATCCCATGCTTCACGGCCAGTTCCTTGTAGGGAATGCCGAGGACGATGTAATCGTGGACCAGGCGGCGGATGGGGGGATCGATTTCGTCGAAGGCCTCGTCGAGGAGGGCGGCGAGCTCGGCCAGCTCGAGGGGGGAGAGGGCGGTCAGCAGGGTCTCGTCGGGCGGTTCGAAGCTCCCGGCGCCTTCGCCGCCCCCCTCCCGGAGTTCTTCCAGGCTGGCATCTTGGTTGCCTCCCCGTTTCTGGGCGGTGAGGTGGCGGCAGAGGGTGATCGCCCGGCGGAGGGCCATGGTGGCGGCGAGGGCGCAGAGCCCGTCCCAGCTGTCGACGGTTTGGACTTTCGCGGCGAGCTGGGAGAGGACCTCGATGGCGACGTCCTCGGCGCGATGGCGATCGAGGCCGGTGCCGGCGCGGAGGGCGGAGGTTAAGGCGCAGGGATAGAGCCGGCGGAAGGCCTCCTCCCAGGCCTGTTCGTCGCCGCGGCGCAGCGAGGCCAGCAATCGATCGGTCCCCTCCATGGGCGGAGGTTGGCCCTTGCCGCCGTCGGAATCAAGAGACCTTCGCTTGCACTCGGCTGGGGCATCGGAATAATCGGGCTCTCGATGTTCCTAAGACATCTTTCCCTTTTGCTCTTCTGGGTCTGCGGCCTCGCGCTGCTCCGGGCCGAGCCATCCCCGACGGTTCCTCCCGATGCCGTTTCCGAATTCGCTCCCGCCAAGGCGTTGTACAAGGCGGCCCAACTGGAGGCGGCGGCGGCCGAGGGGGAGAGCCGTCTGGCGGCCTGCCGGGCCTTCTACGGGCAGGGCGATCCCGCCCTCGCTCCCTATCTGCGGGAGATGGCGAATCTCTATCTATTGCTGAATGCCTATGGGAAGGCCGAGCCGCTCCTGCAGGAGGCGCTCGCCCTGCGCACGGCCGCCGCCAAGGGGGCCGACGATCCTGCGGTCGCTTCCGCCGCGCTCGAGCTCGGCTGGTATTACACGAATATGGCCGATTACGACCGGGGCCGGGTTCTTTTCGATCAGGCGCTGGGCATCCGGCAGCGGTTGCTCGGCCCCGCCGCGCTACCGGTGGCCGAGGTGTTGAACAGCCTCGGGGTGCTGGAGGAAAACCAGAGCCATTATACCGATGCCGAAAAACTCTACCTGAGCGCCCTGGCGATTTTGGAGAATCGGCTCGGACCCGACGCGGCGGAGACGACGACGACGGTCAATAATCTCGCCACCCTTTACTGGAGCACCGGCGAGAACGAGAAGGCCGCCCTCTATTTCACCCGTGCCCTCGAGACCCGGGAGCGGACGCGGGGGCCCGATGCGCTGGTGACGGCGACGAGTCTGAACAACCTCGCCCTCCTCTATCGCAGCCTTGGTTCCTACGAGAAGGCCGAGCCGCTATTGCGGCGGGCCCTCCGCATCCGCACCGAAAAGCTGGGGCCCGACCATTCCTTCACCTTGAAAACGGAGAGCGATCTTGGCCTGGTCTATCACGATCTCCATGACGATGCCGAAGCGGAGCCGCTGCTGGTCCGGGTCGCCGCGATGCAGCGGAAAATCATCGGACCGAGTCCCGACACCGCCCGTTCCATTTTTCATCTCGCCTGCTTCTACGACGAAACGGGACGCCTGGCGGAAGCCGAGCCGCTTCATGAAGAGGCCCTGCGGATGCGCCTCCAGATCCTGGGGGAAAAGCATCCCGAGACGGCGGGAAGCTATGGGTTCCTCGGGCGTCATTTTCACCTGCTGGGCGATTTCCGGCAGGCGCGGGCCGATTACGACAAGGCGTTGGCGATCGACCTGGCGATCCTCGGCCCGCTCCATGCCGACACGCTGACGCTGCTGGGCGAGCGGGCCGCCCTTTCCCTTGACGAGGGGAACGCCGCCGCCGCGCTCGACGACGCGCGGCAGGTCTGGGAGGCGCGGGACCGGCTCCGTTCGCCGCTCTTCCGATTCACTACGGAGCAGGACCGGATCGATCTCGAGAAGAGCGGCGCGCCCTATGACCTGGCGGCGGCGCTCGGGGATGCCGAGGACCTGGCCCGGATCGTTTTCCGGACCAAGGGGGCGGTGCTCGATTCGTTGGTGGAGGACCGGATCGCCGAGAAGGCCTCCCGCGATCCCGAGACGGCGCAGCTGATTTCCCGTCTCCGCACGCTCGCGGCGCAGCTCCGGTCTGCCTCCGAGTCCGATCCGGGCCGGATCGAGGGCGAGCAGATCCAGCTCCAGGCCGCGCTTTCCCAGCGGATTTTCGGTGCCGCCGGGGACCGCCGCGCGCTGCGGGTCGAGCCCGGCGCGGTCCGCGCCACCCTTGCGCCGGGCACTGTCTTGGTCGAGTGGATCCGCTACAATGCCTATGCGGGCAGGCTCCAATGGAAGCCCGCCTACGGGGCGCTCATCGTCTCGCCCGCCGGCCCCTTGCACTGGGTGCCGCTCGGCGAGGCGGCGGCCATCGACGAGGCCGTCCGCCTCGATCAGAAGGCGATGCGCCGCCATCTGAGTGATGCCGCTGTTTCCCGAATCCTGAGCGATCTCTACGCCCGGGTCTGGGCCCCCGTCGCCGCGATGCTGCCGCCGGGAACGCGGCGGCTGGTGCTCAGTCCCGACGGCGAATTGAATTTCGTCTCCTTTGCGACGCTCCTCGATCCCGACGGTCGTTTTTTGGCCGAATCGTATGAGATCGACTATGTCTCCTCCGGCCGCGACCTGATCCGGGACCTGCCGCCGAGCCCGGCGGAGGCCGCAAAGGAGCTCGCGGTTTTTGCCGATCCCGATTTCGGGACGGGCGGGAACGGCGCGGCGGCTGATCTCGATCCGCTCCCCGGGAGCCGCAAGGAAGCGGGCTTTCTCCTCGAGCATGCCGCTGCCTGGGGCTTTCAACCCGAGGGGCGCCTCGGGCGGGACGCCTCGAAGCAGGCCTTGGAGGCGCTGCACTCTCCTTACATTCTCCACCTGGCGACCCATGCCCGTTTTCTCGACGCCGATGCTTCCCCGACCTTCGCGCCGTCGAATCCGATGCAGCGGAGCGTGATCTTCCTGGCCGGAGCGCAGGCGACGCTCGATGCCTGGCGCCGGGGGGCCAATCCCCCTCCCGAAAACGACGGGGTGGTGAGCGCGGAGGAGGCGGGCACCCTCGATCTGGAGGGGACCTGGCTGGTCGCCCTTTCGGCCTGCGATACCGGAGGGGGCGAGGCCCTGGCCGGGGAGGGGGTCCTCGGGTTGCGGCGGGGGTTTCTCCTGGCGGGGGCCCGGAACCTTCTGATGACCCTTTGGCCGGTTTCCGACGAGGCGACGGTCCCGCTGATCGAGGATTTCTACACCCGCGCCACCGGCGGCGCCGAGGCCGGGGCCGCCCTGGCCGAGGCGCAGCGGGAACGGCTCCTGTCGGTGCGGGCCACGGAGGGAATCGGCGCGGCGGCCCGCAAGGCGGGGGCCTTTATTCTCAGTTTTTAGACAGGTTCTTAAAATAATTTTCAAAGGCTGAAAGAAACCGGGGGCATTCCGCGATTCATGGGATAAGACCATGAATACCGCTTTCTGCTGCGCCTTCCTCGCCCGCGTGCTTCCTTTCCTCCGTGCCGCCATCGGGGACATTTCCTGGCAACGGCCTCGCTGGATTGCCCGTTTGGGGGAGCGCGCGCAGGCCCATCGCCGCCGCCTGTTGCTTTCCGCGATTGTCTTGAGCGGTCTTTTCGCCACTTTCGGGACCGCTTACCTGATCTATGTTTCCCTGCCCCATCCGCAGGAGGTGGCGGTGAAGATCGCTCCGCCCGATCTCTCGGCGATCACGTCCGACGGGTTGGTGGTGCAGCCTCTCGCCGTCAATTTCGCCGGTTCGGCGGCGAAGTTGGCCGATATCGGCAAGACGGTCATCGCGGGCGCTTCGATCGAGCCGAATGTCCCTGGAAAGTGGCGGTGGACCAGCGACCGCCAGCTCCTCTTCGTGCCCGATTCCGCTTTCGACTGGCCGGCGGGGCGGTCTTACCAAGTCGCGCTCGACCGGTCGCTTTTCCCTGCCTATCTCCGGCTGGAGCGGTATCGGATTCCCTTCACGACCCGGCCCTTCGGCGTGCAGATCGAGGGCCATTTCTATGTTGATCCGACCCATCCCGCCTCGCCACAGATCACTGGCACCCTGCAATTCTCCCATCCGGTGACGCAGAAGGAGGTTGCCGACCACCTGGCGCTGACCGGCAAGGCGGTTTCGCTGCTGGGGGCTGCCGGGTCCCAGCCGCTTTCGATCGAGCTCGATTCGTTCGGGCGGGTCGCCTACTTCCGGTCGGGAGCGGTGCGGCTGCCGGTGCGGCAGAGCTATATCCAGGTCGAACTCGGCGCGGGAACCGCACCTGCCGATGGCGGCGCGGCCCTCCCCAAGACCGCGACGATGGAGGTCACGGTGCCGAGCCGGTCGAGCCTCCTGGCCGTCACTTCGGCGGAGCTCCGCATCGTCCGCAATCCCCAAGGAGATCCGGAGCAGACGCTCCTGATCACCACCTCTTCGGGAATTTCCACCGGGATCGTCCAAAAGAATCTCTCCATTTATCTCCTGCCGAAACGGGATGCGGCCTGGCAGACCGCCGCCGAGGTGACGGACGGCGGCGCCCTCAAGGAGGCCGTTCCCGTTCCCTTTCAACTCGCGCCGCAGGAAATCGACGCGCCGACGCTGCAGAACGCGAAGCTCGACGTGCCCGAGGGGCGGCAGCTCTATCTCCGGCTCAACGGAGGGATCGAGGGGCTGGGCGGTTTCATCCTGGAAAAGGGCTACGATACCGTCCTCGCGGTTCCCGATTATCCCCGGGAAGTGCGGATCGTCCACGACGGGGCGGTCCTGACCCTGAGCGGCGAGCGGAAGATCTCGCTCATCGCCCGGGGGGTCGATTCGGTCGAGTGCCGGGTGGGGAAGGTCTCCGACGCCGAGATCAACCATCTGGTCAGCCAATCGGAGGGCTCCTTTCAGAATCCGATCTTCGAGAACGCCTCCTTCGGCGAGGACGATGTCGCCGAGTCGTTCGTCAAGAAGCTGAAGGTCGACGGCTCGAATCCGGCGAAGGCGAACTATATCGCCTTCGATTTTTCCGAATTCCTCGACCGCGACAAGACGGCCTCCGGCTACGGGCTCTTCTTCTTCCGGGCGGCCCGGGACCTCGACCTGGAGCACTTCCCCGAGAACGAGAGCCGGTGGAACCAGGGGGACGATTCGACGCCGGACGATGCCGATCAGCGCTTCATCCTGGTCACCGACCTCGGCCTGCTGGTGAAGGAGAACGCCGATCATAGCCGGGAGGTCTTTGTCACCTCGCTCAAGAACGGCGGCCCGGTGGCGGGGGCCGCAGCGGAGATCCTCGGCAAGAACGGCCTCCCGGTCGCTCAGGGGGTCACCGATGCCTCCGGGCGGGCCTCGCTGCCGAACGTGAGCGATCTGCTCCGGGAAAAAGCGCCGGTGGCGATCGTGGTTCGCAAGGGGAACGACCTCGCTTTCCTGCCCTATGCGCCCCGCGATCGGCAGCTCGATTTTTCGCGCTATGATGTCGGCGGCATCGAGCTGGCCGACCCCGCGCAGCTCAATGCCTACCTCTTTTCCGACCGGGGCATCTATCGTCCCGGCGACCCGATCCATATCGGGGCGGTGGTGAAGCAATTCGATTGGCAGGGAAACCTGGAAGGGCTTCCCCTGGAAATCGCGGTCCGCAATCCGGCGGGGCAGGATGTGAAGGTCGAACGGATCCGCTGGCCCGCTGCGGGGCTGCTCGACTGGGGCTATACCCCGAAGGCAAGCGCTCCGACCGGGCTCTACACCGTCGGCATCTATACGATCCGCGACGGGAAGCGGGACGTCCTCCTCGGCGAAACCACCGTCCGGGTCGAGGAGTTCCTTCCCGACCGGATGAAGATCGCCGCCGCGCTCGACCGGCCGGTGCCGGCGGGTTGGCTCTCTCCCGAAAACCTGAAGCTCGCCGTCTCGCTTCACAATCTCTACGGCACTCCGGCGGCGGAGCATCGGATCAACGGGGAATTCACGCTGCAGCCGGCGGAGTTCTCCTTCGATGCCTATCCTGATTATCTCTTCCTCGATCCGGGAGTCGACGGCACTGCCGAGCGGCGGGCTTTCCAGGCCGATTTCCCCGAGACCCAGACCGACGGGCAGGGCGCCGCCTCGCTCTCCATCGCTGCGGCCGGCCTCGACGGGGGAGCTTATCGTCTCGACTACATCGTCCGGGGATTCGAGGCCGAAGGGGGGCGGAGCGTGACGACGGGGGGGAGCGTGCTGGTCTCGCCGCGTCCTTTCCTGCTGGGGATGAAGGCCGACCGCGGCGCCAAGCTCGATTTTCTCCAGGTCGGGAGCGCGCATGCGGTTTCCCTCCTGGCGGTCGATCCCGATCTCAAGCCCGTCGCGGCGGGAAACCTGAGCCTCGCCCTCTGCGAGGAAAAATATGTCTCGGTGCTCACCCGGCAGCCGAACGGCGACTATGCCTATGAATCGGTCCTCCGGGAAAAGGATCTCGGCACGACGCCGTTGGACGTGCCGGTCAAGGGCTTCGCCTATGCGTTGGCGACGCAGAATCCGGGAACCTTCGTCGCCCGGGTCCACGACGCGCAGGGGTTGCTGCTGGCCTCGATCCGCTTCGTGGTGGTCGGCAATGCCAACCTCACCCGCTCGATCGACAAGGATGCCGAGCTGGTGGCCCATATTCCGCAGCGTTCCTTTGATCCCGGCGAGGAGATCCCAGTCTCGATCGTGGCCCCCTATGCGGGATCGGGGGTCATCACCCTCGAACGCGACCGGGTTTACGCGCAGAGCTGGTTCCACGCCGATTCGACCTCGAGCGTGCAGAAGATCGCCATTCCCAAGGATTTCGAGGGGAACGGTTATCTCAATGTCACCTTCATCCGGGCGGCCGATGCGAAGGAGATCTTCATGAGTCCGCTGAGCACGGCGGTCATTCCCTTTTCGGTGAACCGGGAAAAAAGGACGATCCACGTCGACCTGCAGGCACCGGAGAAAGCCGAGCCGGGCCATCCCTTTGCGATCGCCTATAAGACCGACCGCCCCTGCAAGATCGTGGTCTTCGCGGTCGACGAGGGGATCTTGAAGGTGGCCCATTACCAGACGCCCGATCCGCTCGGCGCCTTCTTCCAAAAACGGGCCCTCCAGGTGAAGACGACCCAGATCCTCGACCTGGTGCTGCCCGAGTTCTCGCTCGACCGGATCGTCGCGGCGGCGGGCGGCGACGGCGGGGAAGATCTCCTGGCGGCGAACCTGAACCCGTTCAAGCGGAAGAGCGAGCAGCCGGTGGTCTTTTGGTCCGGCATCCTCGATGCCTCCTCCACCGCGCGGACGGCGACCTACGACGTCCCCGATTATTTCAACGGGACCTTGCGGATCATGGCGGTGGCGGTGCGGCCCGATGCGGTGGGAGCGAGCGAGCGTTCCGCGCTGATCCGGGGGCCGTTCGTGATCTCGCCGAATGTGCCGACCTTCGTCGCGCCGGGCGATGCGTTCGACGTCACGGTCTCGGTGGCCAATACCTTGGCGGGATCGGGAGCCGACGCCAAAATCTCCTTCGCCGCCGAGCCCTCGGCGGGGCTGCGGATTGTCGCCCCCCCCGCTGCCGTGCTCTCGATCCCGGAAGGGAAGGAGACGACGGTCCGCATCCGGATGCAGGCCGCCGAGGGGGCTGATGCGCTGGGGGATGCCGATCTCGTCTTCACGGCCAGCGCTGGCGGAAAGGCTTCGCGCTATGCTTCTCATCTCAGCATCCGTCCGCCGCTGCCCTATCGGACCACGGTGCAGAGCGGAATCTGCAGCGGAGAGAGTGTGGAGGTGCCGCTGACGCGCGCCCTTTATCCGCAATATCGGAAGCTGCAGGCGACTTTCTCGACGGTCCCTCTCGGATTCGTCCGGGGACTGTTGGCCTACCTCGATGATTATCCCCATCTCTGCACGGAACAGCTCTCGAGCCGGGGATTGCCGCTGGCGGTCCTCGATCTCGACGGCGACCTCGGACCGAGCCGGGCGGAGCGGGAAAAGGCCATCGCCACGATCGTCGAGATCTTGGGCACCCGGCAGAACGACCAGGGAGCCTTCGGTCTCTGGGCGGTCGCTCCCGATCTCCACTTCGACTTCCCCTCGATCTATGCGATGCACTTCCTGACCGAGGCGCGGGAGGCCGGATATGAGGTCCCTCCCGATCTCTTCAGCCGGGGACTGGACCATCTCAAGCAGATCGCCTCCGAGACTCCCTCCAACCAGATCGAGGCGCGCAACCAGGCCTATGCGATCTATCTGCTGACCCGGAACCAGGTGGTGGCGACCAACGAGCTCGACCGGGTTTGTTCCTGGCTCGACCAACGCGATCCGGCGCATGGATGGCACAACGAGCTCGCGGGCCTCTATTGCGCCTCGTCCTACGCGTTGCTGCAGGACAACAAGGACGCCGCTCGGATCATCGCTGGATTCCGCTTCGGGCATCCGAATCGGAAACCGGCGGAAAACGATTATTTTTACAGCGACCTGGGACGGGACGGGCAATATCTGGCGCTGGCGGCGCGGCACTTCCCCGCCCGGCTGGCCACTCTCTCGCCCGAGGATCTGTTGGCGGTGGCGAAGCCGATCACCGACAGCAGCTACACGACCCACGCGGCCGCCTATGCGGTGCTCGGCCTTCAGGCCTACGCCACCCTCACCGAAAAGGCGGCGAGCGGGGAGAGCGGGCTGGCCGCTTCCGAGCGGCTCGCCGACGGCACGCTCCGCCCGCTGGCCGCCGGTCACGGCGTCGCGCCTCTGGCCGCCTTCTCCGGGGAGGCGAAGGCGATCCGCTTCGAGAAGCAGGGAAGCCGGACGCCCTATCTGTTCTACCAGGTGATCGAGAGCGGTTTCGATCAGGGGGTGCCCACGCAGCCGCTGGCGCGGGGGATCGAGGTCGAACGCGAATATCGGGATGGCTCCGGAAAGGTGCTGGCGAGCGTCCAACTCGGCGAGGAGTGCCAAGTGGTGTTGCGCATCCGGAGCATCGACGGGGGGTATCATGACAACCTCGCCATCCTCGACTTGCTGCCCGGAGGCTTCGAGGTGGTGGGCGATTCGCTGCACGGGGGCGGCAGTTCGTTCGAGCCCGAATCGATCGATGGGCGGGAGGACCGGGTGGTGCTCTACGGCTGCGCCGGGCCGGAGGTCCGGGAGTTCACCTACCGGATCAAGGCGACGAACCAAGGCTGCTATCAGGTGCCTCCCGTCCAGGCCGAATCGATGTATCACCCGGAGATCGTTTCCCGGAGTCTGCCGGGATCGATCCGGGTGGAGGGGGCGCCTTGAAGATCTCACGGATGCGCGGCTGGCTTCTGGTCCTGGGAGGGCTCTTCCTGGTGATTTTTCTGGTGCCGAAGCCGCCCCTGCTCGACGGGCTCGGCTATTCCTCCGAATTCCTCGACCGGGATGGGCGGCTGCTCCGCCTCGAGGTGGCGGCGGACGAGCGGTATCGGATTTTCATGCCGCTCGATCGGATCTCGCCGCTCCTGGTCGAGGCGACATTGCTCCATGAGGATCGCTACTATTACGACCATCCCGGCGCGAATCCGGTGGCGCTGGCGAAGGCGCTCGAAAACGAGTGCCGGGGGAATGCCCGGCGGATCGGGGCCTCGACGATCACGATGCAGGTCGCCCGGCTCCGGTTCCATCTCCACACCCGGACCTGGACGGGAAAGCTGCTCCAGATTGCGCTGGGGCTGCAGCTCGAGCTGCACTACTCGAAGCGGCAGATTCTCGAGGCCTACTTCAACCTCGCCCCCTACGGGCGGAACATCGAGGGGATCGGCGCGGCCAGCCGGATCTATTACGACAAGGCTCCGGACCAGCTCACTCTCGACGAGGCCGTCACCCTTGCGGCGATTCCGCAGAGCCCGGCGCGGCGCGCCCCGCGCTATCCGAACGATCCGGCGCCCGATCTGGTCCGGGCCCGCCAGATCGTCTTCGCGCAATGGGTGCAGGTCCACCCCCAGGATGCCGATCGGGGCGGCGGACTGGCGTTCCCTCCACAGATACGGGTGCGGGAGGAGCTGCCTTTTCTGGCGCCCCACTTCGTCAACGGGATCAAGACGAGCGGCGGGGGCGGCCCCATCGAAACCACGCTCGACCTCGGTTTGCAGCAGATCTTGGAATCGCGGATTGCCGCCGACGTCGCCGCGAATCGGGAGCGCGGAGTGCAAAACGCGGCGGCGATCCTGGTCGATTACACGAGCATGGAGGTCGTCGCGGCGGTCGGTTCGGCCGATTACTTTTCCCGGCGGATCGACGGGGAGGTCGACGGGCTCTCCATGCGGCGTTCCCCCGGCTCGGCGCTCAAGCCGTTCGTTTACGCCCTGGCCCTCCAGGACGGATTGATTCAGCCCCATTCCCTGCTCAAGGACGTTCCCACCGGCTTCGCGGGATACGATCCCGAGAACTTCGACAAGGATTTCGTCGGGCCGATCCAGGCGGGAGAAGCGCTCCGCCAAAGCCGGAATGTGCCCGCCGTCTCGCTCCTGGCGCGCTTGGGCACCGGACCATTCTATAAGCTCCTTCAAGACACCGGGGTCGAAGGTCTCGAACCCGAATCGCATTACGGGCTGACGCTCGCTCTCGGCAGCGAAGATGTCTCCCTCCGCGAGGTCGCCCGCCTCTACGCCCTGCTGGCGAATCACGGTCTCGATCGTCCCCTGCGCGATCTCCGCGCCGCTCCGCCGACGGCTCCGGTCCGTCGGCTGAGTCCCGAGGCCTCTTTCCTCGTCCTCGACATGCTCAAAGACGCCCCGCGTCCCGGCGCCTTGAACACCACGGGCTGGGGAGAGGCTCCCGCGCCGGTGGCTTGGAAGACGGGGACTTCCTGGGCATTTCGCGACGCCTGGACGGCCGCCGTCTTCGATCGCTATGTGCTGGTGGTCTGGGTCGGCAATTTCAACGGCGCGGGCAATGCCGCCTTCGTCGGAAGGGAGACGGCGGCGCCGCTGCTCTTTTCGATGGTCGATGCGATTCGAGGCTCGGGAAACCGCCCGGAGGCGGCGGCGGCCCCAGCTCCAGCCCCTTGGGAATCGACCGAGGGGCTGAATCTCCGGCAAGTCGATCTCTGCGCGCTTTCCGGCGAGTTGGCGACGCCGCAATGCCCCCAGACGATCAAGGGCTGGTTCATTCCCGGCGTTTCCCCGATCACGCCCTGCCCGATTCATCGGGAAATCGCCGTCGATACGCGGAACGGCCTCCGCGCCACGCCCGAGACGCCGCCCGCCGCGATCAAGAAGGAGGTCTATGAAGTCTGGCCCTCCGATCTCCTCGCCCTCTTCCGGGCGGCGGGAATGCCGCGCCGCCTTCCGCCCGCTTTCCCGCAAGCCGTCGATGCTCCGTCGGAGGTTCCTTCGACCGAAGCCGGGGCTCCCGAAATCCGCTCGCCCAAGGCGGGAATCGTCTACACGGTCGCCCGTACGGCGGCCGACGCCTCAAATTCCGCCGGGATCTCGTTGGAAGCGATCACCGCCGGCGGCGGAGAGGAGGCCTATTGGTTTGCCAATGCCGACTTTCTCGGCCGGGCCAAGGCGGGGGAGCCGCTTTTTTGGAAGCCGCATCCCGGGACTTATCATCTCAGCGTGGTTGACGAAAAAGGCCTTTCGGCCTCGCAGGAGGTGACGGTGGAGGCGATGCCGTAGATATTCAGTCCCCGCGCAGGCGAAAGGCGATTCTATTTCAAGGCTTTATCTATAGATACCGCTTCCATAGAGGTGGCGAATCGACTCTGGGGGGAATCTAAAGGGGGAACCCCTTTACATTGTTACAAGCTGCCCCCGTGCATCCCGGTCCGTCTCTACCCAGCACGTTCGATCTTCCCCCGATTCGCGCCACCTGAAACCCACGAGCCCGCTCTCCCGCGCTCCTCGCGTCCGCATGGTAGAATCGACCCGGAATCGGCGACATCCCCCCTCCCAGCGGGGCCAGAATGCCTGCGCGATAGCGCACGTAGTTCCCAGGGGAGACTAACTCGCATGGCCGGGAGGCAATCGCAGCCCCAAAAGTTCGCCCTCCTATCGAGCCTGTTTGCCGCTCGCCCCCCCCGCTCCCCTTTAGGAGTTGACGCCGCGGCGGGTTTCGGGGATAAAGACCCCCCTTATTTTTAAGGCGCCTCGGCGCCGGGGCGCTGTCCGCTCCGGGCGGCGGCCTGGAAATAGGAAACCAACCAGGATAAATTTATGGCAGTTGAAGTGTTGTTGAAGAATAAGATCGAAGGTCTGGGCGTGGAGGCCGACGTGGTCTCGGTCCGCCCCGGCTATGCCCGTAATTTCCTGGTTCCGCAGGGCCACGCGGTCCTCGCCACCTCGGCGACGAAGCGCCAGATCGAGCAGCTCCGCCAGAAGCGCGCCCAGCGCGAGGCCGAGGAGCTCAACGCCGCCAATGAGCTGGCCGGCAAGCTCAACAAGCTGAAGCTGACCTTCACCCTGACCGCCGGTCAGAACCAGGAGAAGGTCTTCGGCTCCGTCACCACCAACGATATCGCCGACCGCCTCAAGGCCGAGGGCTACACGATCGAGCGCAAGCAGATCAAGCTCGACAAGCCGATCAAGGAAACCGGCGATCATGAGGTCGCCATCTCGATCCATTCCGATATTTCGGCCAAGCTGAAGATCCATATCGCCGTTCCCGAGCCCAAGGTCGAAGCGAAGGCCGACGAGGATACGGACGACGACGATCGCGGCCCCCGCCGGCCGTCCCGCAAGTCGAAGAAATAGTTTCGAAACTAGTCTCGAAATCTTCGAGATATTTTTCGAAAGACCTTCCCATAATTCAGGGGCGAACCGCCCCGAGATAGCCTCTGAAGGCGGCACCAAGGGGATAAAAAAGGTAGTGGCGACGCTACCTTTACCTTGACGAATGTGCCGATCCTCAGCAGCATCCCGGGCAAAACGCGTGTTTAAGCGTTTCTAAGGGAATACCATAAAGTGCACGAGATGAGCCGCAAAGAGGAGCTTTTAAAAGGAAGCTCCGTAAAAACTCGGAATCGATTTTTTCGATTCTCCGGAGCGTTGGCACGGACGTCGTCCCATCTCTTTCTGGCCGGATTGATTTTTGTCTCGGGAGCGCTGCCCCTGGTTCCCTTCCGGGCCTCCGCCCAGGACGCTTCCAATACCTCATCGAGTGATTCCTCGGCTCCGGCAGCGGCGCCCGCGCCCGCGCCGGCCATGCCCGACGCCTCGGCGCAGGATCCCTCTCCCGGCACCGGCCCGGCGACAGCCGCCGGCGTGGCCGATCCCAATGCCGCCCCCAGCTCGACGACCCCGCCTCCCGAGCCGACTCCCGGCCCCCAGACTCCGGTGATCCCGATCGTCCCCGACAATGAGAAGAAGGTCGTCGCCCCTCCCGACACCACCAAGGACACCGGCTTCGGCCCCTCGGTCCGCGAGATCGAGATCGTCTACGTCGGCCCGAAGTCGGTCAACCGGACGGTGATCCTCTCGAACATGCGGACGACGGTGGGCCAGCCCTACTCTCCCGCCGCCGTCGAGGAAGACGTCAAAAATCTCTACGCGACCGGCCTCTTCGTCAACCTGCGCATCACCGACGAACCCCTCGGCGACGGCGTCAAGGTCATCGTGGTGGTCCAGCCGAAGCCGTTGGTGAAGGAAATCCTCATCAGCGGAGCCAAGCAGATCAAGGAGAAGCGGCTCCGCAAGGAGATCAAGTCGAAGCCCGGCGAGCCCCTCAGCGAGCAGCAGGTGGCCGAGGATTCGCAGAAGATCCACGATTACTACCTCGACAAGGGTTTCAACAACGTCCAGGTCACCTACAAGATCGACGTCAACGAGGAGTTCGGCCGCGCGGTGGTCAGCTTCACCGTGAACGAGGGAGAGAAGGCCTTCATCCAGCAGGTCGAGTTCATCGGCGTCAAGGCCTTCACCGACAAGGAGCTCAAGAAGTGCTTCAAGAAGACCCGCAAGAAGAACTTCTTCTCCTTCATCAACCATTCCGGCCTCTACAAGGACGACGATCTCCAGGACGATCTCGACCGGCTCCGCGATTACTACCAGGACCACGGCTACATCGACATGGAGGTCAAGGACACCAAGGTGACCTACCCGACCCCCGACACCATCAAGGTGACGGTGACGGTCTTCGAGGGGATCCAATATCACGTCGGCGCGATCAAGATCGAGGGCGAGTCCCTCTTCTCCGAGGACGTCATCCGCAAGGCGTTCAAGATGGGCGAGGGGGCGGTCTTCTCCCCCAAGGGCCTGGAGGCCGACGTCAAGGCGGTCAAGGATCTCTACGGCAAGAAGGGCTACATCGACGCCGAGGTCAAGCCGGAGCGGCTCGCCAACGTCGAAAGCGCCAAGATCGACCTCGATTACAAGATCACCGAGGGCGCCCAGTCGTTCGTCGACCGGATCATCATCCAGGGCAACAACAAGACCAAGGACAAGGTGCTGCGCCGCGAGTTGGCGCTGGCCCCGGGCGACGTCTATAACAGCGTCGACGCCGAGGCGAGCAAGAAGCGGCTGGAGAATCTCGGCTACTTCGAGAAGGTCGATGTCAGCCCGCAGGACACCTCGGTGCCGAACCGCCGCAACATGGTGGTGACGGTCGAGGAGAAGCGGACCGGCAACGTCACCTTCGGCCTCGGCTTCAGCTCGGTCGACAGCCTCCTCGGCTTCGTCGAGCTCTCGCAGGGCAATTTCGACATCTCCAACTTCCCCTACTTCACCGGCGCGGGCCAGAAGTTCAAGACCCGGGTCCAATACGGGTTGACCCGCAAGGACTTCACCCTCTCGTTCACCGAGCCGTGGTTCCTCGACCGGCCGATCGCGGTCGGCTTCGACCTCTTCGCCCACGATTACGGCAGCGATTATGAGAATAATCTCTACGCGATGCTCCAGGTGGGCGGCGACGTCCGGGTGGCCAAGCGGCTGACGCCGTTCTGGACCGCCGAGGCGAAGTACCAGCTGGAGGAGGTCGACCTCTCCGACTTCGATCCCTCGGTGCCGTCGCTCCTCCCCGGCCTCTACACGGAGCGCGGCTCCCGTTCCGAGAGCTCGGTGATCGGTTCGCTCAATTACGACACCCGCGACAGCGTCTTCCTGACCCGCAAGGGCGAGAAGCTGACCTTCACCGTCGAGGGGGCGGGCGGCCCGCTGCTCGGCCAGACCGACATCTACAAGTTCCAGATCGACGCGCAGAAGTTCTTCCCGCTGCCCTACGACATGATCTTCCAGCTCAACGGCTCGACCGGCATCGCCAACAATTACGGCGACACCAGCTTCGTCCCGATCTTCGAGCGGTATTTTGTCGGCGGCTCGCGCTCGGTGCGCGGCTTCGACAACCAGATGGTCGGCCCCGTCTATCCCGGCACCACCGAGCCGATGGGCGGCGATACCTACGGCTATGTGAACTTCGAGCTGACCTATCCGATCATCGACCGGGTGCGCGGCGCGGTCTTCTACGATGCCGGTTTTGTGGAGGGCGACTTCGCCGATTACGGCCATGTGCTGCGCGATTACGATTCGGCGGTCGGCGTCGGTCTCCGCCTCAATCTCCCGATCGGCCCGCTCCGCTTCGACTACGGCATCCCTGTCAAATCGGACCCCTGGAATACCTCCACCGGGAAGTTTTCCTTTGACGTCGGATACCAGTTCTAGAATATTTAACGAATCCCCTTTCACATGAAAAATGCCCGCTTTGGCCAGTTTGCCGCGCTTTCCCTGGCGCTTTTGCTTCCGCTCCTCTCCCTGACGGCCGCGCACGCCCAGACCCCGAAGATCGCGGTGATCGATCTCTCGCAGGCCTTCAGCCAGTATTATAAAACCAACGACGCCGAGGCGATCCTCAAGGACCGGATGGCCGGTTTCCAGAAGGAGCGGGACCAGATGGCCGCCGATTACCAGAAGCTGGTCGACGACACCCAGAAGCTGCGTGACGCCGCCAACGACACCACTCTCTCCAACGACGCCCGCGCCGAGCGCCAGAAGGCTTTCGAGACCAAGGTGCAGGATGTCCGCAATGCCGAGCGCCAGATGCAGGAGTTCAACACCACCCGGCAGAAGCAATTCGAGGATCAGAGCCGCCGGATGCGCGGCGGGATCGTCGATGAAATCATCAAATACATCACCGATCTCGGCACCCGCGAAAAATACACCTTCATCTACGACAAATCGGGGCTCTCGACCAACGGCACCCCCTTCCTCATTTTCGTCTCCCCCGATATCAAGGACATCACCGACGACGTGATCAAGGCGATGAACGCCAACAAGCCGGCGACTCCCGCCGCCTCGACTCCGCCCACGGGCGCGGCGGCCGGTCCCTCGGTGACGACGCCGATGACGATTCCGGCGGCGCCGAGCACCTCGGCCCCCGTCGCTCCGGCTCCGGCGGCGAAATAGCAATCGCACTGTGCGGCTTCATTCCGCCCACGCCCTTCCATTGGCTTCCTAGCCGCCGCTCTCATGCCCGTCTATACCGTGCGTGAGCTGGCCGGGATGGTGGAGGGAGTGCTGGGAGAGGGCGACGGCGAAACCCCCATTTCCGGAATCGCCGATCTGGCGGGCGCGGGCGCGGGCCAGCTCGCCTTCCTCGGCAATGCCCGCTATGTCCAGGCGGCCAAGAAGACGGCGGCTTCCGCGATCCTGATCGCCCGGGAGGAAACCGAGACTTTTCCGGCGGTGGTCATCCGGGTGGCGTCGCCCTCCCTCGCTTTTTCCAAGATCGCGGCGCTCTACGCGCCGGAACCGGTCTCCTTCGCGCCCGGAGTTCATCCCAGCGCGGTGGTCTCTCCCGACGCGGTGATCGGCGAGGGGGCCTCGATCCAGCCCTTGGCGGTGATCGAGGCGGGGGTGCGGATCGGCGCCCGCTCGGTGGTTGGCGCGGGCAGCTATCTCGGCCACCGGACGACGGTGGGAGAAGACGCCCTGATCTATCCCCGGGTGGTGATCCGCGAGCGGTCGGTGCTCGGCGATCGGGTGATCGTCCACAGCGGGGCGGTGATCGGCTCGGACGGCTTCGGCTACGAGCTCAAGGAAGGCCGCCACGTCAAGATTCCCCAGGTCGGCAATGTCCAGATCGACGACGATGTCGAGATCGGGGCCAATACGACCATCGACCGGGGCCGCTTCGGACGGACTTGGATCAAGCGGGGAGCCAAGATCGATAATCTGGTGATGATCGCCCACAACGTGATCGTGGGAGAGTACTCGCTGGTGGTGGCGCAGGCGGGAATTTCCGGCAGCACCACGCTGGGGAAGTATGTGACGCTGGCCGGGCAGGTCGGCCTGGCGGGCCACATCGAGGTCGGTGACCGGGCGACGGTGACGGCGCAATCGGGCGTGACCAAGGATATCCCGGCCAAGGCGGTATTGGCGGGCCGCCATGCGGTGCCGCTGCGGGAAAGCCTCCGGTTGGAGGCGCTCTTTCGCAAGCTGCCGGAGCTTTGGGAGCGGATCCGGGCGTTGGAGAAGAAAGCTGGGACGACGGAATAGCGGGCTGCCAGTGCGGTTCGAGGCTTGGCGATACGGATCGACCTCGCAGCCGGGATCGGCTATCGATTGTGGATGGGAATTTTAAGGGGATTGCAGGCGCTTGTCTTGGGCGGCCTCCTGGGATCGGGAGCGACGGTTCAGGCACAAGATGTTTCCGATGCCACTTCGCCCACATTGTCGCAGGACGCCAAGACCGCCCGGGTACTGGATGCGGCTGGTTCCTTCTATCTCGGCCTGCAAAACTTTCAGGTGGAGGGTTCCTCACTCCAGCGGAGCGGGGCCGCCGCATCGAAGCATGAACGTGGGGAGACTTTCTCGCTCGCGATGTCCCGCCCCGCCTCCTTTGCGTTCGTCAGAAGCGATTCCAATGTAAAAGGAGCGCTGGTTTCGGATGGGGAGACCCTGACCGGCTATGTCCTCAATGAAAAGCTGGTTTCGCGACCGGCGCCTCAGGAGTTGTCGAAGATCATTCACCCCTCGACCGATTTCGATCTCGATATCAAGGTCTTCGGTTCTTACCCGATCTATGAGGCGCTCCTCTCGCAGCACCCCTTTCGGAGTCTGGTGAAGAAAATGACGGGGACCTATGTCGGCAGCGAAGCGGTGGCGGGAACGCAGGCCGATCATCTCCATTTTGCTGAGACGACGCCGACTAAAGCCCGGACGCTCGATCTTTGGTTTGCCGAAGGCCCCTCGCCGTTTCTGGTTCAGGCGAGCCAGGGTTTTACCGCGATCTTTCTGCCCGGCGTCCTCGACAAGCCGCTGCCGGAGGGCTGGAGCGCCCCTTATAGCGAGACGATCCTGACGTTTTCCAATTGGCGATGCGACGGGACGATTCCGCCGGAACGTTTTCAATTTCAACAGCCGCTCTACAAGCCTCCCCTGGCTCCCCAGGATGCGTCATCCGATCCCGCCACTCAGGAAGCACGATTAAAGGCGGAGGAAGAACAGATGAAAATCGATCAGGAGGAATTGGGATTGCAGCAGCTTTGGCGTAAGGAGATCGATAGCGCCAAGGGAGGCTGATGAGCCGGGCGGGTCATTCGCGCCCAGAGAGGGAAATGGTATGTTCCTTTCATGAAGCGGCTCGGCTGGGTATTCGCCTTTCTCTGTTTCCTCGTCGTGGCGGGTCTCGGCGTCGCCGGGTACAAGGCTTACCGCTTTTACCGCGAGGCGACGGGGGCGATCGACCGGCGGGTGGAGCAGGTGGCGGGACTTTTCCGTGATCTCTTCCACGATACACCGCGCCTAGTGGTCGATCACAAGACGGTCTGGGGTAAGACGGCGCCGATCGCCGAGTTCGCGGTGGTTTCGAAGGAGGGGGATTTCGAACAGGAGTGGAAGCAGACCCGCTTTCTCAGTACGAAGCGGGTGGTGATTCGGGCGAAGTATCTGGCCAAGGCGGGATTCGATCTGAACCAGGAGTTCGCCATCAATGTCGATCACAAGACAGGGGAGATCACGGCGCTGCTGCCGCCGGCCAAGGTGCTCTCGGTCGAGTTGACCAGCGACCTGGAGGTTCACGGCGAGAACGGGGTGCTCAACTGGCTGACCGACGCCGACATCGCCGAAGCGCTGAAATATTTCCGGGAGCAGGTGACGGTGGAGGCGGAGAAATCGGGGTTGCCCGCCGAGGCCGAGACGGAGGCGTTGCGGCGGCTCGAAGCCCTGGCGGCGCAGGCGGGGGTGAAGGTCCGTTTCGCCATCGCAGCGGGGACTCCGGCAGTGGGGACGGTGGCGCCGACGATGGAGATTCAGGGGGCGGCTGCGGAAGGAGCTGTTGAGAGCGACGCCGAAAGGACTGCGCGGTAGTGGGTTCGAACCACTGACCTCTCGCGTGTGAAGCGAGCGCTCTACCACTAAGCTAACCGCGCGCAAGAAACGAGAGGAAGGATTAGCAACATTTTGATGACGTTGCAAGGGCGGGCTTGTTTAGCGGGGTGAGGTGTGCGAACAGTGGGGAATGAGTTCGGAAGGAAAACGGAAGGTGAAATTGGGTCTAATCCAGACCGATGCCTCGAATGATCCGGCGGATAATCTCCGCCGCCAGGTGGCCTTGATCGAGAAGGCGGCCGACCAGGGCGCGCAGATCGTGGCGACCCAGGAGCTCTTCCGCTCCCAATACTTCTGCCAGGCGGAGGATCACAAGAATTTCGAGGTGGCCGAGGCGATCCCGGAGGGCCCCAGCACCCAGGCCTTCATCGAGGTGGCGCGGAAGAAGGGGATCGTCATCGTCGGCTCGCTCTTCGAGAAGCGGGCCGCCGGGCTCTATCACAACACGGCGGTGATCATCGATGCCGATGGCACGTTTCTCGGGCGCTATCGGAAGATGCACATCCCGGACGACCCGCTTTTTTACGAGAAATTCTACTTCACGCCGGGCGACCTCGGCTTCCAGGCATGGCAGACGAAGTTCGGGCGGATCGGCGTGCTGGTCTGCTGGGATCAGTGGTATCCGGAAGCGGCGCGGTTGACGGCGTTGCGCGGGGCGGAGATCCTTTTCTATCCGACGGCGATCGGCTGGCATCCCTCGGAGAAGGCCGAGTACGGCGAGGCGCAGCATTCGGCCTGGGAGACGATCCAGCGCTCGCACGCGGTGGCGAACGGCTGCTACGTCGCTTCGATCAACCGGATCGGCTTCGAGAAGCCCTACGGCGGTGACGGGCTCGAGTTCTGGGGCCAGAGCTTCGTGGCGAACACCTCGGGCCAGATTATGGTGAAGGGGTCGAAGGACCGCGAGGAGATCGTGATCGCCGAGGTCGATCTGGCGAAGGTCGACCAGACGCGGACCCATTGGCCGTTTTTCCGCGACCGGCGGATCGATGCCTATGGCGATCTGACGCGGCGGTTCATCGACTAGCGGTCTTCATTTTCTTCAATCATGTCCCCTGCGTTGACTCCGGCGGCGGCCGGTTATCGGATGCCCGCCGAATGGGAACCCCATGCCGCCACCTGGCTCTCCTGGCCACGGCCGGAGGGGATCAGTTTTCCCGGCCGTTTCGAGATGGTGCCGGCGATCTGGAGCCGGTTGACCGCGTTGCTGGCGGAGGACGAGGAGGTCCATATCAACGTCTTTTCCCCGGAGCACCGCGCCTCGGTCGAGGCGGCATTGCGCGCGGCCTCGCTGACGGTGGGGAAGGGGATTCATCTCCATGATTTCCCCGCCTACGAGCCGTGGTGCCGCGATCACGGGCCGATCTTCGTCCGCAACCCGCAGGGCAAGATGGCGGTGGTCGATTGGGGCTATAACGCCTGGGGCGGGAAGTATCCGCCGCACGATCTCGACGACGAGGTCCCGCGCCATGTGGCCGAATATCTCGGCCTGCCGCTCTACCGGCCCGGGATCGTGATGGAGGGAGGCTCGCTCGACGTGAACGGGGCGGGGACGCTCCTCACGACCGAGTCGTGCCTGCTGAATCCGAACCGGAACCCCCAGCTTTCCAAGGCGGAGATCGAGGGCTATCTGCGCGATTACCTCGGCGTTTCCAAGATCCTTTGGCTCGGCGACGGGATCGTCGGCGACGATACCGACGGGCATGTCGACGATCTGACCCGCTTCGTCAACGCCGACACGGTGGTGACGGTGGTGGAGGACGATCCGGCGGACGAGAATTACGCGCTGCTCCGCGAGAACCGCGAGCGGCTGGCGACGATGACGACGGCGGAGGGGACCCCGCTCCGGGTGGTCGATCTGCCGATGCCGGGCGCGCTCCATTGCGAGGACCAGCGGCTCCCCGCCAGCTATGCGAATTTCTACATCGCGAACCGGAAGGTGCTGGTGCCGGTCTTCGGCGATCCCAAGGACGCGGAAGCCTGCGCGATCCTGGCCGGTCTTTTCCCCGATCGCCGGGTGGTGGCGTTCGACGCCAGCGATCTGATCTGGGGGCTGGGCGCGCTCCATTGCATCACGCAACAGCAGCCGCTGGGCTGAGGGCCAAAAGAGGGCTAAAAAGCCTAGCTGCTTTATAGTGAAAGCGAAAACGTTGGGTGGCGCTAATAGGTCTTGTTTAGGTCTTCTCCGGGCGGGTCTGTAAAAGATTTAGACAAATCTCCGTAAAAAGTTTTGACCGCAAACGAAACGGAGCGTTATTCTCCAGCAACTCGTTTCCGATTTTCAATATTTTGTAATGAAGGTATCGCTCCCATTTTTTGCTCTATTGGCGTTATCGGCATTGGGGACGCTGCCGCTTTCCTGCCCCCTTTCCGCCCGCGCCCAAAGCAATAGCCCGATCACGATCACCAAGGTCGAGGCGACTCTGGTGACCTCGCCGATTTACGCGGTGACGGCCAGCCCCAACGCGGCGCCGGTCGCCGGTCAGCCGGGCAAGTGGCTGCAGGTCGATTTCACCTATTCGGTCAACAGCGAGGATCTGATGGTGAAGGAGGTCCAATTCCGCGTCTATGCCGAGGTCGATGACCTGGCCGTCCCCACTGACAAGACCGGGCCGGGAGCCTATCTCTACGGGGAGGGCACCTATCTCAATATTCCCAACGGCAAGGATTATCACGGCTCCTTTTATATCCATCCCTTCACGGTGCAGCGTTTCGGTGGAGAGAGCTCCATGACCTATCAGGATCCGAAGGGAAAGAATATCCGCGTCGAGGCCGATATCGACAGTCAACAGGCGGGTTACAAGGATCTCCACGATGACGATCCGAATTGGGTGAGCCAGGCGGGCCGGAAGATCGCCGGGATGATCCTGCCGCGGGAGCTGACCCCCTGGGCATTGATCAATGCCGACCGCTATCCTCCGGTGAAACTTCGTACCGGGGGCGATTGAGAGACGGATTGATCCATCGGGCTGGTCTCCTCGCATTCGCAGGTTGTCCGGGCTAGTTTTCACCCCCTTCTTCTCCATTTCGTTTTTTCATGGCCGCACATTCGCCGATTCTCGCGCTCGATATCGGGTCCCATACCGTCAAGCTCGCGGAGTTCACCAGCTTCAAGGACGGCTCGATCACCCTGCAGCGGTTCAGCTCCTTCGCCATGGGGCTCGACCCGAACAAGGAGGAGAGCCGCTCCGCTGCGGTGACCCGGGCGGTCCGCCAGGCCTTGAATCTGGCCGGGATCCGCGGCGGCAAGGTCCACTTTTCGATCGCCGGGCATTCGGTCTTCATGCGCGGCGTGAAATTGCCGGCGGTCGACGCCATGCAGCTCGACCAGATGATCACCTTCGAGGCGCAGCAGATCGTCCCCTTTCCGCTGGCCGAGGTGGTCTGGGATTTCCTGGTGCTGCCGTCGCGTGCGGCCAGTTCCGAAAAGGAGGCGATCATCGTCGCGATCAAGTCCGATCTGCTGGAGAGCGAGTATGCGGCGGTGCAGGCGGCGGGAGTCGAGCCCGCCGAGGTCGACGTCGGCCCGCTGGCGCTCTACAACGCCTACCGCTACAATTACGCGCCGGTCGATCACTGCATCCTCCTGATCGACATCGGAGCCCGCTCGACCAATCTCCTCTTCATCGAGGGGGACCGGCTCTACACCCGCATCCTGCCGCTGGCCGGAAACACCATTTCGCAGACGATCTGCAATGAATTCCAGGAGCCTTTCTCCGTCGCCGAGACGCTCAAGATCGAGACGGCGGGCGTCCATCTGGGCGGCAACTACGCCGGCCCCTCGACGGCTGAGGGCATGCGCCTCTGGAAGCTGACCCGCAACGTGATGGGTCGCATCCAGACCGAGATCAACCGCTCGATCATCTTCTACCGCAACCAGCAGAGCGGCAGCTCGCCGCAGCAGATCCTCCTGACCGGCGGTTCGTCCCGGCTCCCCTATCTCGACTACTTTTTGGGCGAGAAATTCGGCATTCCGGTCGAGATCTTCAATCCGTTGCGGAATGTCAACATCCACGCGGGGGTCGATCGCGCCTCGCTCAGCCTGGCGGCGCACAGCCTGGGAGAGGTAGTCGGCCTCGCCCTGCGCGCCTCCGGCCCGGCTCCGGCCGAGATCCGGCTGCAGCCCCTTTCGATCGCGGCGCGGGAGCAGGCCCAGGGACAGCGGCCCTGGATCTACGCGGCGCTGGTCTGTTGGCTCCTGCTCTTTGTGGTGGTGGCTGCCGGTTTTTGGATGCAGCTGCAGGTCGCGCAGAAGACGGCGGCCGCGCTCCATGCCCGGGTGCAGACGCTCTCGGCCACCGGCGAGAAGATGTCTCCTCTCGAGAGCGGGAACGACGCGCTCAACGAGAAATTCAAGGACGCCCAGCGTCTGATCACGCAGCGCGATACCTGGAGCCGCCTGCTCAACGATATCAACAGCAAGGTGCCGCAGGGGGTCTGGATCACCCAGTTGACCCCGACTTCCGGCGGCAATTCCCTCGACAGCGAGGGATCGGGCGGCGCCGGCGGCGGAGGAGCGGGGCGGCCTCCGGGCGTCGGGGGAGCGCGGGGCGGCGCAGCCAGCTCTGGCCCCGGCGGCCAGTTGGGCGCCTCCCAGATCACCCAGTTGCAGATCAAGGGAATGTTCGAGGACGGCCTGCAGCCGGAAATCGTCAATCGCTTCGTCTCCAGCCTGGCTGAGACCGGATGGTTCGACCTCGACGCCTCGAAGGTCGCCAACGCCATCCTCAGCACCGATACGCCGCAGCCCAACTCGGGCCAGCTGGCCTGGAATTACACGCTCAGCCTCAAGCTGAAGGAGCCGATCAGCCTGGCGCCATGAAAAAGCCTTCCCTCACCTTGATCCAGTGGATCGCGCTCGTCGGCATGATCGTCATCGGCCTGCTGGGCGGCGGCGGCATCTGGTTCCTTTCGCAAAAGCTTAACGACGCCCAGGGAGCCGTGCAGACGGAGGACTCCCAGCTGCGCAAGCTGACGGGCGAGCGCTACCTGCCCAGCGCGGAGAACATCGAGGCGCTGGAGGGCAACAACAAGGTCCTGCAGGCGGCGATCGATCTCCTGCAGCAGCGGCTGCAGTCCCCCGGCAACAAGCTGGACGACGTCAAGGAACAGAACCCGGTCCTCTTCAAGCAGCAGCTGGCCGAGACGCTCCGCTCCCTTTCCGATCTGGCGGTGAAGAACAATGTCCGCGTCGATCCGGGCGTGGCGAACTTCGGCTTTTCCAATTATCAGAACAACAACCCGACCGAGCCGGCGACGCGGGTCCTGGGCAAGCAGTTGGTCGGCATCCAGGAGGTGCTCACCGAGCTGTTCAAGGTCCGGGTCACCAGCCTGAACGCGGTTCGACGCACCTTCGATGAAAACGGCCCCGGCTCGATGCCGGGAGGGGCGCAGTCGGCGGCGCCGGGCGGGAGCGGCGCCGGTGCCGGCAGCGAGGCGCTGCGCGCCCGCATCATCACCTCTGGAGGCGGTTTTTACACGGTCTATCCGTTGGAGTTCGAATTCACCGGCTCCGAGGAGACGCTGCGGGATTTTCTCAGCAGCCTGGGAACCTCGCCTTATGTGTTGATCACCCGCTTCGTGGTGGTGAACAGCGTTCGGGCCAATCCACCCCGGCTCGACGACCTGGCGCATACTCTCGACGGCCTGACCAAGAAACCGACCTTCGTGGTGGCGATGGGCCATGACGATGTCCACGTCCGCATCCGCATCGATCTGATCGACTGGACGGGAGCCCCCGCCTCCAAGGAGGCCGCCGGCGGCAAGGCCGCTTCCAAAAAGTAAATCCCATGGCTGCATCCTGGCATCGAATTCTTCTGATCGGCGTCCTCCTGGCGATGGGCGGCCTGGCGGTCTGGTCCGCGCTCACCTATCCGGGCGCGATCCAGGACCTGCAGGCGCCGCTGAACAAGCAGGCTCCCGGCAACAAGGTCGCCCCCCTCTCGGCCGATACCGTCCTGGCGCAGCGCGATCAATGGCTGAATCCGGCTCCCTGGAGCTTTCCCGACACGCAGAACCAGCTCTTCACTTCCCGCGGCTTCCTCTATTTCACGGCGACGGGGAAGATCGAGGTGGAGACCCCCGAAACCACGGTGACCTCCTCGAGCGGGCACGCGATCCCGCTGGCCTGGCTCAACAAGAACGGCCTCAATGCCAGCGATTCCGATATCATCGACGCCGACTCGGACGGCGACGGTTTCACGAACTTCGAGGAGTACACGGCGGGGACCGATCCCCGCGATCCCAAGAGCCATCCTTCCTATATGAAGCTGGTCCGGCTCCAATCCTCGGAATCGCGTCCTTTCCGCCTCACCTTTACCAGCCTGAACGCGGTGGGGAGTGATAATTTCTTTCAGATCTCGACGCCCGACGGCCAGCGTCAGTCATATAACGTGAAGGTCGGGGATACTTTCGAGGGGTTCAAGGTGATCCAATATACTCCCAAGCAGGGAAGCCGGATGATTGGCACCATGACGGTGGAAGGAGACATCTCTGAGCTCGAGCTGCAGAATGTGACGACGGGCGCGCAGGTGATTCTGGTGGTGAAGGACGAGCAGAATGTCCCGAATGTCTCGGCGGCCTTCATGCTGCTTCTGCCCAATGCCTATACCCAGCCGGTAACGGTCGCGCAGGGGCGTGACTTCACCTTCCAGGCCCAGCCCCGTCCCGATATTCCCGCCGAGACCGTCCATCTCCAGTTTGTTTCCCTCGGCACGGATGGGGCGGCGGTGGTGATCCCCGAAACCAAGGAAAAGCTGGTGATTCCCCTGGCCACGCCCGAAGAGCTGAATCGGGTCAAGACGGCGGCGGCGCAGGCCGCTACGCCTGCAAGCCCATAATGACAATTTAGTCTTTGCGAAATTGACTTTTTACGGATAAACCTAGAAGATCACGCCCCCTTAGCTTTTATGGAAAATAGTGCAACGGCTCTGAATCAGCCTTCGACGAGGTCTTTGACGCGATCCATGCGATCCAAGCAATCCTTGTCTTCCCATTTCTTTCGGACGGGAATGTTGCCGATGGGGCTGCTTTCCCTGGCGATCGTCCCTTTTTTGACGGTTCCGTCCCTGCGCGCGCAGGAGCCGACCGCGCAGAATCTCAATGCGGGTGATTCCGCCGCCAAGGTGGAGCAGGCGGAGGATGTCCGCCGTACCCAGGCCACCTTTGCCGCGAATAAGGCGATCAATGACGGGACGGTCTATCTCCAGGCGGGCGATTATGCCAAGGCCGATGATCAATTTCAGTTTGTCCTGAAAAATGTCGCCCCCGACGGGCCGACCCAGGCTGTGTACAACCGGGCCAGCGCCGGCGAGGCCCAGGTGAAACTCGCCCAGGCCGACGATGCGCGCAAGAGCGGCGATTTCGACCATGCCATCTCCCTGCTGGCCGAAGCGGTCCAGTATGACCCTTCGGTGAAGCCGCTGGCGGACAAAGAGACGGATCGGGTGCGCGACGACCGAAGCCGTGCGGAGAAGGAACGGGTCAATCCCGAGGCGATCGTGAACAATCCGGTGATCACCTCCGATTTCAAGGACAATGTGGCGTCGGTCCAGAAGGATCTTTTCGACGGAGACCGCTATTTCGAGACCGGCCAATATGACCGCGCCGAAGACTCTTACAAGCAGGTGCTGGTGATCGATCCTTACAATTCGGCCGCCCGCGAAAAGCTCGAGCGGCTCGATCGTTATAAGATGCGCGCCGCCGAGGAGGCCCATGAGACCACCCGCGTCGAGGCGCTTTACGATATCGAGCGGCGCTGGAGCGAGAAGGAAGTCGCCGCCCCCCAGCAGGGCGCCGCCTCCACGGAACCGGCCGTCGAATCGAATGTCGCCCGGCTCACCAACAAGTTGAACTCGATCCGGATCGACAGCGTCTCCTTCGTCGGAACTCCGGTTGATGATGCCATCCGGATCCTGGCCGCCAAGGCCAAGGAGGCCGACAGCACCGGCGAAGGGATCAACTTTGTCCTCAAGCTCCGGCCCAATGAGGCGCCTCCGGCTCCCAAGGGTTCCCTTCCCCCGCTTCCCACCGCCGCCGGCTCTCGCAGCCCGATCGTCGCCTCGGCGGCCTCCGCCGCGCCGGCCACGGTGACGTTGAGCCTGAATGATGTCTCACTGGCCGAGGTCCTGCGGGTGCTCACCCAGCTCACCAATCTCAAATACAAGGTCGAGGAATACGCGGTCTTCATCCTGCCCTCGACCGAAACGTCCGATGTCCTGATTCCCCGCACCTTCGTGGTGCCGACCGGCTTCTTCCAGGGAGGACTCACCGCCACAGCCGCGCCTGCGGTGAACGGGGTCAACAGCCTGAGCGCCGCCGGTTCGGTCAGTTCCGCCCAGGTCGATGTCAAGCAGCAGCTGATGAGCCAGGGGGTCGATTTCCCCCCAGGGTCGACCGCCGCCTTCCTTTCCGGCTCGAGCCGCCTGGTGGTGAAGAACACGCCCGACCAGCTCGACCGCATCGACGCGCTGCTGCAGGCCGCCAGCCAGGAGGAGGATCCGCAGGTCGAGATCGAGACCAAGTTCACCGAATTCACCGACAATCAGCTGAAGGAGTTGGTCAATAACTGGGTCGTGGCCTTCAACTTCCCCGGGACCCTCAGCCCGCTTCCCACCAGCCTCGCCAACGGCAATCCCATCGCCGAGCAAAGCATCATCCAGCAGACGCCGGGTCAAGGCGGCCCGATCTACGGGGGCCAGACCGCTTTGCGCGGCGAGGGGGATATCTCGGAAGATTCGCTCGATTCCCTTTTGGCGAGCAGCGGATTGAACGGTTCCACTTCCAATGATTCGATCGCCAACTTCGCGATTGGAGCGGTGATCGGGCATACCGGCATGGCCTTGCTCACCACCCTGATCGATGAGATCCACGGCGTCGATCTGCTCTCCGCCCCCAAGGTGACGACCAAGAACCGGGCTCCCGCCAAGGTCGAAATCGACGAGCAGATGAGCTATCCGAGCCAGTTCACGGCGCCGACCTATAACGCGAATCTGGTGCAGTTCGACGGCGAGCCGGTCACCCTGGTCGCGCCGCCGACGCCTTCCAGCTTCAACAAGCAGGCCATCGGCGTCACTCTTGACGTCACTCCGGTGGCCTATGCCGACCGGCGGATCGATCTCGATTTGAAGCCCGAGGTCACCGACTTCGACGGCTTCATCGATTACGGCGCCACCATCAACGAGGGGTCGGTTGACACTGCCGACATCACCCCGGTGGAAACCTACCATGTGCGCCAGCCGGTCTTCAATAACCGGAAGATCACGACCAAGCTGCAGGTGATCGACGGCCAGACCGTCATCATGGGCGGCCTGGTGCGCGAGGATACCCAGGTGATCAACGACAAGGTGCCCGTATTGGGGGATCTCCCGATGGTCGGGCGGCTTTTCCAGAGCAAGGTCGATCAGCGGACCAAGCGTAATCTGATCATCTTCATCACTGCCCGGATCATCCGCTCGACGGGCAAACCCAAGTATACCCCGCTCGATACCGTCGCCCCGGTGGTGACTGTCGAAAATACCACCCACGTCGGTTCCTAGAAGATAGATCACCCGATAGACGACCTCGACCCACCCACTGGATATGGACTCCCTTCGCCTTCGCCTCCTCTTCGCCTCACTCTTGTTGACGGCGATGCCCGCGGTCTCCCCGGCTCAGACGCCCGCCCCTCAAGTCGCGACTCAGGGGACGCTTCCGCCCAATTCGCAGGCCGCTATCGACCAGCAGCGGGAGCAGATCCGCAAGCAGCAGGAGGTCTTCCGGATCGTCCCCACGCTGGCCGACGCCGACAAAGCGGAACAGGCGGGGGACAATGCCAAAGCCCGTCAGATCTATCTGGCGGCGCTCAACGTGATCACGCCGTCTCCGGCCACCCAGCGGATCTACAATCAGGCGGTGGCGGGATTGCTCCGCACCAATGACGCCTTGATCGAGGCGGCCCGCAAAGCCGGCGACCTGGCGACGGTGGAGATGCTCCTGACCAGCAGCCTGACCTACGATCCGAACAATCGGGACCTGCAGGCCAAGCTGGCCCAGGTGCAGGCCTATAAGCGCAATCCCCAGTCGGTCACCGACTATACCAATCCCGCGATCACTGATGATTTCAAGAAGCAGGTCGAGACAGTCGATTCGCTCTTTGCCGAGGCGGAGCAGGCCCGCCGCACCGGCCAGTACGACCTGGCGGAAACCAAGCTGCAGAGCATCCTCAGCCTCGATCCCTATAACGGGACGGCGCAGAAGAAGCTGGAGGAGATCGCCAAGGAAAAGCTCCAATACACCGATGTGGCGACCGAGGAGAACCGCGCCAAGCGGATCGAGGAAGTCGAACAGAAGTGGAGCGAGCCGGTCCATCCCCAGTCGGTGGAAGCGGTGGCGACGACCGCTTCGGAGCCGTTGACCCGGTCGAACGAATTCGAGATCGCCCAGAAGCTGAAGTCGATCGTGATTCCGGACATCGAATTCAGCGATACCTCGCTGCAGAACGCCGTCGATTTCCTCAACGACAAGGTCCGCCAGCTTGACCCCTCCCATGCGGGCATCAATTTCATCCCCCGCCCCGAGGCGCTCAGCCAGGCGAAGCCGATCACCCTCAGCCTGAAGAACGTCCCCCTGGGCGAGGTGCTCCGCTACGTCACCCAGCTCGCGCAGGTGAAGTTCAAGGTCGATACCTCGGCGGTCTTCTTTGTCCCGCTGACGGCCTCGACGGAGACGCTGGTCCGCCGCAATTTCAACATTCCTCCCGGCTTCTTCACCTCGACGGCGGCGGCGCCGGACGCGGCGGCGGCGCCCACGCGGCGGGCGACGACCCCGGATGCGGGCGCGGCCAACAGCGGCTCCCTCGACGTCAAGGACCAGCTGACCCAGCGCGGTGTCGAATTCACCGCCGAAGGGGCCAACGCGGTCTACCTCGCCTCTTCCGGCATCCTCCAGGTGGTCGATACCCAGGATCAGATGGATCTCATCGACGAGTTGGTCAACGCCCAATCGGGACAGACGATGATGGTCGATATCGAGGCCCGCTTCGTCGAGATCAACCAGACCGACGTGAACGATCTCACCTTCAACTGGAATCTGTTGAACTCCGGGGTCACCAGCCCCAACGCCAGCTCGGCGATGCGCGGCTCCTCCGGCTTCTCGGAAAACAGCCTGGCCAGCCAGCTGGCCATCGCCCAGGCGGCCAACACCGGCTCGCTGGTCTATCCGTCCACGGCGCCGGTGGCGCCCAACGGGCCGATTCCCAGCCAGTTCCTCCTCTCCGGCATTCTCAATCACCGGGTCTATTCGATGACGCTGCAGGCCCTGGCGCAGAAGAAGAGCGCCGATCTCCTTTCGGCTCCCTCCGTTCGGGTGCGCAGCGGCGAGCGGGCGACCATGGACGCGACGCGGACCTTCTTCTATCCGACCTCCTACCAGGCTCCGCAGATCATCACGATCGCGGCGACCGGCGCGGTCGGCGGCGTGACCCCGCCCAGCCCTCCGGCGGCGATTCCCGCCTTTCCCAGCGCCTTCGATAAGCAGGAAATCGGGGTGATCCTCAATGTCCAGCCGACGGTGGGCGGCGATGGGCGCACCATCGATCTTTCGCTGGTGCCGGAAATCACCGATTTCGAGGGATTCATCAATTACGGCGATCCGATCCTGGTGGCGGGGCAAAGATTGGTCACCAATCAGATCCTGCAACCCGTCTTCAACGTGCGGCGGATCACTTCGAAGGTGTTCATCCGCGACGGCTATACCGTGATGCTCGGCGGGCTGATCCGCGAGGATATCCAGACGATCAACGACAAGGTGCCGTTCCTGGGGGATCTCCCCTTCGTGGGACGTTTCTTCCAGTCGAAGGCGAATCAGAATATCAAGCGGAACCTGCTGATCTTCGTCACCGGCCGGATCTTGAAGCCCGACGGCGAGCTGTTCAATCCGAGCGAAGTCGCCTCCGAGAATGTCGGGGCGGGCGGTCCGGCATTGCAGTAGGACGGAGTATTGCCTCCGGGATTTTCCGGGGATAGGGGATTCTGGACATTCGCGGGCGGCCTGGGCGCCGTTCGCTTAGAGCCGTCAATCGTCGGCCCTTGGCGGTTTTATCGGCAGTCCTTCCCAAGTCCGGCTTCCAGATGTTAATCTTTCCCGATGCAGGCCATTTTCCATCCCGACATCATTGACCTCGATCTTCCCGTGATGCGCAAGGCCCTGCGGAAGCGGGGAATCATCCTCGATTTCGATGCGGTCTGGAAATCGTTCCAGCAGGTTGTCGTCGCGAAGATCGACGAGAGGAAGGCCGCCGCTTGGGAGACGGGGCCCGAGGACGAGAGCCGCATCTTCCGGCTCATTCTTCCCTTCTCCGAGCTGCGGATGAACGTCTATCTCCAGCTCAAGCCCAAGGCCAAGCCCGACAAGATCCTGGTCTGGGTGCTCGAGGTGGGAGGCCGAATGGATGTCCCCCACCACTTGGAAAAAAGGAACAACGTCACGGTCAAGGAAGCAACCTTCGTCTACCCCGTCGGGAAACTCGTTCCCAAATAGCGCGCGGAGTCCAGCGTCTCAGATGTTCTGCGAGAACGAGATGAACCCGCGGTAATTCTCCAGGATCGAGAAGAGGGCTAGTCGGGTCGCCTCGATCTGGTCGCGGAGCGGGGCCGCCTGGGGCGTCTCGAAGACGATCTCGAACGGCGTCGTCTTCAGCGGCACGGTCTTGGGCGAGGAGAGCACGCCTTGATAGCCCTTGCGGATGATCCCGTTTTCCGCCTCCATTCCGTCGATGGTCCGGTCGCGGTTGCGCGGCAGCACCGCCTCGGCGGCGGTCAGCGCCGGATCGAGGATCTCCGCGCTCAAGGTCGCCCCCTGCACGTAGCCGTAGGTGCCGTGGCTGTCCCGGTCGGCATGGAGCGCGATCAGGCCGTGGAACTGGTGGTCTATCAACTCCTGCTCCAGCAGATAGACCTCCGGCTCGCCCGAGCCGCTCCAGAACTCCCGGTTGAGATCCTTCCCCGAGACCGATTCCCGGGTCGCCCGCTCGAAGCCGGTCGGATTCACCAGCGGATAAAGGAAGAGGATATAGCCCCGCGCCAGATCGGGATTGGCAACCAGGTCGCGGAAGAACGGGAGCAGCCCCAGCGAGCTTTCCGGCTCGTCCCCATGCAGTCCGCCGAAGATCCCGATCCGGATCGGCGCGTCCTCGCTGCGCGGGCCGGTGAAGATGAAGCGCGGAATCGAGTAGTTCCGCCCCTCCGCCACGAACTGCCCCGCCGTCCCGCTGATCACCGCCTCCGATTGCGAGGCCGTCAGGTAAAAGGGCTGCAGCAGCGCCTCGATCGGATCGAACGCCTTTTTGAACGGGGTCTTTATCAATTGAAAATTCGGGGCATGCATAAATTCAGAAGGAAAAGGGAAGCCCCGCAGGTGGTTACTTGGGCGCTCCCGTGGGTTGGTAGATCTGGTCGAAGATCGCGCCGTCGTCGAAGAACCGCGCCTGCGCCTTGGCCCAGCCGCCGAAGACCTTGTCGATCGTAAAGAGCCCGACCGGCGCGAACTGGCCCGCGTATTTCTTCTGCGCGGCCGGATCGCGGGGGCGGTAGTAATATTTGCCGATGATATCCTGCGCCTCGGGCGTGTAGAGGAAGCGGAGATATTCCTGCGCCACCGCGTCGGTGCCATGCTTGGCGGTATTCTTATCGACCCAGGCCACCGAGGGCTCCGTCAGGATGCTGACCGAGGGGATGATGATCTGGAACTTGTCGTTGCCGAATTGGTCGACCACCTGATGGGCCTCGTTCTCCCACGTCAGCAGGACGTCGCCGATGCCGTTCTGGGCGAAATTGGTGATCGAGCCGCGCATCCCCGAATCGAGGACCGGCACCGTCTTGTAGAGCGAGGTGACGAAATCCCGCGCCTTGTCGTCGCTGCCGTAGGTCTGGAGGGCGTAGCCCCAGGCCGCCAGGAAGGTCCAGCGGGGCGCGCCGCCCGTCTTCGGGTTCGGCGTCAGCGAGGTCACTCCCGGCTGGATCAGGTCGTTCCAGTCGTGGATCTTCTTCGGGTTCCCGGCCCGCACCACGAAGACGATCGTCGAGGTGTAGGGGGAGCTGTTGTCGGGGAGCCGCTGCTGCCAATTGGCGGGGAGGAGCCCGCTCTGAGCGATCTTGTCGATGTCGTTGGCCAGGGCCAGTGTCACCACGTCGGCCTCCAGCCCGTCGATCACCGCGCGGGCCTGCTTGCCCGAGCCGCCGTGCGACTGGTTGACCGTCAGGGTGTCTCCGGTCTTCGCCTGCCATTCCTTGGCGAAGGTGGCATCGATCTCCTGATAAAATTCCCGCGTCGCGTCATAGGAGACGTTCAGCAGCGAGAGGTCCTTGGCCGATCCGCTGGCGGGCGCCAGGCCGAGGAGGAGGCCCAATCCGAGGAAAAGGGCCTGGGTTGCGCGTCGAGGGAGAGGTTTCATGCTTTTCTCTTATTCCTTCTGTCGCCCGTGAGAAAGCGTCTTTTTCACGGAGAGCTCCCATTTCCGCTCCGGCTCCCGGATATGCCGGGAGCCGGAACGAAAGGGGAATCGGTCCTAGTGACCCGCCGCCGCCGGGGCCGGAGTCGTGGCCGGGGCCGAAGCTGCCGCGCCGGTCGGGGTGTAGATCTGGTCGAAGATGCCGCCGTCGCCGAAGAAGCGGGGCTGCGCCTGCTTCCACCCGCCGAAGGTATCGTCGATGGTGAAGAGCTTCACATTGGTGAATTGGCTGGCGTATTTCGCCGCCGCCGCCGGATCGCGGGGCCGGTAGAAATTCTTGCCGATGATGTCCTGCGCCTCGGGGGTGTAGAGGAACTTCAGGTAAGCTTCCGCCACCTGCTGGGTCCCGTGCTTGGCCACCACCTTGTCGACCACCGCCACCGGGGGCTCCGCCAGGATGCTGATCGAGGGGGTCACGATCTCGAACTTGTCGGGGCCGAATTCCTTGAGCGAAAGGTAGGCCTCATTCTCCCAGGCGATCAGCACGTCGCCGATCCCCCGCTCCACGAAGGTCGTCGTCGAACCCCGCGCGCCCGAATCGAGCACCGGCACGTTCTTGTAGAGCTGGGCGACGAAGTCCTTCGCCCGGTCGTCCGAGCCGTAGCGCTTCAACGCATATCCCCAAGCCGCCACGAAATTCCAGCGCGCGCCGCTCGAGGTCTTCGGATTTGGCGTGATCACCGAGACGCCCGGCTTGATCAGGTCGTCCCAATCCTTGATCCCCTTCGGGTTGCCCTTGCGGACCAGGAAGACGATTGTCGAGGTGTAGGGGGTGCTGTTGTCGGGCAGGCGCTTCTGCCAATCGGCCGAGAGGAGCTGCCCGTTCTGGACCAGCGCGTCGATGTCGCCGGCGATGCCGAGGGTCACCACGTCGGCTTCCAGGCCGTCGATCACCGAGCGGGCCTGCTTGCTCGATCCGCCGTGCGACTGATTGATCGTCACCGTATCGCCCGTCTTCGCCAGCCACTGTTTGGCGAAGGCCGCATTGATATCGACGTAGAGCTCCCGCGTCGGGTCGTAGGAGACGTTGAGCAGGGTGATGTCTTTAGCCTGCGCGCCGGTGGCCAGGCCGGAGAGGACCGCCAATGCGGCCAAGGCGCTCAGGGCGTGTTTGAATCGATGAATCATGATGTTCCTTGTTTTTTAATCCGTTGCATTAATCTATTGCGGAGAGGCGCCGCTATTCCCAATCCCCTTCGTCGGGCCGCACCGCGGCCCGGCGATTGTTTTTCTCTCGGTTGGCGGCGGGACGATGTGTGGTTTCATCCCGTTTTTCCCGCCGAAATCGTTCCCGGCTCTCCCGTTTTCCAAATCGGCTCATGGCATTTCCTCCTGATTCGTTGTCGGTTATTCGCGCCTGTTCGCGCTTATTCGTTATAGCGTCCCGGCCCGCGTCCGCCCGAACCGATGCGGACCCGCTCCGTCCGCTCGATCTGTACCACCTGCGAATCATAGACGATGACCTGGACCACTCCGAAGCGAAGCGTTTCGACCTTCCGCGCGACCAGTTCGAGCCATGTCGGCGTGGAGGGATCGGCCTTCAAATCGGCCTTTTCGGCGGCGAGGAGATTGTCGGCTCGGCTCGTTTTCATTCCCTCGTTCCTAGCTTATTAGTATATAAAGTCTATAGAAATATAAATTATTTATCATCTCTCTCTCTTCGCCGGCTGCCGAGTTCTGCCTTTCCCCCCGTCCAAAAGCGCTTTATACAAGGCCCGATGCTGCTGGGAATGACCTGCCTCTTTTGGGGCGCCGCTGAATCGAACCATGCCTTGGAGGGACTCCTCGGCTTCTTCATCAAGCCGGAGGTCACCTGGCTGCTGGCCACCGGGATCATCGGTTTCGGCATTGTCGTCTGGTTCCGGCTCAAGAGCCTTCTGCGCGCCGCCTCCCAGGGCGTCGCCCGCGCCAAGGGGAATCTCAACCGCTTCAAGACCCCGCAGGAATTCACCGCCAAGAGCGCCGAGGTCTATCGCGATCTCAAGGCCAACCCGATCATCGGCCCCGAGTGGCGGACCTTCTGCGACCATCTCATCCCTCCCACCGAGGAGGGGGGCGTCATCCGCCGGACCAGCCAGCCCGAGCATTATTTCAACGAGAACCTCCTGAGCCGGGCCGGCGTCAACCTCCGCTTCTACACCGCCTTTTCCGGCTACCTCCTCGGCCTCGGGCTCCTCTGCACCTTCTTCGGCCTCGTCGCCGCCCTCTACGTCGCCAGTTTGGCGATGGACGAATCGCCCGAGAAGCTCGTCGCCATCCTCCAGAGCCTCCTCGCCGCCGCCTCCTTCAAATTCATCAACTCGATCGCCGGTCTCGGCAGCTCAATGCTCTTTTCCTGGCAGCTCCGCCACCTCACCCACGAGTTCCAGGTCCAGAGCGAGGACTTTTGCCTCACCGTCAGCGAGCTGATCCCCTGCGTCACCGCTGAGATCCTCCTGGCCGAGGGCGCGGAGAGCCGCCGCGAACAGACCGCCGCGATGCGCCGCCTGCCGAAGGAGATGGCCGCCGCCTTGGAGAGCACACTCTCCGTCAATCTGGTCAAACTCGTCGATCCCATCGGCGACCGGATCGGCGGCATCGCCGAAAAAATCACCCAGCTCTCCCAGGAAGCGGTCCGCGACATGGTCAAGGAATTCCGCGCCCAGCTGGTCGCCGCCGCCGCCGAGGAAATGGGCGAAATGTTCAACGGCCTCGAGCGGACCCGCCAATCGATCGAACGGATGGGCGAGCAGATTGTCGCCTCGGCCAAGCATTTCGAGACCGAGATGTCGGGCGCGGCCAAGCACGTCTTCGAGCGGATGGCCGCCGGCGCGGGGAGTGTCGAGGCGAGCTTCCGCAGCACCGCCCTCCAGCTGGAGGGCTCGCTCACCCCGCTCGCCTCCCAGATCCTTACTCTTAACGATAGCTTCCTCAAGATGGACCAGAAGATGAAGCACCATCTCGACCTCTTCACCGGCTCGATGGACGGATTGCGCGGCGTGCTCGCCGACTTCGGCACCACCGCCGACCGCCTCGGCCAGGCGAGCGCCCCGCTCACCAACGCCTCGAAGGAGCTCTTCGAGATGTCCCGCCGCATCCAGGAGAGCAACGAGGCCACCGTCCACGCCCTCGGCCAGCTCTCCAGCTTCAGCCAATCGCTCAGCGACACCACCCAGCAGACCAAGGCGACCTGGGATGCCTATCGCGACCGCTTCGAGAAAGTCGACGACGATCTCAAGGGGATGGTCGAGCAGCTCGGCAACGGCTTCGCCAAATACCATGAGATGGTCGATGGCTTCATCCGCCAGCTCGACCAGAGCTTGGCCAAATCGACCCAGGCCCTCGGCGCTTCCATCGTCGAGCTCAACGTCACCCTCGAGAAGATCGAGGCGCGGCGCTAACGCCGCCCGTTCCAGGCCAAAGCCCAGGCTCACGCGATGCATTCTCCCCTCCGCAACCAGAGCCGCCCTTCCCACCTCGACGAGGGGGAGGAGAACTACTTCATCTCGTTGAGCGATCTCATGGTGGGGTTGCTCTTCATCTTCCTCATCCTCTTCACCTTCTTCGCTCTCCGCATGAGCCTCTTCGAGGAGGAGAACGTCGATCTCAAAGGCTCGATGAGCTCCCTCCAGGACCAGCAGGCGATGCTCCAGGACGCGCTCAAAAAGGAGAACCTCGCCGTCCGCCAGCGGCTCAGCACCGCCGAGGAGGCCGCCCGCCAGCTCCGTACCGCCCAGGACATCCTCACCAACAGCGACCGGATCCGCGCCGAGCTCCTCCACCGGATCCGCGACGAGGCCGAGAAAAAGGGGATCGCCATCCAGGCCGACGAGGAGCGCGGCGTCCTCCGCCTGCCGAACGAGCTCCTCTTTGATCCCGGCCAGGCCGTCCTGAAGCCGCGCGGACAGGAAGTCATCGGCCTCCTCGCCTCGATCTTCCAGGAGGTCCTGCAAAGTTCTCCCGTCACTCCCCGTCTCGAGGCAATCCTCATCGAGGGCCATACCGACAACACCCCGATCAATACCCCCGAATTTCCCGACAATTGGACCCTCTCCACCGCCCGGGCTCTCAACACCTATCGCGCCCTGATCGGCGACCAACCCGGCCTCGAGCAGTTGGCCAACCGCCACGACCAATCGCTCTTCGGCGTCAGCGGCTACGGCGAAACCCGGGCGATCGGCGACAACGGCACCGATGACGGCCGCCGCCTCAACCGCCGGATCGACATCCGCTTTGTCCTCGCCGCGCCGAAGTTTTTCGCCCCCGCCGATCCCAACGCCCCGCCGCCCCCGCCCATCGATCCGACTCTCCCTCCTCCACAGCAGCCTCAATTGTTCTCCGAGCCTCCTTCCGCTCCTCCCGCTCCCGCTCAGCCGGTTGTTCAGCCTGCGCCGGCCTCGGGGCAACCCGCCCAGCCCGCTCCGGAGCCATGAAGTCCGTAAACGCGAAGAAAGGAGCGGGCCAAAATCCTGTAGTCCGCACTCTCCGCGCCGAGATCGCCGCCCAGACCCGTTTTCTCCAGCGGACTCCTACTCCGCTCGGCCGTCCCCGCACCGCCGACGCGACCCAGGTCATCCTCCGCAGCGTCGGAAAAATCGACGCTCCGCCCCTCCGTTCCCCGGAGGAACGGGGTGCCCTCGCGGCCCGCTTCGCCCGCGCTGCCGAGAAGAACGCCTGGGATCCCCTCGAGGAGGACGATTGGGAGGATGTCTGGCAGGTCCTTTGGGAAGGAGAGCCGCCCACCATGGCCATCTCCCGCTTCCAGATGCGCTACCGGCGCCGTCTCGAGGCCAGCGCCAGCTCCCGTCCCTTCAAGCGGCTTATCTATGCCTATCTCCACGAATTCGAGGCCGGTGCCGAAGGCCACGATTGGGCGGGTAAGCTTTTGCGCAAGATCATCCTTCAACAGAAATTCCCTGACCTTGAATTTTGGCGCGAGCAGGACTTCAAATACGAAATCTTCTCGGTCGAACTCGGGCCCAAGCGGCTCGCCCAGGCGATCTTCCAGGGCGGGAATGAGCTGTCGCCGCTTGCCTTCCTCGCCGAGTGCGGGCTCGGCGGTCCCCTCGCCACGCACGGTCTGGGGCGGGCCGCTTATCGCTGGGCTCTCGACCGGATCGGGCAGGCTCTGGCTCTTCCTGCCAGCCAGGAGGAACCGGCACCCAAGGCGAAATCCGCCGCCCTGCCCGCTCCGGCATTGGTCGCGTTCACTGAGTGGACGCTCTCCGGTCCCGGCGGTTCGCTGCTTTATCCCGAGCTGTGGATGGAGCTCTATGACGCGGCGCTGGCCCCTTGGCACGGCGTCGAAAATGGTCCGGCGGCTCCCGCGCCGATCGCTCGCCTGATGCGCGAGTTTTTCAAGGAGCATTCCCTGCCTGAGCCGAGAGCGGGGGAGGGGACGGACGGGGTTTAGGCGGCTCGCCTTAGCTCGCGTCCGGCAGGATCTGTTTCACCAACCGGGCGATTCCCTCCTGCGCGAATTCGCTCGAAGGATAGATGCCCTGCGACTTGAGATACCAGGCCAAGCTTGAGCCGACCTCATCCTTCTTTTCCAGATCCTGGGCGGTGCGGATGCTGCGGACGAAATCGGCGGCCTCGGTGGTGAGCTGGGCGCGGAGCTGGTTCAGCTTGGGATCGTCGGGATAGTCCTGGGCGGCCTTCTCGACCTGTTCCCAGGCTCCGGCGTAATCGCCGTGCTTTTCGATCTCGGTCGATTGGATGATGACCCCCTCGACCTGCTGCATCTGCTCGAGGATTTTCTTGAGGGCATCCTGGCGGTCGGGATAGAGGGCGGTGGCGGCGATGTAGCGGACCCGGTCATCGAAGATCAGGCGGTAGTTGTGCTGGCTGATCAGCCGGTCGAGGTCGGTGAGGGCCTGCTGCTGGACGTCGGCCTGGGCGAAGATGATCTTGGAGACGTCGGCCAGATCGGGGTTGCGGGGCCAGATTTCCATGGCGGCCTTGAGCTCGGCCTCGACCGTCTCGTGGTCGCCGCTGACCGCGGCGTTCTTGGCCTTGGCCAGGTGCATGGCGCTGACGGTGCGGGCGGTCTGGATGGCGGCGAGGGGCTTGGAGGCGTCGAAATCGCTCGCCATCGCCTGGAGGTCGTTGGTCAGTTTTTCGGCCAGGGAGTAGTCCTTCACGTCGATGGCGGAGAGGAGCTGGTTTTCCTTCTGGGCGAAGAGGAGGGCCTGCCGCTTCTTCTCGCGGGGGAGGTTGCGGACGTCGGGCATGTATTCGCCGACGGCGAAGGTCTCGGAGAGCCGCTCGGTGGCGCTGGCGAGTTCCTTCTGGTCGAGGAGGAAGAGGAAGGCGTCGGCCCCTTCCTTGACGTCCCGCATCGCCTCGTCGGAGAGGGAATCGAGGACGCCGAGGGTGGGGGGCATGCCGGAGGTCTGCATGAACATGTTCTCCGCGTCCTTGCTGAGATGGAGGGCGCTGTCGCCGTCGCCGAAGAGGTAGCGGTAGAACTGGGTGCCCATCACCACGTGCTGGAAGCGGCGCTGCATGAAGAACTGGACCAGGAGCGATTGGAATTCGATTTTCGACTGGAGCAGCGAGGCCTCCGTCTTCACCTTGTTGGCGGCCATCATGGCGTTGACCTCGGCGAGCCGCTGGACGTAGGGCTGCATCTTCATGTCGCGGACTTCCTTTTGATCGGCGGCCCAGGCGGCGGCTTCCGATTTGTCGGCCGGTTTGCCGATCGAGATGTCGGTCAGGTCGGCGGCGGCGTTCTGCGAGTCCCATTCCAGTTCGGAACGCTGGCGCTCAAGGGCGGAGGCGGCCTGGTTGAGCCGTTCGCCCTCGTTGTTGGCCAGCCAGGTCGAGTAGATGGCGTCGGCCAGGGCGTCGCAGAGATTGGCGTCGATCGAGTAATTGGAGGCCTTGTGGAGAAGGCCCCAGGCCTCGTCGAGGTTGGCGGGCTTGTAGGTGGTCGGCTCCAGGAGATCCATGATCTGCGCGATGATGCCCTGGTAGGCCTTGTAGTCGGCGTCAGTCTGTTCCGGGGCGGCGAGGAATTTCTCGAGCCGGGCGCGGAAGATCTGCTGGTTGTTGATGTTCCAATGCTTGCCGTCCCAACTCAGGACGTCGGAACCTCCGTCGAACATCGGCACGTCATTGCCGAGGATGCCCTGGGGAGCCGTTCCGGAAGAGGAAGAAGCGGGAGCGGCGGAGGCCGGGGCGGCGGCCGGAGCCGGGGCGGCCGCTGGAGCGACGGCGGCGGGGGCCTGGGCCCGTAGGACGGGGGAAGCCACCATCCAGGCGGTGACCGCCGCTGCCAGAAAGACGAGCGGTTTCATGACTTGCGCAGGTCGCGGGCCTCGATGATGCCGTCTTTCACGATCTCGACTTTGAATTGGTAGCGCTGGCCCTTTTGCAGGTTGATGTGGTTGAAATTGACGGGGACGAGAATGGCCACCCGGTCGGTGGTTTGATTGTCTTTGTCCTCCTGGCCGACGGTGACGGAGATGAGTCGGCCCAGGGTGGGGGACCAGGAAAGGGCGTTATCGACGACGCCATCGATCCGGTAGACATTCCCGCGCAGGCTGTTGGCGTTCTCGAGGTAGGAGGCGGTATCGAGGGCCGGGATGGTGCGGAAGGGGTTGCTTTCCGCGATGAAGAAATAGGCGCCCCCGCCCATCGCGGCGATCACGATGAACGCGCAGAGCAGCACCGTGGTGATCGGAATGCGGGAACTGGCGCGGCGGACCATGACTTGGTAAGTATGTGCCGAAACGTCGCTTCTCTCAACTTAATTTGTGGCGATAGCGGCGTTTGCGTGGTTTTCGAGCGGGGAGGGGAGTGGAAACGGTTTCGAGTTCGAAATGATTTTGCTCAAGGAGCGGCCGAGGAGGCGGGTGCCAGGGGGGCCGTGAAGAAGCTCGGGCTCCAGGAATCGAGCCACCGCAGTACCGGCTGATCGTTCTGCCACTGGACCGGCAGCCAAATGTAGCGTCCGTCGATCGCATTCGAGGGGTTCCACCGGTCTGCCATGAAGATGAAGGCGTCCTTCTGTCCGTCGACGGGGAGGATGTAGGTGCTTTGGGAGTCGAAGGTCACCTTGTTCTCCTCGTCGGTTCCCTTGCAGGGATTTCCTACCCATGTCCAAGGGCCTCGGATGTTGTCAGCTATCGCCAGTCCCGCCGCGTTCGGAGCCCATCCCGAGGTGGTCGATGTGATGAGATAGTATTTGCCGTTATGCTTGAAGAGGGCGGGAGCCTCCCTGTATTTGCCCGGGAGGACGCGCCAGTAATGACCGGCCTCGCTCAGATAATTATCGGAAAGCTGAGAGATCTGGATCGTGCTGTTTTCCTCGGAGGAGTAGATATGGTAGGCCTTTCCGTCGTCGTCGACGAAAAGCGTCATGTCCCGGGCCATCTGGCCTCCCTGAAAGTCCCGGCGGTACGAATAGCCTTGCGGTTTCGGACCGCCCGCCTTGGCCGCGGCGATTTCCTCGGGCGTCAGTTCCTGACGGGTGATCTCCATGTCGCTGTTCTCTGGCCAGACTCCGGCATTCGGACGGAAGGAGCCCAGATAGCGGAAGGGGCCGGTCGGTTTGTCGGCCACCGCGACTCCGCTGCGGGCGGCGGCATAGCCCTGTCCCTTGAGTTCGAGGTGGAACCACATGACATATTTCCCGGTGGCGACATTGAAGATCACCTTGGGCCGTTCCAGGACGCAGCCGTCCTCGATCTCATGGCCGGGATCGCTCTCGGGCAGGCCTTGGGTGACGGCGAGGGCGATCCCCTCGTCGGTCCAACCGGTCAGGTTGGTGGAGCGGTAGACGTGAACGCCGACATGGGCGCTGTTTCCCCCGGAGCCCGGGGTCTTATGCTCCCCGTACCAATAATAGGTGCCATCGACATAGAGAAAACCGCCGCCGTGGGCGTTGATCGGTGTTCCGTTATTGTCCTGCCAAATGGCGCCGGGTTTGAAGACGGTGGCCGAAAAGGGGACGGCTTCGTCTTTCCGGAGGTCATCGACCGCCGCCGCCGTCAGCCATGGCAGCCGGAAATCGGAGAGGAGCAGGACAAGAATGAGGCTGGAAAGTCGTCTCATACAGGGCTCCCCGCCTCTCTTTTGCAGTTTTTGGATATAGCGTAATTTGTAGCAATTCCCGTCGTTTTTGCGTCACTCGCCATCCCCCTACTCCCAACGGCTGCGCAGACATCCGAGGTAGGCGAAAACCAATCCGAGCACCGTATGTCCCAGCAGGATCCACCAGCAGACCACGGCGTCGCTCAACGGCGTCTCGGTGATGGTCCGCACCATGTCGTAGAAGCGGGTGTCCTGGAGGGTCTGGAGATAGGAAGACCAGCTCCAATAAGAGGTGATGAGGGGGCGGACGATGGCGCCGAGCGGTTCCGGCAGGGCGAGGACGGCGCCGGAGAGGGGGAGCTGGAAGCCGACGAGGTAGATCGAGATCAGCGAGGCCTGCTCGGCGGAGGGGGCCCAGGCGGAGATGGCCAGGCAGACCGAGGTCATGGCGGCGTTGGCCAGGAAGAGGGAGATGAACTGGGAGAGGAGGTCGCCCGGGAGCTGGCAGACGAACTTGACGAAGACGGTCATCCAGATCGATTGGGCCAGGACCAGGAGGAGGAGGAAGAGGACCTTGGCCCCGAGGTAGCTGCCGACGCGGAGGCCAGCGAGTTTCTCCTTTTCGAAGATGAGACGCTCGCCGGCGATCTCCCGCGCGCCGTTGTTCGAGGCCATCAGGGTGAGGAGGACGACCTGGAACATGACGAGGCCGGAGACGAGGCCGCCGACTTTCCCGGCCTGGGCAGTGAAGCCGGCGGCCTCGCTCAATTGTTGCACGATATCGTTGCCGGAGGTCATGCTGAGGTTCTTGATCTGCGGCAGGCCGTTGTAGGCGAAGATCGCGACCAGGAGGGGGAAGGCGACGATCAGGGAGAACTGGAGCCAGCATTGGCCCTGTTCCTTGAAGAAGATCAGGAGCCGCCGCGCCAGGACGAACCAGAGCTGGGTGAGGGCGCCGGGACGGGAGCGGTCCGATTCCGGCGCGGGCGGAAGGGGCGGAGCGGCGGTCGATTCATCGGGAGATGCGGAATCGCTCATGTCTGGAGATATTCGGAGGCGGAGCCCTGCCAGGCGGTCCACCGCTCGGCCCAGGCCTCGGGGGCGCCGTCGCTCAGGCGGTTGTACACCTCCTCGGGATTGGCGATCTCGAAATAGGGGGCGAGCAGGGTGCCCGCGCCGTGGAAGACGAGGCGTCCCTGGAAAAGGACGGTGACGGCATCGTAGCACTCGATCTGCCGCAGGCTGTGGGTGACGCTGAGGATGAGGCGGGAGGAGTGGTGGGCGAGACCGGAGAGGAGGCGGACGATCTCGTCCTCGGAGCGGGGATCGAGGCCGCTGGTGACCTCGTCGCAGAGGAGGATCGAGGGATCGCTGAGCAGCTCCAGCGCCAGGGCGAGGCGGCGGCGCTGGCCGCCGGAGAGGACCTTCACCGGCCGATCGGCGAAATCGAGCAGTCCGGTCTCGGCGAGGATCTGTTCCGACTTGAGCCGCCGCTCCTCGCCGCCCAGGCCGGAGACCCGCAGGCGGTTGGCGAAGCGCATGCTCTCGGCGACGGTGAGCGATTCGTGGGCGATGCTGAACTGGGGGACGTAGGCGAGGTCGCCGACCGCGAAGTCTCCCTCCTTGTCGAGGTCGCGCCCCTGCCAATGGAGCGAGCCGGAAGAGGGCTCGAGGAGGCCGGCGATGGCCTTGATCAGGGTGCTCTTGCCGCAGCCGGAGGGGCCGATCACGGCGCAGAAGAGGCCGGGGGAATAGGTGGCCGAGACGTCGTCGAGCAGCCGCTTGGGCTCGCCGCTATCGTCGATCTCGACCGAGATGTTCCGCAATTCGAGCACCGCCCAAATGGTGCCGGAGGGGCGCCGGTTGGCAATCGGAAAGGGAAGGGGACGCCGATTGCTTCCGGGTTGCAACATTCATGGAGCACAAGAGGGCTTGGCCCGCCCGTCCAATCCTGTATTAATCGACGGATGAGCGACCTCGTCCGGATTTTCCGTTTTCTCGGACCCTACCTCCGACCGTACCGGCGGCGGCAGGCGGCGGGGATCGCCTTCGGCGTCGCCTTCGGGGTGATGAACGGGTTGATCATCTGCGCGATCAATTTTTTCGGCAACCGGCTTACTTCCGATGGCACCGCCAGCGCGGCGATCACCGTGCTTCCGGCAGCGCCCGGCTTTTTCGGTGCGATCCATCACGGCCTGGCCGAGGCCGGGGTCGCGCTCTTGAACGCGGTCGATCCCTGGCTCCCTCAGATCACGGCGCCGCTCGATTGGCGGCAGATCGTCGGTGGATTGATGATTCTGCCGATATTGGCGGGAGTGCGGGGGCTCCTCTCCTATCTGAGTTCCTATTGCATCAGCTGGGTGGGGGAGAACGTGACCAACGATCTGCGGATCGCGGTCCTGCGCAAGCTGAACAGCCTCTCGCTCGATTACTTCGACCGCTCGCGGATGGGCGACATGCTCACCCGGGTGCAGGGGGATACCGCCGCAATCCAGAACTGCCTCGACCGGGGGGTCTCCGACAGCGTGAAGGAGCCGTTCACAATCCTGGCGGTGCTGATCGGGCTGTTGGCGACCGATTGGAAGCTGACGGTGATCGCCCTCTTTCTGATCCCGCTCTGCATCATCCCGATCCGGGTCCTCGGCAAGAAGCTGCGGCGGGTGAACCAGGAGGGCATCGGCCAGACCGTTTCCCAATCGAGCCTGCTGGTCGAGTCGCTGGGGGGAATCCGCGTCGTCAAAGCGTTCACCCTCGAGGCGACCCAGCTGGCCCGCTTCGTCGGCCATTCCAACGAGCTGAAGCGGCTCAACATGAAGCGGGTCCAGGCCCGCCAGATGGTCAATCCGATCGTCGAGGTGATCTCGTTCTTCGGTTTGGGGGTGCTTTTGGTCTATATCCTCCTGGCGCATGTCCATTTTGCCAAGCTGGCCGCCTTCCTCTTCGGCGTGGTCCTCTTCCAGAATTCATTCAAGAAGCTCGCCTTCCTCCATGTGATCTTCAAGGAGGTCGGCGTCGCCATCGCGCGGCTGGCCGAGATCATGCACTTGGAGCCGACGGTGAAGGAAGCGGTCCAGCCGGTGGCGCTATCCCCCTTCCGCGATGCTGTGACGCTGGCGGGGGTCCGCTTCGGCTACGGCGACCGGGAGGTGCTCAAGGGGATCGATCTCCGCATCGCGCGCGGCAGCAAGATCGGGATCGCCGGGGAGAGCGGGAGCGGCAAGAGCACGCTGCTCAATCTCCTCCTCCGCTTCTACGACCCGACCGGCGGCTCGATCCGGATCGACGGGGCCGATTTCCGCGAGGTGGCGGTGCCGGATCTCCGCGCCCAGATCGCGCTGGTCAGCCAGGAGGTCGTCCTTTTCGACATGACGGTGGCGGAGAACATCGGCTGCGGACGGTCCGGGGCGACCCGCGCGGAGATCGAGGCGGCGGCGCGGGCGGCCTACGCCCATGACTTCATCCTGCAGATGCCGGAAGGCTACGAGACCCGGATCGGCGAGCGCGGAGTCCGGCTCTCCGGCGGGCAGCGGGCGCGGTTGGCCATCGCCCGAGCCTTCGTCCGCGACGCCCCGATCCTGATCCTCGACGAGCCGACCGCCGCGCTCGACGCCGAGGCCGAGGAGGAGGTGCAGCGGGCGATCGACCGGCTCTCCGAGCACCGCACCGTGGTCTGCGTGGCGCATCGCCTGGCGACACTCCAGCCGATGGACCGCATCCTGGTCCTCTCGAAGGGCGAGATCGTCGAGGACGGGAAGTTCCCTGACTTGGTGCGGGGCGGCGGCCTCTTCAGCCGGATGGCGGCGCAGCAGGGAATCGGCGGAAGTTGATCTTTAAATCCGGGTCCGCTTCACCAGTACCCAGCGGTTCCAGTTGCCGAAGAACTTCCGCAGGCCGGTGGCGGCGACCGGCGTGCTCGTGTCTTCGAGGATGCGCTGGAAGAAATCACAGAGCGGCGCGGGATCGAAGACGGGGGTGGGGCGGTTGTCCGGGAAATAGGGCTCGGCCAGGATCGAGCGGTAGAGCTCAGGATCGTTGTCGATCTCGACGATCCGCTGGATGGCGTGATCGAGGCTGGGGAATTCGGCGACGTTGACGAAGCTCTTGGGATTGAACTCCTCCGCCACCTGCGGATCGCCCCAATAGATCGGGATCGAGCGGGCCTCCATGGCGTCGTAGATCTTTTCCGTGGTGTAGCCGGGGAAGCGGGCGTTCTCGAAGGCGATGGTGAACTTGTGGCGGCGGAGGAAGGCGAGCTTGTCCTGGCGGGTGGGGCCGAGCGGGCCGCCGATGTTATTGAGCATCCGTCCCCCGGAATTGACTTTCTTATAGCGGCTGAGCCGGTGGAAGAAGGCGATCCGGTTGCGGGTCTTCTTCTTGTGGTCCTGGCTGACGACGAAGGCGCAGAACTCCCGCTTCTCCTCGAAGATCCGCTCGGCCTCGCCCGGTTCCTTGATCAGTGCGGAGGGATCGCCGACGGTGGCGTAGTGGGGGATGCGAAAGGCCCGGGGATTGTCGGTGTGGTGGGGGAGGAGGGCGTAGTCGCATCGGCGGAAATCGCCCGGGATCGCCTCGGCGGTGTAGAAGACGCGGCGTTTCGAGTGGAGGCGGTGGCGCTGGCCGTGATCGGAATAGACCAGGATGTCGGGGTGGTCGCGGAGCTGCAGTTCGAAGCGGGTGGCGAGGGCGCGGAGGAGGAAGTTATCGGCCTTGTCGATGTCGTTGGAGAGATCGCAGAGGTCGAGGCGGAGGACCGGTTTCATGAAGAGGAGTTTCGCTCGGCTTCGTAAATGCGGGCGTAGCGGATGAAGGTTTGATAGGCGATGGTCGTCGAGACGATCAGGCCGGGATAGCCGTCGAGAAAGCCCCGGCGGAGGAAATAGCTGCGGAAGAAGCGCCAGGGCGGACGGACCACCGCCTCGATCAATGTCCAGGGGCGGCGGCGGTCGCGGCGGGTGCGGACGAAGTTATCGGCGTGGAACATGGTCTTGTTGACCAGGCTGGCGAGGGTGGGGAAGGAGCCGTGGTGGAGATCGCCGTGGAGTTTGCGAACGGGCCCGTCGACCTCGAGGTGGCAATGATCGTGGTCGCCGACCCAGCGGCCCTGGCCGCGCCGCAGCAGCCGGACGCCCCGGTCGGGATACCAATCGCCATGGCGGATCGACCGGCCCAGGAAGGTGACGAGGCGGGGGGAGGAAGCGGCGATGTCGGTGCCCGGGGCCTGTAGGAAGGCGGTGATCTCGGCGCGGAGTTCAGGCGAGACGACTTCGTCGGCGTCGAGGGCGAGGACCCATTCGGAGCGGGCCAAGCCGAGAGCGACGTTCTTCTGCTCGCGGAAATTCTCCCACTTATTCTCGACCACGGCGGCGCCGAAACCCCGGGCGATCTCCTCGGTGCCATCGGTGCAGCCGTTGACGACGACGGTGATGTCGGCGACCCAGGGGGCGACGGCGCCGAGGCAGGCGGGGAGGTTGCGCGCCTCGTTGCGGGCGATCAGGACAGCGGAGATGGGGAGTTTCGCTTCCATCACGTGGAGATGCCCAGAGGCTGGACTTCGGGGGCGGGTGCGGGGTGGCGCTTGCGATAGGCGCGGCTGCGCCGCTTGAGGAAGCTCCGATAGAAGCGGTTGAAGAACCCGGCCTGGAAGCGGGCGCAGGGGCGGAAGCGAAAATCGGGGGTGAGGCCGTGCTCGCGGCAGAGTTGCCGTCCCTCCGGGAGCCAGAGGCTCCCACGGATCACCTGGATATAGGGGAGAACGGGTGCCGATCCGGCGGTGACCGAGTAGAAGCCGCCCGGGAGCGTCCGGGCGTGGTCGTTCATCGTCCCCTCGGCGTGCCAGGGGGTCCAGCCTGGCTCGATCATCGGGGTGAGCTTGGCCTTGTTCCAGAAGGCGGCCTGGAAGTCGAAAACCCATTCGTTCTGGGGGTCCATCTGGATCAGGCCGTGGTCTCCGGCGGGACGACCGGCCGCTTCCCGGTTGAAGAGGGAGGTGGCGATCGCGCCGTTTTCGAGGTGGACGGCGTGGAGTTGGTCGAGGGCGGCGGGGTGGGCCGGGGCGGTCAGGAAATAATCGTCCTGGAGATAGAGGAGGGAATCGTGGGGAAGCTTGGCGAGGGCTTCGAGGGTGTTGCTGGCCCAGTGCCGGTCGTGGCCGAGGGCCAGGGTCTCGACGCGGGGATCGGCGAACCGTTTCTCTCCGCTGATGAGATAGACGGGCTGGGGAATCTCCGGCCAATAGGTGAAGAGGAAGTGGAAGAAATAGGGCCAGAGATCGGCGTAGGCATCGCATGAGGAGACGACCACGGCATAGGGAGCAGAGGGAGGCTGGCTCATGCGGAGAGGGGCGGGGCGAAGGCCTTGGGAAACGAGGCGACGGTCTCGTAGAGGTAGCCGCCGCAGCGGGTGAGGCGGATCGTCGCCTGGCGGGCGCGGTCGCCCTGCCCGGTGAGCCAGAGAAAGAGGATGCCGAGACCGAGGAAAATACCCTTGAAGAGATTGGCGGCGAAGCGGCTCAGGCAATAGCCGACCCGCTGGGCGAGGCTGCTCCCGGTGGTGACCGCCTCGAGGACGCGGGAGCGGGCCGAATCGAAGCTATGGCGGCAGGTGTAGCGGAGGTTAAGGCGCGTCAGAGGAAATTGATGGTGGGCGACGGCGGCGGGAGCGAACCAGACCTCGCGCCCGGCGCGGTGGTAGCGCTTGAGCAGTTCGCTCTCGTCCCCGGAGAAGACGTTCTTTCCCTTGCGCCCGAGATCGGTGCGGAAGAGGCCGAATTCGGCGAAGACCGAGCGGTGGAAGGCGAGGTTGGCGCTCATCGGCATCTGGCGCGGGGTGAGCGGGCCGGGATCGGGGCGGAGCCGGAGCGGGGTGGCCCACCGTTCGAGCCACTTGGGGCAGCCCTCGGGATAGACCGGAACGACCTCGCCGCCGACGGCGGCGATGGAATGGGGTGACGCCGAGGGACGCCGCCACGGTTCGACCAATGCGTCGAGCCAGCCGGGCTGAAGGAGGACGTCGTCGTCGAGGAGGACAAGAATCTCGCCGGTCGCCTCCTGGACGGCGCGGTTGCGGGCGTGATTGGCGCCCTGGGCGGTTTCGAGGAGGTAGCGCCAATTCGGGCGACCCGGCAGGAACGATTGGGCGGTTTCGGCGGTGGCGTCGGTCGAGCGGTTGTCGATGATGAGGACCTCGAAGGAGCCGCCGGAATAGGTATGGGCGGCGAGCGAGGCGAGGGTTTCGCGGAGCCAGCGGGCGCGGTTGTGGGTGGGAATCGCGACCGTGACCGTGGGCGCCGCAGCCGCGCCCGAGTCAGGCGGGATGGCGGGAGCGGTCGGCGAGTTCATCGAGAGAGCGTAAAACGACAGCCGTGACCTCGTCCACCGGAATACGCCGGATGCAGTGCATCCGGTAGTCGTTGCTCCGGTCGCACTGGTCGGGGGCGACGCAGGCGTCGCCGCAGGGGAGGGGCGGATGGATGACGTGGTTGCCGTTGCCGACCGGATGCCAGATCACCGACGACTGGGCGCCGAAGAGGGCGATGACCCGGGTGCCGGTGGCGGCGGCGAGATGCATCGGGCCGGTGTCATTGCCCAGGTAGACCGCCGCCTTGGCGGCGAGCGCGGCGAAGACGGGGAGCGGCAGCGGATCGATCAGGTGGGGAATGCCGGGGACTTGCCGGGCGATCTCGCGGACCAATTCCTCCTCGCCTCCGCCCTGGACGACGATGACGTGGGCCCGCCCGCTCCCGCGAATGGCGGCGGCGGCGGCGGCGAAGGAGGCGGCGGGCCAGCGGCGGGCTGGCAGGCGCGCGCCGGGATGGAATAGGACGTAGGGGAGGGGATCAGCCTTGTCCCGATCGGGCAGCAGCGAGCGGAGCAATCCCTCGGCCTCCTCTGAGGCGGCGGGAGGGATGGTATAATGGAGATCTCCCTTGAAGGGGATGTGGAGCGGTTTGCAGACCTCGAAGATGTTGCGGAGGATGTGGCGGGTCCGGCACGCCTCGGCGGTGGCGGGGACGGGAACATTGATCCGCAGCCGCCGCCGGGCCGAGCCGTCGGTGAAGACGAAGGCGATCCGGCGGGCGGCCCCGGCGCAGGCGGTGAAGAGCTCGGTGATGACGTTCGGCTGGTAATCGACGCAGGTGTCGAAGCGGAGCGAGCGGAGCTCGCGGGCGAGCGCGAGGTAGCGGAGGCCGATCGCGAAGGCCGATTCGCCCGGCTGGCGGCGGGGCAGCACGAGGATCCGGTCGGGCGCCGGATGGGTGGCGAGGACGTTCTCGTAGCCCTGGTCGACCAGGAGGGCGATGAAGGCGCCGGGATAGGTTTCGCGCAGGCTCCGGAGCGCCGGATCGAAGAGGACCAAATCGCCCAGGTAACGCCGCCGGATGATGAGGAGGCGGAGTTTCAAGCGGTGCGGTGCTCGGTGCCGACCCGGACTGGTCTCGGCCTAGGCCCCGATCTCTTTCAGGCAGACGTCGAGATGTTCGAGGAGGGACTGGATATTCTCGGTGCTCTCGTCGCCCATGCTGGAGATGCGGAAGGTCTCGCCCTTGATCTTGCCGTAGCCGCCGTCGATCGCCTCGTTGAACTTGCTCTTGAGGGTGCTGACCAGCTTGGCCACGTCGATCTGGCGGTTGTTCTTCACGCAGGTGAGCGAGAGCGATTCATAGCCGGGCTTGGGGAAGAGCTCGAAGCCATGGCCTTTGGCCCAATCGCGGACCAACTGGGCGTTGCGGGCATGGCGGGCATAGCGGTTGTCGAGGCCTTCGGTGAAGAAGTCCTCCAGCTTGCTCTGCAGCGCGTAGAGGTGGCTGATCGAGGGAGTGGTCGGCGTCATCGAGGTCTCGGCATTCTTCTTGAACTCGAGGAAATCGAGGTAGTAGCCCCGGTCTTTGACGGTGGCGGCCCGCTCGAAGGCCCGCTCCGAGACGGTGAAGAGGGCCGCGCCGGGAGGAAGCGCGAAGGCCTTCTGGGTGCCCGCCAGGAGGACGTCGAGGCCGAGCTCGTCGAAGGGGATCGGGAGGACGGTGAGCGAGGAGACCGCGTCGACGATGAAGAAGACCTCGGGATAGCGCTTGGCCACTGCGGCGATCTCGATCAGCGGGCTCATCGTGCCGGTCGAGGTCTCGTTGTGGATCAGGGTGACGGCATCGAATTCGCCGGTCTTGAGCTTTTCCTCGATCTGCTCGGGGAGGATCGGCTGGCCCCATTCGACCTGGAGCTTCTCGGCCTGTTTGCCGTTCTTGATCGCGACGTCGTACCACTTGTCGGAAAAGGCGCCGTTCATGCAGGTGAGAACCTTCTTCTTCACCAGATTGCGGATCGCCCCCTCCATCACCCCCCAGGCCGAGGTGGTGCTGAGGAAGACCGGCTGCTTGGTATAGAAAATCTTCTGCAGCTCGGGCTGGACGGCGGCGTAGAGATTCTGGAAATCCTTGCTGCGGTGCCCGACCATCGGCTTGGAGAACGCCTGCATGGTTTTGGGTGAAACTTCGATCGGCCCCGGGATGAAGAGTTTGACGTGTGGCATGGAGGCATGAGCCTAGATTGAATCGACGATTAGACAAGAGCGGGTTGCGCCGGGGAAGCGCCCTTCCCTTGCCAAGCGGGCCGCCTTCTCTATGTTGCTCGATATGAAATGGATCGCCGCCGGTTCTCTCTTCCTATTGATCGGCATGAACCTGCGGGCGGCCGACCTCCCCTCCGCCAACGAGTTGGTGCAGAAAGTCCTGGCGCGGGACGAGGCCGATCAAAAGGCGCTGGCCCGTTATCAATACCATCAGAAGGTCGAGACCGATTGGCTCAATTCCGATGGGACGGTGCGGCACGGCTCCTCGCTCGAGATGATCGTCCATCCCGGCGAGCAGGGCGATTTCTCGATCGTCGCCGACGGCAAGGGCGGGGTGCTCAGCCCCGACCAGACGACCGACAAGGAGCGGAAGGAAGCCCGCGACAGCGAGAAGCTGAAGGCGAATTTCTCGCTCCGGCAGTTGGCGGGCCGCTTCGAGATCCAGGTGAGCGGGCCGGAGACGCTACGCGGGCAATCGGCCTACGTCCTCGCCTTCTCCCCCCGGCCCGGGCAGCCCTACAGCAATCGGATCGAGAAGGTGCTCAACAACCTGACCGGGAAGATGTGGGTGAGCACCGACGACTACAGCATCCTGCAGACGGAGGCGCAGTTGGCAAAGCCGGTCGACATGGCCTGGGTCTTCGCGACCATGAAGGGGCTCGAGTTTCGTTTCCGGGCCGAGCCGATTCCCGGGGCGAATCCGCCGCTGCTCGCCCCCGCCGAGTTCGATCTCGATTTCCGGGTCGATGTGACGATCCGGGAGATCCGCCAGCGGCAGCGGATCTCGATGGATGATTATCGGGCGCAGTGACAGGCCAATAGAGCATCGCTCCCTGTCGGGGAGGGAGAGTCCAGAGGGGGGACCGAGGGGCCCCCTTTTGCATCTTACTTCAGCGCGTTGAGGATGTCCCGCAGCACGTGGTGCGGCGACTGGGAGGCATCGACGTGGGTCACCAGCTTTTCACCGTAGTAGTCGAGGACCGGCTTGGTCTCCTCCTCATAGGTCTTGAGGCGGTGAGCGATGACTTCCTCGTTGGCGTCGTCGAGGCGGTTGTCCTTGAGGGCGCGGCGCTTGAGGCGGGCGATCAGGGTGCTCCGGTCGGGGCAGGTAAGGTGGAAGACGCGCTCGATGGCGAGCTTGTCGCAAAGGATCTTGGCCTGGGGGAGATTCCGGGGGATGCCGTCGAGGACGAGGCGGTCGATCTCCGGCTTGAAGCGGCCCGCGTTTTCGACCACGGTGATCTGCTTGGCCCAGAGCTGGATGGTGATGTCGTCGGGGACGAGTTCGCCCTTGCTCGAGTACTTGAGGAAGGCCTCGCCGAGGGGGGACTGGAGATCGAGGGCGCGGAAGACGTCGCCGCAGGCGCAGTGATGGAAGCCGGGGACGGTCCCGAGGATCTTGCCCTGGGTTCCTTTGCCCGAGCCGGGAGCCCCGAAGAGCAGGATCGTTTGATATTTCACGGAACGGAATATAGGTTCTTCTTCGGTCGGGGCAAGGTTCGCTTCTTCGGCTCGCGAAGGGGATGATTCGGACGCTTCCCGGTCTTGGGTGGAAAAGCCATTGGAGAAACCGTTTTTAGCCCCGGCAAGGAGAACCGTTTGATCTTTCACAGGAAACCACTATAGGTTTTTTTCCAGTATGGGCAAGTCTGGCGTTCACGATTTAGGTCCCAAACGGTCCCAATTTGGAATGGCAAAGCCCCTTTCGATGGTGTAATTCCTTCGCAACTATCTCTTTATGATTCATTCCTCCCTTTGGAACGCGGTGCTCCCTTTTCTAGCGCAGGCCGCTCCGGCGGCGGCTTCCACCGCCCCCACCGATGCCATCAACCCCCTGGCGGGGCTCTCCCTCTGGGGCCTGCTCCGCGCCGGAGGCTGGGTGATGCTTCCCCTGTTGTTCGCCTCGGTGGTGGTGGTTTCGCTGATCGGGTTTTACATCCTGACACTGCGGCGCGGGGCGATTACCAACGACGAATTGGAACTCCAGATCGATACCTTCCTCTCGGAGGATGACCTGACCGGCCTGGCCAATTTCCTCAAGGACCGGCCCGAGGCGGTGGCCGAGGTCCTGCGGAAGGTCCTCGAGTTCACCTACCGGCGGAAGGACGCCGACGCCGAGGCGATCAAGGCGGTCGCCGAATCGGAAGGCGCCCGGCTCGCCGCCGCCCTCAACCAGCGGGTCACCTACCTGCTCGATGTGGGGGTGCTCTCGCCAATGCTCGGCCTCTTCGGCACGGTGGTCGGTATTCTCCGCTCCTTCGGCACCATCGCCTCGCAGGCGCTGGCGATGCGGACGATGATGCTGGCCGGTGGCGTCTCCCAGGCGCTGGTGGCGACGGCGGCGGGGTTGATCGTCGGCATCACCGCGATGTTCTTCTATTCCTATTTCCGGGGCCGGGTCCAGGCACTGATCTCGGTCTTCGAGGTCTCGACCACCGCGCGGGTCCAGGAGATCCTGCTCTTGAAAAAGCGGCATCTGCTCGCCCGTTGAATCCGAGCCCCACGTCGCGATGAATTTCCGCCGCCGCATCGTCACCGAGCAGATCGGGCTGCAATTGGCCCCGATGATCGATGTCGTCCTCTTCCTGCTCTGCTTCTTCATCCTGACCTGGAACCTCGCCCGGTATGAAGCCGACATCGACGTGAAGGTGCCGACCGCCAAGAACGGCCAGGAACCGAAGCAGCTCCCGGGCGAGGTGATCATCAACGTGACCAAGGACGGCGCGGTCAACCTCAACCGGCGCGTCGTCAGCCTCGACGAGCTGCAGCAGATCCTCGCCGGGGTGGTCCAGCAATACCCCGATCAGTCGGTGATCATCCGGGCCGATGCCGACACCAATTACAAGAGCGTGGTCGGCGTCCTCGACGCTTGTCGCGGGGCCGACGCCTGGAACATTGCCTTCGCCACGCTCCGGCCCGGCACCCTTCCGGCGGCTGGCACTTCTGCTCCCTCCTCCACCCCGGTCCCGGCTGCCGCGCCCGCCACACCCGCTCCCGCCGCCACGCCTGCCTCGGTTCCGGCTGCGGCGGCCGCACCGCAGCCCGCCTCGTGAACGCCCGGCGCGGCGCGATGCTGGCGGCGGCGGTCTGGATGGCCACGCGCGTCGGAGGGGAAGCGGCTTGGCCGTCCATCGCCCCCAGCTTTCCCAGCGCGCCGCCCGATCTTTCCGCTTCGACCAATGCGCCTGCCGCCGTGGTTCCGGCCCCCCCTGCGCCTGCACCTGCCGCCACGGGCGCCAGCTCCGGAGCCGCCCCGGCGGTTCCGGCAACGGCCGACGGGAGCACCGCCCCGCCTCCGCTCCAGGTCAAGCCGCTGATCGATTCGCGGCTGGAACAGGCGGGCGCCCTCTACGACCAGAAGAAGTACGCCGATGCGCTCCAGGTCTACATGGAGGTCCTTCCCCAGATCGCCGACGCCCGGCGCGAGGAGGTCCTCTACCGGATCGCCGAATCGTACCGCCTGCTGGGCCGCGACGACGAGGCCGAGGGGGTCTACAAGCTCTTCGCCGATAATTTCCCGGCCAGCCTCTTCCTGCCGACCGCCGATTACCGGCGGGGGGAGATCCTCTACAAGCAGGGAAAGTTCGCGCCGGCGCTCGATCTCTTCACGGCGGCGCAGAAGGGGGCCGATGCGGCGACGCTGGAGGCGGCCCGTTTCTATGTCGCCGCCACCCAGCTGAAGCTCAACCAGGAGGTGGTGGCGCTCCCCGCGCTGCAGGCCTTCGTCGATGCGAAGCCGCCCAGCGCCTACGGGGCCGCCGCCGCGCAGATGCTGGCTGAGAACGCGGAGAAGAAGTCCGATTGGAACGGAGCGGTCAGGCAATGGCAGGCGGTCCTCGACCAATCGCAGGAAAAGGCGATCCGCGCCCAGGCGGCCAGCCGTGCCGCGCTGGCATTGCTCCAGCTGGGCAAGGCGCCCGACGCGGAAAAGCTTTTCCAGACCAGCCGCCAGGCCGACCCGGACGGCCCCTACGTCAAGCTGGCCAACACCGGCCTCCTCGATCTCTGGTTCCAGCAGAAGCGGTATCAGGAGGTGGTCGATTTCTACAACGCCAACCGGGAACAGTTCCTCGACAGCAGCCGCGCCCAGGTCTTCCTGGAGACGGCGCGGGCCTATTACCGGCTGAAGGACCCCGCCGATGCCGTCCACCAGTTCGATCTCTTCCTGGCTCAGTTTAAAGACGACCCGCAGGCCCCCGCCGCCGCCTACGAGCGGCTGGCGGCCCGCGCCGAGCTCAGCCGGGACAACATCCTCGGCGATACCGCGCTCTTCCTGTCCACCTGGCCGCAGTCGCCTTACAAACCCGTGGTTCTCTTCCTGCGGGCGCAGCAATATTCGGCGCAAAAAGATTTCGCCGAATCCAAGGAAATCTGGGACGAGCTGGCCCACGATCCGGTGCCGGAGGGGCTGCCGGCGGGCGATATCTATTTCGAGGACGCCCGGGCCCATTACGAGCTGAAGGAATGGAAGCCCGCCGCCGATGCCTTCGCGCTCTTCATCCAGAAATTCCCCAACCATCCCGGTCTCTTCAGCGCCCGCCAGTGCCAGGCGGCGGCGCTGCAGAACGTCCCCGATCCCACTGGGGCGGCGGCGGCCTGGGGCGAGGTGCTGAAGCTGGCTCCGGCCCATTCCCCCGACGCGCAGACGGCGATCGAGCAGATCGCGGCGCTCGACCAGCAATTGCAGCGGAAGCCGGAGCTGTTGGCGGCGCTCCATCAGATCCTCACCGATTTCCCGCAGAGCCGCCTCTGGCCGCTGGCGGCCTATACCCTCGGCGCGGAGGCCTTCAACGCCAAGAAATACGACGACGCGATGCCGCTGCTCAAGCAGGCGCGGGAGGCCGATCCGAAGGCTTGGCAGATCCCGGCCACTTACCGGTTGCTCTGGATCGCCTACCAGAAGAAGGATGTGGCCCAGACCACCGATCTGGCGCGGCAGTACGACGCCTTTCCCGATCCCGAGGCGAAGGCGGTCCGCATCCCGGCGGCGATCTATTATTGGCTCGGTGTCCAGGCGGAGGCGACGAAGCAGGACGAGGTGGCGGCGGGTTGGTTCACCCAGGTGACCACTCATCCCGATCCCGGCAATTACCTGACCTCCTCCTGGTGGGAACTCGGCGAGGCCAACCGGCGGCTGAAGCGGTGGCAGCCGGCGGTCGACGCCTACGAGACCTTCCGGGGACGCGATCCGAAGAGCGCCGACAATTCCCCCGTCCTCCTGGCGCTGGCCGAGGCGCAGATCGGCGCCGGTCTCTACGATCCGGCCAAGGACCACCTCGACCACGTCCTGATCGCCGAGCCCGAAGGGAAGAACAACGCCCAGGCCCGCTTCCTCACCGGGGAATGGTATCTGGCGCAAAAGCAATACGCCGACGCGCTGAAGTCGTTCACCACCCTCAGCCTGATCTACCGGGATGACGACCTGACGCCCCGGGCGCTCGATGCCGCCGCCCAGGCCGCCCAGCTCTCCGGCGACCAGGCCCAGGCCGACGCGCTCCGCAAGAAGCTGCGGGAGCAATTTCCCGCCTTTGCCAATCCCGGCACTTAAGACACTATTTCTCCTGTGCCCATGCTCTCTTCCCGCCGCTTCCTGGTCACCGCCGCCGTGACGCTCTCGCTGGGGCTTCATTTGCTGCTGCTCTATCTCTTCACGGATATCCGGGTGGGCGGCTTCGCGATTCCGGCCGATCATGGAAGCATGGCCCCGCCGCTCCATCTCAAGCGGGTGGAGATCCCGGCGGCGACGCTGGAGCAGGCTCCGCCCACCCCGGTGACGCCGCCGCCTCAGGGGACGGAGGAGCCGCCGACGCGGCTTCCCGAATCGACCCAGATCACTGCGGGCCTGGCCGGGGCTCCCCCCCAGATCGATGCGCCGACGGCGACGCCGGGAAGCGCCGCCGCCTTCGAGCCGGTGGTCCCGGCCCCGCCGACCGCCGCCAGCCCCTATTCGCTCAATGACCGGGCCAAGATTTCCGCCGAAATCGCCAAGCTGGCGATCGGTCCGGTGACCCCGGGTCTGGCCGGTCCCTCGCCCTCGCTGCCTTCCGCGCCGGGAGCCGCCCTCGACGCCGGGAACGTGGTGGCGGGGCAGAATGGGACGGGCGATCTCCCCACCGCCTCGGCGCTTCCCTCGATCAGCCAGGTCCGGGCCCAATTCCTCACCCCGCCGCCGACCCTCAATCCGAACCTGCCGCAGCCGGTGGTGCTGGCCTTGCCGACCGACATTCTCTTCGACTTCGATTCCTCCCAGCTCCGGCCCGGAGCGGGGCCGACCCTCCAGCAGGCCTGCGACTACATCCAAAAGTATGTCCGGGCCGAGATCGAAATCGACGGCCATACCGATTCCTTCGGCGCGGAGGACTACAATCAAAAGCTGAGCCTCGCCCGGGCCCAGACCGTCCAGGTCTGGCTGCAACAGAACCTGCCGGGGGCCAATTTCACGATCCAAGCGAAGGGTTTCGGCGACACCCGGCCGGTGGTCAGCACCAAGGGGACGGTGGCCGAGCAGCAGCCGAACCGGCGGGTCGAGATCGTCCTCCGGGCGATCGCCCCGTCCTCGGGGCAGCCATAGGCAGTGATCAGAGCAGCAGTCTCAAGGCACGGCTCCCATAGAGGTGGCGAATCTAGTCATGGAGGGGTCCAAGGGGGCGCAGCCCCTTTGCGTCGTTCCCAACTTCTTTGCCCCCGTGCATCCCGGTCCGCCCCTAACCAGCGCGTTCGATCTTCCCCCGATCCCAACCACCTGAAACCCATGAGCCCGCGCTCCCGCGCTCCTCGCGTCCGCATGGTATCATCCACCCAGACCCGGCGTCCTTCCCCTCCGGCTTCCGAAATCTCTAAAGCAAAAGCGATTTTCAAGCTTCTTCCTATAGGTTCCACCCAGAGGATTAGCTTGGCATTCCCCTAGCTTCTCCTTTAAGAAGGAGAATGCCCGAGACGGCCAATTACGTTCGCCGGCAGGCGGCCCGGATCACTCCGGCCGTTTTGGACACCCTCTTGCCCAAGCTTCCACTACTGAAAATGGAGTTCACCCAGATCACCGCCCCCGGTTTTCCCCACCTGTTCGAGCAGCTCGAGTTCCTGGCCGACATGGTGGAGGATTTCGCCGAGGGGGCCGACCGGGAGATTCCCTTCATCACCGTCGCCGAGGCGGTCTTCGCCCTCCTTTTCGTCCATAAGCATTGGGATCTCATTCCCGGCCAGAAGGAATCCCAAGCCACCCACGCCGACGACTCGAGCGTGGTGCGGACGGTGCTGCTGACCCATCACGACGCCTTGGCCTCCTATGCTGCCCGCCATGACGTGGTCTGGACCGGAGTGACCGTGAATCCCTGATCAAACAACCGCACTCACCGCACTTAATCTTCCCCCAATCCCCAGCCCCTTTTCCGCGATGTCGCTCCCCGCTCAATCCTCTTCCCTGGCTTCGATGATTTTCTCTCCCTTTCTCTCCTCGAAGAAGCCGATCCTCGAACGGGCCGAAAACGATCTCACCACCAAGCTCCGGCTCAAGTACGCCCCCTTCTACCATGCGGTCGATTCGGTGAAGGGCGCGCAGATCGAGGTCGATGGCCGTCAGATGGTGATGATGAGCAGCAACGAGTATCTCGGCCTGAGCCAGCATCCCAAGGTGGTCGAGGCGGCGCAGAAGGCGGCGGCCCAATGGGGTACCAGCTCGTGCGGTTCGCGGCTGGCCAACGGTTCGCGCGGCTATCATGAGGAGCTGGAGGAGGCGATGGCGGCGTTCCTCGGCAAAGAGGCCTGCCACGTCCTCGTCGCCGGTTACCTCGCATGTCAGGGGAGCCTGGCCGCGCTGGCCCAGCGGGGCGACGCGCTGATCGTCGACAAGAGCATCCATTCCTCCTTGTGGGACGGAGCCCAGCTCAGCAAGGCCGACATCGAGCGGTTCAGCCATGGCGACATCAGCTCGCTCAAGGCGCTGCTCACCAATCTCGATCCCCAGCAGCCCAAGCTGATTGCGGTCGATGGCGTCTACTCGATGGAGGGGCACCTCGCGCCGCTCCCCGAGCTGACCGAGCTGGCCGAGAAGCACGAGGCCTTCCTGCTGGTCGACGACGCGCACGGTTTCGGCGTCTTCGGGCGCGACGGGCGGGGCGTCTGCGACCATTTCGGCAGCACTGAGAAGGTCGACCTCATCGTCGGCAGTTTTTCGAAGTCGCTGGCCAGCACCGGCGGCTTCATGGCGGGAAGCCGGGGAGTGATCGAATATCTCCGCAGCAACTGCAAGCAGATCATCTTCAGCGCCGGCCTGACGCCGCCCGCCGCCGCCGCCGCCCTCGCCGCCCTCCGGGTGATGCAGGCCGAGCCGGAGCACCGCGAGCGGCTCTTGGCCAACACCGCCTATTTCCGCTCCCTTCTCGACCAGATCGGCCTCGATTATTGGGACAGCCCGACGCCCGCCATCCCCATCGTCATCGGGAACAAGGAGAAGTGCTACTTCGTCTGGAAATCGCTCTGGGACCAGGGCTTCTTCACGGTGATGTCGATCTCCCCCGGCGTCCCGGCGGGCAAGGA
>Ga0302314_10000402_pt1 | contig 79679 bp, 73 predicted proteins | sample III_Palsa_N2_3_FD_200533 | JGI IMG/M metagenome (GOLD analysis project Ga0302314, IMG submission 200533) | Peat permafrost microbial communities from Stordalen Mire near Abisko, Sweden - III_Palsa_N2_3 | ecosystem: Environmental > Terrestrial > Soil > Palsa > Peat permafrost | place: Sweden...
CGGTGGCAAAGCGTTCACCAAGAATGGTCTCGCCCGGCCCGACGAAGCGCGGCGCCTGCGTGACCAAGTCCATATTGATGCTGCCCACCACGACGACGCGTGTCATGCGTTCTCTCCATCACGCCCCAAAGATCGCAGAGCATACGGAATCGTGCGTCGTTGCGCCGACAAGTCTCGGCTGGCGATGGCTCAATGCCGATCGTGGACGCACCCGCAGTGCGAGTCAGTTTGTACCGTCGGTATCGGCTTGCGAATGCTTGCCTTTAGGGCGCTGTGTGGCTTTATCGCGCATCTGCTCATATTGCTGGCGCTGGCTGTCGGTGAGTACCGCTTCGACTTGCTGATCACTGTCCTCCACGATCGTCTGCATCTGGGCGTGGCGATCGGGTCCCTTGATGGATGAGTCATTACGCAGCGACTCCAAGGCATCGCGACGGTTCTCGAGGATCGGGCCGATTTTTTCCACTTGGTCGGGCGTCAATTGCAGGTGCTTGGTCAGATGCTCGAGCTGTTGCTCGGGATTGGGCGGAGTACGCTGGGCATCAGCCTGCTCGGTCGCATCCTTCTTGTCGGGCGTGGTCTGCGCGCCGATGCCACCGGCAAAGGCGATACCGACGGCAAGTGCGACTACGGCAAGGCGGGGGCTGGGTTTCATGCGCGGGCTCCGGATGAATGGCTCTGGATCAACGCGGCCGTACGAGCCGCCGTTGACCGGAGAATGTCACAGCCAGAAGCGCCATGCGATAGGCGGAATAGCGATCCGCCAGTCGCTCAATCCGCAAAATTGGTGCGGATCAACTCCTCCACCTCGCCACCGCGTCCGGCCAGCACGGCCTTGGCCGAGTACAGCGCGGTGTGCAGCACCTGGCCGACCTCCACCCTCGGCGGCATCACCAGTTCATAGCGGTTGACCTTGACATCGAGCAGAGCCGGCCCGGGCTGCGCGAGAAAATCCTTGATCGCGGCATCCAGGTCGGCGGCGCGTTCGACGCGTTGCCCATGGAAGCCGATCGCCTCGGCCAGCTTCGCGAAATCCGGGTTCTTCAGATCGGTGTAGGCATCCAGCAGACCTTCTACCTTCTGCTCCATTTCGACGAAGCCGAGCGAACCGTTGTTGTAGACCACGACTTTAATCGCGATGTCTTCCTGGATCGCGGTAAGCAGATCGCCCAGCAGCATCGCGATGCCGCCGTCGCCGCTGAGCGAGATCACCTGTCGTGCCGGCAGCGCCTTCTTGATGCCGAGTGCTTCGGGCATCGCGTTCGCCATCGTGCCGTGGACCAGGCTAGTCAGCGTGCGGCGCCGGCCGTTGTTCTTGATATGCCGCAGCATCCACACCATTGGGCTGCCGCCGTCGGCGGTGAAGATCGCATCGTCGGCGGCGTGCAGATCGAGTAAATGGGTGAGGTATTGCGGATGGATCAGCCCGTCTGCGCCAGGCTGTTCTTCCTTGGCCAGCGTTTCCAGGGTGTCCTGCCGATGCTTCAGACTGTTGCGCAGGAAGGCATGATCTTCGCGCGGCTGTAGCCGCGGCAACAGCGCCGCGATGGTGTCCTTGACGTGGCCGACCGCGCCGAAGTCGATCGGGTGGCGCCGGCCGAGATGGGTCGCCTCGCTGTCGATCTGAATGATCTTCGCTTCCGCCGGATAGAACTGGCTCCAGGCGAAATCCGCGCCGAGCAGCAGCAACGTGTCGCTGGCATCGATCGCACGAAAACCCGATTCCACGCCGAGGATGCCGGTCATACCCATGTTGTACGGGTTGTATGGCTCGATGAAATCCTTCGCGCGCGAGGTATGCGCCACCGGCGCCTTGATCCGTTCGGCCAGCGCGACGATCTCTTGCTCGGCACCCTCGCAGCCGGAGCCGCAGTAAAGCGTCACCCGCTTGCCCGCGTTGAGTATGGCGGCGATCGCATCGAGCTCGGTATCCGATGGCCGCAGCACCGGTTGCGGGTGATGCGGCCGAAAGGCGAGCCCGTCGTCGACCTCGGCGGAGCTGATGTCGCCCGGTACGATGATCACTGCGACGCCGCGCCGGTTCAGCGCCGCCTGCGCGGCCAGCGCCGTGACGCGTCGCGCCTGCGCCGGCGTATGCACATAGGCGCAAAAATGGCTGCAGGTGTCGTAGATCGGCTTCAGGTCCACCTCCTGTGGAAAGTCCATGCCCATTTCGGTGGTGGCGACCTGGGTGGCGATCAGCACCACGGGCGCACGGTTGCGATGCGCTTCGAACAGGCCGTTGACGAAGTGCAGGCTGCCCGGTCCGCAGGTGCCGGCGCAGGCGGTGAGCCGACCGGTGATTAGCGCCTCGCCGCCGGCGGCCATCGCGCCGGCTTCTTCATGGCGCATGTGCACCCAGGCGATTTCGCTGCGGCGGATCGCATCGGTGATGTGGTTGAGCGTGTCACCGACAATGCCGTAGCAGCGCTGCACCCCGGCGGCTTGCAGCGTCTCGATGATGATGTCGGCGACTTTCTTCTTAGCCATGGGGATCTCCAGCGTCAGCACGGTCAGTGCGGCAGGGAAAGATCCGATTGAAGGCTTTGTCGCGAAAATTTCAGGTGAACACACAAGGCGCCACTTGCGGCGCCTTGTGTGTTCGTCTTGGAAGTCGACGCAGCGAGCGCTACGCCGAATGTTCGCTAATGCGCGTGGCCGACACCCGAATCGCCCTGCTCAAGCGGCGGCGGCGTGCCGGCCACGGCCAGCAGCGAAGTGGCGTAGCCATCTTCCAGGCTGACCGTGGATACCTCGTCCCAGGCAAAAAACGACGCTTCGCGCAGCCATTCCGCGTCCGGGGTGATTTCCTGCAGGTAGAAGCCGTCGTCTTCGCTGCTGACCAGTCGGCCGATGTAGCAAACCTCGGCTTCGTCCTCGCTGTCCACGTGCACGCCGATCACTGCGGAATGCGCGCCGGCCGCACGGATGACTTCGCGGATATTGTCCAGCGGAAAACCAGACGGCGTATCCGGCTGCATCTGCTTCAGGGTCAACGCCTTTTGCATGAAGCTCTGGTGCTTGTCCGGCGCCTCCAGTTCGGAGATGTCGCGATGACGCATCACATACATGCCGTCATAGGTGATGCCGTCGCCGACCACCCACAGCAGGAAGAACTCGCGACCCACGCCACCGACGTAGCCGCAGAAGCTGCCATGTTCGAGTTCGCCGCGCCACAAGCGGATCAGCTGTTGCTGTTGCTGCGCTTCGCGCAGCAGGGCTCGCTGCCCGTTGGTTTTGAGTTCAATAACCTTGCCCATGGGCATGATTTTAACAGACCTGGTCTTTCGTCATGTTTACAGGAGGTACCCGGTGGAATCGATCAGAGGATGTATCGGCTCAAATCCTCGTCCTGTACCAGGCTTTCCAGATTTTTAGCGACATAATCACGGTCGATCAGATATTTTTCGCCGGATTTATCCGCGGCCTCGAACGAGATCTTTTCCAGCAATCGCTCCATGACGGTGTGCAGCCGGCGAGCGCCGATGTTCTCGGTGCGCTCGTTCACCGCGAATGCGACCTCGGCCAGCCGATCGATGCCGTCCTCGCTGAAATCCAGCGCCACACCCTCGGTACCAAGCAGCGCCACGTACTGCTTGGTCAGCGCATTGTGCGGCTCGCGCAGGATGCGCTTGAAGTCGTCCACTGATAGCGCGCTCAGCTCGACGCGGATCGGCAGGCGGCCCTGCAGCTCCGGAATCAGATCGGACGGCTTGGCCAGCGAAAACGCGCCCGAAGCGATGAACAGCATGTGGTCAGTCTTGATCGGTCCGTACTTGGTGGAAACGGTGGAGCCTTCCACCAGCGGCAGCAGGTCGCGCTGCACGCCCTCGCGGCTGACCCCGGCGCCGCCCCAGTCGGAACGTTGCGCCACCTTGTCGATTTCGTCGATGAAGACGATGCCGTTCTGCTCGGCGTTCTCCATCGCGCGGGTGCGGATTTCCTCGTCATTGAGCAGCTTGCCGGCCTCCTCCTCGATCAGCAGCGGGCGCGCCGCCTTGATCGGCAGCTTGCGGCTCTGCGTCTTGGCGCCGCCGATATTCTGGAACATCTGCCGCAGCTGCTGGCCCATCTCCTCCATGCCCGGCGGCGACATGATTTCGACACCCACGTTCATGGCAAAATCTAACTCGATCTCGCGTTCGTCCAGCGTACCTTCGCGCAGCTGCTTGCGCAGTTTTTGGCGGGTTTCGCTGTCGATCGCCGGTGTCGTTGCGTCGTGGTTCCAATCGGCAGCGGCCTGCCGGCGCGGCAGCAGTGCATCGAGGATGCGTTCCTCGGCATGATCTTCGGCTTGCGTGCGGACGCGCTTCATCGCCTGCTCGCGGGTGAGCTTGTAGGCCACCTCGGCGAGGTCGCGGATGATCGATTCCACGTCCTTGCCGACATAGCCCACCTCGGTGAACTTGGTCGCCTCCACCTTGACGAAGGGGGCATTGGCCAGCGTGGCCAGCCGCCGCGCGATCTCGGTCTTGCCAACGCCGGTGGGGCCGATCATCAGGATGTTCTTCGGCGTTACCTCGTTACGCATGTCCGGCTCCAGCTGCATGCGCCGCCAGCGGCTGCGCAAAGCGATCGCCACCGCGCGCTTGGCATCCTGCTGGCCGATGATGTAGCGGTCGAGTTCGTTGACGATTTCGCGGGGCGTGAGTTCGGACATGGAAGGCTCGTTGAGCGGGAACGGGGAACAGGGAACGGGGCACGGGGGAGACGGAGTCATCGAAACGGTGTTGTTCCCCGTTCCCTCGCTTCTATTTACAGCTCTTCAATCGACACGTTGTGATTGGTGTAGATGCAGATGTCGCCGGCGATCTTCAGGGCTTTCTCGACGATCGTGCGCGCATCCAGTTCGGTGCTTTCCAGCAAAGCGAGCGCCGCCGCCTGTGCGTAGGGTCCACCGGAACCGATCGCGATCAGCTGGTGATCCGGTTCCAGCACATCGCCATTGCCAGAGATCAGCAGCGAGGCTTCCTTGTCGGCCACCGCCAGCATGGCCTCAAGCCGGCCGAGCCGGCGGTCGGTGCGCCACTCCTTGGCCATCTCCACCGCGGCGCGGGTGAGGTTGCCGCCATGCTTGGTGAGCTTTTCCTCGAACAGCTCGAACAGGGTGAACGCATCGGCCGTGGCGCCGGCGAAGCCGGCCAGCACATCGCCCTTGCCGAGCCGGCGCACCTTGCGCGCGTTCGCCTTCATCACCGTATTGCCCAGGGTGACCTGGCCGTCGCTGCCGATCACCACGCGACCGCCGCGACGCACGCAGACGATGGTGGTGGCGTGGAAGGATTCCATGAATGATTGCCTCGACATTGACTAGGTGCAGATGTGGGGAGAGTTATCGGCGAACACAAGCGCGATAATCGGGATCGTTGCCACCTCCTCCGGCAGGACACGTCAGACCTTGGAGAATAAGCATGGATCAACGGATTCCGCCGACTTTGATAATTGGCCAAACTGCGCATTGGACCCTCAATCATCGCATCGATTCAGCCTTGCCCGGCTATTTGATGGTGAGCGCGCGGGTGCTTGTCGATGCCATGCACGAACTGTCGCCTGCCGCGTTGGCGGAGCTCGGTCCGTTGTTGGCCCACGCGCAGCAAGTAATGCATTCGATGCTGGGCGCCCGCCGCGTATATGTAGGCCGTTACGGTCACACGCCGGGTTGGTCGCTGCATTTCCATGTCATACCGATATACGACGAGATCGAGAAACTGTTTTGGAACGATGCGCGCTATCGTGCGTTGCAGGCTTTTTCGAACCCGGCCTACAGCGATCCTGAAAGCACCGATGGTGCCGAACTGACGTTTTTCGTCTGGCGTGAATTCTGCGAAAGCGAGCATCCGCCAAGCTTCGATGGCCTGTCAGTCAGCGAGGCGATCGCACGGTTGCGCGATGGTCTATCGAGCTTTTTCGTCGGGATGGCTATTTCTTGAGCCGCGCGCGCGGATGCGCGGCGTCGTAGACCTTGGCCAGGTGCTGGAAATCCAGATGCGTGTAAATCTGCGTGGTGGCGATGTCGGCGTGGCCGAGCAATTCCTGCACCGCGCGCAGGTCGCCGGAGGATTCCAGCATGTGGCTGGCGAAGGTATGTCTGAGCAGATGCGGATGCACGTGCTTGGCGAAACCCTGTGCCATCGCCAGCATCTTCAGGCGTGCCTGGATCGTGCGCGGGCTGATCGGCGCGCCACCGCGACCGCGGAAGATCGGTGTATCCGGCTGCGTGCCTTCCGCCGCGCCCAGCGCGCGCAAGGCGGCGATGGCGTGCCGTCCAACCGGCACCACGCGCGTCTTGCTGCCTTTGCCGAGCACGCGTACTTCCCCAGTAGGCAGGTCAAGGTCCTGCCAGTGCAGCCCGACCAGTTCGGACAGACGCAGGCCGGAGGAATAGAAGAGTTCCAGCATCGCGCGATCGCGCACGCCCAGGCCCTGTTCGCCGTCGCTGCCTTCGATCAGCGCCGTGGCCTCGTCGACGTCCAGTACCTGCGGCAGCTTGCGATGCACTTTCGGGCCGCGCACGCCGGCCAGTGGATCATGGCTCAGCAAACCTTCGCGGCTGAGCTGGCGGAACAGGCTGCGGCAGGAGGACAGCAGTCGCTGCAGGCTCTTCGGCATCAGACCGGCGCGATGCTCGGCGGCGACGAACCCACGCATGCGGTGCGGATCCAGCGCGGTGAAGCCGTCGATGCCCTGGGTTTCCATCCAGCCCAGCAGCTTCGCCAAGTCGCGACGATAGGCGGCGATGGTATGCGGCGAGGCCCGGCGTTCGACGGCGAGCCGCGTCAGCCAGGCGTCCACCTGCACCTGCGGTGTCATATGCCGCTCAGGCGATGTCTCGCGCACGCGCCAGCGCGGCGGTAATCGTGGTGGCAATCATCTTCAGGAACACCGTGCCCATGCCGGGCTGGAAGCGATCCGGATCGGTGCTGCCGATCGCCAGCATGCCGAGTTCGTCCAGCCGCATCACCGCGACGGAGCGGACCGTGCTCGCCTGTTCGGCAAACAGCCGGGCGAGCTTGTCGGTGGAGAGGCGGCCGGAAACCGGCTCGTCCTGTTGCAGGAACTCGGCAAACTCCGGCAGTGCCTGACGGCCGCCGGGCACTTGCAGCAGCCATTCGGCCGAAGGCAGCGCCAGCTCCTTGTCAGTCGGACCTTCGCCGAACAGCACCAGGCGCAGATGTTCGCTGTGGAAATCCTCATTCAGTCGCGCGATCACCGTGCGTGCGACCACGGCGGTGGTGGTCGCGCGCAGCAGCGCCACGTTGAGGCCATGCACGCGTTCCATCAATCGTTCGTTTTCGGCGGCGATCGAAATCAATTCGGCCAGCCGACGTTCCAGCTCGGCCTTCTGCTCGCGCAGATGCTGCAGCTGATAAGTGGCCAGCGAGGCCACCGGGCCTTGATCGCGCGCCACGGTGAGCTGCGCGGCGAGATCGGGGAAGTCGTTGAGGAAGGCTGGATGCTGGCGCAGATAAGCAGCCACGTCCTTGGCATCGAGGGTGGTTTCGGCGAGCAGTGGATTGATCATGCGTTGACTACCTCGAACCGGAAAGCGACCGGGTACGCGTGCAGTGTGCGATGGACGCGACGGCGCATCAATCGGCCATGGCTGTAACCAGCGGCCAGGTGCCCTCGAATACGAAGGCAGTGGGGCCGGTCATCCATAGCGCATGACCCGGCCCGGTCCAGTCGATCTGCAGCCGGCCGCCGGGAAGATCGACCAGCACGCGGTCGTCGACACGGCCGCGCCGATGCAATACCGCCATCGCCGCGCAAGCGCCCGTACCGCAGGCCAAGGTCCAGCCCGCGCCGCGCTCATGCACACGCAGTCGCAGATGGCCGCGATCAACGAATTGCACGAAGCCGGCATTGGCGCCGTGGGCAAAGAGGCTATGCGTCGCCAGCGCTGGTCCGAACGACTCCAGCACTGGTTTATCCAGCGCGTCCACGTCCAGCACGACGTGCGGATTGCCCATCGAGACCACGCCTGCCTGCAGCACGATGCCGGCTTGTGGGCCGCCTGGCGCACCCAAGGTCACCGCGAAGGGCAGTGGTTCGGTCGGCGATACATCGCCCAGTCCGGATGCGGACGGCGCGAAATCCGGCTCGCCCATGTCCACCATGACCTGTCCGTCCGCGAGCAGGTGCACGCTGACCGGACCGGAAGGACTTTCCAACCGCACCGGCACACCCGCCTCCAACGCCCCGGCGCGATGCAGCCAGGCCGCGACGCAACGCACGCCGTTGCCGCATTGTCCGGACGGACTGCCGTCGGTATTCCAGATGCCGTAATAGAACGTGCAGGTCGGATCGCGCGGCGGCTCGATGCTCAGCAGCTGGTCGAAGCCGATCCCAGTATGGCGATCGCCCATCGCACGAATCTGCGCGGTATCCAGCGCAAAGGGCGTGTGCCGACAATCCAGCAGTACGAAGTCGTTGCCGATCCCGTGCATCTTGGAAAACGGCAGGCTGGTCGGGCGTGGCGTCATGCGGCCGCTAGTGCTGTGCGGCAGGCGACACGGCGGTGCTGGCCGGCGCTGGTGCTGGCGTCGCGGCTGGTTTCGGCTTGACCGGTGCGGTGGCCGGTGGCGGCATGTACAACGGGCCCTTGTTGCCGCAGCCGGCAAGCAGGGCAAGGGCGAAACCGCACGACAGCAGCAGGCACGGGCGCAGAATTTGGCGACGCATGGCAGGAGTTCCTCGATGAAGCCGGTCGCAGTATAGGCGAGCGGCCCTCGCTATCATGCATGGGCCACGGAGAGACATTAGACAGACTCTCACACCACTGCCTCGAGAAACCACGATGGAATGGACCACCCTGCTGCGCCTGCCGATGACCCTGCTGTTCGTGCTGGCGGTGATCGGCCTGCTGTTCACCCTGGTGCAGCTCGTCGCACTGCGTCAGCGCCTGCATGGCCGTCGGCACCTGGCCGCGAGCTGGCGCGCGCTGCTGTTCCTGGTCGGCTTCAGCCTCACCCTGCTGCTGGCGGGCGCCGGCTTCGCGCTGCGCGGTTATCGCCTGTTGAGCGAAGAAACGCCGGTGGTGCAGATCGATGCGCACATCCTTTCGCCGCAACGCTGGGCGCTCACCTTGCGTTGGCCCGACGGCACCAGCCGCGATGTGCAGCTGTCCGGGGACGCCTGGCGGGTCGAGGCGATCGTGTTGAAATGGAAAGAGCCGGCGCTGCTCGCCGGGCTGCCGCCGCTGTACCGGCTCGACCGGCTGTCGGGCCGCTACGACGATGCCACCCAGGAAACGCAGGCGCCGCGCACCGCGATCGATTTCGGCGAAGCCGGCCAGTTCGATCTGCTCAACCTGCACAAGCAATATCCGGAATGGTTGCCCGAGGTCGATACGCTCTACGGCAGCGGCGCCTACCTGCCGCTGGTCGACCAGGGCCATTACAGCGTCAACCTGATGCGTACCGGTGCCCTGGTCGCGCGGCCCGACGACGCCACCGAGCAGCGTATTGGGCAGCCGCTGGGCGGGTGAGAAGGGTTTTCGCGTGATGCTCCGGTGTACCCGCCGGCGCCCGGATTCTGCGGGTTATCTCAGTTCAAAGCGGTAGCACAGGGCTGTTTCTTGTTGGTCGCCGAGTGTGTAAATACTTTCCGCGACCGGCTTCGCTCCACGGTGGGCATAAAACGACACTGCCGGTGACTTGCAGTACCCAAGCTTGAACGGCCGCGCACCCGTGTTCACGCAAGACGTTCACACTTTCGTGCCAGAGCGCCAGGCCAACACCTTTCCCCTGCGCATCCGGTAGTACGTACAGTTGAGTTAATTCGCCGTCTTCGTCGATTCGCGAAGCCAGCCCGGCCATGCCGATAATTCGTTGTTGCCGTTCGGCGACTAGCACGCCCAGGTTTTTTCGCCGCCGGGATGTCCAACTGCCGTGTTGAGCGAGTTGGCCCATCGAAAGTTCGTCCAGAACGGCTGGTGCGTAAATAAGCTGGTAAGCAGCGCGCCACGCGGAGAGCATGACCGCGCGTATCGCGGCTCGATCCTGTTCTACGGCAAAGCGCAGGCTGATGTCGCCACTTAAACTCGAAGCGACATCAACCAAGCAGCTTCTCGTAGCGCACGCCGTGTGTGCCGTCCTGGTAGTAACGCGGCAGGTTGGCGATGCGGTGGTAGCCGAGGCGCTCGTAGAGGCGGATCGCACTATGGTTGTCGTCGCGTACTTCCAGCCGCAGCGCACGGCTTCGACGCTGGCGCGCGAAGGCTTCGGCGGCCTCGATCAGCGCGGTGCCGATGCCTTTGCCGCGCGCCTCCGGCTTGCTGGCAATCGAGTACAGCCGCGCCACGCCACCGCCCTTGCGCACGAACACCACTGCGGTGCCTAGAAAGTTCCGGTGATTGGCGCTGGCCACCAGCACCTGCGCAGTCTCGCTGTCGAGATGGCGGCGGTATTGCACGCGACTCATGCGATCGCTGTCGAAGGTGGCGTTTTCCAGCGTCACCAGATCGTCGAGGTCGGACAGTTCGGCGCGGCGAACGCGGATCGACGCCGTAGCGTGCAAAGGGCTCATGCGTGGGGAGGGCTCCGATCGGCTTGCGTCGCGCGCAAGCGTGGAAAATGAGGAAGGTGGGACGACGGATACGCGCGGCACTGTAGTCGGCACCTGCCGCGGGGACAATCACAAATTCTCGCCGCTATTTATTCACGCTTCAGTGCCACGGCTTGTGGAAGCCTGAGGCTATGCCAAACTGCCGCTTTCGCGAAACGCCGCCGTCGCCGCGCGCAGCTCGCCTCATCCCCGCCACGATTCATCGAAAAGCCCCACTGCCTGAGGTGCCATGACCCGTCTGGTCATCGTTGTCGAGAAAGCCTCCGACTGGAGCTCCTACTACCCGTCCGTCGACGTGATGAGCGCGATGGACTACCTGCGCGAACCGATCGGCGGCGACGACGAGCGCACCCACGTCATCAATCTCTGTCGCAGCTACAAATACCTCGGCACCGGCTATTACGTGTCGCTGCTGGCCGAGGCGCGCGGGCATCGGGTGATGCCTTCGGTGCGCACGGTGAACGACCTGCGCCGCCGCTCGCTGTACGGCCTGGACATTGAGGACCTCAACCAGAAGCTGACCCACTTCCTGCCCGCCGGTGGTCGCGATACCACCGACTTCGGCATCCTGGTGTACTTCGGCGAGACCGCCTATCCCGCCTTGCAGGATCTGGCGCGGCAGGTGTTCGAAATGTTTCCCTGCCCGCTGCTGCGCATCGAGTTCGAGCGCGACCGGGTGTGGCAGGTCAGCGCGATCAAGCCGGTCGGCCTGCACTCGCTGGATGACGCGCAAGAGGATGCCTTCGCCGAGGAGCTTGATCGTTTCTCCAAGAAGCTTTGGCGCAAGCCTCGGGCGCGCAAGCGCTTCCGCTACGACATCGCCATGCTGGTCGACCCGGCCGAGGCGATGCCGCCGTCCAACCGCAAGGCATTGAAGTCGTTCGTCGCCGCCGGCAAGGAACTCGGCATCGAGGTCGATCCGATCGGCAAGAACGATTACCAGCGGCTGGCCGAATACGACGGCCTGTTCATCCGCGAGACCACCGCCAGCGACAACCACACCTACCGTTTCGCCCATCGCGCGGAGAAGGAAGGCATGGTGGTGATGGACGACCCCACGTCGATTTTGCGCTGTACCAACAAGATCTTCCTCAATGACTTGATGGTGTCGCGCAAGCTGGCGGTGCCGCGCACCGAGATTCTGTATCGCGACAACGCCAAGGCGACCAAGGATGTCGTCGCGCGGCTCGGCTTCCCACTGGTGCTGAAGATTCCTGATGGTTCGTTCTCGCGCGGCGTGGTGAAGGTGGAAAGTGAGGAGGCGCTGGAGAAGGCCTCCGGCGAACTATTCCAGCACAGCGCCCTGCTGCTGGCGCAGGAATTCGTCTACACCGAATTCGACTGGCGCATCGGCGTGCTCAACCGCGAGCCGCTGTACGCCTGCAAGTACTACATGTCGCGCGGCCACTGGCAGATCTACAACCACGGCGCCAAGGGCACGGCAAAATCCGGCGGCTTCGAATGCGTCGGCGTGAACGACGCGCCGGCCGAGGTGGTGAAACTGGCACTCAAGGCCACCCATCTGATCGGCGACGGCCTGTACGGCGTCGACCTGAAGCAGGTCGGCGACAAGCCGGTGGTGATCGAAGTCAACGACAATCCCTCGATCGACGCCGGCGTCGAGGATGCTCATCTCGGCGACGCGCTGTACCTTCGTGTGATGCAAGAGTTCCTGCGCCGGATGGAACGCAAGCGGCTGGGTCTCGCCACCACCACCACTTGAACGTGGTGGTTGGAACCCTTCAGCGGTAGCCGCGCTGACGCAGACGTTGCGCCAGCCAGTGCAGCGGCCATGCAGGGCGCAGTACCAGCAGCACGCTGAGCGGCGCCAGCAGCAGCCAGAACAGCGGCGTGTGGCCCCAGCTCGAACCGAACAGCGTCAGTGGGGTGAGCCATTGCAAGGCAAGCAGCGCGCTGCCCGTGGCCAGCCAAGCCAGCGCCAATTGGCACTGCTGCGTCTGCCGCGCCATTTGCTTCGTATGCATCGGTATGCCTCGCCGTGTCGTGTCGACCATGCTGCGGGGGAGTGATCTCAGCGACTGCGACAGCGCCGCGATCGTCATGCCTTTCCTGTCGCGGCACGACGGTTTACCGGAGTTCGCTCATGCGTTGGTTCCTTCGCTCGCCACGGCTGATCCTGCTGCTGATCGGCATGCTCGCCGGCTGCGCCCACGATGCTCCGCTCAAACCGGTGGCGCAGGTCGACCTGGATCGCTACATGGGCGTATGGCATGTGATCGGCAACATTCCCTACTTCGCCGAGCGCGGCAAGGTGCAGACCGCCGACGAATACCGTCGCCTGCCGGATGGCCGCATCGCGGTCACTTTCCATTACCGCAAAGCTTTCGATCAGCCCGAAAAGACCTGGAAAGGCGTCGGTTGGCTGCCCAATCCCGCCGACGCGGCGCAGTGGAAAGTGCAGTTGCTGTGGCCATTCCGCAGCGACTACGTGATCCTCGCGCTCACGCCGGACTACCGCGCGGTGCTGGTCGGCCTGCCTTCGCGCAAACTGCTGTGGATCATGGCGCGCGAACCGAAGTTGGCCGAGGCCGATTACCAGCGCATGCTGCAGGTCGCCGCGGCACAGGGCTATCCCGTGGATCAGGTGCGCAAGGTGCCGCAGCGGCCGCAGGACGTGGGGCAGCCGGGTTTCCAGTAAGACCCGCGCGGCGCGGCTAGAATGCGCGTTCCGCATCGGTGTCCCAGAGAGTGTTTTCATGAGTGCAGGCCAGTTCGCGGTGTTCGGTCATCCGATTGCGCATAGCTTGTCGCCGCGGATCCATCAGGATTTCGCGCGGCAGTTCGGTATCCAGCTCGACTACCGCACGATCGATGCGGCGCCTGCGGATTTCGCGGCCGCCGTGCATGATTTCTTCGCCAACGGCGGCACCGGCGCGAACGTCACCTTGCCGCACAAGGCAGCCGCGCATGATCTCGCCGCCACGCGCAGCGAAGCCGCCACCCGCGCTGGCGTCGCCAATGTGCTGACGCGGCTGGCTGATGGCCGCATCGCCGCGCACAACACCGATGGTGCCGGCCTGGTGCGCGATCTCACCGAGCGTCACAGCATGGATTTGCGCGGCCACGACAGCTTGCTGCTCGGCGCCGGCGGTGCCGCACGCGGCGTGGCGTGGGCGTTGCTCGATGCCGGCGTAGGCACGTTGACCATCGTCAATCGCAACGCCGAAGCGGCCGAGGCACTGGCCGATGCAATCGGCGAACCGGCGCGTGTACATACCCGTTATTGGGATGACCTTGGTGACATCGGCAGCTTCGACCTGATCGTCAATGCCACCTCGGCCGGCGTGCTCCATCAGGCGTTGAACCTGCCGTTCGTGCTGGCGGGCACGCGGGCGCTTTGCTACGACCTGTCCTATGGCGCAGCGGCAGGCAGCTTTCTGGCGTGGGCGAAAACCGCCGGTGCGCGCTATGCGTTCGACGGTCTCGGTATGCTGGTAGAAACTGCCGCCGATGCGTTCGAGTTATGGCATCGTCATCGCCCGGATACCGATCCCGTCTATCGCAGCTTGCGTCAGCAGCACGGCTGAGTAGGTTGGGCTGCGGCGCTTGTTGCGTTGCAGCCGATCAGTTCGCCGATCTCCGGCATACCGCAGGAAAGCTTGGCCGCGCGCGTTGCGCGCAACTGAGGATCGACAACTGCTGCGTAATATTCGGCGACATGCGGTGCGGATTATGTAGAGGCGCTGCGTTACCTGAATACGCTAAACCATAGATGAATCGTAACGGTCGCCACACTTTAGGTGTCGCCAAAACGATCACAGCCGCACATTCCTTCGTCATGCACGCATGCTAGCTTGTCCGTTGCAAAGGCAGCATTGTGTGAGCGATGCAGTGTCTTGGATTGACATATAAAGCGTACTTTAATGTCAGTGTTGCGGAGACATTATGGGGAAGTAAAATTATGCCGCAAAAAAAGATTATCGGCCGTGGCTTGATTATCGCGGGCTTGTCGTGCGTTCTTGGCATGCTAAGCGGCATGTCGTTCGCCGGCATTAGTGAAAGCAGTTTCACCCTTGGTTCGCCCAATCTCGTGGTAGCCGATCCAAGTGTGTCACGGACGGCGGGCACGCCTTGCGTGGTGCCGTTGTTGCAGGATGCAACGTTTACCGATGCCAACCCCCACCCCTATTCCTACACGCCACCCACCGGCAGTTGTGTTGGGAATATCCGTTTTTACGGGCCTTGGGCCCAGGTAGTGCTGGAAGCGGATTTTTCGGTCACGGCCGGGAATCAGGATAGCCGCACCGCCACGCTGTGGCTGGGCGGCGTAAACCTGTTTTCCGGCACCACGCCGAAGCCTTCCGCCACGGTCGCGCCGAGCTGGCATGTGGAGCGTGACCTGACTGATTATGTTCCCTTGTTGCTCAACCCGCAGCAGGGTCAGGCGATTATCGACAATCTTGTCGATGCCACCCATACCGGGGTGATTCATGGCAGCGCCCGGTTGGTGTTCTACCCGACTACCGACTCCGCAGTTTCGACACCGGCGGATGCGATCTATCCACTCGGCGCCGATCCGGTTGGCAACACCGCAACGCTGACCAACCCCACCGACCAGCTGACGAAAACATTGACCCTGCCGCGTAATGTCACGGGCGCCTTTCTTGATGTGTATGCACAGAGCCAAGCCAATGACGAGTTGTGGTACACCTGCGTCCCGGACCAGTACGTGCAACAAACCGGCGCCTGCGGTGGTGGCAGCTTCCGCGAAGTCGAGGTCAGTGTCGACGGCCAGCCGGCGGGCCTGGCGCCGATCTATCCGTGGGTTTACGCCGACGGTATTGATCCCTACCTGTGGCAGCCGACACCCGGCGTGCAGGCGTTGAATTTCATGCCGTACCGCGTCGACCTCACACCGTTTGCGGGTTTGCTCAGCAATGGAGCGCCGCACGAAGTGGCGGTCAGCGTTGCCGGTGCGCATAACTATTTTTCCGCCACGGCAACGCTGCTGATTTATCTGGATCCCTTCCAAGAACAAGTTACTGGCCAGATCACCCGCAATACCTTGGTTGGCCAGCCATTGACGCCGACGATTACCAGCACGTTAAGCGACGATGGCCACGGCAATCTCAGCGGCAACATCGCCACCGCAATCGAGCGACAGTACGTGATCGACGGTTATATCAACAGCCCAGAGCTCGGCACCGTGGCTAGCACGGTGACCCAGACGATGAAATTCAGTAACACGCAGAGCTTTGTCATCAACGCTACAACCCACCACCAGATCACGCAGCAGTTGACCACGTCCGACAGTAGTACGAATGACGCCGTATCCGAAGGGGCGTTTATCTTTACACAGCATATCGACTATCCATTGCAAGTGGACTCCAATCGACAAATCGCTGCGGATGGCAGCAGCACCGTAACCAGCAAAGTGCTGCTCGATTACAACAATTACAATACATCGTTCTTTCCCGTTACTAATCCATATTTCGGAAGCGTACACAATGACGTGATGGCTGATGACACGCTGATGTACGACAAGAGCGGTAATTTGATCGGTCACACGGGGCAGAACAGTCATCAGAGCTTCCGCTTCTTGAATGCTTATCAAGAGAACGGTGGCTGCTACGAGACCAATATCGCCAGTGAGAACGGTGTTCTGTCGGCTTACACGGATTCGACTAACATTAATTCGGCTTGCTACGGGAGCGGCCCACCTTATCAGTACGGTAATGCGGATGGCTCGCCGCGGGATATGTCTGATAGGAATTTGCTTTGAGTGTTTATGGCCGTTGTCGAACGCAACGTGGCCGCAGCCGATACGTGTTCGAGCTATGGCGCGGGCGGCGGCCGGATATCGAACCGGTTTATCGCACGCTGCGGCAAGCGTAACCGCCGGCAGAATTACTTGCGGGTAAACCCTTGTTTCATGAGTGATACGTGACGCGTACGCGCGCGCATGGCGCGCGGGCCGCGACTTCGCCGTGTTCGGCATGCTAGCTTGGCCGGCACAGGGGACTACATTCACGGGGAATCCGCCATGTCGCCAAAGGGTTTTGTGAGCCGCAGTCTGGCCGCCGCCGGGCTGCTTTTATTTTCCAGTGCAACGGTGTTTGCCGCTACACCGATCGGTTCAACCAATGTCACCAACGCCGATCCCAGCGTGCCACGCCCGCTAGGTAAGCCATGCGTGGTCCAGCTTTTCAGTAACGACACGTTTGTCGATTTCAGCGATCACCCGTACAGCTACGCACCGCCGACCGGCTGCAACGGCAAGTGGGCGAAGGTCGTGCTCGAGGCCGATTTCTCGGTCACCGCCGGACGCCAGTTCGATCGCACGGCCAGCCTGTGGCTAGGCGGGGTGAACCTCTACTTCGGCACCACCGAAGAGCCTTCGGCCACGGTGGCACCGAGCTGGCATGTGGAGCGCGACCTGACCGACTACGGCGCGCTGCTGCGCCAGGCCGGCAACGGCCGCGCCGTGCTCGGCAATGTCGTGGATGGCACCTACACCGGTGTGATCAGCGGCAGCGCGAAGCTGTTGTTCTACCCGGCCTCGATTTTGGCGCCGGCCGCGCGCGTGCCGGATGCGGTCTATCCGCTGGGTTCCGATCCGATCGGGTCGACCGCCACGCTCAACACCTCCAGCGACACCCTCTCGAAGGCGCTGAGTCTGCCGCGCAATGTCGAGCGCGCCTACCTGGACGTGTTCACCCAGAGCCAGAACAACGACGAGTTCTGGTACACCTGCGTGCCGAATCAATATACCCAGCAGACCGGCGAATGCGGCGGCGGCAATTTCCGCGAAGCCGAGATCAGCATCGACGGCCAGCCGGCCGGCGTGGCGCCGGTGTACCCGTGGATCTACACCGGTGGACTCAGCGATCCTTCGCTGTGGCGGCCGACCACCGGCCTGCAGGCGCTCAACTTCATGCCGTACCGCGTTGACCTCACTCCGTTCGCCGGCGTGCTCAGCAACGGTGCGCAGCACACGGTGGCGGTCAGCGTGGCGGGCGCGAACACCTACTTCAGCGCCACCGCGAGCCTGCTGGTCTACCTCGATGCACGCGCGCATCAGGTCAATGGCGCGATCACCCGTAACACCCTGGTCGGGCAGCCGCCGAATCCGACCATCGGCGACACCCTGGTCACCGACGGCAGCGGCAACATCACCGGCAATGTCAGCACCAAGCTCAGCCGGCATTTCGTGATCGAGGGTTATGCCGATACTTCGCACGGCCGCGTCACCAGCACGGTCGACCAGACGGTTGCCTTCGCCAACACCGAAGGCTTCAACCTCACCGCGACCGGCTACGACCAGACCACCGACCAGCTGACCACGGTGACCGGCGTGAGCCGCAGCCGGCTGGGTCTGTTGCTGACCGGCGAATACCGCCAGAACCTGAGCTACCCGCTGCACATCGATAGCAACCAGCAGGGGCAGCCCGATGGCGGCTACACGCTCGCGACCGTCTCGCATCAGGGCTATCAGCAGCACCGGGATCACCAGCTGCTCGGCCTGAGCCTGTACACGTCCGACGTCGGCAACGCGGTGGATAGCACGGATGCATATACCGTCAGCGGCAACGTGGTGACCGGCCATACCGGCCGGCAAAGCGGGCAGACCTTCACCTTCAAGGACTCGCTCGGCAGCTGCTACCGCACCGACGTGGCCACGCAGAACGGCGCAGTGAGCGGTTACGGCACCGGCCAGGGCTGCCTCGGCCACGCCAACCGCGTGCAGTGGTTCGCCCATCCGGATGGTTCGCCCGACAACGGCAGCACCATCCTCGGCTGGTGATCGACGATGCCGCCGCCATGCGCTGGCGGCGGCATCCCTCCAAACGAAGCTCGCAACGCAAAGCGAGCTGCTCGGTGGAAGCGATACGTCCCAACGCATTTGCGTGATCGATGTCACACAGCTGAGACAAATCCGGAGCAGCATGGCGGCTCCGCCGGGAGCGCGTGAGCGTATCCGATCAGGTGTGTGGGTTTTTTGATCGAGCAGGTGCCAGCGTGTCTTCTTTGTCCAACCTGCCCCGTCGCCGCGGGCTCGTCGTTGTCGTCGTACTGCTGGTGATCGCGGCGGCCGGCGTATTCGGCTATGTCCAGGCGAATGCGCGCCACGCCGATGAGGTTGCCGCGTCGGGCGACGCCGGCAATACAGATGGCCAGAGCGGTAGCGATATCCTGCTCGGCCTGGCTAGCACGGCGATGCAGGAAAAGCGGCTGATCGCCCCCCAAGGCAGCAATGCCTACGAGTTCTACCTGAGCGTGCTGCAGCTGGACCCGAACAATCGCGTGGCGCAGGAGAATCTGCGCAAGCTGCTGCCGGCCGCGTCGGACGTGGTGGAGCGCGCGATCAACGATGACCAGCTCGATGAAGCCCAGCGCGAGCTCAGCCTGCTGCGCGAATTCGACAGCACCAATTACACCTTGTCACTGCTGGGCGGCAAGCTCGATGCCCATCGCCAGCTGCAAGTGCGCAAGGACGAAGCGCGCGCATCGCAGCAGGTCACGCCCGGCCCATAAACGCGCGTATCGGAGCAGAGGTACTGATGCCGGCGCACCATCAACCGGCCGTCAGATAGTTGTCCTTCAGCAGCACGTATTGATCGGCCGAGTAATGCAGCTGCTCGATCTGCTCATCGCTGAGCAGGCGCACGAACTTGGCCGGATTGCCCAGCCACAGCTCGCGCTCGCCGACCACCTTGCCCGGTGGGATCACGCTGCCGGCGCCGACGAAGCCGTACTTTTTCACCACCGCGCCATCCAGCACCGTCGCGTGCATGCCGATCAGGCAATAGTCCTCGATGGTGCAGGCATGGATCACCGCGGCATGGCCGATGGTGACACCCTCGCCGACCACGGTCGGAAAACCGCCCGGCGTATAGCGGCCGTCGTGGGTGACGTGGACGATCGTGCCGTCCTGCACATTGGTACGCGCACCGATGCGGATGAAGTGCACGTCGCCGCGCAGCACCGTGCCCGGCCAGATCGAGACGTCGTCGCCCAGTTCCACCCGGCCGATCACCGTAGCGGCCGGATCGACATAGACGCGGGCGCCCAGCGTAGGAGTGATGCCCTGATAGCTGCGGATCGGATTCATCCGCGCATTCTACAGAGTGGCCCGCGCTGCATTCACGTCCCGCCGTCGCCGCCGCCATCGAGCACTTCCACCGCATGCCGATAGCCTGCGTCAACCGCGCGTCGCCAGTCCTTCCAGTCGAGCATGCCGATGTGTTCCAGCGGCGGCGTGAACAGCAGGTCGGCCTGCGCACGCCGCCGCAGGCTGGCCTCCTCGCCGTTGACCATGCCGGCGCGTACCAGGGTGGAGACCAGCCCGGGCCGGCGCACCGCATGCCGCTGCATCAGCAACTGCCACCACGGCGGGCTGGCGCTTTCGTCGACGTCGGCGCGCAGCGCGATGTCCGCACGCACATCCAGCGCGGTGATATGCGCGATGCCGTCGGCGCTCATCACGTCGGTGGGCAGGTTGTCGACCAGCGCGCCATCCACGTGCACCTCGCCGCGATGGGTCACCGGCGGCAGCACGCCGGGGATTGCGCTGGAGGCGCGTAGCCACAGCCACAACGGGCCATGTCGGTGCACTGCCTGGCCGCCGCCGGAAAGCCGGGTGGAGACGCAGAAATACGGTAATCGCAGGTCCGCGATGTCGAGCATGCCGAACGTGCGTCGCAGCATCCGCTCGGCATGCCGGCCGCGGGTCAGCGCCAGCAGGGGCAGCGTCCAGTCCGACAATGGTCGACCGTCGACGAAGGCGCGCCGGAAGATCTCGGTCATCGATTCGATCTCCCAGCCGCTCGCCACGCCGGCGCCGATGATCGCGCCGATGCTGGTGCCGCCGACCGCGTCGAATGTGTGGCCGGCCTCGCGCAGCGCGCGCAGCACGCCCAGGTGCGCCAGCCCGCGCGCGCCACCGCCGGCCAGCACCAGGCCACGGCCATGTCCGCTGACCAGTCGCGCGAGCCGTGGAATATCGCCCTCGCCGCAGATGTGGTGATGCTGCAGCTCGCCGCTGAACATGGCGCTCCAGCGTTGCGCCGCACCCAGCGCGACGTCATGGCCAGCATGCAGCAGGATCAGATGGCGCGGCCGATGCCGTGCCAGTGCGGGGTGCGTCGGCGTGGCCTCCAGCCAGCCCCGCGCCGGCAGCGCGGCGAGCGCCGGCAGCAGCAGCGCATCGGCCTGGCGCAGACAGCGCGCACGCCACACCTCGTGCGTGGGGCGGTCGGGTCCGGCATCCAAATAGATCACGAAACGGTGCTGTGCCTCGCGCTCGGCGAACCAGTCGCTGCTGCGTCCGGCGCCGAGTTCGGCGTCGACGACCAGACAGCTGCCGTAGCGCTCCAGCGCCATCATCAGCTGCATGGCAAAGGCGCGTGCGGGCACCGCGGCATCCGCCGGCAGCACGGCGAATGTGCGCGGCAGGCCCGGCGCCTCCTCACCGCGTTCGCGCTGCTGCAAGCGTTCGATCGCGACCCGCGCCACGCCGAGCAGCGCGTGCGGATGGCGCGCCAGTAAGCGTTCGAAGGCCGCGCGGTCCAATCGCAGCAATTCGCAGTCACGCAGGGCGCGCACGCTGCGTGTGCGCGCGGCGTTGCCGAGCAGGCCGATCTCGCCGACGCTCTCGCCGGCGCCGATCAGATGGCATAGCGTGGTCGGGCTGGTGAACACGCCCAGGCTGCCGCTCTTCAACAAATACAGCGCATCGGCAGGCTCGCCCACCTTGTATAGCGGCCGGCCGCCGGGCAGGCCCAGCCACACCAGTTCGCCGGCAAGCGCCTCCAGCGCCGCAGGCTCCAGCGCCGCGAACATCGCACTGTCGCGCAGCAACTGGCGAACCTCCACATGCCACATGGCGGACATGGTAGGCGGCGGGTCGTGACAGAACGACGTCATGCCGCGCTTGATTTCGCGCCGCACCGTCGCCACGCTGGCGGGAATTCGTGCAGAAGTGCGGCCAGCGTGGCCGCATCCATCAAAGACGCCCATGACCGACACCAATCCGCTGCTCGCCGACACCGCCCTGCCGGCGTTTTCCCAGATCCGTCCCGAACACGTCGAACCGGCGGTGGCGGCGATCCTCGCCGACTATCGCAGCGGCATCGATGCGCTCACCGAGCCTGGCGCCAAGCACGATTTTGCCCACCTGATGCTGAGCCAGGAACGGCTGGAACAGCGGCTCGCCCGCGCCTGGGCGCCGGTCGGCCATCTGCATTCGGTGGCCGACAGCGAAGCCTTGCGCAAGGTGTATGCGCCGGCCGAGGAAAAACTCACCGACCATGCCATCGAGCTGGGCCAGAACCGCGCCTTGTACGCCGCGGTGCAGACGCTGGCCGACGGCGGCGAGTTCGCCACGCTGAACCCGGCACAGCGCGCATTGGTCGAGCATGCGCTGCGCGATTTCCGTCTGTCCGGTGTCGCGCTGGAGGAACCGGCGCGTTCGCGCTATCGCGAGATCGGCGTGGAGCTGTCGAAACTCTCCACCGAATTCTCTAACGCCGTGCTCGACGCCACCGACGCCTGGCACGAGAGGATCACCGACGAGCGCGATCTCGCCGGCATTCCCGAATCCGGCCGCGCCGTGCTGCGCCAATACGCCAAGGAACAGAATCTGGACGGCTATCTGGTGACGCTGAAACAACCCAGCGTGCAGGCCGTGCTCACCTATGCCGACAACCGTGGCCTGCGCGAACGCGCGTACTGGGCCTACCAGACGCGTGCCTCCGACCAGGGCCCGGACGCCGGCAAGTACGACAACAGCGCGCGCATCGAGCAGATCATGGCGCTGCGTCACGAGGCCGCACAGCTGCTCGGCTTCCACACTGCCGCGGAGGAATCGCTGGCCACCAAGATGGCCGAATCGCCCGCGCAGGTGCTGGCGTTCCTGCGTGACCTGGCGGTGCGAGCGCGGCCGGTGGCGCAGCAGGAACTGGTAACGCTGCGCGAATTCGCACACGCCGAACTCAAGCTGGACAATCTCGAATCGTGGGACATCACCTATGCTTCGGAGAAGCTGCGCCAACAGCAGTACGCGCTGGACGAAGAACAGCTGAAACCGTACTTCCCGTTGCCGGCGGTGATCGAAGGCCTGTTCGCGCTGACCCAGAAGCTCTACGGCATCACGCTCGCGCAACGCGAAGGCGTCGACGTGTGGCATCCGGAAGTGCGCTACTACGATGTGCGCGATGCGGACGGCCGCGTGTTCGCCGGCGCCTATGTCGATCTCTACGCGCGCAGCAGCAAGCGCGGCGGCGCGTGGATGGACGTGTGCCGAGCGCGCTTCGACGACACGGGTCACGAACAACTGCCGGTAGCCTTCCTCACCTGCAATTTCGCGCCGCCCACCGAAGGCAAGCCGGCGCTGCTCACCCACGACGACGTGCTCACCCTGTTCCACGAATTCGGCCACGGCCTGCATCATCTGCTCACCGAAATCGCGCTGCCGTCGATCGGCGGCATCGACGGCGTCGAGTGGGACGCGGTGGAATTGCCCAGCCAGTTCATGGAGAACTTCGGCTGGAATCGCGAGGCGCTCGATCTGTTTGCGCGCCACTACGAAACCGGCGAGGCACTGCCCGACGAGCTCTACCAGAGCATGCTCGCCGCGCGGCATTTCCACGCCGGCCTGTTCCTGGTCCGGCAGCTCGAGTTGGCACTGTTCGATTTCCTGCTCCATCTGGAATACGACCCCGCCGCGGGCGCGCGGACGCTGGCCGTGCTGGAGCAGGTACGCAAGGAGGTCGCCGTGCTGCATCCGCCGGCCTGGCAGCGGTTCCCGCATGCTTTCGGCCACATCTTCGCTGGCGGCTATGCGGCCGGCTACTACAGCTACCTGTGGGCCGAGCTGTTGTCCGCCGACGCTTTCGATGCCTTCGACGAACACACTCGCGATGGCGGCAGCGCCATCGACCGCACCACCGGCGAGCGGTTCCGCCGCGAGGTACTCGCCGTCGGCGCGAGCCGGCCGGCGTTCGAAAGCTTCGTCGCCTTCCGCGGTCGCGCACCGCAGGCCGATGCCCTGCTGCGCAGTCACGGGCTGGCCTGAAAATCCGGCCCGCGTCGCCGGCAAACCCGGCGGCGCCTTGTCGGGCCATTCGACGTCCTACGCCGATGGTGAGAGCCGGACACAGGCTTTCCCGCGCGGATGCAAGCTGCGCGCCATTCGTCGCTTTCGTACGCGATCCCCTGCGTGAAGCTTTTCCTATGGCCTTGGCCTTAGCCGATCTAAGGCCTTCCTCCTAGCGCGTTTGCCGAATAGTTTCGCCTGCTGCATGGGACTACCAATAGGCGCCCTGATCGCTCCGTCGATCAGCTCACCTCATTGCCACAAGGAGTCCCATCATGGCCAAGTCATCCCAGCAGAAATATTCCCTGCGTCTTGCCGCCGAGTTCCTGCAGGCCAGCAGCGAAGATCGTCGTCCCGCCGTCGCCGCCTATGCCTATTCGCAGGGCGGCCAATTACTCGGTCATACCGACCTCGATGCCAAGGGTAAGGCCCAGCTCGATTTCGCTGCCACCGCGGCACCTACCGCGGTGCGCGTGGTGCTGGGTCCGGCACCGGAAGGCAAGCAGCCGCCCGCGTTGGACGAATTACTGCGGCGTGGCGCGATCGAACAGCACCTGCGGCTGGATTCGCGCGACACGCAGGTCGTGAACTTCCAGGTCTATCCCGACGTGTGGCGCTACTGGCTGCTGGGGCTGTGCCTGGTCAAGGGCACGGTGTTGAAGCGCCTGGTGCGCGACGGCGTACCGATCGACTTTCCGGTCTGCCGCGCCACCGTGGAGATCTACGAGGTCGATCCGCTGTGGATCATCCTGCCGAAGCTACCGGCCGACGTGTTGGCGCACCTGCGCGAGATCCTCGCGGGAACACAGCCACCGCTATCGCTGCCCGGACCGACCTTGTCCAGTTCCGGTCCGGTCGAGATCGCGAACGAATCCACGCATCGCATCGACGCTACTGCGCTGGATGCGTTGCACGCCGCCAGCGGCAACGCGCTGCGCTTCGCCGCAATCAGCGGCAGCACGCAGGCATTCCAGCAAGCGTTGCTCAATCATGCGGCGCTGATCCGCCCGCTGCTGTGCTGGCTGTATCCGCGCTTCGTCACCATGCAGCTGATCGGCACCACCGGTACCGACGAATGCGGGCATTTCCGCCGCTACATCTTCAAGAGCTTCAACAATCCCGACCAGCCTGACCTGTACTTCAAGGTGACGCAGCGGCTGTTCGGTTTTCTCGACGTGACCATCTACGCGCCCACACCGGTGGCCTGCCATACCTGGTGGGACTACGCCTGCGGCAGCGAAGTTACGCTGTACACCACGCATCCGCTGGCAATCACCTGCAAACCCTGCCTGCCGGTGATCGCGGGCAACAACTGGGTGCTGTTCATGGCCGTCGGCAATTTTCCGCTGAGCCGCATCTACGGCAGCGGCGCCACCCTGCAAAGCACGACCAATCCAACCAATCTTGGCCTGACCGACGGTGACGCGCCCTGGGGCGGCACCCTGCGACCACGGCTGGAATTCGACAGTGCCTTGCGCGATAGCCTCGGCGTCACCTACTACCGCTTGTCGTGGAAACGCGATGCAGAGCCGGCCACGGCCTATCGTCCGCTCACCGCCGCGATCAATCGGCACTACGCACACATGGTCGGCACCGATCTGGTGCTGGACGCCTACCAGCTGGGGCCGCAGACCAAGGGCAGCGAAAGCGCGTTGTTCGAAATCCCGCCGACGTTGCCGCCGGCCGGGCAATGGAGCATTGCCGACGCGGTCGCGGACACCGCCAGCGGCGCGTTCGATACCGTGGCCGCCGACGGCACGCCAGTGCTCGACGGCAAGGTGCAACTGCGGGTGGAGCTGTTCGACGCTGGCGGCGCACCGGTGGATATCGCCACACTGGGTATCGACTACTACGTGCCTACCTCGACCGACCTCAGCGGCACCGTGCAGACCGAGCAAGCGTCGCTGCTGGGTCTGGTCAGCGGGAACAGCATGGTCATCACGCTGCATGCCAACAACGAGCAGTGCACGGCGGCGATCGACCCGCCGACGATCGGCGCCAGCAGCGCCGATGCCTGTTGCGGCACGCTGGCCTACCAGCCCGCCGACAATGTCAGCATGACCTGGCAGGCGGTGCATCCGCACGGCTATGCCAGCTACAGCTTCGGTGTGGTGCGCGGCGCGCAAGGTGTCTACTCCGCCAGCGGGCCGGTCGATGCCGGCAGCTTCAGCGCCAACCGCAGCGTCGCGCAGTTGTTGAACGACAACCTGCCGGCGGGCTGCGTGGAAGGGGGCTGCACGGTGGCCGGCTTTGGCGAGAACGTCTACGTCACCGCCGCCGCGATCGATGGCTGGAGCCGGCAGTCGCAATATGACGCCAGCGGTACCCGCGCGTTCGTGCTCAAGCCAGCCTGACGCCGGCTTCGCATGCGCGGCCATCGGGCCGCGCATGCGTCCGTGGGCGGCGCCCGCGCCGATCCGGCGGCATCCTTTACAATGTGCCGGATGAAGATCGCCTCCTGGAATGTGAATTCGCTGAAGGTGCGGCTGCCGCACCTCACGCAGTGGTTGGCCGAGGCGCAGCCGGATGTGCTGGCGCTGCAGGAAACCAAACTCGAAGACGCCAAGTTTCCGGTCGACGAACTGGCCGCCGCCGGCTACCGCGCGGTGTTTTCCGGGCAGAAGACCTACAACGGCGTCGCCATCCTGGCACGCGAGACGCCGCAGGACGTAGTCACCGACATTCCCGGCCTAGCCGATCCGCAGCGGCGCATCCTCGCCGCCAGCATCGGCGAGCTGCGCGTGGTCGACCTATACGTGGTCAACGGCAAGGAAGTCGGTGACGAGAAATACGCCTACAAGCTGGAATGGCTGGCACGCGTGCACGAGTTCCTGCGGGAAGAACTGCGGCGCCATCCCAAGCTGATCGTGTTGGGCGATTTCAACATCTGCCCGGATGACCGCGATGTCTACGACCCGGTCGCCTGGGGCGAAGCGATCCTGTGCTCGCCACCCGAGCGCGCCGGCCTCAAGGCGATCACCGATCTGGGCCTGCACGACAGCTTCCGCCTGTTCGAATCCGACGCCGGACACTTCAGCTGGTGGGACTACCGGCAGGCCGCGTTCCGTCGCAACATGGGCTTGCGCATCGACCTGATCCTGATCAGCGACGCGCTCAAAGCGAGTGCGACCGCCGCTGCCATCGACCGCAGTCCGCGGCAATGGGAACGACCGTCGGATCACACGCCGGTAACGCTGGAACTGCAAATTTGATGAGCGCGACCTGATGAGCACGATGCGATGAACACGACCCATCCCGACTGGCCCAGTTCGCTGGACGACAACGAACTGGACGAACTGGACCGCTATCTGCGCGCGCACACCGGCGACGGCCATCTGTTGCTGGACGGCGTGCACGGCCTGCTGTCCGCGCTGGCGGTCGGTCCGCTCACCGTGCTGCCGGACGAATGGTTGCCGGAAGTACTGCACGAGCCGTTCGGCGACGAGAACGAAGGCAATCGCGTGCTCGCCCTGCTGGCCAAGCTCAACGATTCGATCAGCGCCGAACTGGACGTTGAGGCCTACGAACCGATCCTCGGCGAGATCGACACCGAGACCGGCCCGATCCTCTCCGCCGCCGGCTGGTGCGAGGGTTTCAGCCGTGGCATCGACCTGCGCGCCGGCCTGTGGGAAAAACGCCTGGCCGACGATCCGCAACTGATGGAACTGCTCGGCCCGGTGATGGCGCTGGCGGTGGACGAGGGCGTGCTCAGCGCGGATGCCGAGTTCGAGAAACTCAGCGACGACGAATACGACGAATGTCTGTCGCAGGTGCCGGCCGTGCTCGGCGCGGTCAGCCACTATTGGTTGGAGCACCCTGCCACCGAGAGCGAGGTCGAGGCGATGGTGGAACCGGAAAGCAAGGACGATCCGCAAGGCCCGCCGCGTCAGCGCAGCGGCCACTGGGTGCATTGAAACGGCCACGCCGTCGCATGCCGCACGGACCGGCGCCGTAGCGCGACCGGTTTCCGCCGTGGCTGGTCGGTGACATAAGCCAGGGAACGAGACGATGGCCTACGAATACGGTTCGAGTGCGCGCTGGCTGGATTTCCCCAACCCGTTCCGGGTGGAAAACGTATTCCGCTTCCTCGCCGCGGCGATCCTGATCGGCAGCGGCCTGTACGCGATCTTCGAAGGGCGCGGCGGCCTCGCGCAGTTCAGCGGGTGGGCGCTGGCGCCGATCCTGGTCGGCGTAGCGATGCTGGCGGCCGGCATCCAGCATGCGGCGGTAGCGCTGGGCCGGCTGCGTTTCTTCTTCGGCCGCGGCAAGCCGGCCGGGCTGGCCGGCGAACTAGCCGACAACCAGATCGGCGAAGCGCCGAATGCTGCGGCGCTGAAGGCCGGCATGCGCGGCGGTGCGATTGCTTTCAACGAACCGACCGGCGCCTTGAACGGCCTGCTCTACAGCCTGGTGCGTCCGCTGATCTGGGCGCCGCAGCGCATCCAGGATGTGGCACAGCGACAATTCCATACCGGACTGACCCTGCTCGTGGTGCTGCTCTGCCTGCTGGTGTCGATGTTCGGCGCCGCCAGTGCGAGCGACATGGTCTGGCTTGGTTTTTTCTTCTTTGTATACACCGCCGCGCTGCTGCTCAAGCCGCTGGAAAGCGGCGCGCAGGCCAGCACGCGGATGGGTATGGCCGGGTTGATCGCGCTGGTGCTGGTGGCGATCCTGGCGCCGGTGCTGATCCATGCCGTGTCCGCGCATCTGCCCACGCTGGGCGGAGTCGATCTGAGCGGGCAGGCGCTGTTCCTGCTGCTGTGCGCGCTGGCCTCGGTGCTGGTGTTCTTCGTCGCGGTGCTGCGGCAGATGGTGGCGCCGCCGCAGACCACGATGGCCTGCGAACTGGCCACGTTGTCGATGAATGCGCCGCCGAACCAGTTGCTGGTCGAGCTGGATCGCGAAATGCAGCGCGGCTGGATCGAGCAAATCCCTAATCGCCGCTACGCACGCCAGGTGCCGCAGACCTCGGGCGACAACGGCAGCTTCCATGGCGAACTGCTGGAAGAAACCCAGCCGATGCCCCGCGAAGACATGCGTACGGTGAGCTTCACCCGCGCGCTGGCCGAACCGCGCTACCGCTGGCTGACCGTGCTGAGCGCGCTCGGCGTGCTGTACACGCTGGCCGGCGCCGCGGCGCTGCTGCTGTTCACCCAGCAGGTGATGCATCGCCAGTTCGAGCCGGCGATCTGGAAGTACCTGTGTTTCGCCGGCGGCATGTTCTCGCTGGCGCTGTTCTGCCTGCGCGCGGGGCATGTGCTGTGGGCGCGCTTCGACTTCGTTTCCCGGATCACCTGGGTGGAACTCGACGGCACCTTTCAGCGTTCGCATACCGCGATCGGCGCGCAACTGACCGATCGCGTGCGCACCGAGAAGGACCTGGTCAGCGTCAACGACATGACCATGCGCGTCTGGGTGGCCGAGGTGGACTCGGTCACCTTCGGCAGCGATTCCGAGCGGCGCATCGTCGGCCTGCGCGGCCTCACCGATCGGGCCGGCGCCTTGCGCAGGCACCTGGAGGATTTCGCCGGCGAGCAGAGCAGCGTGGACCTGCCGACCGCGCGCCGCGACATCGAGAAAATCGCCGCGCTCGGCGCCATGAACCAGCTTGGCAATGCCGAGGCGACGCCGGCTGCTCTGCGCAAGGCGCTCGGCGGCAGCCCGGCGGCGACCGCCCTGAACGATGCGCTGGCGCCGCTGCGATGCCCGGCATGCCAGCAGGCCAGCCCGGCCGGCGCGCGTTTCTGCGCTCATTGCGGCCAGCCGCTGCGCGGCCGTTGAGGAAACAATCCGTTCCGCAATCGTCTCTTGGCGTGAACTCTCGACGGGTCCATCTTGGCGGGCAGATCAGATTCGAGGAGCACAGCCATGACCGACCGACACATTGTTCGCCGCATCCGCGGCATGGATACCTCTGACGGCGCGGGCGTCAAGCTCAAGCGGGTCATCGGCCAGCCGGGCCTGGACATGCTCGATCCGTTCCTGCTGCTCGATGAATTCCGTTCCGACTCGGCGGACGACTACATCGCCGGTTTTCCGGAGCATCCGCATCGCGGCTTCGAGACGGTGACCTACATGCTCGCCGGCAACATGTTGCACAGGGACAACCACGGCAACACCGGCACGCTGGTCTCCGGTAGCGTGCAGTGGATGACCGCCGGGCGCGGCATTCTGCATTCGGAAATGCCGCAGCAGGAAGCCGGCCTGATGTGGGGTTTCCAGCTGTGGGTGAACCTGCCCGCGAAGGACAAGATGACTTCGCCGCGCTACCAGGACATCGCGCCCGAGGCGATTCCGCTCGTGCATCCGGCGGAGGGCGTGAAAGTGCGTGTGCTGGCGGGTGAACTGGCCGGCGTCGTCGGCCCGGTCGATGGCATTCCCACCGAGCCGGTGTACCTGGACGTGAGCCTGCAGCCCGGAGCGCGCTACGAGCTCGCGCTGCCGCCGGGTCACCACGGCTTCGCCTATGTGTTCGATGGCGAGGCGGCGCTGGTCGGCGGCGAGAAACTGCAGCGCAGCGAACTGGGCGTGCTGTCCGATGGCGCGCGCCTGCAGCTCGCCGGTGGCGACAAGCCAGCGCGGCTGCTGGTGGTGGCCGGCAAGCCGCTCAATGAAGCGGTGACGCGTTACGGCCCGTTCGTGATGAACACGCCCGAGCAGATCCACGAGGCGATCGCCGACTTCCGCGCCGGCAAGTTCTGATCGTTGCCGTTTGCTCAGGCGCTGCCGTCGGTATCGCCTGCGAACAGCGCAAGCCGCACGCGTTCGACGATGCCGGCCAAGTCATGGTCGGCGTCGAAGCGGATCGCTTGTTCGTCGGGACCGGGAGGTTCCCAGGTCGCCAGTTGGCTCGTCAGCAAGGATGCCGGCATGAAGTGCCGGCGTTCGCGCATGCGGCGGGCGAGCAGATCGGGTGCCGTTTCCAGCACGACCAGTTGCAGCGCCGGCACGCTGGCGCGCAGGCGGTCGCGATAGCGGCGCCGCAACGCCGAGCAGGCCACCACGCCGCCATCGCCGGCCATTTGCCGCGCGGCCATCCACGCACCGATCGCGTCGAGCCACGGCTGGCGGTCGGCGTCGGTCAGCGCGATGCCTGCGCGCATCTTCGCGATATTCGCCGGTGGATGCAGGTCGTCGCCTTCGAGGAAAGGCCATCCGCACGCACGCGCAAGCGCCGCACCGACGCTGCTCTTGCCGCTGCCGGAAACGCCGATCACCACGACCATCCGCGGCGGCAAGTTCATCGTGTGGCTACCCTTTCACGCTGCCCAGCAATAGACCTTGCAAGTAATGCCGCTGCAGCGCAAGGAACAGCAGCAGCACCGGCAGTACGGTGACCACCGAGCCGGCCATCATCAGCTCGCTGTCCTGCACGTGTTCCCGCGACAGCGAGGCCAGCGCGATTGGCAAGGTGTAGTGCTCCTGCCCGGTCAGCACGATCAGCGGCCACATGAAATCGTTCCATGCGGCGAGGAAGCTGAAGATCGCCAGCGTCACCATGATCGGCTTCAGCAGCGGCAGCACGATGGTGGCGAAGATGCGTAGCTCGCCGGCACCATCGATGCGCGCCGCCTCCAGCAGCTCGTCCGGCACGCTTCGCGCGTACTGGCGGACCAGATAGACGCCGAAGATCGTCGCCATGCCCGGCACAATCGCGCCGGCGTAGCTGTTCACCAGGCCCATCGTCTTCAACAGCAGGAACAGTGGCAGCATCGCCACCTGCGCCGGGATCAGCAGCGCGCCGACCAGCGCCTGGAACAGGCGTTCCCTGCCGGCGAAGCGCAGCTTGGCGAAGGCGTAGCCCGCACCGAGATTGCAGGCCAGCGAGAGCAGCGTAATCGCGCTGGCGATGCCCAGGCTGTTGAGCAGGTAGCGACCCATGCCGGCATGCACGAAGAGCTCGCGGTAATTGCCCCAAGTCGCGTACGCGGGGAACAGCGGCGGTGGCAGCGAGCTGGCCTCGCCGGGTGCCATGAAAGATACCGACAGCATCCATAACAGTGGCAGCAGCGCGACCGCCGCGCCGCCGGCCAGGAGACCGTTGACGATCGCCTTGGCCGACTTCGGATTCATGACGACACTCCGTCGGCATGTTCGGCGCGCCGCGCTGTGCGCAGCATCAGCGCGGTGAACGCGAACATGAGCGCGAACAGCAGGAACGCCACAGCCGAGGCGGAACCCAGGTTCCACCATTTGAAGCCCTCGTCGTACATCAGGTACAGCACGCTCTCGGTGCTTTGCAGCGGACCGCCCTCGGTCATCACATAGGGTTCGGCGAACAGCTGGAAGTAGCCGGCCACGGTAAGGATGCCGACCATCAGCAAGGTCGGCCTGAGCATCGGCAGGGTGATGTGGCGGAACTGCCGCCAGGCCGAAGCGCCGTCAATGCGCGCCGCCTCGTACAGTTCCGGCGCGATCGCCTGCAGGCCGGCGAGGAAGATGATCATGTTGTAGCCGAAGTTCTTCCACACCGCGAACAGGATGATCGTCGGCATCGCCCAGTGCGGATCGCCCAGCCAATCCACCGGATGCAGGCCGAGGCCGCCGAGTGCGTAGTTCACCAGGCCGTACTTGGTGTTGAACAGATAGCGCCAGATCACCGCGACCGCGACCACGGTGGTCACCACCGGCGCGAACAGCGCGGTGCGGAAGAATGGTTTGCAGCGCGCCAGCGGCGAATTCAGCAACAACGCCGCGCCGAGCGAGGTGGCCATCGACAGCGGCACGCCGAGCGCCACGAAGTAGCAGGTGTTGCCCAGCGCCGACCAGAACAGCGGACGTTGCAGCAGCGCCCAGTAATTGCCCAGCGCGACGAAGCGCAGGTTGCGCAGGTCGGCCAGTGCATACAGGTCGTAGTCGGTGAGGCTGAGCAGTAGCGCGGCGATCACCGGCAGCACGAAGAACAGTCCCAACACGAGCAGTGCCGGGGCGAGGAACAGCCAGGCAGTGCGTTGTTGATTCATCGCTGGCCCCGGTGATCGTCCCGTTCAAGCATCCAGCGGCGTTTCTCCAGGATTGCGTCGACGCGGCGATCGAGCTCCGCGGTCGCCTGGTCGATGCTCAACTCGCCGGCGATCGCGCGCGCCGCCACCAGCTGCATCTCGTTGACGATGCGCTCCCACTCCGGAATCGCCGGGGTCGGCTTCACCCGTTCCAGCTGATCGCGGAACGCCTGCGCTTTCGCATCGTCACGCAGTGTGCCGCCGAGCCACGACGAGCGGCGTGGCGGCATGTCGCCGAGCAGTTCGTAGAGGCGTTGCTGGATCGCCGGTTGCGACAGGTATTCGATCAGCTGCCACGCGGCCTGCTTGTGCGTGGAGCGGCGGAAGATCACCAGGCTGGAGCCGCCGGCGCTGGACGCGCCCGGACCCTGCGGGCCTGGCAGCGGCGCAGTGGACCAGTCGTTCTGCTGCGCGGCCGGCAGCCGTGCACGGAATTCGCCGATATTCCACGGCCCGGACAGATAGAACGCATACACGCCGCGGCCGAACTCGCTCCACGGATTGCCCGCTTCCACATTGGTGATCGCCGGCGCCCAGCGCTGCTGGAATAGGCTCACGTAGAACGTCAGCGCGCGCTTGAAGCCGACGCTCTCGAAATTGCCGTAGCGATCGTTGTCGCGCAGCATGGGCTCGTCCTGCTGTAGCGCCAGTGCCGTCAGCTGGTCGTATTCGTTGGTCGGCAGCAGGATGCCGAAGTGCTTGCCATCATTGCGAGCGCTCAGCGCGGCCAGCATGCGCGACCATTCCGCCCAGTCGCGCGGTGGCGTGGCGAAGCCGGCGGCGCGCAGCAGGTCGGCGCGATAGAACAGCAGCCGCGTATCTACATACCACGGCACCCCATACGTTTGGCCGTCCAAACGATTGGTGGCCCAGATACTCGGAAAGTAATCGGTCGCGACGACCGACGACGAATGGGCGACACGCTCGTCCAGCGGTTCCAGCGCATGCAGCGCCACCAGCTCGGAGATCCAGGTGTTGCCGAGCTGGGTGAGGTCGGGCGTGGAGTCGCCGGCATAAGCAGTCAGCAGTTTCTGGTGCGCCGCGCTCAGCGGCAGCTGCTGCAGGTGTACCTCGATCTCCGGATGCAGCCGCTCGAACTCGGGCAGTAGCTTGGTGACGGCCTCGCCTTCGCGGCCGATCGTCCAGAAGTCCAACGTCTGCCGTGCTGGCTGCGATGGACCACAGGAACATAGCAGCCCGGTCGCCAGCCCAATCACCAGCAAACCCTTGCGCCGGTTCATGCGAGGTCCGCGCTCACGGCACCGGTTTGGTCGCATCCAACCAGCCACCTTCGAAGCCGGCGCGTTGCAGACCCTGGCGGATGTACGGATTTTTCTTCATGACCCTCCATACGAAATCGCTGCGCCAGTTCTCGAGCATCAGCAGGATCGGGCCCTGGTCGATGCCCAGCTGCACCGTATCGAACCAGCCATCGTCAGGCAGCGCCTGGCCAGTGCGCGTTTCGGTGCGGGTGTGGAAGCTGGGATTGAAGGCATCGACGAAGCCGTACTGGTCGTAGACATGGGCACCGTAGCGACGTTTGATTTCCTCCAGCGCCGGCACCACGATCTCTGGCGCGAAGGCGATCGAGCCGCCCGCCGCGGTGGGTGCGATGGTGCCGTCGTCGGTAATGTAGTCGAGCCCCGCGCCGCGCGCGATGTAGCCGTAGAACGTGCGATCGCCGGCGGCACTCTTCACCACGATGTCGCCAGGTCCGTTGCTGGCGGTGAGCCCCCACACATTCTTGCCGTAGCCGGTCCAGTGGCCGGAGTTGGCGATCGCGTAGTCGCGTTGCGCGTAGGTCGCGCGCCGGCCGTTCTCGAAATAGTCCAGCCCGTGCTGGCGGCTCCAGGCGTCGCGGATGCCGCGGAAATCCACCCAGCTTTCCGTGTATTGATGGCCGAACAACGGCGCGAAGTTGAGAAATTCGCGACCCTGGAAGCTGCCCCAGGTCAGCGGGTTGGTGGAGTTCCAAGCGGTCCAGGCCGCGGGCTCAACCGCATGGGTCGGCGAACCGAGCGCGAGGATGTAGACCAGCATGCCCTCGTTGTAGCCCTTCCAGTCGGCCGGGATGAAATGTCCGCCCGGCGTCCAGCCCATGCTGAGCAGCGGCTTGCGTGGCTGCATCCATGGCCAGTCCACCGCGCGGTAGATCTCGTCGGCGAGCTGGCGGATCTGTTTTTCCGCCGGCGTGTCGCGGTCATAGTAGGACTCGGCGAACAGCACGCCGCCGAGCAGCAAGGTGGTGTCGACGCTGGACAGTTCGACACTGCGGCTCTCGCGCCGGCCGGTCTTCATGTCGAGGAAGTGATAGAAAAAGCCGTGATAGCCGGCGGTGTCGTCCTCCTCACCGTTCTGCGGTGCATCGTGGAAGAAGCGCAGCGTTGCCAGCGTGCGGTCGATCGCCTGCTGGCGCGTGATGTAGCCGCGTTCGGCGCCGATGCCGTAGGCGGTCAGCCCGAAACCCACCGCCGCGATGCTGGAGAACGATTCGCCGGGATAGTGATCCGGCACCATCCCGGTCTTCGGATCGGCGCCCTCCCAGAACCAGCGGAAGGTGCGTTTCTCCAAGTCGTCGAGCAGCAGCTTTTGCGAAGGTGGCAACGCTGCGAACACATGCCCGACCGGAGCTTTCGCAAGGGCGCTCGCCGGTGTCCCGATGCATAAAGCCAGTAGGAAAGCGACGGCGCTTGCGGCAAGACCGCGAAAAATTTTATGGCTCATCGTGGTGCTCGATCTGCGACGAAATAGATACGAATACGCCCGCTCGCGGCGGCCATCAGCCTGCCAGGCTAGGTGCGGCGCAATGGCGCGCGATAAAGGCCTCGTGTGCCGGCATCGCGTCCACGCAGCTGGCAATCACCTGGCGCACGCTGGTCATGAACTGGCGCAGATCGTTCTCCGGCATCAGGTCGACCATCGGATGATAGCCCCGCGGCAGGATGCCCTGGCCGATCATCACCTGCACCCAGCTGACGATCGCGAACATTTCTTCACCATCGCGATAGAAGCGCCCGCTGTCCTTGAAAAGGCGGATGTTCTCCGCCAGCTGCGGCGGGATCGACATCGTGCGGCATTGGTTCCAGAACGGCGTGTCGTCACGCACCGTAGCGTGGTAATGCAGGATCAGGAAATCGCGGATGCGTTCGAATTCGAAGGTGCACTGCGCGTTGTAGCGGTCGATCAGCGCCGCGCTGAAATCGCGCCAGGGAAACAGGCTCAACAAGCGCGTGATGCCGGACTGGATCAGGTGGATGCTGGTCGATTCCAGCGGTTCCATGAAGCCGCTAGCCAGGCCGAGCGCCACCACGTTCTTGTTCCAGAACTTCTTGCGCATGCCGGTGGTGAAACGCAGCGGGCGCGGATCGGCCAGTGCATGTCCATCGAGATTGGCAAGGAGCGTCGCCGCCGCTTCGTCGTCGCTGATATGCGCGCTGGAATACACATAGCCGTTGCCGGTGCGATGCTGCAGCGGAATCCGCCATTGCCAGCCGGCCGCGCGTGCGCTAGAGCGCGTGTAGGGCGTCGGCGGGCCGACCTTTTCGCACGGCACCGCCAGCGCGCGGTCGCAGGGCAGCCAGTGGGTGAAATCGTGATAGCCGGTTTTCAGTGCCTGCTCGATCAGTACGCCGCGGAAGCCGGAGCAGTCGATGAACAGGTCGGCCTCGATGACCTCACCGTTTTCCAGCACCACCGATTCGACAAAGCCGTCGTGCGCACGCAGCTGGGTTTGCGCGATCTTGCCTTCGGTGCGCCGCACGCCGCGCTGTTCGGCATAGCCGCGCAGGAAGCGCGCATACAAGCTGGCGTCGAAATGGTAGGCGTAGGCAATGTCCGCCAGCGGCGAACCGGTCGGTACATCGGTGGCCGATGGCATGAATTTTCCGCGCGGCGCGGCGACGGTATTCAACGAGTACTCGCCGATCTCGCTGGCCGCGCCCAGCTGTCTCGCCTTGATCCAGAACTGGTGGAACGGTAGCAGGCTGACATCGTGGCCGATGGTGCCAAAGCCGTGGATGTAGGAGTCGCCGAGCCGGCCCCAGTCGTTGAACTGGATGCCGAGCTTGAACGTGCCCTGGGTCTGCTTGACGAACTCGATGTCGTCGATGCCGAGCAGGTTGTTAAACAATTTCAGATGCGGAACGGTGGCCTCGCCGACCCCGACGATGCCGATTTCATCCGACTCCACCAAGCGGATCGCATAGTCCTTGCCGAGCACCTTGGCCAGCGCCGAAGCGGCCATCCAGCCGGCGGTGCCGCCGCCGACCACCAGAATATTCTTGATGCGCTGGTCGGTCGTCATCGGTATTCGCAGGCAATGGCAAGTGGGTGCAGGTCAAAGCCCGCACGAGACGGGCTTGGCGTGAGGCCGGCGCGGCATTGCCGCAATCCGGCCTCGGAGCGTGGGCTCAAAAATTGATGCCCATGGAGACTTTCAGCGTGCGCGGGTAACCGGTGATGTCGCCGATCGGGTTGTAGATGACCGGGGTTCGGGTCTTCACACCATTCGAGCCGAAATTTTCCAGGTAACCGACATAGTTGTTGAAGTTGAAGACGTTGATCAGGTCGAAGCGGACGTAGGCACCGAGATCTTCGTAGATCTTGAAGTTCTTGGTGGCCTGTACATCGATGTCGCGGTAGCCGAAGATCTTGCCGCCAAGCAGGAAGCGCCCGTTGCCGGGCGGCGCGATCGCCACGGATTGGCAGCCACTGCCGGCAATGCCATTGCTGTCCTGGTTGGTGGGAGTTCTATAACAGGCCTGGTTGAGGTCGGGAACCGGCGTGGATAGCGTCAGCGAGCCGCCGAACACGAAACCCCACGGTCCATCCAGCGAACCGGTAGCCACCAGCCGATGCTTGGCGACGCCCGAACCAGTGAAGGGATAGTCGCCGATCTTCTCGTAGTCGAAGGCGTACTGATCGGTCGGATCGTTGTTGTCGTTGTTCTGCAACGCATGCGAGTAGGTATAGGCGAAGGTCGCGCCCCAGCCGGATTCCTTGGTATACGGTTTCTCTGCCGACAGCAGCACTTGGGTGGTCTTGGTCACCAGGCCGTTGTTGCCGATGATCAGGCTGCCGAACCCGGGGATGCCATTGCCCCAGGGCTGGCTGCCGTTCTGCCAGAACGAACCGTCCGGATAGCGATTGCCGAGCGTGTAGACCAGGCCGTCGTGGCTTTTGATGCTGGCCAAGGTGGCGCTAGTATTCCAGTCACCGATCTTGTTGCGCATGCCGATGCTGATCTGGTCCGAGTACGGCGCTTTGAGGTTGTTGGTGATCATGTCGACTTCCTTGCCGGAAGTCGTGCCGGCCACCAGGGCCTGCAGGGTCGGGATATTGAAATACTTCGGATCCCAGGCATAGCAGGAATTCTGACCCACCACGCATGGCTTGACCGGCGTGTTGAAATACAGCGTCGGCTGCGACAGCACGGACTTGGTCTGTTCGACCTGCAGCGCCTCGTACAGGTCGCGATCGTAGGAACGGCCGATGCCGCCGAAGATCACGTGCGCCTCGTCGCCATCGAGGTCATCGGAGAAGCCCAGGCGCGGCTGCCATTCGTTCTTCGGCGCCTTGCGATTGTTGCCGTTGCTGATGTAGTCGTTGATGTTCACGCCGCCCTTGGCCAGCGTCTGCGCATAAGTCTGTCCGGTCGGCGCATTCGGATCCTGACTGTTGAACGCGGCAATTACATTGGCCGGCGTGACGAAGTTGAGATATGACGGCGTTTCTTCGTAGTCCCAGCGCACGCCCAGGTTGAGCGTCCAGTGATCGTCGATCGCCCAGTCGTCCTGGATGTAAGTGCCGAACTGTTTGTCCGAGCTCTTGGCGATCGGGCTGAGTCCCGGCGTGGGCGAGCCGAACTGCACCTGGTAGGGAATGTTTTCGGTGCCGTCGTTGCGGGTCACCGCGTAGCTGTACAGCGCGTTGCTGTCGCCGGCATCCTGCGACGATAGCTTCACCGCCTTGTACTTCACGCCCAGCTTGATGACATGGTCGCCATGCCACTCGAGATCGTTGAAGGTGAGGTCGTCCTGCAGGGATGGACCTTTCTGGCCCTTGTTCTGTTGGGCCAGCGGCGAATTGCCGGTCTGCAGGATGTTCTGCTGATTGCCGTCGGCTTGCACATAGAGCGCACCGTCGCCGGTGATGATCGGGGTCGGCTCGTAATCCGCGTCTTCGTAGGTGGCCTGCAGGCGATTGAACCAGCTATCCGTGCTGTGATCCCAGCGGAGATCGAAGCGCTTGTCGCTGTTCTTGGTATTCAAGCCAGCGGTCGCTGAGGCATGGGTATTGCCGCCGAAGCCACTGATCGCGGTTTCGTCGCGATACTTGCCACTGATTTCGAAACGGTCGCGATCGGTGGGCTCGTAGTCGATCTTGCCGAACCAGTCGTTTTCCTTGAACGGCAGGCTGGCCGGCCCAAGCAGGGACTGCACGCTGGCCGGCAGCTGGCTGATATAGGAAACGTCCCCATTGGGAACCACCGTGGTCGGGCTGTCGAATTCCTTGCCCTCATAGGCCACGTAGAAGTGCGCCATGTCCTTCAGGATCGGGCCGCCGAGGTCAAAGCCGTAGTCTTTTTCCTTCGATGCGGTTTTCTTGCCGGCGGCCTGCTCGGCCGGTGTCTCGGCGCGCATGGCGGTATTGGTGAAGCTGCCGATGACATCGCCGTGGAATTCGTTGGTGCCGGACTTCGTCTCGGCGGTCACCGCCGCGCTCGAGATCTGGTCGTATTCGGCCTTGTAGTTGGACGTGATGACCTTGTATTCGGCTACCGCCAATTGCGGGAACGGATTGCCCTGGCTGTTGTTCTGGCCGGTGACGCCGCCCGACAGCACGTAATTCTTCTGGCCCACGCCATCGATGTAGACATTGATCGCGCTGCTGGCTTGGGCGCCGGAGCGCAGGCTGGTCGTGCCATCGGCGCTGCGGGTAAACACCATGCCCGGTACGCTGTCGGCGAATTCGAGGAAGTTGCGCGATGCCTGCGGCGTGGCGTTGATCTGGCGCAGCGAAACCGAGGTGCCCACTTCGGAGGTCTTGACCTCCTGCAAGGTGGTGGCGGAAACCGTGACTGCGCCGAGGTTAGTGGCATTGGCCGAACTGGCGCTTGATGCCGGTGCCGCGCTGGCGACCAGATTGAGCGTTGCCGTAGAGGCCACGGTCAGCGTGACCGTCTGTTGCGTACCCGCGCCGGCATCCACCTGGTAAGTCCCCGGCGGCAAACCGACCAGCGCATAGCTGCCATCCTTGTCGGCGGTGGTGCGCCGTGTGGCGCCGGTGGAAACCTGCTTCGCCGTCACTATCGCACCGGGTGCCGCATGGCCGCGCAGGTTTGCATCGGAGCTGGCAGCGATCGCCATGCCCGGAGCGCCTGCAGCGAGTGCGATCACCGAACTGCTGATCAGACTCGTGAGCAGTTTTTTCTTGAACTTCAACGGTGTTTTCATGGCTCCCCTCCCCGGGTCAACGCATGTCTTATGGATGGCGAATGTGTTCGGATACCGTGCCGCCGGCAGGCGCGCCGCAGCTGTCGCGGATGATGATTTCGCAGTCGAGCGTGTCCGCGTTGGCTGACGCTTCTTGTTCTTTTTCCACCAGGGCGGTCAGTCGCGCCACCGCGTGACGGCCGAGGTCGACAATGCGTACGCGCACCGTGCTCAACGACGGCGTGACATAGCGCGCGATCGGGATATCGTCGAAACCGGCCAGGGCGATGTCCTGCGGTACGCGCACGCCGGCCTCCTTGAACGCCTGCAGGCAGCCCACCGCCATCATGTCGTTCGCGGCGAACACCGCCCGCGGAGGCACCGGCTGCGCGAGCAGCTGGACGCCGGCGAGATGGCCGGATTCTTCGGTGAAGTCGCCCGCGACGATGTTGAGCGGAGCGCGAGGCGCATGTTCCGCCATGGCCGCTCGATAGCCGCGGTCGCGTTGCTGCGCGTCGAAGTTTTCTTCAGGGCCGGCGATGAAGGCGACGTCGCCGTAGCCCAGGCTCAGCAGGTGCCGCGCCATGGCCTTGGCGCCGGCGTAGTTGTCCACATTGAGCACGGCATAGTCGGGGCTCTCCACCGCGCTGTTGAGCAACACGGCGGGCAAGCCATCGGGCAGATTGGTTTGCAGAAAGTCCGCATCGACATGCGGCGACAGGATCAGCATGCCGTCGACACGTCCCTGCATTGCGCGCAGGGCGGTGGCGGCCTCATCGGCATTGCCGTGCGAAGACGAGACCAGCAGATGCAGGCCGCGGGCACGCGCGGCCAGATCGATGCCGCGGATCAGCTCGGAGAAGAATTCGCCATAGAGATCGGGCAACAGCGCGCCGACCGTCTGGGTGCGCCGGGTGATCAGGCTGCGCGCGGCGCTATGCGGCACATAGCGCAGCCGGCTGGCCACTTCGCGGACACGCCGCTGGGTCTCCGCGGTGACGCCGCCATGATCGTTCAGCGCACGCGATACGGAGGCCACGGACACTCCGGCCTCGCGCGCCACGTCTTTGATCGTAATGGTCACTTGCAGCCACCCCCGCCGTCGTTGGTGCCCTGTCGAAGTGGAACGTAATCGTTTTCATGAGGATTTGTAAAGCTTTTGCAAATCAATGACTTTGCTGCATTGCAATAATTTCGAAGGAATTTTGAACAAAATTAACGGTCGTATAGCAGGTGAAAAATTTGTGCTTGAAAATTTGGCGGCAAGTCGTTTAATTATAATTAATGCCACGTAGCTCAGCGGGCTGTACGCTAGAGCTAACGCGAAAGTTACAAATCGCACCTAACTCGATGTTTTTACAAATATGACCGCCTTATTTCTCGTCATCACCTTGATCCTGGCCGGCCTCGCCTATGCCGCGGTCAAGCGTGTCCCGCTTGGGCAGGTCCATAGCCTGTATCGCAACGGGAAACCGGCGCGCCTGCTGCAACCCGGTGTCCATGTGGTGCTGCCGTTGCTGGAGCGCGTGGCCCATCGGATCGATCTGGGCGGCCAGGTATTGCGCTTTCAGGAACCGCTGGAGAACACGGTCAACAGCGACGCGCATGATGTGCGCGGCACCGTGTACTGGCAGGTGCTTGAGCCGGAGCGCGCGGACGCGGTGATCGAGCAGGCCGACCAGCTGATCCGTCGCGGCACGCGCGATGCCTTGCGTGAAACCCCGGCTTCGGCCGGCGCGAATGGTCACGATCTCGGCACGCGCGTAAAGCAGACGCTCAACGGCGTGCTGCGCGAGCGCGGCATGATGGTGACACGGGTCGAGTTGGAACTTGCCTGATCCCGCACTGGGCACAAAGCTACTGATTGCAGAAACCCGCCGCGGCGGGTTTTTCTTTGCCTCCGCAAAGCCCGAGTGCATCGCGGCCGAGGTGAAGGTTCACGCATTTCCAACCATGCGCGAACGCGCTCGGATACAGTCTTCCGCCATGACCCCAGGGACATTTCCATGAGCACACGCGCGGTCCTGCAAGCCCGCCTGGAGCAAGGCATCGCCTCGCTTGGCCTTACGTTGCCGGCCGATGCGGTATCGCGTCTGCTCGATTACCAGGCCCTGCTGCAACGCTGGAATGCCACTTACAACCTCACCGCAGTACGCGACCCCGAAGGCATGATCACGCGCCATCTGCTGGATTCGCTGGCGATCCTGCCGTTCGTGCATGGCGGCAACCTGGTCGATCTCGGCACCGGTCCCGGCCTACCCGGCCTGGTGCTGGCGATGGCCGCACCGGGACGGGAGATCCTGCTGGTGGACTCGAACGGCAAGAAGGTGCGTTTCCTGCGCGAGGCAATCCGCACGCTGCGGCTCGAGGGCGTACAGGCGGTGCAGCAGCGAGTGGAGGACGTGCAGGGTCGCTACGCCTGCATTACCGCGCGCGCGTTTGCCACGCTGGGCGACATGCTCGAATGGGGCGGCCACTTGTTGGCGCCGGACGGTACCTGGCTGGCGATGAAGGGCCAGCTGACGCCCGACGAACTGGCCGGCGTGCCAGCGGCATTCGAAGTGCGCGAGGTGCATGCGCTGGCGGTGCCAGGATTGGATGCCGAACGCCATCTGATCGTGCTCGGGCACCGCCCGCCGCCCACCTGATTCCATCACCGGAGCAAGCGTCGCCGCGGCACGCGCCGATAGCGATGCTAATCTAGAGCCCTTTTTATGGGCACGGTAACGACGACATCATGGTCCGCATCATCGCTGTCGCCAACCAGAAAGGCGGTGTGGGCAAGACCACGTCGGCCGTCAATCTCGCCGCTGCGCTGGCCGCCGCGAAGCGCAGGGTATTGCTGGTCGATCTCGACCCGCAGGGCAATGCGACCACGGCCTCCGGCGTCGACAAACGCGAGGCCAAGCCGAACGGATGCGAGGTGCTGCTCGACGAGGCACCCGTCGAACAGGCCATCGTGTCCACCGCTGCGCATTACGACCTGCTGCCCGGCAACAGCGATCTCACCGCAGCCGAGCTGAAGCTGATGGACGCATTGGCGCGCGAGCACCGCCTGAAGGAACAGCTCGCCAAGATCAGTGCCAACTACGACATCGTGTTGATCGACTGCCCACCGTCGCTCAACCTGCTTACCTTGAACGCGCTCACCGCCGCCGATGGCGTGCTGATTCCGGTGCAGTGCGAATACTTCGCGCTGGAAGGCCTGTCCAGCCTGCTCGACACGGTAAAAGCGGTGCGCCAGCGGCTGAATCCGAAACTGGAGATCGAAGGGTTGCTGCGCACCATGTACGACGTGCGCAACAACCTCGGCAACGAGGTCTCCGCTCAGCTCACCCAGCACTTCGGCGACAAGGTGCTGCGCTCGATCATTCCACGCAATGTGCGGCTGGCGGAGGCACCGAGCCACGGCCAGCCGATCCATCTGTACGACCGCAGTTCGCGTGGCGCGATCGCCTATATCGGCTTGGCCGGCGAAATGATCCGGCGCGCGCGCAATCAGGCGACCGCCGATGCTGCCGATATTGCCGATGCCTTCGAGCTGCCGGACGAATTCGAAGCAACGCCGTTGGCGTCCACGCAAGATCAGGAGTAGGCATGGCTGTGAAGAAACGAGGACTGGGACGCGGACTGGACGCCTTGCTTGGCGGTACCGGCGAAGCCACGCCTTCGGCCGAACAGGACGGCGAGCTGCGCATGTTGCCGATCCAGCAGATCCAGCCCGGCAAATACCAGCCGCGCCGGCACTGGAACGACGAAGCGCTGGACGAGCTGGCCGCGTCGATCAAGGCGCAGGGACTGATCCAGCCGGTCGTGGTGCGCGCCTTGGGCAAGGACCGCTACGAACTGATCGCCGGCGAACGCCGCTGGCGCGCGGCGCAGCGTGCGCAGTTGGCCGAGCTGCCGGCGCTGGTCCGGCAGGTGGCCGAGGCGGTCGTGCCGGCGCTGGCGCTGATCGAGAACATCCAGCGCGAAGACCTCACCCCGCTGGAAGAAGCCGACGCGCTCAAGCGCCTCATCGACGATTTCAATCTCACCCATCAGCAGGCCGCCGATGCGGTCGGCCGCTCGCGCGCCGCGGTGTCCAACCTGTTGCGCCTGACCGAACTGCCCGCATCGATCAAGAAACTGCTCGACGAAGGCAAGCTGGAAATGGGCCACGCCCGCTGCCTGCTCACCCTGCCCGAGCGCGATGCCGAAGGTCTGGCGCTGGAGGCCGCGCGCAATGGCTGGACCGTGCGCGAACTGGAAGAAGCCGCGCGGCGCGCGCAGGCTGCGCCGAAGGGCCGCGCCAAGCAGCCGCCGGCACGCGACCCGAACATCGCCGATCTCGAGCGCCAGCTCGGCGAACGGCTGGCCGCCAAGGTCGAACTGGCGCAAGGTCGTGGCGGCCGCGGCAAGCTGGTCATCCACTACCACAGCAACGACGAACTCGAAGGCATCCTCGGCAAGATTCGCTAACGATCGATCATGGCCGCCAGCAAGCTCCCGCAATTGACCGAAAAGCAGTTCGCGCTGATCGCCAAGGCGTTGGCGGAGCCGCGGCGTTATTGCCTGCTCAAGCAGATCGGCGGGAACAGTACGCCGACGCCATGCGGCAGCCTGCAGCAGGCGCACCCGGTCAGTGCGCCGACGCTGTCGCATCACCTCAAGGAACTGGAAACGGCCGGTCTGATCGAGATCGTCCGCGAGGGCAAGTTCGCCAACCTGGTGCTGCGGCGCGACGTGCTGCAGGCCTATCTGGAGCAACTCGCAAAAATCTGAGCGACCACTGTTGAAAACGGCCAGGTCGTCCCCTTATCGATAAGACGGTTAGACAACTATCTAACTGAAACCCAATCGATCCGGAGAATTCAGATGAGTAAGCTGGCAGGCAAAGTGGCCGTGGTGACGGGTGCCTCGAAAGGCATTGGCGCGGGAATTGCGAAGGGTCTCGCGGCCGCCGGCGCGGCGGTGGTGGTGAATTACGCGTCGAGCCGGGAAGGTGCCGACCGGGTGGTCGCCGAGATCACCGGCAGCGGCGGCAAAGCGATCGCGGTGCAGGGCGATGTCTCGAAGGCGGCCGATGTGCAGCGGCTGTTCGCCGAAACGAAAAAGGCGTTCGGCACGCTCGATGTGCTGGTCAACAACGCGGGCATCTATCAGTTCGCTCCGCTGGAGGACGTCACTGAAAGCGAATTCCACCGCCAGTTCAACACCAATGTGCTCGGCCTGATCCTGGCGACGCAGGAAGCCGTCAAGCATTTCGGCGACCACGGCGGCAGCGTGATCAACATCGGCTCGACCGTGACCCGGCTGGGGATGCCTGGCACCACTGTCTACACCGCTACCAAGGGCGCGGTGGATGCCATTACGCATGTGCACTCGAAAGAGCTGGGCCCCAAGAAGATCCGCGTGAACTCGATCAATCCGGGCGGCGTGGAGACCGAGGGCACCCACACGATGGGCATGATCGGCAGCGACATGGAGAAGCAGCTGGTGGCGCAGACCCCGCTGGGCCGAATCGGCCAGCCCGAAGACATTGCGACGATCGCGGTCTTTCTGGCCTCCAGCGACGCCGGCTGGCTGACCGGCGAGACCTTGCTGGCCTCCGGCGGCATGCGCTGATCGAAACCTGCGCGGGGTGTTGCCGGCATCGGTTGGTGACGCCCCGCACAAGCGGCGGACGGATCTCATGAGAGGTCGGGACACGGTACATGGCGCTTGGACTCGTCGTGGCGGGACGCTTGCGCGATAATATCCGGCTGTTCCAGCGGATCCGCCGCCATGCCCCAGCTCTCCGTGGTCGTTCCCGTGTTCAACGAACGCGACAATATTCCCCCGCTGCTCGCCGAGATCGCGGCGGCCCTGCGTGGCCGGATCGAGTTCGAAGTGATCTACGTCGACGACGACTCCAGCGACGACAGCCGCGCGATCCTGGCGGCGCAGAAGTCGATCCATCCGGAATTGCGCGTGCTGCACCACGTCACCCGCAGCGGGCAGAGCACGGCGGTGTGGAACGGCGTCCACGCGGCGAAGTCGCCGTGGGTCGCCACCCTCGATGGCGACGGACAGAACGATCCGGCCGATATTCCCAAGCTGCTGGCCGCGCGCGAAGCCGCTGCCGCGGACGTGCGGCTGTTCGCCGGTTGGCGTACCACGCGGCGCGACAGCTTCAACAAGCGCATCTCCTCGAAGATCGCCAATGCGGTGCGTTCGCGCATGTTGCGTGACGCCACGCCGGACACCGGTTGCGGGTTGAAACTGTTCGAGCGCGAAGTGTTTCTGCGCTTGCCCTACTTCGACCATATGCACCGCTACCTGCCGGCCCTGGTGAAACGCGCCGGCTTCGCCAGCCAAAGCGTGCCCGTGGGGCACCGCCCGCGCACGGCGGGCACCTCCAAGTACGGCATGCTTGACCGCCTCTGGGTCGGCTTGGCCGACCTGCGCGGCGTGGCCTGGCTGATGCGTCGCGGCAAGGTGACCCGGATCGAAGAGATCTAATCGAGCATTAGTCGAGGACCTGCGATCATGACGAGCTACGTGGCGTTGTTGCGGGCGGTCAATGTCGGCGGCACCGGCAAGCTGCCGATGACCGAATTGAAGCGCATGTGCGAGGCGATGGGCTTTACCGACGTGCGCACTTACATCGCCAGCGGCAACGTGGTGTTCCGCGCGCGCGCGAAGGAGGCCAGCGTGAAGGCCGCGCTGGAAAAGGCGCTGGCCGCCTATGCCGGCAAGCACGTCGAGGTACTGGTGCGCAGCACGGCGGAAATGCAGGCCGTGCTCGAGGCCAACCCCTTTGCCGAGGCGCCGGGCAATCGCGTCGTGGCGATTTTCCTCGACGCGACGCCGCCGGACGATCTCGGCATCGGCGGCCAGCAGGACGAACGCATCGCCGTCGGCGAACGCGAGGTCTACGTGCACTACGGCGATGGCATGGCCGACTCGAAGCTGAAAATTCGCGCCGCCGCCAATGGCACCGCGCGCAATATCAATACCGTCGGCAAGCTGGCCGAGATGCTGCGGGAACTAGACACGAAGTGAGCCTCGGCCGAGCTGACCTGGGCCGAACGCGCGCCTGATGTAGGTCAGTGCAGCGCGGTGACCGGTCCGTTGAGCTGGCCGTCGGCATCGATCAGTACCCGGCCCAGCGCGTGTACTTCGGCGTCAATCGTGTAGTGGTTCGCCAGCATCGCGACCAGCACACCGAGCGCCTGCGGTTGTAGCGGATAGCCATGCGCCAGGGCTCGTGACCGGCCACCCTCGATGGGCTGCGCCACCGTGACCGCCACCACACCGAGGCCCGGTGCCTCGTGCGCGAACAAGCGCGGAGCGGCATAGCCGGGCTTGATGTCCGCGAGGGTTTCAAGCAGATAGCCGGCCTCGGCCGAATCCGCATCGTCTTCATTCGCCAGCGCAAGCCGTAGGCCGTGCGCGCCGAGCAGGCTCGCGTACTGGCGCAACTCGAACACGATGCCGGCGAACGCATGCGCGCGCGCGGCCTCGTCGCCCGACTGGACACCCAGCCATTGCGCCGGCGACTGGGCGTGCACGGCTCCGGCGCGGTACTGCAGTTCCAGGCCCCGGGCGCTTAGCACCTGTTCGGTGTGATCAGTATCGGTCGCCAGCAGCGCAGCTTCCAGCAAGGTCCACAACGGCGCGAGGTTGACGTGCTCGTACTGCACGCAGGTCAGCGCGAGCAGGTCGTTGCGGCTGAGGTAGCGTACGTGCTCCAGCCGCGCGCCGAGCCGGCGCATCAGCCAATCCGCCGTGCGCGTACCGGCTTCGCCGCGGCCGATCAGTTCGACTTCGAGCGCTTCGCGCAGCGTTTCCGCCAGCGGGTCGGTGGCCAGCAGGCTGATCGGCAGTAGCCGCAGCGGTCCGCCGGCGTAGGCCGCTTCCGGCTGCAGCGTCGGCGTCGGCATCTGGCCTTCGTGTGTGCCGAATGCGACCACGTTGTCCAGGTGGCCGCGCGGCACGCGGCGGGCGAGTTCGTCGAGCGCTGCCCAGACCGGAAAGCCGGGTCGCAGCAGCTCCACCGGATCGAACAACGCGCCAGCCACGGCCAGCCGTGCCTCGCCGACCTGTGGCAGCAACGCGTGCAAGTCGATGGCGATCAGCGCGGCCAGTTCAGCGGCCTCGTCGCGGCTCAGCGTGGTTTGCGCAAGGGTCGCCGGGCCTGTCGAGACTTCCAGTGCCAGCACGGCGGGTAGGGCTAAGAGCATGTTCACGATCTCCACATAGCCCGCGTTGAGCCATCGCGTCCGCCCGGTGGTAGTCGGTGGCGTAGCGCCTGACCGGCGGTCAGGTCAAGCCGCGCGCAGCCGTTGGGCGGGCGTGACGGCTCAACCCTCCGGGCCGGGTCTGTTTGCCCGCAGGCCAAGGAAGAGCGAAGGAGTGTACGTCCGTACACGACCGAGCGATGACGCTGGCATGCGGGCAAACAGCTCCCGGCGCGGGCCATGCGGAGATCGTGAACAGGCTCTAGCAACGGGGACACATCCAAGATGATCATCCGAACGGCGATAGACCATCGATTCTAGCATTCGGGCTTGCGGGCTTCCGCCGCGCCGCGGAGCGGGTTAGCCTTGGGGACTCAGCACGCGGCGGACTGTCAAGGTATGGAAAACTCGCAAAAGCAGGTCGGGCAAAAGCGCGTCGGCGTGATCGGCGGTGTCCGCATTCCGTTCTGTCGCAACAACACGGCGTATGCCGAGGTCGGCAATTTCGGCATGTCGGTGAAGGTGCTCGGTGCGCTGGTCGAGCGCTTCGGCCTGCACGGCGTGGAACTCGGCGAGGTGGCCTTCGGTGCGGTGATCAAGCATCCGTCGGAATGGAACCTCGCGCGTGAAGCGCTGCTTTCCTCCGGCCTGGCGCCGAGCACGCCCGGCATCACCACGGCGCGCGCCTGCGGCACCTCGCTGGACAACGCGATGATCATCGCCAACAAGATCGCCGCCGGGCAGATCGAGGCCGGTATCGCCGGCGGTTCGGACACCACCAGCGACGTGCCGATCGTCTACGGCGAACGCCTGCGCAAGCGCCTGCTCGCGGTCAATCGCGCGAAGACGCCGATGGACCGGTTGAAGACCGCCCTGCGCGGTTTTTCGTTCAAGGAGCTGAAGCCATCCTTCCCGGGCGTCGCCGAACCGCGCACCGGCATGTCGATGGGCGACCACTGCGAGAAGATGGCGAAGGAATGGCACATCACGCGCGAGGCGCAGGACCAGCTCGCGGTGGACAGCCACCACAAGCTCGCTGCCGCCTACGACGCCGGCTTCCAGGACGATCTGATCGTGCCGTTCCGCGGCATCAAGCGCGATGGCTTTCTGCGCCCGGATACCTCGCTGGAGAAACTCGCGACCCTGAAGCCGGCCTTCGACAAGAGCTCTGGCCTGGGCACGCTCACCGCTGGCAATTCCACCGGCCTGTCCGACGGCGCCGCGGCGGTGCTGCTGGGTAGCGAGGAATGGGCTGCCCAGCGTGGCCTGAAGATCCAGGCGTATCTGCTTGATGCCGAAGTGGCGGCGGTGGATTTCGTACACGGCGAGGGCCTGCTGATGGCGCCCACGGTGGCGGTGCCGCGCATGCTCGCTCGGCATGGCCTCAGCCTGCAGGATTTCGATTACTACGAAATCCACGAGGCGTTCGCCGCGCAGGTGCTGTGCACGCTGCGCGCATGGGAAAGCGCCGACTACTGCAAGCAGAAGCTCGGCCGCGACACGCCGCTGGGATCGATCGATCCGGCCAAGCTCAACGTCAACGGTTCCAGCCTGGCCGTCGGTCATCCGTTCGCCGCCACCGGCGCGCGGATCGTTGCCGCGCTGGCGAAAATGCTCGAGCAGAAAGGCTCGGGCCGCGGCCTGATCTCGATCTGCACCGCCGGCGGCATGGGCGTCACCGCGATTCTCGAGCGGCCGTAAGCGGACTGCCGATGCTGCGCTTGCGCACCACCACGGCCTTGAGCGTGCTCGCCCTGGGCATCGGCATTGCCGGCACGATCGCGCTGAGTGCGCAGACCTCCCATTGGGCCGGCGCGCCGATGCGCATGGCGCAGGCCGACGTGCACGTACATACACACCGGATGCGGAATGCCGAGACACGCCTGATGCACCGGCTGGCGATGCATCGACCAGCGCATCCGACGCCGCCGTCACCTCCGGTGGCCAGCCGCGTCGCGGAAACGGCGGTTGCCGCAACCGAGCCGCCAACGCTCCGGCCACTTGCGATGCCAAACACCGCCACGCCATTCAAACAGCTGCGCAACCATCTGAGCGGTAGCGTGGTCTTGCGGCTTGATGTGGATGGCGAAGGTCGCGTGCGCACCGCCGCGATGAGTCAATCCAGCGGCGATGCCGTGCTGGATGCACACGCGCTGCGCATGGTGCGCGACTGGCGCTTCGCCGTGCCGGCAGATCATCCGGAGGGAATCCGCGGCGAGCTGCCGATGCGCTTCGACAGCGTCGATCAGCTGGCCGGCGCGCGTTAAAACCCGGCGTGATCGCTAGAGAATGCCCTTGACGCCGGCACCGAAGGCGGTGATCAGGCGGGTGTAGAACAACTTGGGCGAGATCGCCACGTCGGGAAAATCGCCGACCGCTTCATAGCAGTTGAAGAACAGCGGATCGTTCGGGCGCAGCGGCATGCAGCCGGCTTTCAACTCGTAACTGGTGGCGTAGCGAAACGGCCACAGGTCGAACAACGGCAATTCCTCGGAGACGCTGCTGATCGCCTGGTTGATGTCGGTAAGCACCGGCACCACCGGCTTGCGCGGCGCGATCACCCAAGCGTTCTGCGGCTCGGTATTGCGCAGGATCGACTGTTGCAGCCGGGTGGCGAACGCCGCGTCGTAGACGATCACCCCGCCTTCGGTGTTGTAGTGATCGGAACGCGGATCGAAGTTGTGCGAGCCGACCATGCCGATATCGTCGTCGATCACGATCGATTTGGCATGCAGGCCGAAGCGGCGGCCCGTGCTGATCAGCCGCGCCGGCTGCGTGCCGCCGCTGCGGCTGCCGAACAGTCCGCGCGCCTCGCTGGGAATGCGCCGTCGCTTGGCCTTGCCGGCCCCGACGCCGGCCACTGGCACGGTGACATCGTCCTCGTCCTCGTCCTCGTTGGCCACCGTGTAATCTTCGATCGCGTCCTGCGCGTGCGGTTTCATCTCGTAGATCTCGAAACCGAAATCGGTCAGGTAGCGCTTGCGATGCTTGTACGACAGCGCGTACACGGCGAAGGCATCGGTCGAGGCCAGCGAATTGGTGGACACCACGATACGCGGCGGCGCGATGCCTTCGTGCAGGTGGTCGAAGATGCGTTGCGCGCGTTTGCTCATCACCAGGTAGGGCGTCTGCAGCAGCACCTGCTGCTTCGCCGCGGCGATGATCCGCATCAGATGCGTGGTGAATTCGTGAGCGTCGCGCCGCTGGGGATCCTCGGTCTTGGCCGGGCGGTCGCTGAAGTAGCTGACAGCGCCGGTGCGCAGGCTCGGAGTGACCAGCCGCTCGTTCAGCCAGTCGGCATCGCCGGCCTCGTCCTGCGCACGGGCGACACGCTCGGGATGCGCGTAGTGCGGTGTCGGCCAGGTCGGCGGCGCGCGATCGGCGAGGATGTGCCGGTTGACGTCGCGCAGATGAGTCAATGCGACCGACCGCCGATGGTTCCAGAACAGGGCGAAGCTGTCGGCCATTTCGCGTGCGGCCGGACCGCCGACCATGATGTCGCGGTCCAGGTAGTCGAATTCGTCGTCCCAGTTGAAGTAGCGGTCCTGATAGTTGCGCCCGCCGGTAATGCCGATCGCATCGTCGACCAGCAGCAGCTTGTTGTGCATGCGCTGGTTGAAGCGCTTGAAGCAGCACAGGATGCCCGCGGTGAATTCCAGCGGTGGCGTATGTGCATTGCGGAAGGTCGGGTTGTACAGCTTCACCTGCAGGTTTTCATGGACGCGGGCGAGCCGGTCGAGCAAGTTCGGATCGTCGAATGAGAACAGCTGGTCGGCGAGGATGCGCACCTTCACGCCGCGCCGCGCCGCATCCACCAGTTCCTGCAGCACCAGCTGGCCGGTGTCGTCCTGGTCCCAGATGTAGGTCTGCACATCGATCGAGCGTCGCGCCGCGCGGATCAGGTTGATGCGCGCGACCAGCGCCGCCTCGCTGTCGTCGAGCAGGGTGACCGCATGCACCGGCTGCGCAGGCGTGGAGGCGGTCAGCGCCTGGGTCGCCGCATCGAGCAGGGGCGAATCGATCGCGCAGTGGTCTTCGCTGGCGCAGCTCAGTCGACGATCGGTGCTGGCCGCCACCAGCGCATCGGCTTGGCGGATCTTGGCGCGCGTCACCGCGCAGCCCTGCAGCAGGACTGTCACGGAGATCAGCAGAACGGCAAGCCGGCGCGACGACATGGCGGCCATCATACGGGGAGAGATGTGGCATGAGAGTCTGTGGAACAGACTCTCAATGAAGCGGTTCGTCGAGCGCGATTTCCAGGCTGAGGTCGACCCGGTCGGCCAAGGCGCCGCGATAGCTGCTCATATCGAAGTCGGCGCGTTGCACGCTGCCTTGTACCTCGATCGTGCACTGCTTCGGCAGACTCAGCGAACAGCGTGAAGGCAGCAGCGCGAAGCGCACCGGCCGGATCCGGCCGCGCATGCTTAAGTGGCCGGTGATGTCACCACCGTGCTCGAGTGCTGTCAGCGGCACGGGATCGGAAATGAAATGGATGTCGGGATAGTGTTCGGCGTCGAAGAAGTCCGGCGCCAGCATCCAGCGCCGCGTGCGCGCCGATTCCATTTCGACGCTGGCCACCGCGATACTGGCATTGACCACGGCGGTGGTTCCGGACGGATTGGGCGTGAGCACGCCGACGATGTGCGCGAAGCGGCCACTGATCGTGTGTAGCCATAACACGCGCACGCCGAACACCGCCTGCGAACGTGCACCGTCGATCGGATAGCCATTAACGGCGGCCAGACCCACGGCCGGCAACAACGCCATCGCAGCCATCAGCCAGCGGCCCGAGGCGGACGGCAGGAATTTCACGAAGTTCGTTTCAAGGCGACCAAAAGGCATCCAGCCGGGCGCTGCCCGGTTCCAGCGCGCCGTTCAAATGCAGCACGGCCAGGCCGCCCGGCGGCATGCCGCGAAATTCATCAGAACGGCCTTCCACCAGCAGGGCCACCAAGCGTTCGATGCCGGGATTGTGGCCGACCAGCATCACCGTGCCCACGTCGCCATGCTGATCCAGCAAGGCGAGCAGCTCGCCCGGCGTGGCGTTGTAGATTTCCGGCGCCACCACTTGGTCGGCTGGGGTCTTGCCCAGGGCGTCCAGGGCCAGCACGGCGGTGGCGCGGGTGCGTTCGGCCGGCGAGCAGAGCACCCGGTCCGGCCGCGCGCCATGCGTGGACAGCCAGCTACCGGCGGCGCGTGCTTCCTGTTCACCGTGGGCGCTCAGCGGGCGCACCGCATCGTCCCCGTCGTCGCGGATCGGGACGGCTTCGGCATGGCGCAGCAGAATCAGTTCGTGCATGGGGTGGCTCCGGGCGGGATATCAGGTGGGAACGCGGAATCGACGGGGACCGCGTGCAGCATTACTTCGGCGTTTGCCGTTTGATCCAGCGCAGCAGCGGGTTCCAATCTTCCTGGTGGTTGCGCACCTGTTCGGAGTGGTAATCGAAGATGCCCTTGCCGAGCGCGCCGAGCAGCACATAGGCCTGGCTGTCGCGCAGTTGCGCCACCACCGGGAACGGTGCTTCTTCGCCGAGCTGCACCATCGCGTCCTGGCTGGCGCGGGTCCACGGCTTCAGCCGGTTGCCGACCAGCGCCACCGGCAGTTTGCCGCGCTTGATCCGCGCAATGCCCTGCAGATGGGTGAGAAAGCCGAGCGTGGCATCCAGGTCGAACGAGGACGGCAGCACCGGCACCAGCAGCACGCTGGCCTGTTCGAGGTAGGGTTCCAGCTCGCGTTCGGTCACCCCGGCGGGGGTGTCGATCAGCACGCGCTGGGTGTCTTCCGGCAGCGACTGCAGTGATTTGCGGCCGCCTTGCAGGCCGAGCACGCCCTGCACACTTTCCGGTCGCCGCGCCGCCCAGCCGAAGCTGGAACCTTGCCGGTCCGCGTCGATGATCGCGGTGTGCTTGCCCTGCTGCGCCCAATAGGCGGCCAGCTGGGTCACCACCGTGCTCTTGCCGCAACCGCCCTTACTGCTTGCCACCAGCACCGTAAGCATGGGTCGCTCCGCATCTCCGAGGTGCGGCCAAGCCTACACGGGAAGCTCGCAATGAGAAACGAGCAGTGCGGAAAAGCGCGAAAGAGTGCCAGTGGAGACGGAGGTCCGATCCCTGTGCCGAGGCCGAGGCCTGCGTTTCAACCCTGGTGCGGCTGCCAGTCGGCGGGCGGTTCAGTCGCCATGCCGTAGTCGCGCATCGCGGCCAGCATCAGGCTCATCTCGGTGCCGCCACTGCGTGCCAGCGCCAGCAGATGCTGCGCCAGCGGTTTGTCGTTGGGCGCGCGGGCGGACAGTTCGGCGAAGCTCTGCACCTGCCAGATCAGGTTACGGCGTGCGTTCTGGGCGTCTGTCTGCTGGGCGGCATCGTCACTCAGCACTTCGCGCAGGTGCAGCCCGAGCGAGCGAGCCAGCGGGCTGGAGCCCCATTCCAGGATCTTGCCCAGCTTCAGGCAATCGTCCTTCACACCCGCATCGGTAGCGCCGGCCTCGCAGGCCTTGGCGGCAGCCTGCAGGCCGGGTTGCGGCTGTGTGCCGGCCATCCCGAACACCAGCACCAATTGCACGCCAGTGGCGCCGGTCGTCGATTGCGGCAGCGTCGCGGTAGCCGGCGGCGGCAGCACGCTGACATTGCTGGCCAGCGCCTTCAGGCTGGCCCCGGTGTAGTCGTCGTAGAGCTTGGCGGCCGCGGCCTTGGCGAGATCACCGCGCACGTCGGCCGATTTGCCGGCATGCGCGTCCACGCCGAGCTTGAACAGCCAGACGGCGGCATTGTCCGGCGCCTGCCGGGTGAGCTGGCTCAGGGCGGCGGTGTTCGGACAGGCATCGGCCGCGGTGTCGCAATCGGTCAAGCGCGTCCAGCTCACTTCCGGGCCAGCGCCATCGGCCTTGGCGGCGCGTTCGATCAGGGTGTGGAAGTCGTTGTACTTCGGCTGGTGCGGCAGCGGTCGCGCCATCAAGGCGGCGGCCAGCAGCGGCAGCGGATCGGCTTGCGGCGCCAGCACGCTGATCAGATCACGCTGGAAGGCCAGCAGCGCGGCGGTGGTGTTATCGGTCGTGGCGGTGGTCGCGACAGCGGCCGTCGTGGCCGGCGCGGGAGCCGCTGGCTTGGTCTTGCTCGCTGCCAGGACCGGCAGCGTGGCGCCAATGGCCAGGGTACAAGCGAGGCTCAGGGCCAGATATCGCAGTCCACGCATGGTGATATTCCGTCGCAGGGAAAGAGTCAGCTTAGTGGACACGCATTAAGGGCGGCTGATTCGACATGCCGCCGCGAAACATCAGGGCAAGAGCGCGTGTTTGATTTGAAGCGCTGGGCTTATTCGCCCAGCGCTTCGCGCATGAACTCCGGCTGCGCCAGCGCACCCTTATGAGTGTCGGCGTTGTAGTAACGGGTCGGGAAGCTCTTGCTGATCGCGCCGCGTTCGCGGAAACCGGTGAGGTCGCCGCCCTTGCGCGCCATCGTGCAGCTCCACCAGCCGGTGGGATAGCACGGCTGCGGGAACGGCAGCGTGCGCACGGCGGCGAAGCCGGCGGTACGCATCGCCGAGCGCATCGACTTGATCAGGTCGATGTGCGCGATCGGCGATTCCGACTGCTGCACCAGGATGCCGCCGTGGCGCAGCGCCTTGAAGCAAGTGGTGTAGAACGCAGCATTGAACAGGCCTTCGGCTGGGCCGATCGGGTCGGTCGAATCGACGATGATCAGGTCCAGCGACTCGGGCTCGGCCTCGGCCATGTACTTGATGCCGTCGATGAACAGCAGCTCGGCGCGCGGGTCGTGGTTGGCCTCGCACAGCTCGGGGAAATACTGTTCGGCCAGGCGGGTGACGCGCTCGTCGATCTCTACCTGGACGGCGTGCTCCACTTCCTCGTGGCGCAGCACTTCGCGCAGGGTGCCGCAGTCGCCGCCACCGATGATCACCACGCGCTTGGCCCGCGCATGAGTGAACAGCGCCGGATGGGTCATCATCTCGTGGTAGAGGAAATTGTCGCGGCTGGTCAGCATCACGCAGCCGTCGATCACCATCAGCTTGCCCCAGTCGGTGGTCTGATAGATCTCGATGGTCTGGAACGGTGTCTTCTCGGCGTGCAGCAGCTTCTCCACGCGATATCCGATGGACGAGCCGGAAGCCTGGTGCGCTTCGGTGAACCAGCTGAGCTGCTGCGACATGACGTGGTGTTCCTGCGACTGAGGTGGTGAAAGGCGAAAGGGACGGACCAAAGAACGCCAATTGTAACGGTTTCATCGCGGCCGCATGCGCTGCGACATTGTCATGTGGGCCCATTACAATGCCGGCCTGGCTGGTCGCGCCGAATGGTAGGGCGACGATTGGCCGGTGGATCCCTAAGCGGTCCCGGCCCCGCGGCGTGCGAGGCTTCCGGCCGGTCCGCTTCGCTCGTCAAGGCTCGCCGTTGCGACGACATCATCCATAGAAAGGAGATTCGCTGATGGCGGACTCGTGGAACATCGACGCCGCGCGGCGTACCTATGCCGTACCGCACTGGAGCGACGGCTATGTCGACATCGATGCGGCCGGCCAGATCGTGATGCGCCCGCACGGCGCCCATGGCGCGGCGCTGTCGCTGCCGGCCATCGTCGAGCGCGCCCGCGACGAAGGCTTGCGGCTGCCGCTGCTGGTGCGCTTTCCGGACATTCTGGCCGACCGCCTCGCGCGCCTGCAGGGCGCGTTCGCCAAGGCGATCGGTGAGTGGGAGTACGCGGGCGGCTATACGGCCGTCTATCCGATCAAGGTGAATCAGCAGCGCGGTGTCGCCGGTGAGCTGGCGGCGGCCGGCACGCACGGCTTCGGCCTGGAAGCCGGTTCCAAGCCGGAACTGATGGCGGTGCTGGCGCTGGCGCGGCCGGGTTCCATCGTGATCTGCAACGGCTACAAGGACCGCGAATACGTGCGTCTCGCGCTGATCGGGCTGAAGCTCGGCCTGCGCGTGCACATCGTGATCGAGAAGCTGTCCGAGCTGGATCACGTGTTCGCCGAGGCCAAGGCGTTGGAGGTCGAGCCACTGCTCGGCGTGCGCGTGCGGCTGGCCTCGATCGGCGCCGGCAAGTGGCAGAACACCGGTGGCGACAAGGGCAAGTTCGGGCTGTCGCCGGACCAGGTGCTGACCTTGGTCGAGCGCCTCGACCAGGCCGGCCTCAAGCACACCTTGAAACTGCAGCACTTCCACATGGGCTCGCAGATTTCCAACGTGCGCGACATCGCCAATGGCATGCGCGAGGCGACCCGGTATTTTGTCGAACTGCGACGGCTCGGCGTGCCGCTGGAAATCGTCGACGTCGGCGGCGGGCTCGGCGTGGACTACGAAGGCTCGCGCTCGCGCAGCCATAATTCGATCAACTATTCGATCGAACAGTACGCCGGCACCATCGTGCAGTCGCTGGCCGAGGCGATCGCCGAAGAGCGGATCGATGGCGCGCCGCTGCCGGCGCCGCACATCATCACCGAGGCCGGCCGCGCGATGACCGCGCATCACGCGGTGATGGTGGTCAATGTCACCGAGGTGGAACAGGTGCCGACCGGCGCGATCCTGCCGGCCCGCGCGGACGAGCCGACCGTGCTGCGCCATCTGCGCGAGGTGCACGACGAACTCGATCGTCGCCCGCCGCTGGAGCTGTTCCACGAAGCCCAGCATCACCTGGCCGAAGGCCAGACCCTATATGCGCTGGGCCAGCTCGGCCTGGCCGACCGCGCCCGGCTCGACCAGATGTTCTACGCGATCGCCGCCGCCGTGCGCATGCGGCTGCTGCCGGCGGAGCGTGCGCACCGGCAGGCGCTGGACGAGCTGGATGAAAAGCTGGTCGACAAGTACTTCGTCAACTTCTCGGTGTTCGAGTCGGTGCCGGATGTGTGGGCGATCGAGCAGATCTTCCCGATCGCGCCGATCGCAAGGCTGGACGAGGAGCCGACCCGGCGCGGTGTGCTGGTCGACCTCACCTGCGATTCGGACGGCCGCATCGACCACTACGTCGATGGCGACGGCGTCGACGTGAGCCTGCGCCTGCACGAGCCGCGCGAAGGCGAAAGCTACCGGCTCGGCATCTTCATGGTCGGCGCGTACCAGGAGACCCTGGGCGACATCCACAACCTGTTCGGCGATACCGACGCGGTCAACGTGCGCGCGAGCGGCGACGATTTCACCTTCGCCTACATCCGCCGCGGCGATACCACCGACCTGATGCTGGACTACGTCGGCTACGACCTCGAGGTGCTGCGGCGCAGCTATCGCGAACGGATCGCCGCCGCCGGCATCGAGGGCGCCGCGGCGCGGCAGCTCTACGCCACCCTGGACAGTGGGCTCACCGCCTACACCTACCTGGCGGAAGAAACGCACTGATTCGTGCTGCTGACTTCCCTTTCCAGCGCCGTCGGGTTTCAATGATGCACTGCAAAAATCCCCCCAGGTCCTCAAGGAGTCGTTCATGGCAAGTCTCGATGGCAAGGTCGCGCTGATCACCGGCGCAGCGAGCGGCATTGGCAAGGCAATCGCCGAGCTGTATGCGAAGAACGGTGCGTCGGTGGCGATCGCCGACATCAACCAGCAGGCCGCCGATGCGGCCGCGGCCGAAATAAACGCCGCCGGCGGCAAGGCATTCGGCGTGGCGATGGACGTCACCAGCGAAGACGCGGTGAACGCCGGCACCGAGGCGGTGGTCGCCAAGTTCGGCCGGCTGGACATCCTGATCTCCAATGCCGGCATCCAGATCGTCAATCCGTTCGAAAAGTACGAGTTCTCCGACTGGAAAAAGATGTTGGCGATCCATCTCGATGGCGCCTTCCTCACCACCAAGGCCGCCTTGCAGCACATGTACAAGGACGACGGCACCGGCAAGAGCGCAGGCGGCACCGTGATCTACATGGGTTCGGTGCATTCGCATGAGGCGTCCAAGTTGAAGTCCGCCTACGTCACCGCCAAGCACGGCTTGCTCGGCCTGGCGCGCACGCTGGCGAAGGAAGGCGCTGCGCACAACGTGCGCGCGCATGTGATCTGCCCGGGCTTCGTGCGCACGCCGCTGGTCGAGAAGCAGATCCCGGAGCAGGCCAAGGAGCTGGGCATCAGCGAGGCCGATGTGATTAAGAACGTGATGCTGGCCGACACCGTCGATGGCGTGTTCACCACGGTCGAGGACATTGCCGAGACCGCGCTGTACCTGGCCGCCTTCCCGTCGGCGGCACTGACCGGGCAGTCGTTTGTGGTCAGCCACGGTTGGTACATGCAGTAACTGCCACTGCTTCCGTCGTGGCGCGGTCGAGCCGACCGCGCCGCTGTCCGCGCCCCCAAGGAGTGTCCCCGTGAAGATTGCCGACGTGAAGGCGAACGCGTTCGCCATGCCGCTGACCAGCCCGGCGTTTCCGCCGGGGCCGTATCGTTTCACCAACCGCGAATTCCTGGTGATCACCTATCGCACCGATATGGATGCGCTGCGCGCCGTGGTGCCGGAGCCGCTGGAAGTTATCGAGCCGCTGGTCAAGTACGAATTCATCCGCATGCCGGACTCCACCGGTTTCGGCGACTACACCGAGTCGGGTCAGGTGATCCCGGTGAGCTTCAATGGTGTGAAGGGTGGCTACACCCACGCGATGTACCTCAACGACCATCCGCCGATCGCCGGTGGCCGCGAGCTGTGGGGTTTCCCCAAGAAGCTGGCCAGTCCGTTGCTGGAAACCGAGATCGACACCCTGGTCGGTACGCTCGACTACGGCAAGGTGCGCGTGGCCAAGGCGACCATGGGTTTCAAGCACCGCCCGGCCGACCAGGCCGCGTTGCTGGCTGCGCTGCAGGGACCCAACTTCCTGCTGAAGATCATCCCGCACGTGGACGGCACGCCGCGCATCTGCGAACTCGTGCGCTACTACACCACCAACATCAACCTGAAAGGCGCGTGGACCGGTCCGGCCTCGCTGGAGCTACACCCGCATGCGCTGGCGCCGGTGGCGGACCTGCCGGTGCTGAAGATTGAGTCGGCGCTGCACTACATCACCGACCTCACCCTGGACTTGGGCGAAGTGGTGCACGATTACCTGGCTTGAAGCCGCGCTTGATCAGAGCGGAGCTTGACTCAAGCAGGGCCTGACCCAAGTCGTGCCAGACGAAATACGTGCCCGGCGGTCCGCCGCCGCGGCATTCCCGAACACCGGCCGCCTCGCGTCCGTGCAGATCATCCAAGGAAGCCATCGTGAGCACTCGTCCCGCAAAGCAAGCATCCAAGCCGAAATCCGGCGCGCGTGCTGCCAGCCGCAGCAAGGCCGCCGCGCCGGCACCCTACCAGACCACCGCGCTGGTTCTGCAGGGCGGCGGCGCGCTGGGCGCGTATCAGGCCGGCGTGTACGAGGCGCTGGCCGAATCGAACCATCATCCGAACTGGGTGGCCGGCATCTCGATCGGCGCGCTGAACGCGGCAATCATCGCCGGCAATCCGCCGGAGCGCCGGGTCGAGCGGCTGCGCGAGTTCTGGCGCACGATCTGCAAGCCGCCGTTGCTGCCCGCATTCGAACTACCGGAACTGCAGCAAGGCCAGCACTGGCCGACCCAGGCCTTGTCGGCGATGAGCGGCCTGGCCGCCTGGCGCGCGTTGAGCGAAGGCCAGGCCGGCTTCTTTTCGCTGCGGTTGCCGCCGCCCTACATAGTCGCGCCAACCGGGCCGGCCAACGCGAGCTACTACGACACCGCGCCGCTGCGTGCCACGCTGGAACGACTGGCCGACTTCGATCGCATCAACGACTCCGGTGAGCTGCGTGTGTCGGTGGGTGCGGTGAACGTGCGCAACGGCAACTTCGCGTACTTCGACAACACCCAGCAGCGCCTGCGGCCCGAGCACTTCATGGCCTCGGGCGCCCTGCCGCCCGGCTTTCCCGCCGTGGAGATCGACGGCGAGTTTTATTGGGATGGCGGCATGGTCTCCAACACGCCGCTGTACCGCGTGCTGACCGAGCACAGTGCCCACAACACCTTGGTATTCCAGGTCGACCTGTGGAGCGCCACGGGGCCGTTGCCGAAGGACATGCTGCAAGTGTCCGAGCGCACCAAGGACATCCAGTTTTCCAGCCGCACCCGCATGGTCACCGAATACATGCGCAGCAAGCAGGAGAAGCAGCGCATGCTGCACGACCTGATGGAGCTGGTGCCGGCCAATCGGCGCAACGATCCGGCCTACAAGCGCGCACAGGAATTCGCCAGCAGCGCCTTGATCAACGTGGTGCACCTGATCTATCGCGACAAGCCGTACGAAGGCCATTACAAGGATTACGAGTTCAGCGCGGTGACCATGCAGGACCACTGGCGCAGCGGCGTGGACGACATGCGGCATACCCTGGCGCATCCACGCTGGCTGGATATGCCCGATCCGAAGCAGGCCTTCATCACGCACGATCTGCATCGCAAGTAGAGGAGCCGCATGAATCTCCAGGTGGGTTTTATCGGACTCGGCGCCATGGGCGCGCCAATGGCCAAGCATCTGCACGAACACGGCTTGCTGGCAGCGGTGGCCAATCGCACCCACGCCAAGGCGCAGACACTGGCCGACCAGCTCGGCGTGCAGGCGCCCGACACGCTGGCGGCACTGGCCGGTCAGTGCGATGTGGTCGCGCTGTGCGTCACGGCCGATGCCGACGTGCTGGCCACGATCGAGGCACTGGCGCCGCATCTACGGCATGGCGCGATCGTGATCGACCATTCCACCGTGGCGCCGGATACCGCGAAAAAGGCCGCGTTGCGGCTGAGCGAAGTCGGCGTGCATTTTCTTGATGCGCCGGTGTCCGGCGGTGTCGAGGGCGCGCGCAACGGCAAACTGTCGGTGATGGTCGGTGGCGACGCCGAGGTACTTGAGCGCGCGCGGCCGGTGCTCGAAGCCTACGCGCTGCGCATCAGTCATCTCGGCGCCAATGGTGCCGGCCAGGCGACCAAGGCGATCAACCAGGTGCTGGTCGCCGGTATCGCGCAGGGTGTCTGCGCCGGGCTGGCGCTGGGTGAGGCGCTCGGCCTCGATCCCGAGCGCCTGCTGCCCACGCTCGGCGCGGGCGCGGCGGGCAACTGGTTCCTAGAAAAGCGTGGCGCTACCATGTTGCGCAATGAATTTGGCGTCGGCTTCAAGCTCGCACTGCTGCATAAGGATTTGGAGATAGTGCGCGGCATCGCCGAGCAGGCCGGTACCGATCGGCAGGTGATCGAGCAGTCGCTGGCTGACTATGCCGAACTGATGAGCCAGGGCTACGGCGATGACGACATTTCCGCCTTGATCCGGCTCAAGCGCAGGAACTGACGGCTTGTCTTGATAAGGGTCCGCCTGGATAGACGTCTAGACGGCCAGGATCGTTGGTCGTCGCGCGCCGGCCGCCCAGGGCGTATGCTGTCCGCCCCACTTCGCCGGAATTCTCCATGAAACGTCTACTTCTGTTGCTGGGTCTGCTGATCGCCACCGGCGCCTATGCCGTCGAAATGCCCTATAACCCGGCCGCCGATGCGAATGCCGATGTGCAGCAGGCACTGACCAAGGCGAAGGCCGAGCACACGCCTGTTCTACTGATCTTCGGCGCCAACTGGTGCGAGGATTGCCGTGCACTGGATCGCGCGCTGAAGACCGGCAAGAACGCCCAGCTGCTCGACCAGCAGTTCGTGGTGGTCAAGGTTGACGTCGGCAACTTCGACCACAATCTCGATCTTGAGAAGCACTACGGCGATCCGATCGGCAAGGGCATTCCGGCAGCAGTGATCGTGTCGCCCAACGATCAGGTGCTGTATTCGACGCGGGCTGGTGAGCTGTCCAATGCGCGCCGCATGAACGACGAAGGCATTTACGGATTCCTCAAGCAGGCGCTGGCGAAGGCGCAATCCGCGAAGAAGTAAGGCCCTCGGGCTGGTTGGGCCGGCGATCGATACCGGCTCCAAAAATAAAGGCCGCGCCTGGTGGCGCGGCCTTTGCTCGAAAACAATAGCCAACCGTAGCGGCGCTACTTACCCTCTTTCAGCGCGATCGCATTGATGCCGGCCGCGGCGAGGCGCTGCTTGGTCGATTCCAGCTCGGTCGCCGAGCGGAACGGACCGAGCCGCACGCGGTGATAAGTCTGTCCGTTGACGTTGACCGACTGCACGTTGGCGACAAAGCCTTGCAGCGCCATCCGTGCCTTCAGGCTTTCCGCATCGCCGCCGTTGGGAAACGCGCCGACCTGCAGCAGATAGCCGCTGCCTGCAGAGCTGGGTGGCGATACCGCTGCAGCCGCGGTTACCGTCTGCGTCACCACCGGCTGCGTATGCACCGGCGTGGCGGCGGGCGTCGTCGGCTGGGCCTGCTGTTGCTGAGCGGCTTGCTGCTGAGCGGCCTGCTGCTCCTGTTTTTGCTCGGCGCGTGCCTGCGCGCTGATCTGCGCGTCCGGAATGCGTACTTCTTTTTCCGACAGCACGGAATAGAAATCGTACTGCGGTTTTTTCGGCGCGGTATCGCTGGCGGCCGGCTCCAAGCCGGGCTCGCTGGCATGCTCGGCGGTGGCATCGGCATTCGGCTGCGGGCCTTTCGGCGTCATCGGCAACAACGAGTGGCGCATGACGACCAGCATCAGCACGGCGCCGACCAGGATGCCGATGATCGCGTAGCCCCAGCCGGGAAAACCGCCGCTCTTGTTGCGCACGGCCTGTCGACCGTTGCCTTTGCGTGTTGCCATTACATGCTCTCCGGGGCGCTGAGGCCCAGCAATCCCAGTCCATTCTTCAATACTTGCCGGGTCGCCGCCAACAGGGTCAGGCGCGCGTTGCGCAGATTGGCATCGTCCACCAGCGCCTTGTGCTTGTCGTAGAAAGCGTGCAGCGCATTGGCCAGTTCGCGCAGCCAGCCAGCGATCAGGTGCGGCTCCAGGCTGGCGGCGGCGCTTTCGACCATCTCGGGATAGCGCGACAGCTCGGTCAGCAGGGCCTGTTCTTCCTCGTTGCCGAGCAGCGCCAGCTGAGCGAGACCGTCCTGTTGGTCGAAGCTCCAGCCCTTCTCCGCCAATTGGCGGAACACGCGACAGATGCGCGCGTGCGCGTACTGGATGTAGTAAACCGGGTTGTCCCGGCTCTGCGAGCGGGCCAGGTCGATGTCGAACACCAGCTGCGAATCGGCCTTGCGCGAAATGAGGAAGTAGCGCGTGGCATCGCGGCCGACTTCGTCGATCAGGTCGCGCAGCGTGAGATAGCCGCCGGCGCGCTTGCCAAGCTTCACTTCCTCGCCACCGCGCATCACCGTCACCATCTGATGCAGCACGTACTCGGGCCAGTTCTTGGGAATGCCGGAATCCAGCGCCTGCAGGCCAGCCTTTACGCGGGTCAGGCTGCCGTGGTGATCCGAGCCGAGTTCGGTGATCGCGCGCTCGTAGCCGCGCTGCCATTTGCTCAGGTGATAGGCCACGTCCGGCACGAAATAGGTATAGCTGCCGTCGGACTTGCGCATCACGCGGTCCTTGTCGTCACCGTAGTCGGTCGAGCGCAGCCACAGCGCGCCGCCTTCCTCGTAGGTGTGGCCATGCGCGATCAGTTCGCGCACGGTCTCCTCCACCTTGCCGTCGGTGTACAGCGAGGATTCGAGGAAGTACACGTCGAAGCCGACGCCGAAGGCCTGCAGGTCCAGATCTTGTTCGCGGCGCAGCGCGGCCACGGCGAACTGGCGGATCGCATCGAGATTGTCGGGGTCGGCAGCGCCGATGATGGTGTGGCCGTCGGCCTGTACCGATTCGCCGGCGAGATAGGCACGCGCGACATCCGCGATGTAGTCGCCGCGATAGCCGTCCTCCGGCCAACCGGGCGCGCCCGGCGCGATGCCGCGCGCGCGCGCCTGTACCGAGATCGCCAGGTTGTGGATCTGCACGCCGGCATCGTTGTAATAGAACTCGCGCTGCACGTTCCAGCCAGTGGCCGCGAGCAGGCGGCTCAGGCAGTCACCGATCGCGGCCGCGCGGCCGTGGCCCACATGCAACGGTCCGGTCGGATTGGCGGAGACGAATTCCACCCCGGCCGTGTGCCCGGCGCCGCTAAGGTTCTGGCCGTAAGCGTCGCCCCGCGCAAGAATCTGCGCGACCTCGGCGTGATAGGCGCCCGCGGCGAGGAAGAAATTGATGAAACCGGGGCCGGCGATCTCGACCTTGGCCACCAGCGCGTTGGCCGGCAACGCGGCGACCAGTTTTTCGGCCAACTCACGTGGCTTGGCGCGGGCCGGCTTGGACAGCAGCATCGCCGCGTTGCTGGCGAAGTCACCATGCTCGCGGCTGCGCGTGCGCTCGATGACAAAATCCGGCGCAGCCAGCTCGGCGGGCAGGACGGCATCGGCTTGCAGGGTGCGGAAGGCCCGCAGCAGCAGTTCGCGCAACTGTTCTTTCACGGCGAAGGTCAGGTCGAGATGGAACCTCCCATCCTAACAGAGCAACCGGGCAGATCGGCGTCGCATTGGGGTGGCGCGGCGGCTGGAAACGGCGCACGCGCCATGGCAGTTCCTGGGCGGCCCGGATTCCGGCTACTTGTGGATAACTCTGTGGGGAAAGCGGGCGGGCCGAGCCGGCTTGGGAGCGCGGCCGGCGATCGGATTGGCTTGATATCAAAATAGTCTTTCAGATACATCCAATTAGCAGTACCTGTTGATACGATACGCATCATATGTTCGGCAAGTGACGCTCTGGCTGATTTGTGCATAAGTTTATGCGTGGTCGATGGCAGCAAGCCTCGGCGCCTGGGCGTCATGGGCTCGTCATGCGGCCAAAGGATAATTGCCTGGTACCCGCGAACTCCCCTCTTGCCGGTACCTTTTCTTGCTGATCCAGATGGCAAACGGCGCGGTTTTCCGCGCCGTTTTTTGTTGGCTGTGGATCCTGGTTCAGTCTGCCGCAGCGAAATGCGCCATCTGGTCCGCGTGTGCCTTCTGCAAGGACGGCCGTGCTTCGGCAAGAGAAAGCGTGACTGATGACTGACAGGGTCGAAGGCCGAGATTCCAGGCCAACCGGTCGCATCGCCGGGCAGAACTTGTGTCTGCGCTCCTCAAAGCCAGTGCCATCCTGGCGCTATCTGTCTGCCTTCTCCTGGCTGGTTCTAGAGCATGCCACGGCTGGCCATCGACACCGGCTCGCCCATGCCAATCACCAGATGATCCAGCACGCGGACGCCGACCAGTTGCAGCGCATGGCTGAGTTCGCGCGTGATTTCGCGGTCGGCGGCGCTGGGCTCGGCTACGCCCGAAGGATGGTTGTGCGCAAAGATCACCGCACAGGCGTTATGCCGCAGGCAGGCGCGTACCACCTCGCGCGGGTGCACGGTGGCGCCATCGATGGTGCCGCGGAACAGTTCCTCGAATGCGAGCACGCGATGGCGATTGTCGAGATACAGACAACCGAAGACTTCATAAGGCAGATCGCGCAGGCGTGCACGTAGGTAGTCGCCGCTGTCGCGCGGATTGCTGAGGCTCGCGGTCTGTTGCAATTGTTCGGCCAGGCTGCGCCGCGCTAGCTCGAGCGCCGCGGCGATCCGCGCCTGTTTGGCCGGGCCCAGGCCGCTGACGCGGATCGTCTGATCCGGGCGACCGAGCAGCTTGCCGAGGCTGCCCGCGGCGATCAGCAGTTCGCGTCCCAGCGCGATGGCATCCTTGCCGCGGCTGCCACTACCGAGCATCACCGCCAGCAATTCGGCGTCGGACAGGCTGCTGCTGCCGCGGCTCAGCAGTTTTTCGCGGGGTCGTTCGCCGGTAGGCCAGTCTCGTATGCTCATGCTGAAAGTGTGCGGCCACGCCGCCGCGCGCGGCAGCGGCCGATCGACATGATTCCGGTAAGCTAGTCGTCTGCCCGTCAGTCAGGCGCCGCCTACATGAGCCTTGCCCAACGCCGCATCCTGCTCGGAGTCACGGGCGGCATCGCGGCCTATAAATCCTGCGAGCTGGTGCGACGCCTGCGCGATGCCGGAGCCGAGGTGCGCGTGGTGATGACCGAGAGCGCGCAGCATTTCGTCGCCGCGACGACCTTTCAGGCGCTGTCCGGGCAGAGCGTGCGCACTTCGCTATGGGATCCGGCGGCCGAGGCGGCAATGGGCCACCTGGAACTCGCACGCTGGGCGGAGCGCGTGGTGCTGGCACCGGCGACGGCGAACACGCTGGCCAAACTCACCCATGGTTTCGCCGACAATCTGGTTACGACGCTGTGCCTGGCGACCACGGCGCCGCTCACCATCGCCCCGGCGATGAATCACCGCATGTGGCTGCATCCGGCGACCCAGGCCAATCTGTCCACGCTGCATTCGCGCGGGGTGCAGGTGATCGGTCCCGAGGACGGCCCGCTGGCCGAAGGCGAGTCCGGGCCGGGCCGGATGAGCGAGCCCGCGGCGATCGTCGCGGCGCTGGTCGAGGCGATGGCATGAGCGGCATGTTGAGCGGTCAGCGCATCCTGGTCAGCGCCGGTCCGACCTACGAAGACATCGATCCGGTGCGCTTCATCGGCAACCGCAGCAGCGGCAAGATGGGTTTTGCGATCGCCGAGGCCGCGGTACAGCGAGGTGCGGAGGTGGTGCTGGTCGCTGGCCCGGTGCACCTGTCGACGCCGGCTGGGCTGCGCCGGGTCGACGTGCGCGCGGCCGCGCAGATGCATGCCGCGGTGATCGCCGAGCTACCCGCCGACATCTATATCGGCACAGCGGCGATCGCCGACTTCACGCCGCGCCAGATCGCCGCGAACAAGATCAAGAAACAGCCGGGCGTGGCCACCCTCATGCTGGAACTGGTGCGCACGCCGGATGTGCTGGCCGATGTCGCCGTACATGCACACCGGCCGCGGTTGGTGGTCGGTTTCGCCGCCGAGACGAACGACATCGAAACCTACGCGCGCGACAAGCTGGCGCGCAAGAATCTGGATCTGATCGCCGCGAATCGCGTCGGCGTGAGCGGCAGCGGCTTCGAGAGCGACGACAATGCGTTGAGCGTGTTCGGGCGTGATGGCTTCGCGCGCACCCTGGGTCCGGCGGCGAAACGGCAACTGGCGGACGAACTGCTCGACCTGATTGTGGAATGTCTTGATGCTCACACTTGAGCTGAAAATTCTCGACCCGCGCTTCGGCGCCGAGTGGCCGCTGCCGGCCTATGCCACGGCGGCCAGCGCCGGCATGGACCTGCGCGCCGCGCTGACCGAGGCACTTACCCTGGCGCCGGGCGACAGCGCTCTGGTGCCCAGCGGCATCGCCATCCACATCGGCGATCCGGGCTGGTGTGCGCTGGTGGTGCCGCGTTCGGGGCTGGGCCACAAGCACGGGCTGGTGATGGGCAACCTGGTCGGCGTGATCGATGCCGATTATCAGGGGCCGCTGATGATTTCGTGCTGGAATCGCGGCAACCAGCCCTACACCGTGGAACCCGGTGACCGTATCGCGCAGTTGCTGCTGGTGCCGGTGGCACAGGCGCAGCTGAAAGTGGTGACGGCCTTCGCACCAACGCAGCGTGGTGAAGGCGGCTTCGGTTCGACCGGGATACAGTAAGAGCAAGACTTACCTGTGTGGGGACAGGTTCAATGCGTAAGCAGTTTGGAATAGGGCGAGACAAGACCGTCGACGGACCGCGGATCATCCGGTTGGCCTGCGGCACCGTGCTGCTGCTGGGCGGGCTGTTCTGCGCGTGGCAGACCTGGCTGATCGCCGGCGAAGACAGCGCGATTGAACAGGTGCACAGCGCGCAGGATCGGGCGGTGCAGGCACTGAGCAGCGTATTCGCCAGCGAGCGGACCGCTGCCCAGCAGGCCGTGAGTCAAATCGATCCGGCGAAGGCGCTGGCCGATCCCGTCGCGACGGCGGCGACGGTCAAGGCGCGACTGCCACAGGTGCTTGCCGTCGAGTTTTACACCGCCGGCCTGGACGAAGTGTTGCAAGCTAACTACCACGACTTCGGCTACGCGAAGGCGGCTCAGTTGATGGCGGCGGAGAACGCCGAGGACGGCCCGCAACTGCGCTCGTTCGTGCATGCCGCCGGCGACCGGCGGCTGAGCCTGGTCGTGCCGCTGGGGCCGCCGACGCGTGTGCAGGCCTGGGCCTGGTTGGAACTGCCGTTCGCGCCGGTGCAGCAAGGCTTCATGGCGGTTTCGCCGGGCGGTGGGCGGCTCGACCTGCAACAGGGCGACGATCGCGGTGATCTGCGCCTGCTCTACAACGGCTCGGCCACGGCGCAGATCGAAGTCGTCGGCAAGCCGGTGCCCGGCAGCAATCTCAGCGTGGCGGCGGCCTTGCCTGAAGCGTTCATTGTGCTGCCGCGACAATGGCTGGTCGGCGCCCTGCTCGCGCTGTTTGGCGTCGGCAGCGGCATTTACCTATTGTGGCTACGCGTGCGCCTGGCTCCACGTGCGTCGGTGCAGATCGAGGAAGAAGTGCAACAAGAAGATATCGTACCGGTCGAAGTCCCGCGGGCCCGGCCCACACCGGAGCCGGCCAACCCACCTGCTCCGGCGGCCAAGCTGTCTTCCGCGTCGACAGCGAGCATCGATCCGACGATCTTCCGCGCCTACGACGTGCGCGGCGTGGTGGGTCAGTCGCTGACCCGCGAAGTAGCGCGGCTGCTCGGTCAGGCCATCGGTTCGCTGATGCGTGAGCAGGGTCTGCACGAAATGGTCGTCGGCCGCGATGGCCGGTTGTCCGGGCCGGAGCTTGCAGGCGCGCTGACCGAAGGCTTGCGCGACGTGGGCATCGACGTGATCGACATCGGCGCGGTGCCGACGCCGATCGTCTATTACGCGGCATACCGCTTCAACACCGGCTGCGGCGTGGCCGTCACCGGCAGCCACAATCCGCCGGACTACAACGGCTTCAAGATCGTGGTCGGCGGCGAGACGCTGTCCGAGGGGGCGATCCAGGATCTCTATCGACGCATGGTCGGCGGCGCGCACGACAACACGGATCAAGGCCGCGGCGGCCAGGGCAAGCTGCGTACGGTGGACGTGGTGCCCGATTACGTCGAGCGCATCGTCTCCGATGTGCAGGCCGGCCGGCGGCTGAAGATCGTGGTCGATTGCGGCAACGGCATCGCGGGCGCGGTGGCACCGCAGGCGCTGGAAGGCATCGGCTGCGAGGTGATTCCGCTGTATTGCGAGGTCGACGGCACTTTCCCCAACCATCATCCCGATCCGTCCGACCCGCACAATCTGGAAGACCTGATCCTCGCCGTGAAGCAGACCGGCGCGGACCTGGGGTTGGCGTTCGACGGCGATGGCGATCGCCTCGGCGTGGTCACTCGTGCGGGCGAGATCGTTTTTCCAGATCGTGTGCTGATGCTGTTCGCGCGCGACGTGCTGTCGCGCGAGCCGGGCGCCACCATCATCTACGACGTGAAGTGCACCGGTCACCTCAAGGGCCAGGTTCTCGACGCAGGCGGCAGCCCGTTGATGTGGCGCACCGGTCATTCGCTGATCAAGCGCAAGATGCGCGAGACCGATGCCGCGCTCGCCGGCGAAATGAGCGGACACTTCTTCTTCAAGGAGCGCTGGTACGGTTTCGACGACGGCATCTACGCCGGCGCGCGGCTGCTGGAGATTCTTTCAAGCGACCCGGCCGAGCGCACGCCGGAGGAGATTTTCGCGACCTGCCCGAAGGGTGTATCGACGCCCGAGCTGAAGGTCGAGATGGCCGAGGGCGAGCACTATCGCTTCATGGAGAAATTCAGCGCGACGGCGAAATTCGAGGATGCCTCGCTGATTACCATCGACGGCGTGCGCGCGGACTGGCCCGATGGCTGGGGCCTGGTGCGGGCGTCCAACACCACGCCCGTGCTGGTGTTGCGCTTCGACGCGGACAACCCGGCGGCGCTGGAACGGATCAAGAAAATCTTCCGCACGCAGCTGCTCGCGGTCGATCCTTCGCTCAAGCTGCCGTTCTAACGTTCTAACGTTCTAACGTTCTGGCGCTGCAACTTTCTAAGGCTGCGCCTGGCTCTGCGCCGCCTTCAGTTCGCGATAGCGTTGCAGCTGCTGCGCGGCTTGTTGTGCGGCGGAATCGCGTGCGGCCTGCTGGTGTTCCAGCGCGTTGCGCTGGCCCGCTACGACGCTGCGTTGTTGCTGGATGCTGTCGCTCAGCGACTTCGGCACCGGCTGCTTGCCGCGTTCGTTCTCCGCCGCCCGATCGAGCAATTCGGTCAGTGCCCGTTCCTGGCTGTGCAGGTTGATGCGGGTTGTGCTCATCTGCAGATCGATGGTGTTCAGCGCCTGCTGCTGCGAGGCCATGAACGATGCTTCGTCAGGATAGGCCGCGAGCATCTGGGCGTCGCCGCGCGCCTGTTCGTCGGCCGCGCGCTTTTGCGCTGCCTGCTGTTCGACGAGCTTGTGCGCCGCGGCCTGTTCCTGCGGATTGAGCTGGCGTTCGACGTGCTGGATCACCATGCCCTGGTCGTTGACCCGGTCATAGCCGTATTTCATCGCATCGCCGGTCAGGCTGTCGCTGTAGTGCGTCAGGCCCTGCCCGTCGCGCCATTTATAGCGAATGCCGCCGCTGGATTGTGCATGAGCCGCGGCCCCGGTCGCGAGCGCGATCAGGACGACGACGAAAGACAATGTACGCATAGAACTCCCCCTTGCCAGCGGCAGTATAGCGAGTGCCTGCAGTCAGGCCCGGGCGCGTGGACGTGATATTGGTCTCAATACGATCTTTCCACGTCCTGCGGCGGGTGTCGCGGCCTGCTTTGCTGGCGCGGCTACCGCTGCTGTGCCCGAATCTGTCCACGATTTAGCAGCTTGCTGCGATTCCCGCCGCGGCACGTGGCCCGCGCTCCATCCAAATGCAGTGCAACGGCTTTTATCCGGGTGGCCTCGGCGGCCAAGCGAACGAAACCGGATGGTCCGGATCGTTGCGTTCAAACCCCGTAGCGGGCGCGATAGGCCAGCAGGCGCTCGTGTTCGGTCGCGAGTTCGGGCCGCTCGCCGGCGTAGCTGAGCACGTCGTCCAGTGTGGTGATCGCGATCACCGGAATGTCGTAGTCGGCGCTCACCTCCTGCGCGGCCGAGCGTTCGCCCTGCCCGCGTTCTTGCCGGTCCAGCGCGATCAGCACACCGGCCGGCTCGGCGCCGTTAGCGCGGATCAGCGCCAGCGATTCGCGCACAGCGGTGCCAGCGGTCATTACGTCGTCGACGATCAGCACGCGGCCCTTGAGCGGCGCGCCGACCAGCGTACCGCCTTCGCCGTGATCCTTCGCTTCCTTGCGGTTATAGGCCCACGGCAGATCGCGCGCGTGGCCGTCGGCCAGGGCAATGGCGGTGGCGGCGGCCAGCGCGATGCCCTTGTAGGCCGGGCCGAACAGCATGTCGACGGCGATGCCGGAATTCGCCACGGCCGCCGCGTAGGCGCGGCCGAGCTGGGCCAGTGCAGCGCCGGAATCGATGCGGCCCATGTTGAAAAAGTACGGGCTGCTGCGTCCGGATTTCAGGGTGAACTCGCCGAAGCGCAGCACTTCGCGCCGCAAGGTCAGTTCGATGAAGTCGCGCTGGTAATCGTGCACGCGGGTTCCCGTCAGGTGAGGTTGAAGCGGTCGGAGAGCGGTCGGGTCAGCAGCCAAAGCGGTCCGGCGCGGCCGCCATGGTACAACTCCTCGGTGCCGGCAAAGCCGACCCGTCGATATAGGGCGAGTGCCTCGCGATTGTTGCAGTTCACCATCAGCGCCACCTGGGCGGCCCATGGATAACGGACGGTGAGGTCGACAAGCAGGGCCTGCATGGCCAGCGCGCCGAATCCACGCCGCTGCCAGCGCCAGTCAATGAAAAACGCGCGCAGGCCCAGCGACGGCTGATCCAGGTCGCGGCCAGTCACCACGCGGACCCTTCGCTCAATGCGGTAATAGCCGACCGGCGTATCGCCATGGACGATCGCCATCGCTTCACTGTCCGGGCAACGCAAATCGTCGGCCAGCAGATCGTCGATCAGGCCGACATAACAGCGTTGCGCCGGATGCACGCCAAGCTCCAGCAGCGCGGCGCGGTCGCACGCGGCAACGGGTAGGACATGGATCGCGCGATGCTGCTGCGGAGCAGTCGTGGGCAGGGCGGAAAATCCGGCGGGCGAAGGCATGATTGCTATGATGACGCATCACTATGGGAGCTGGCATGCGCATCATCAGTTTGAACGCCAATGGCATCCGTTCGGCCGCCACCAAGGGCGTGTTCGACTGGCTGCGCAAACAGCAGGCCGACGTGGTCTGCCTGCAAGAGACCAAGGCGCAGGAAGACCAGTTGAGCGATCCGATGTTCCGCCCGGATGGCCATCACTGTTTCTACCGCGACGCCAGCAGCAAGAAGGGCTACAGCGGCGTGGCGATCTATGCCCGGCGCGAGCCAGACGAGGTGCGCACCGCGCTGGGCTGGGACGAATTCGACAACGAGGGTCGTTACATCGAGGCGCGCTTCGGCAAGCTCAGCGTGGTGTCGCTGTATGTGCCGTCGGGCTCGTCCGGTGACGAGCGCCAGCAGTTCAAGTTCAAGGTGATGGACTGGATCGAGCCGATCTTCCAGCAGTGGCTGAAAAGCGGCCGCGACTATGTGATCTGCGGCGACTGGAACATCGTGCACACCAAGAACGACATCAAGAACTGGAGTTCGAACCAGAAAAACTCCGGCTGCCTGCCGGAAGAGCGCGCCTGGCTGGACCTGCTGTTCCAGCAGCGCGGCTGGGTCGACAGCTTCCGCGCGCTGAAACCGGATGCAGTGGAATACACCTGGTGGTCGAACCGCGGCCAGGCGCGCGCTAACAACGTGGGTTGGCGGATCGACTACCAGGTCGTGTCGCCCGCGCTGCGCGAACGGCTGAAGAGCTGTTCGGTCTATCGTGACGAACGCTTTTCCGACCATGCGCCCTACATCGTCGACTATGCCGACTGAGCCGGCCGAGACGGCTTCGCTGCCGGTAGCGAAGCCCAAGCCGTCTGTCTGGAAATCCTTCGCACAGCCAGCGGCATGGACGATGTTCTTGTTCGGCTTCTCGTCCGGGCTGCCGTTCCTGCTGGTTGCCGGCACCCTGGCATACTGGCTGAAGGAAAACGGCATCCTGCTGAAAGACATCACGATGATCGCCAGCGCCGGCATGCTGTATGCGTTCAAGTTCCTGTGGGCGCCGGCGCTCGATCATTGGCAGCTGCCGGGTTTTGCGCGACTCGGACGCCGCCGCGGCTGGCTGTTGTTCGCGCAGCTGGGCGTCGTTGCCGGATTGATCGCGATGGCGATGTTGACACCGGTCCAGTTGATTCCCTTCGTGGCGGTGACGCTGGTCGTGGCGTTTTTTGGCGCGACCCAGGACATCGCCGTGGATGCCTATCGCATCGAGATCGCACCGATCGAGGCGCAGGGTGCGCTGGTCGCGACCTATTCGCTGGGCTATCGCATTGCCCTGATCCTGGCTGGTGCGGTGGCCTTGATTCTGGCCGACCATATCGCGTGGCCATGGGTGTACGCGGTGATGGCGGCGGCGATGGCCGTGCCGATCGCGGCAACGCTCGGCGCGCGTGAGCCGGTGGCGCGTATCGTCGCACCGACCCGCTGGAAAGAGGCGATGCGGCAGGGCGTGATCGAGCCCTTCGCCGATTTCTTCCATCGCTATGGCTGGCATCTGGCCGGAGTCACCCTGCTGTTCATCCTGGTCTTCAAGATTCCCGAGCAGGCGACCATCGGCGGCGTGATGAGTCCGTTCTATCGCGATATGGGGTTTTCCAAGACCGAGATCGGCACGGTTACCAAGATCTACGGGATCTGGATCGGCATCGTCGGTGTGTTCATTGGTGGCGCGGCGGTGGCTCGCTGGGGTGCGTGGCGTTCGCTGTGTGCGTCCATCGTGCTGTGCGGCAGCAGCAACCTCCTATATCTGCTGTTGATCGCGCATCCGGGCAATTTGCTAGTGCTCACCCTGGTGATCTCGGGCGAGAACCTCACGCTGGGCATCCTGGGGCCGCCGACGGTGGCGTTTCTGTCTTCGCTGGTGAACCGGCAGCACACGGCGACGCAATACGCGCTGCTGAGTTCCTTGGTCAATCTGCCCGGAAAGCTGCTCGGATTTTTTGCCGGCGGCATCGCCATGACGGCAGGCTATGGCGGATTCTTCATCATCACGGCGCTGGCGATATTGCCGGCGACGCTGTTGTTCCTGTACCTGTGGCCGCACTACCGGCGTGTTGAATTGGGCCACACGGGTATCAGCGAAACGGTGAAGTGAGTTGGTTTAGGCCGGTTCGTTCTCGGCCATCAAATCGGTTCAATGCGGCGCGAGATACAGCGCGCCCAGCACGCGCGGACCGCGCGCGCCGGTGACGCGTGGCAGATTGCCCGGCAGGCCGAGCAGGCGCTGACGCGCCAGCCAGGCGAATGCGGTGGCTTCCAGGTAATCGGGATCGACGCCGAAGTCGGCGGTGTCGTGCAGCTTGCAAGGTGCTAGCAGCTCGCCGAGTCGCCCCATCAGCAGCGGGTTGTGCACGCCGCCGCCGCAGGCCAGTACGTCCTCGACGCTGCCGGCGTGCCGCGCGATCGCGTCGACCACGCTGCGCGCAGAGAGCTCGAGCAGGGTCGCCTGCACATCGGCCGCGGCAAGTTCAGCGACGCGCGGATGTGCGTCCAGCCAGGCCAGGTGGAAGTGCTCGCGGCCGGTGCTTTTCGGTGGCGGCAGGTCGAAGTAGCCATCGCGCAAAAGTTCGCGCAGCAGGGTTTCGTCGACATGGCCGCTGGCGGCGAAGGCGCCGTCGCGATCGTAGGCCTCGTCGCGATGGCGCAGGCACCATGCGTCGAGCAGGCCGTTGGCCGGGCCGGTATCGAAGCCGCTGACGCTGCCATCCGCGCCGAGCACGGTGATGTTCGCGATGCCGCCGAGGTTGAGCACCACGCGGCCGTGTGCCGGATGCGCCAGCAGCATCGCGTGCACCGCCGGCAGCAGTGGTGCGCCCTGCCCGCCCGCAGCGACGTCGGCGCGGCGGAAGTCAGCTACCACGTCGATGCCGCAGCGTTCGGCGATCACGCTGGCGTCGCCGATCTGCAGGGTGAAGGGGTGCACACCGCTCGGGCGATGGCGCACGGTCTGGCCGTGCGAGCCGATCGCGCGCACCGCGCTTGCGGCCGTGCCGCTGCGTTCAAGCAATGCCTGTGCCGCATCGGCGAAGCAGTGGCCGATCGCCACGTCGAGCCGGCCGTAGGTATCCAGGTCGAGTCGGGTTTCATCCTGCGCGACTGCGAGGATGTTTGCGCGCAGCTCCGTCGGCCAGGGATGGGTCAGCGCCGCCTGCAGCTGCGGCTTGCCATCGTCGAAGCGGACCAACGCGGCATCGATGCCGTCGGCGCTGGTGCCGGAAATCAGGCCGAGATAGAGCGCCGAGCGGTCATCCACGTGAGGATTCGGCTCAGTCGTCGTTGCGCGTGGTGGAACTGATCTTCGCCAACTTGATGTTGGCGTCCAGCGCCTTCAGCCGAGCCAGCTGCGGCTGCACCACCTGTGCCTTGAAGCGCGCCAGCTGTACGCCGGGCAGAGGCTCGGGCTTGGGCAGCGTGATCGACTGCGGATCGCGCTGAACATTGTTGACGCGGAATTCGTAGTGCAGATGCGGGCCGGTGGCGAGGCCGGTCATGCCGACGAAGCCGATCACCTGGCCCTGGCTCACATGCTGGCCGATCCGCTCGCTGGCGAAGCGCGACATGTGACCGTAGGCGGTGCTGATGGCGCCGCTGTGCTGGATCACCACGAAGTTGCCGTAGCCGTTCATCCAGCCGCGGTATTTGATGGTGCCGTCGCCGGCGGCGTGGATCGGCGTGCCGGTGGGTGCGGCATAGTCCACGCCCTTGTGCGCGCGCATCAGGCCGAGAATCGGATGGAAGCGCGCGGCGCTGAAGGTGGAAGAGATGCGGGTGAAATCGACCGGAATGCGCAGGAACGATTTCTGGATCGGCCGGCCGTCCTCGCTGAACCAGCCGTAGCTGCCGTCGTCCTTCTTGAAGCGATAGGCGGTGTAGCGCTTGCCCTGGTTGACGAACTCGGCGGCGACGATGTCGCCTTCGTTGTAGTAGGCACCGTCACGGTAGAGATCGTCGTAGACCACGGTGAAGCTGTCGCCTTCGCGCAGGTCCTGCACGAAGTCGATATCGTATTTGAACAACTCGGCGAGCTTGAGCACCATCGCGTTGCTCATGCCAGCGTGGGCTCCGGCGGCGAACAGCGAGCTGTCGATCACGCCGTGCGCCACGTGTTCGCGGCGGTCCATCGCGCGCGATTGCGCGACCACCTCGGCCTTGGCGCCGTCGAAGTGCATGGTCAGCCGGCTGCTGTCGTCCTTGTCGAAGCGGATGCCCTTCAGGCTGCCGTCGCGGCCGAGCAGAAAATCGAATTCCTGGCCGGGGCGGATGTTGTGCAGCGCCTTGGTGTTGCCGGCGTTGTCCATCACCAGTTGCAGGTCGGTCATGCTCAAGCCCTGGCCCTGGAAGATGTCCGACAGGGTCTGACCGGGCTGCACCTGCACCACATGCCAGTCTTCGATAGTCGGTGCCTGGCTAACCGGGCTTGCCTTGGGCAGCGCCAGCGGCAGCAGCTCGTGTGCGCGGGAAAGCGGAGCGGGATGCATCGCGCCGGCCCAGGCAGGAATGATGAAGCCGGATAGCCCGGTGATCAGCAGAGCGGTGGCGGCGAGCACCCAACGCTCGCGGTGCCAATGAATCGGTTCGGGCTCGCCATTGCGGCTCAAAGACCAGTGCGCGCAACGTTCGTAGAAGTGCGAGTGGCGACGTTGGGCCTTGCGCTGCATGGCCAGCTTGCGCGTGCTGCGCGCCGCCTTGTTTTTCTCACCCATCCGAAGCGCCCCGCAGTACAAAGTGTCGATCGTCGCGTACCATAGCCGTCCCATGTAAAGGGCGTCAATGTCTTTTCCATCAAGGGTTTGCGCGAACCTTTTGGTTAACGCACAATTAACAACCATCGACCGACATGCCTCGTTGCGGAGCGTGCGGAACATCCGATCGACGAGGACGACATGAACGAGCTCCAGCAGGCGCTGGCCACCATTGCGCGTGGTGCCGACGAAATCATCAAGCAGGAAGAGCTGGCGCAGCGGCTCGGGCGTGGCCAGCCACTGCGCATCAAGGCCGGTTTCGATCCGACAGCGCCGGATTTGCACCTGGGCCATACCGTGCTGCTCAACAAGATGCGCCAGTTCCAGGATCTCGGGCATCAAGTGATCTTCCTGATCGGCGATTTCACCGGGATGATCGGCGATCCCACCGGCAAGAACGTCACGCGCAAGCCGCTCACCCGCGAAGACGTGCTGGCTAACGCCGAGACCTATGCGGAGCAGGTCTACAAGGTGCTCGATCGCGAACGCACCGAGCTGCGCTTCAACTCCGAGTGGTTCGGTCAGATGAATGCGGCCGACATGATCCGGCTCGCCGGCCAGCACACCGTGGCGCGGATGCTCGAGCGCGACGATTTCGCCAAGCGCTACGCCGCGCAGCAGCCGATCGCCATCCACGAATTCCTTTACCCGCTGGTCCAGGGCTATGACTCCGTGGCGCTGAAGTGCGACGTGGAACTCGGTGGCACCGACCAGAAATTCAATCTGCTGATGGGCCGCGCGCTGCAGGAACATCACGGCCAGCCGCCGCAGATCGTGCTGACTATGCCGCTGCTTGAGGGCCTGGACGGCGTCAACAAGATGTCCAAGTCGCTGGGCAATTACATCGGCATCAACGAGCCGGCCATCGACATTGTCACCAAGACGATGAAGATCGGCGACGACTTGATGTGGCGCTGGTTCGAGTTGTTGAGTTTCGAGACGTCACTGGAGGAGCTGGCCTCGATGAGGCGCGAGGTCGAGAGCGGCGTGCTCAACCCACGCGATGCCAAGCTGCGCCTGGCGCGCGAACTGGCGGCCCGTTTCCACAATGCGGCGGCAGCCGAGCAGGCGATCGGGGGTTGGCACGCCGTGGTGCGCGGCGAAGGTGACACGGCGTTGCTGCCGTTGGCCGATATTGCCGTGCCAGCCGAAGGCATTCGTCTGCCAGCCTTGCTCACGGCGGCTGGCATTACCACCAGCAACTCCGAGGCGAACCGCAAATTGAAGGAATGCGCGGTGCGTATCGATGCCGAAGTCGTGGAGGACGCGCAGCGTCTGTTCCATGTCGGCTTCGAAGGCGTATTGCAGGTCGGCAGGCGCAATTTCGCACGCGTCCGTCTCGTCGCCGGCTAGCGTTTTCAGCAGGACTCAAAGCGGTAAGCAGAAAACGCTTGTGCTTTTTTCCATACCTCGTATGATGCGCGGCCCGCTGCCCTCAACTGTGTTCAGCAGATGACGGCAGCGTCAACAACTTCGGCTAAGGTGTTGACGGAAGTAAAAAGGGATATAGAATGGGCGGCTCACCCGAGACGAAAGGTTTCGGGGCTTGGTTCGGAAGAACTTAAGCAGTAGGACGATCTTTGACAGTGTGCACAGGTGACTTGTG